>JACXTT010014582.1_pt1 | contig 10268 bp, 9 predicted proteins | sample 9270951 | NCBI WGS metagenome assembly JACXTT01 (sample SAMN15532306, study PRJNA645909) | rock metagenome | isolation source: weathered quartz diorite | place: Puerto Rico | collected 2017-06-21
AACTTGTATCGCCATCGCCTGGACGTGAAATACGGGCAGAGCGCGCAAGGAAAACTTCGCTGTTCGCCCAACGAAGGGATTGTAGGTACTGCGATTGCGACCGCGCAGCCGATTCGCGTGCCGGACGTCACGCTCGATTCGAGATACATCATGGTCAATCCCGAGACGCGCTCCGAACTCGCGATTCCCATGATTCACAAGGGGCACGTCGTAGGTGTGCTCGACCTGGAGAGTCCGCAGGTCAACTACTTCACCGAGGATCATGTGCAGACGCTGATGATCCTGGCCGCTCATCTGGCGGTGTCGCTCGAAAACGCGAGGCTCTACGAGAAGGTGGCAAAAGACGAAGCGCGAATGGAGCGCGAACTAACCGCCGCCCAGCGGCTGCAGAGCGCTCTGCTGCGGCCGGTGCCGGACGCTGACTACGGCCTCGACATCACGGCGAGAATTCTTTCGGCGCGGGAAGTCTGCGGTGACTTGTACGATTTTCTCTCTTACGGAACGCAACAACTAGGCGTTGCGCTGGGGGATGTGAGCGGGAAGGGAAGCGCTGCGGCGCTGTACGGCGCGATTGCGACCGGAATTCTGCGCAGCCTTTCGCCCCACAAGCTTCAGCCGGCGGAGCTTCTACGCCAGCTCAACCAGCTCATGTGCGACCGCCGCGTCGAAGGGCGGTACATGACGATTTGCTTCGCTACGTGGCAGAAAGCGCGCCACACGCTGCGTCTTGCGAATGCGGGACAGACGCAGCCGCTGCTGTGGAAGGATGGGCGCGTCGAACAGATCAAGCTTACCGGTTTTCCTATCGGTATTTTTGACGACGCGACCTATGAAGAATGGAACGTGCGGCTGAAGGAGGGCGATATCCTCGTTTTCTTTTCCGATGGATTGACGGAAGCGTCCAACCGCGAAGGAAAATTTTTCGGCGCTGGCCGCTTGAAGGATCTTTTGGCCGCCAACACCCATTTGAGTTCGGGCGAACTCGCCGACCGCATGCTCGCGGCAGTACAGGACTTCACGCAAGGGGGCGCCATCACGGACGATCGCACGCTGGTGGTGATGAAAGTCAAGTGAGCGCCGCGTCGTCTCGTTCGCGCAATTCGCGATCCTCCCCCGTTGCCGATCCGGTGAGCTATACACCTGGGTTTTCCTTTCGTGGGCCACAACTATTTTGCGAACGCGTGCCAGTGGCTGATGTCGCGAAGCGATATGGCACGCCTGCGTATCTCTACAGCCGGGCGAGCATCGAACAAGCCTACCGCCGGATGCATTCGGCGTTCGGCTCGCTCCCTCACACGATCTGCTATGCGGTAAAGGCCAATTCCAACCTCGGCATTTTGGGTGTGTTTGCGAGGCTGGGCAGCGGATTCGATATTGTCTCGGGTGGAGAATTGTATCGTCTTCGACGGATCGGCGTCCCTGGGAACAGGATTGTTTTTTCGGGAGTCGGGAAAACTCGGGACGAGATTCGAGAGGCGCTTCGCGCGCGCGCCCTTCTCTTCAACGTGGAATCGCCAGCGGAACTGGATTTGTTAGCCTCAGAGGCGTCGCGTCTGCGCGTGCGTGCCCCAGCATCGATTCGCGTCAATCCCGATGTCGAGGCGGGCGGCCATCCGCACATTTCCACCGGGCATCATCGCCACAAATTCGGGATCGATTGGGAAACCGCGCGAGTCCTGTATCTTGAGAACCGGACTTCGCGCTGGATCGAGTGGCAGGGAATCAGCGCGCACATTGGCTCGCAGATTCTAACGCTTGCTCCCTACCGCCGGGCAATTACGCGCCTAGCGGGTTTTGTGCGCGAGCTCGCGAGCGCGGGGATCGCGCTGCGCTACCTCGATTGCGGAGGCGGTCTGGGTATTCGCTATACATCGGAGAAGCCGCCAGATAAGTCTGAGTACGCTACGGAGCTGGCACGCATCGCCCGACCGCTTGGCTGCCACTTGTTGATCGAGCCGGGGCGGTCGCTCGTCGGTCCGGCAGGCGTACTCTTGATGCGCGTGTTATACACGAAAAAGAACCGCGGCAAGGATTTCGTCGTCGTAGACGCCGCGATGAATGATTTCATGCGCCCCGCGCTCTACGCCGCGACTCATCCCATCACATGCGCGCGGCGCGATTCCAGCGCCCGCGCTCGCACCGACATTGTGGGACCCGTCTGCGAGTCGGGCGACTGCTTTCTGCAGGATTGGCCGCTCGGAAGCGTATCTCCGGGCGATGTTCTCGTCTTGTGGGGAGCAGGCGCCTACGGCACCGTCCAGGCATCGAACTACAATTCGCGCCCACGGCCTGTGGAGATTCTCGTGTCAGGCCGCCGTGCGCAGATCATTCGCCGTCGCGAATCGCGCACCGACCTAGTCCGCGGCGAATAGGAAATTGCAACCACGGATGCACACGGATAAAACCCAATACCGAATTGATTTAGGACTTCAAATGCGCGCAAGTTAAAGCTATCGCGTGGCGGCAATCGCCACAGAAAATATAAGAATTGGTCTTATCCGTGTTAATCCGTGTTCATCCGTGGTTCCGCCTTCCTACCGCTCGCCCCACTTCAGTTTGCTACGGAGAACCTGATAGTAGGTTTTCCTTGTGGGGCGCACTAAGTGCAATTTCTCGGCGGCCTTGCGCACGCGAATGTGGTCTCCGCGATCTAATTCGATCCCGACTTGGCCGTCGAGCGTCAAAAAGACCAAGTTGTCTTCCGTCTTGAACCCCACGTCGATTTTTGCTGAATCAGGGATCACAAGCGGCCGGTTCGTCAGTGTATGCGGGCAAATGGGGGTCACGACAAAAGAAGCCACGGCCGGATACACAATCGGCCCCCCGGCGGCGAGCGAGTACGCGGTCGACCCTGTCGGCGTGGAGAGAATCAAGCCGTCCGCCTTGTATGTCGTCACGTACTCGCCGTCGACGCGAAGCTCCAGGTCCATGATCCGCGAGAGAGCTGCTTTGTTGAGCACCGCGTCATTCAGCGCGATCTGGCGACGGACCACTGCGCCGTCACGCACGATTTCTGCTTCCAGCATTACTCGCTCGCTCACGCGATAGTTCCCTGAAAAAACTTCTTCGAGAATCGAATAGATTTCTTCCTGCGAAACGGTCGTGAGAAAGCCCATTCCGCCCAGGTTCACAGCGAGGATGGGAACGCCTCGGTCCGCTGAGAGCCGCGCCGCGGAGAGCAGGGTACCGTCACCGCCCAGGACGATGAGCAAGTCCGCACATGCGGGGAGCTCCTCGCGCTTGAGCGTTTTTGCCGCGAGCGAGCCGAGGCAATCGCCAGTTTCAGAATCACAGAGAACCGTCGCGCCGTGCGACCGGAGCCACTCGACCAGGGGCGGAACGACGCGTGCGATGTCCTCGCGTCGCGGGCGGGCGATTATGCCGATGTTTTTCACCATTTTGCCATTGTCAAAAAATCGCTGAAACGTGAACTACTGTAGCACCTGTCATGCGTTCCTCTTTCCAGGATTTTATCCCGCGTCACTCGGCCTTGCTGCGGGCGCTGCCGTCGCGTAAAGGAAAAACTCCTGGTTGCCTTCGGCGCCCGTCACGCGGCTCGGCCCTACGCCTTGGACGCGTAGCCCAGCGGCGACCGCCGCCTGTCGCACACGATCGACTGCACGTTCATGGAGCGCTGCGTCCCGCACGATTCCGCCACGCCCGACAGCGCCGCGATCGAGCTCAAACTGAGGCTTTACCAGAATAATGAATTCAACGAGCGGCCCGGCGGCTGCCACGACGGCCGGAAGCACCTTGGCCACGGAGATGAAGGAGACATCCACGGTTACGAGGCTGATGGGTTCGGGGATTTGCTCGCGTCGGAGACTTCGCGCATTCGCCTTGATCTGTGTAACCCGGGAGTCCTGTTGCAGCCGCCACGCCAACTGCTGTGGCGTCACGTCAACCGCGTAGACGTGCCGCGCGCCGTGCTGCAGGAGGCAGTCCGTAAAACCTCCCGTCGAAGCGCCAACATCGAGGCAAGCTTTTCCGGACGCGTCTATCTTGAAATCTCCTAGCGCGCCCTCTAACTTCAATCCGCCGCGGCTGACATATTTTGCCGAGGCACCGCTCGCCTCGATTCGTGCGTCGATGGCTACTTGTGCCCCGGCTTTTTCGCCTCGCTGGCCATCGACGCGTACCTCTCCAGCAAGAATCATGGCCTGCGCTTTTTCACGCGACTCAGCAAGGCCTCGCTCCACGACCATTAGATCAAGCCGCTTTTTCGCGGATTTGGGTTTGGATGGCACGCCAGTAGGACAGGCTTCAGAGCCTGTGTGGCAACCAAGAATCTTTGTAGGTCACGGCTTTAGCCGTGACGTAAAGCGCCTGAAATCAGCCCGGCTTTAGCCGCTGGCGACTCGATTTAGCAGTTGCCACACAGGCTCTTCAGCCTGTCGGTTTTCGTTTGGGTCTTCGAGGACTCAAACCCGACAGGCTGGGGCCTGTCCTGCTCACGCCCGCCGGTGGACGATTAGTTCCGCAAGGTCACGCAGCCGTGCGGCGCGCGAACCGTACGGATCGATCTCAGTCATGGCGCGGGTCTCGAGTTCCTTGGCAAAGGCGCGCGATTTTTCCAGGCCGTAGAGCGACGGATATGTCGCCTTCTTCTGTGCCGCGTCTTTGCCCGCTGTTTTCCCCAGCGCCGCCGACGATTCTTCGACGTCCAGGATGTCGTCCACGACTTGGAATGCCCAGCCAATTGTTTCACCGAAACGCTTGAGCCTGGCCACATTCTCTTCGTCGGCGCCCCCGCCGATCGCTCCGGCGACGACCGAAGCGCGAATCAACGCCGCAGTCTTTGATCTGTGAATGTACTCGAGATCGCCCGGTTCGATAGCGCGTCCCTCAGCTTCGAGATCAGCGACCTGCCCTCCAACCATGCCATTCACCGTTCCCGCCGACGCGGCGACGTGCGAAAGAACCGCGACGCGGCGAGCCGGTTCGATCGGCGCATTGGCAATCGTCTCAAACGCCAGCGTGAGCAGCGCATCTCCCGCGAGAATGGCTGTCGCTTCGCCGAATTTTTTGTGGCAGGTCGGTTTTCCGCGTCGCAATTCGTCGTTATCAAGCGCCGGCAAATCATCGTGAATGAGCGAATACGTGTGAATGAATTCGACCGCGCAGGCGAGCGGCATCACCTGACTCATGTCAGTAGTAAAGATTCGCGCAGATTCGAGACACAGAATCGGGCGAACGCGCTTGCCTCCGGCCTGCACGCTATAGCGCATGGCGCGATGAATGGAGGGAGGTTGGGCGCTTTCCGCGGGCATGAGCCGGTCGAGGGCGGTGTCTACCGCGGCGCGGTCTTCGTCGAAGAATGCAGGGAGGTTCATCAGCGGGAGGGTCGATCGGAGCGCGCTGGCGGAGCGGCCGGTCAGGAATGTTCCTCGGCTTCAGGATCGAATGGTTCGGCAACCATTTCGCCGCCCGCCTTTTTGAGCAGAATTTCCACCTTGCCCTCGGCCTGCTCCAGGTATTTCTGGCAGTCCCGCGAAAGCTGCACGCCTTCCTCGAACAACTTCATGGCGTCGTCGAGAGACAAATTTGCGCTGTCGAGTTTCCGCACGATTTCCTCGAGGCGAGTGAGGCAAAACTCAAACTCGGGCTTCTTCGCAGGTTCCGGCTTTTTTGTCGACGCGGAATTGGCAGTCGTCATGATTGAAGATCCGCGAATCGAAAGTCGCGCGGCGGATCGAGGCAACATTCTAATGCACGCCCGAGAACCCAGACAACCGCTTTATGGGGCTGCGGAATCCCTGGTCCTCACGCCTCACTCGACTATCGTTTACTGAATAGGTGAAGGTCTCCACATGCCCTCACCGCGGCTTGGGTGGCGGCGCTGGGGCTGCTAGAATGAGCGGCGAGGAGTTCTAACTCATTTGATTGGGCTGCGGCTTCTCGGACTCTTCGCGCTCGTAGTCGTCAACGGATTTTTCGCGGCAGTCGAATTTTCACTGGTTGCGGTGCGGCTGTCGCGCGTGCGCCAACTGGTGGAGCAGGGACGGTTCCGCGCGAAGATCGTCTTGGAACTGATCGGCAAGTTGGACCGCGTCGTGTCCGGCGTCCAGGTCGGCATCACGCTTACGAGCCTGGGGCTGGGCGCGCTCGGCGAATCGACGCTGGCGACGTTGCTGACTCCATTCGTCGCGAACATGCCCGGAAGGCACGCCCTGATTCTGGTTCACGGCGTCTCGCTCGCGGTCGCATTTCTCTTCTTGACGTTTCTGCACGTCGTCCTGGGTGAACTGGTTCCCAAAAGCATAAGCCTACAGCGCGCTGAGCGAGTGGCGCTCCTGGTCGCTCCCCCCTTCCAGTGGTATCTCGAAGTGTTTCGCCCGGCGATTAGCCTGCTCGACGGCGCGAGCCGCTGGGTGCTGCGTGGCCTGGGATTTTCGGGGCGCACGAGTCACACCCAGATCCATTCGGCGGAGGAATTGCAGATTCAGATTCAGCAAGCGCGCGAGCGCGGTCTCGTCGGAATGGAGGAAGAGAAATTCATTCTGGGCGCCATTGAACTCGATCAAATGCAGACGCGGGAGCTCATGGTGCCGCGGCCTGACGTGCACTTCGTCACGGCGGACGCGACTCTCGACGAGCTGATGCGCGTCTTCGTAACCACGCAGCGTTCGCGGCTCCCCGTGTTTGAGGGCAAGGGAGAACACGTCCTCGGTTACGTTCACATCAAGGACATCGTCTGGGTGTTGCTCGACCGGGAGCGCCGCAAGGAGGAAGGCTGGGCCGCTCCCGAGTTCAATCTGCGCAGCATGCTGCATGAAATCGTTATCGTGCCTGAGAGCAAGCCTGTAAGCGAATTGCTCGGCGAATTACGCAAAGGGCACCGCTGGATGGCTATGGTCGTCGACGAATTCGGCACGATTCTGGGCTTGATCACGCTAGAGGACATTCTGGAGCAGCTCGTCGGAGAAATTCACGACGAATTTGATGTGGTCGAGAAACCGCTCGTCGTCGGCCAGGGAGCCGACGCCGCGATGATTTTCGACGCCTCCCTCGGCTTGCGCGATCTCGAGTCGCAATACAGTATTCTCCTCCCGGAAGATCCCTCGTACGCCACCGTGGGAGGCTTCGTTCTTGCGCGCCTGGGGTTTATTCCGCGCGGGGGAGAGAGCTTCGATTTCGACGGTTATCGCTTTACCGTCGTGGAAATGGATCGCAGGAGAGTCGCGCGGGTCAAGATCCAGAAATGGAAGCCGCCGGTGGAGCAAGCCGCACAGGCGCAGGCGTCTGAGGCGAAGCCTGCCGCCGAAAAGGTGCTCAAACCCAAATGATCCGGCACGCGCTGCAGCGCATCCTTTATACGTTACCTGCCCTTTGGCTCATCCTCACGATGGTTTTTCTGCTGATTCACATTGTCCCTGGCGATCCCGTGCTGCAAATGCTAGGTCAGGATGCGCGAGCCGAAGACCTGGCGCAATTGCGTCATTCCCTTGGGCTCGACGAGCCGCTCGGCGTGCAATACGTTCGGTATTTCGAGGGTCTGGCGCGCGGGGATTGGGGCCAATCCCTGCGCTATTCGGCGCCGGTACGCCCGATTGTTCTGCAGCGGTTCCCCGCGACGCTGGAGCTATCGCTTGCCGCGCTGACCGTCTGCATCGCCATAGCGATTCCCGCTGGCGTATTCTCCGCCCAGCGGAGAGGAAGCACGGCGGACCGCGCGACCTCGTTTTTCACTTTGCTCGGTCTTTCCGTTCCCAATTTCGCGCTCGGTCCGGTGTTGATTCTCGTTTTTTCCATCGAAATAGGATGGCTGCCGGTGTCGGGACGCGGAGGAATCAGCCACTTGATTTTGCCGGCGGCGACCCTTGGCGCGGCGCTCGCGGCGATCCTTACGCGCATGGTTCGCGGGTCCATGATCGAAGAGCTTTCGAGCGACTATGTCCGTACGGCCCGCGCGAAGGGAATCACGGAAACGTCAGTGCTCTTCCGGCACGCGTTTCCAAACGCATTGATTCCGATCGTCACGATTGTCGGTTTGCAGTTCGGTTCGCTGCTTGCCGGCACGATTGTCACCGAGACAATTTTCGCGTGGCCGGGAATCGGGCGCCTCGCTGTGCAGGCGATTTCAGCGCGCGACTATCCCTTGCTGCAAGGCTGCATCCTGCTCATCGCGGTTTCGTACGTCGCCGTGAATTTGCTGACCGACTTGATCTACGCCGTCGTTGATCCACGGGTACGGCTGCAATGACTGGTAGCCCGGGAATTGACGCTAGTCGGGGGAATATCCAAGCCAGACCGGAGAACGCCGTAAGGCACGAGTCTCCTATTCGTCAATTCTGGCGCGCGAGCGGCCTCGGCCGCTGGGGACTCGCCGTCACTGTGATGCTCGTTGTATTGGCGGTTCTCGCGCCCTGGATTGCCCCAGCTAACCCCTCGGCGCAGCGCCTGCCCGAGCGATTGCTACCGCCCAGCACGCATCACTGGATGGGCACCGACGAGCTCGGGCGCGACGTCCTTTCGCGCACGCTGTACGGCGCGCGCGTTTCGCTGCTCGTTGGCATCTCGGTCGTGCTCGGGGCGGGAATTGTGGGTGTCACGCTCGGTGCGCTCTCGGGCTACTTCGGCGGAGTTTTTGATCGCCTCATCAACATTGTCCTGATCAATTCCTTTCTATCCTTTCCGGGAATCCTCCTCGCCATCGCGTTTGCCGCGTTTCTCGGGCCAGGCCTCGACAAGGTCATTTTTGCGCTCATCATTACGGGCTGGGCGGGGTACGCGCGGCTCGCGCGCGCTCAAGTCTTGAAGGTGCGCGAAATGGAATTTGTGCTCGCGGCGCGATCGCTTGGAGCTTCGCATGCGCACATTTTGTTGCGGCACCTGCTACCGAACACTCTGCAACCGGTCTTGATTCAGGCGACCATCGGTATGGCAGGGGCGATTCTGGCGGAGTCAACACTTAGCTTTCTGGGACTAGGCGTTGTGGCGCCAACCCCTAGCTGGGGTGCAATGCTCAACGACGCGCGCAACCACCTGTTTGACGCGCCGCATCTGGTCGTGTTTCCGGCCCTTGGAATCATGGCTGCCGTGCTCGCCTTCAATCTTCTCGGAGACGCGCTGCGCGACTGGCTCGACCCACGCACGCGCGCATTTCTGATCACGATGGATTTGTCGCGTTGAGGTTTCGAGTTAGGAAGGCTTGAGTGGCTAACTGAGGTCGAGCGTCACTTCCGCGCCGCGATTGACTCCGAGTGTGCGGGCCGCATTGCCGCGGTTCACGGCGATTTCCACGAAGCCGGCTGAGCCGAGGACGGCGATCGGCTCTCCTGGATTTCCTGAGGCAAAGGTTTGACCAAATTTCCGGACATCCTTCCCGTTGACGGCAAGCTTAATCGCGCCGGACGACCACGCCGCCGCTGGAAGGTCCTCCGTCGTAAGATTTGTCAACAAATTTCCGAAAGCATCGACCCGTAGAATCACGCCTTTGACTGCTTGACCGGCTGGCTTGGCCTTGGGCATCGTAAAGCGCACCGGGTCGGCAATGACCTCGCCGAACGCCTCGGTCTGCCAGGCCTTGGAGAGCCACGCGGCGACCGGCGAAAAAATGTCTCGCCCGTGAAACGTGGGGCTGACGGGATTGAGGAAGTAGTGCTCTGCGGTGATGTGCCGGACCGTGCAGGATTCGCGCTCGTAAATCATCGATAGGATGCCGTTGTCCGGGGCCGCGAAAAACTGCTTCTCGCCGCTCACGAGCAGTGGCCGCCGTTCGGTTCCCACTCCCGGATCCACAATGACAATATGAATTGTACGTGGGGGAAAATAACGGTAGGCATTCGCGATCGTCAGAGCCCCGTCGAGAATGTCGTAAGGGACTACGTTGTGGTTGATGTCCACAATCCTGACAGTAGGATTGATATTCAGGATGACGCCTTTCATCGAGCCGACGAGGTGATCGCTGGTGCCAAAATCCGTGGTGAGCGTGATGATAGGATCGGCCAAAGATCGTCTCCATTTCCGGCGCCTTCGCCGGAGATCGGATGCGCGCTGTGCGGTTCGCTCTTTCTGCAACGTATCGAAGGGCGACACGCGTGTCAAGGCAGCGTGCCCGAGTGGCTATCGCACAGCTGACAATTTCGTGATTCGACCGATACGAATCCAGCGAGGGCTGGGTCAGTTACTGGTAACCTAACTTATCGTGACTTGGCCGACTTGACCGACGACCTACAAAACTTTGTGCCCATTCAGAACCTTGGCTACTCCGCGACCCATTTGTCGAAGCGCGAGGCAAAGGTGTGGGCAAGATAGACGGTCTTCTC
>JACXTT010014583.1_pt1 | contig 10267 bp, 9 predicted proteins | sample 9270951 | NCBI WGS metagenome assembly JACXTT01 (sample SAMN15532306, study PRJNA645909) | rock metagenome | isolation source: weathered quartz diorite | place: Puerto Rico | collected 2017-06-21
TGCATGACCAGGTTTGATCATGCCACCGATCACTACACAAATTCCTCGTCGTGATTTTCGCTAACCGATCGATTTGATCGCGCTTTTCACAAACGCGAATTAGGGACAGCCCCTAGTCGGATCCGAGGTCGCGACGATGACGGTCAACGGCCCGCGATCCTCGTCGAGAGCGTGACTGCGTCGCTCGAGCACGCGCGCGCGCAGTTGGTCCATCAGCTTGACCACCTGAATCAGATCTGGGAACGGCTTCTCGAGATATTGATCGATGCCCAAATTGAGCGTATCGCGCGCGCTCTCGACCGTCCCAAAGGCGGTCATCATGACGATGCCGATGGCCGGGTCTCCGGCGCGGATGTGCCGGATCAGCTCGACCCCCGAGCCATCGGGCATGTTCTTGTCGGTCAGCAGAATGTCGGGCGTGATCTCGTTGACCAGCGCCAACGCGTCGGCGACCTTGGTCGCGATGTCGACCTCCCAGCCGTGGCGCGAAAACGCCATGCGCAGCACGTCGGCTATGATCGGCTCGTCATCTACGATCAGGATGTGTGGCTTGGACACCACCGCCACCTCCTACTGGCAGAGCTCGCAGGTTTTGGTCATCGGATTGCAAACCGCGTTGCCATCACACTGCAGGAAGGGTCCCGCCGGATCGCACGTCTTGCCGCGGGCGATCAGTGGCTCACACTTGCCGGTCGTCGCGCTGCAGTAGCCGGTGACGCAGTCCTTGTTGGGGCAGGGCTCGCCAAGCAATGCCGGCGAGATGCACTTGCCAGCGACGCAGGACAAGGGACCCTGACAGCCCCCGGCGACGCAATTGCCGCCGTTGGCGACGGGAGAGATGCAGACTTCTTGTCCGGTGGTACCAGCGCAAACCAGGCGCGGCGCGCAATCGCCAGTCACGCGGCATCGCTCGCCGGAGCGTTTTTCCATCGAGCAGACTGCCGGGGTCGCGACACGGTCGCAGATCCCCGATGCGCAGTCGCTGCTCGTGCCGCAGGCTGCGCCGATTGCACCCGGGGTGCTGCACACCTTGTTGAGACACGCGAGGCCCGCCTTGCACTCATCCGAAAACGCGCAGCCCATACCGGTGTCGAACCTGGCGAGACACTTGCGTGTCTTGGAGTCACAGAACGCACCCTCGACACATCCGAGATCGCAGGTCTCGCCGAGCCCGGGTCGCGGCCGGCACTCGGTGCCGCACACTCCGTTGGACACGCTGAAGATGCACGAGGTTCCTGGCGCGCACTCGAGCAAACTCGGGCATGGGCTGCCTGCCGGGCTCTTGCCTGTGACGATCGACATGCACGCGTCGAAGAGCATCATGTTGGGCAGTGTGATGTTGGCTCGGCATTCGGCGACCGCGACCGTCATCGCATCGAGGCAGCGCTGCGCCGCCGCCGGATCGAAGCTGAAGGTGTTCGGATCCGGATCGAGTGCTACGTGCACCGCCGCTTGTTCGCACTGCGATGTGTAGGAACCGTCGGAAAAGCCGCAGTCCGCAGAGGCCTGACAGAAAATGTGCGCGCGGGCCCTGACGAACGCGGGATAATCGAGCGCCCCATTTGCCAACAGCACGCGCGTACCCATACATCCAGCGTATCACGCGCAGAATGAACTACTTAATTTCGAGCTCGCCGAGAGCGATCGGCAAAAAGGGTAGGCCGGCCTCGTAGGTGAGGGTGTATTTGCCGGCGGGGGCGGTCCAGGTGAGGCGGATGGGGTAGATCTGCGCGGGGCGGGTGTCGGCGAGCGGGACGTCGCCGGATTCTTGCGCGGAGACGACCAGCGGGACCGGTTTGCCGGCGACCGGGGTGAGTATGAAGCGGCCGCGGGGAGACAGCGGTTGGGGCTGGGTGACTTCGATCCACGCTGTGGCGCCGGAGCGGGAGACCGTGTGCAGGGCGAACAGTTTGCCGAAGGGGAGCTTGAAGTCACGGGGAATGGATTGCGACACCAGCTCGGCGCGGTAGCCGGCGGCGATCTCGGGTTTGCCACGCACCAGTTGGTAATTGTAGTAGCAGGCGATCTGGCCCATGCCGTTCCACGGCGGTCTGGGCGGCTCGGGGGCGCCGGCCGCGGGCGGATTTCCCGTCGCCGAGGCGACGCAGGCGCTGTAGAGCGTGCCGGCCTCGCGCATGGCCATCGGCGGATATTTGTGCGAGACGAGCCAGTGCCAGCGTGGAGTCATGGGCAGCGCGGCAAAGTTGTACTCGCGGAACTCGGGCTTGTCGCTGCGCAGGTCGAGCATCAGGTAGCGATCGATGAGATAGGCCGGGTGCGTCTTCATGTAGCCATAGAGCAGTTTCTTTTCGGTCGGCACCGGATAGCCGTCCATCACCACGAAGGCGCGCGGGTGTTCCTTGAGCGCGGTGGTGAGCGTGGCCAGCGACGGGATGTTGCTGGTCGATCGGTCGGCGTAATACTGGAACTCGAGCCGGCGCGGCATGTTCGCGTGGCCGAACATGAAGTCTTCGGGGCCGGTGCGGCGTTGCACCTCCATGGCGAACAATTGCTTCTGATAGTCCGCGTTGTAGCCCACGTGCCCGTGGGTGCCCATCATCACGCGGCTCTCGAGCAGGTTGCGATACCCGTGCTGTCCCTCGACGGCAAAATAGGCCGCCAGCAAGAGGCCGACGGTCACCGCGGCCACCGGTGTGCCGATGCGCGGCTGCAGCGCCCAGCGGATGACCGCGAACAGATCGACCGACAGGTCGGTCACCGCCAGCACCAGGAACGACGAGTACCACCACACGCGGTACAGGTGCAGCGCCGAGCCGTTGGCGAACATGTAGATGTAGAAGCTGTTGATCAGGAAGAAGATCAACACCGCCTGGTCGCGTTTGCGCGCGCGCCCGGCCAGCGCGCGGAAGATGAATACCACCAGCCACGCCGCGCCGATGCCCACCAGCGGCCAGCCGTAGAGGATCTCGAGCCACTGCTTGTGCCGCGAGTACAAAAAGTCGAAGGCCGCCGAGTGTCGCGAGCCGAAAGAGATGAAGAAGTCGGCCCACATGCCCTTGGCCCACAGGAAGATGAAGTGGAACGAGAAGGTGGCGACCGCCAGCGCGCCGGTCGACAAGATCCAGGCGAGCGGGGCGGGCCAGCGTCCCAGCTTGGCCTGTCGTCCATTGGGCGTCAGCCACCAGATGATCGCGGCCAGCGCGTGCATCGGCGCCTGGAAATAGGCCTCCCAGAACAACATGCCGCCCGCGAATTGCGCGCCCAGCGCGATCAGCAGCCACTTTCGCGACGGTTTCTCGGTGTATTCGAGCCACGCGTGCACGGTCAGGATCGAGCACACCATGGCCGGGAACATGGCGTCGGTGAGGATGCTGAACGAGCACACGATCGGTAGCGCCACCCACGCCGCGACCGTGATCACCGCGGCTTCGCGCGACCACCAGCGCCGCACCAGCGCGAACAGCGCCCAGATGACCAACAGCCCGGTCAGCGCGGGAAACGAAGTCGGAGTCCAGATGTGGTCGCCGACGATCGCGGTGTAGAGCCCGAGCAGGTGGTGATAGCCGATCGGGTGGTGGAAATAGTAATCGTTCCACGGCGGCACGTCGTAGCCGCCGTGGGTCGCCGGAGTCACCATGTGGTGCCGGAACGTGGTCCGCACCCGCATCATGTACTCGGCTTCGTGGTGGCCCATGTGCCCCCACAAACACGGGTGCGCCACGCCGAAAGAGGAGTAGGTGAGGTAGACCGCGACGCACAAGAGCAGGGCGGCGCGCACCGGCCAGGGATTCTTCAAGCTCGTCAGGTTCTACCTTAGCGACTAAAATGGCGCAATCGATGAGGCTCGTCGGCATCCTGGCGATCGTGCTGGCCCTGGCAGGCCGCGCGCGCGCCGGCGCCACCTGAAGCGGTTGAAGCAATCCTACCCTTCCGGTCGGAGGGGGCCTGCCGGGCACCGCCATCGAGCGCGGTCGATTGTCTTTCGACCTGTCGAGCTCGGGGACGGTGATCCGCTCGCAGCACGATGCCATCGAGGAAGTGGTCGGGCGTGGCCCGACCCTGCTGCAGCACGATCAAACCATTGTCTGGAACGAGACCCGGCTGACCGCCGAGTATGGTTTCACCGAGGGCTTCGCGTTGACGGTGATGGTGCCCTTTCGTGTGGTGTCATCGAACACGCGCTACCTGGTCGGCGGTGAGCAAGTGAGGTTGACTCATGAGAACATTCACCACCGCGACGAGACTCTGACCGGATTCGGCGATCCGTGGCTGTTGGCGCGGCTTTCGTGGGCGTCCGAGAAATGGAGCGCCGATGTTCGTTTCGGAGTCACGCTGCCGCTTGGACGCACCGAGGAAGATCCGTTCGAGCTCGGCGACCGCGGCCTGCCGCACGAGCACATCCAGTTCGGCACCGGCACGGTCTCGCCGGTTTTGGGCCTCGAGATCTATCGCGTCTACGAAAAATGGCGCATCGGCGGCTGGGCCATCGCCAACCCGCAGCTGTACGCCAACGATCATGGGTATCGCCCCGGTGATCGACTGTCGGCGGGGCTGCTCGCGGCCACCGGCTTCGGCCTCGATCGCTGGCAATTCCAGGTGGGCGCCGAGATGCTCGGCGAGCTGCCCGAGCGCTGGCACGGCCGCGCGCGCAGCGACGAAGGCAACTCCGGCCGTCTCGACGTGCTGTTGTCGACAGGCGCCAGCGTCAAAATCAAAGACACGGTCTATCTCACCGCGCAGGTCCGCGTGCCGGTGTTCACCGCCACCGGCGGCGGCCAGCTCTCATATCCATTGTTCGGCACCGTCGGTGTGCGCGGCTACTTCGACCTGATCCCGCACACCCACGAGCCTACTCCGGGTAAAGAGTCGCCATGGGTTGCGCGCGATACACGATCGAGTCCGGCACCGTCATCTCCCATATCAGGTTCTCTGAAGGGTCGACTTCTTCGATGACTCCGGTGGTGCCCCAGGCAGTGAGCGTGTTGCCCGATTCCAGCCGCACCGACGAGCCGCAACACGAGGTGTAGAGCCCGGCGCGGTGGCGGTGCTCCCACACCAGCGTGGCGGTGTGGCTGTCCTCGTCGAGCCGGTATTGCACCACCCGCGAGGTCTGCGGGTCGTGCAGGTTGCCGTTGTCGAGCAACAGGATGTCGCCGCCGCCGAGCTGGCGCGCGAAGTGTTGGTGCGAGAAACCGGACAGCGCGTCGCCGGCGAAAGTGAAGTTGCTCTTGGCGCCGCCCAGCCGCCACAGGACGTCGCCGCTGCGCCGATCGACCTTGTACAAGGTGTCGGTGTGTCGCAGTGACAGGAGCAGATTGCCGTCGGAGAGCAGCTCGATCGCGTTGGCGTGCTCGACATCCACCGGCGGCTTCGCGAAATCGATGTCGGAGGTGGTCTCTTCGAGCCCGATGTGGTCGAGCCCGGACCAGTGAAACACCGGCTCGCCGTCGCCGTCGAGCTCGGCAAGCGTGTTCTCGGTCACCGTGGTGTCGGCGGCGCTCCGTTGATTGAGGCCGTAGATCAGCGCGTGGTTCTGGGGAAGCAGCACCACCTCGTGGTTGTCCGCGCCGCGCGAGGCGAGCGGGTCGGTCCAGGTGCGGATGATCGAGCCGTACAGGTTCTCCTCGGCGAAGGCCGAGTCCTGGTAGTAGACGAAGTCTCCGTTGGGCGCGCGCTTGAAATCGCCCACCTGTTTCAAACGGCGATACCAGTACACGCGCCCCGAATGATCGACCACCGCGGCCATCGCCGCTTTGGTGGTGCTGCTGACCGCCGCGATCAGCAGATAGCCACCTTCGGGTGCGCTGCCGGTGATGGAAGCGAAGCCCGGCAGCTCGGCCGGCAAGGCGTCGCAGTCCACCGTCAGATCTCCGCTGCCGGCACTGGTTCCTTCGCTGGTGATGACCTCGACCCGTAAGTGGTTGGTGTTGCCCGGAGTCATGCCCAGCATGGGAATCTGATAGACGCCGTCGGCTTCGATGGCGAGCGCAGGGCTCGCCTCACCGTAGTCATTGACCACGCGCGCCGAGCTGACACCGCTCACCGTCACCTGAACGTCGGCCACCACCACATTGTCGGCGCGGCAGCTTGCCACCGCGGTTACCGCGGCCGTGCCCTCGGCCACGATCGGCGCAGTCGGGTCGCAGCCACATAACAATGCCAGCACCAATGACGCATGTCTCATGAGGCCAGGCCGCCCGCAGTGAGACGCTGCCGCTCCAGGGCCAGCAACAAGGCGCGCAGGTAGCGTACTTTCGTGAGCAATCGCCACAAGCGATGCGATGGCGTGTTGGCATGCTGGCGCTCGAAGCTGCTCAGCGCCTCGGCCGAGTAGGTCTGCGCCTCCCAGATGCGATAGCTGGTCGGCTCATCCGCGGCCGCGTGCGCGAAGGCAACCGCCTTCTCGATCCATTGGTCCAGCAACTGATGCGTGTCCATGGCTATTAGGTACCGCGAAGCGCGCTTTGGGTTGGCTGGGCGAACACCTGCTGATGTAGCGCGAACAGTTCTTAACAATTGATCGTTATACTTCGGTGATGGAGATGCCGCCGGATGAGCCCCTGTCGCTCCTGTTGGTCGAGGACGACGAGCGCCTGGCGCGTATCACCGCGCAATATCTCCAGAATCACCATGTGCAGGTGACCATCGCCGGCGATGGCGAGACCGCGCTCAGCAACGCCAAACGCTCGCAGTTCGATTTGATCCTGCTCGACATCATGCTGCCCGGCCGCGGCGGCATCGAGGTGTGCCGCGCGCTGCGCGACCGCTACGACGTGCCGATCGTGATGTTGACCGCGCGCGGCGAAGAGGCTGACCGTGTGCTCGGCCTGGAGTCGGGCGCGGACGACTATGTCACCAAGCCGTTTTCCTCGCGCGAGCTGTTGGCGCGCATCAGGGCCCATGTGCGCCGCGCGCGCGGACGCAATGGGCCGGCGGAACGCGTGCTGCGGGTGGGCCGCCTGGTGCTGGATACCGGCGCGCTCACCGCCACCGTCGACAATCAGCCGCTGTCCTTGACCGGCTACGAGTTCGCGCTGCTGCGCGCGTTCGCCGAACGGCCCGGACGGGTGCTGAGCCGCGAGCAGCTGCTCGACATGGCCAAGGGCAGCGTGGAGGAGTCGTTCGATCGTTCGATCGATGGCCATGTCTCGCGCTTGCGCCACAAGCTCGGCGACGATCCCAAGCATCCGCGGCTGCTCAAGACCGTGCGCGGAGCGGGATATGTCCTGGCGATACAAGATGGCGACTGACCGTCCCCGGCGTCGCCTGTTGCTCAGCATCTACCTGGTGGGCGTGGCCCAGCTGGCGGTGGCGGGCATCGCCATCTTCGTGGTGCAGCGGCTGTTGCAGCGGGCGCCCTGGCAGTTCGAGCCGGCCCGCCAGAAGGCGCTGCTCGAAGGTTTCGCCGAGTTCTACGACTCACCCGAGGCTCTGTCGCGCGCGCTCGCCAAGCTCAACGACGTCGACTTGAGCTTCTACCGCAATGACGGACAGATGGTCGCTTCGACCCATGCTCCGCTCAAGGCGCTCGAGCCTGGGGCGCTCGAGCAGCTCGCGCATGCGCCGTACGTCCTGGTGCACACCGATGGACCGGTGCCGATCACCGCGGTGCCAATCGTGCGCGACGGTAAACAGGTCGGTTACGGGCTGGTGCACCGCCATCCACCGGGTCCGCCGCAAAAGCGACCGCCGCCTCCGGGTGCGCTGTTCCCGAATCCTTCGCGCTTGCCAATCGAGATCGCCATCGCGCTCATCGGCGCGGCGGTGATCTCGTTCCTGTTCGCGCGCAGCCTGGCGCGGCCGCTGTCCAAGCTGGCTGCGAGCGCGCAAGCCTTCGGCGCCGGCGATCTGTCGGCGCGCGCAAACATCGACCGCGACGACGAGCTGGGCGCGGTGGCGCGCACCTTCGACGAGATGGCCGATCGCGTCAACGCTTTACTACGCGCGCAGCGCGAGTTCCTGGCCAATGTCTCGCACGAGCTGCGCACTCCGCTGGCGCGTATCCGAGTGGCGCTCGACATCGCCGCCGAGGGAGACATGGATTCGGCGCGCCAGAGCCTGCGCGAGATCGCGCGCGACTGGGACGATCTCGATCGCCTGATCGAGGATGTGCTGGCGGTCGCGCGCTTCGACCTGGCGCAAGATCCGACGGTCCCAGCGGTCACCCTGCAATACGAGCTGCTCGACGCGCGTGCGCTCGGAGAGCGCGCCGAGGTCGCGTTCCGCACCGCGCACCCGGCGCGCGCGCTCGAGCTGGTCTGCGACCCGGATCCGGTGCCGCTCTACGGAGATGGCTCGATGCTGCGCCGCGTGCTGGCCAATCTGCTCGACAACGCCGCGAAATATTCGGATCCGGGCACCAACATCCGCCTCGAGATCCGCAAGCGCGACGAGCAGGTCGAGATCTCGGTGATCGATCGTGGTATTGGCATCGAGGCGCGAGACTTGCCGCGCCTGTTCGAGCCGTTCTTCCGCACCGATCGCAGCCGCGCGCGCAAGACCGGGGGAGTCGGCCTCGGCCTGGCGCTCGCCAAGCGCATCGTCGAAGCGCACCACGGCCACATCACCATCGACAGCATGCCCGGCACCGGCACCATCGTGTGCTTCACCGTGCCTGCGGATCCAGAGATGCGCTCCTACGCTCCACCGAACCGAGCACCGCGCGAAGCTGTGTGACCAACAACACAATCTGTCGCGCTTCGCCGAGCGTGAACTCCACTCGCGTCAGGCTGCTCAACTGCGGCAGCGCCCGCTCCAGGAACCGCTGCAAGACTCGACCGTTCATCATGGGAACCTCCGTGTGCGTGGTCCATGGTCAGAACGCCATGCACGCGAAAACGTTTCCCAGGTAAACAGTTCTACACAGAACTATCAGTCGTCGAAGGTCTGGACCTTGGTGGCGGGGGTGTCTTCGTCTTCGAAGGCTTTGACGTTGGGGTGCTTCGGCTTCTCGGTCGTGTGAGGCTTGGCACTGGCTTTTTGCGAAGCGTGTTGCTTGTGCACTTCGGGAGCGATCGGCTCTTCCGGCTTCGCCGGCTCGACCGCGGCGGCGGGGGTTGCCATGTCGAGCGCCTCGACGGTGGGCCGATGCGTCGGAGTGACCACGACTTGGGGCGGAGCGGACTCTTCTTGCTTGGCGGCGGGTTTGAGCGCGAGCAGCGCGCCGCCGAAGCCGATGGCCAGGGCGACGATCACCGCGCCGAACAGCACGCGGCGCGACTCGCGCGGCGGCACCACTCCCGAGCGGCTGCCGCTGGAGGCGATGGCGCGCGGAGTGCCGGGATTGGTCAGGTTGTGCGGAGCGGGCGCGGAGCTGGAGCGCGAAGACGAAGACGAGCCTGCCGACGGCGACGAAGGAGTCGACAGCTCGGGGATGCGCGCCGATTGTCCGTCGGGGACCTCTTCGCGCTTGTCGAGCGGGAACAGGTCGTTCATGTAGTCGGACATCTGCTCGAGCGAGAAGCGCGCGCTCTGCAGATATTCGTCGAGATCACGCGCCATGTTGCCGGCGCGCTTGTAGCGGTTCTGCCGGTCGCGCTCGAGCGCGCGCATCACCACCGCGTCGAGCTGCGGCGGCACCCAGTTGGCCACGCGCGACGGCGCGGGAATCGGCATCGACTTGACCCGGGTCAGTGTGTCGAAGTCGTTCTGCCCCTTGAACAAGCGACGCCCGATCAGCATCTCGTACAACACCACGCCGGCCGAGAACACGTCTGACTCGGGCCCCGGATTGGTGCCGGTCACCTGCTCGGGTGACATGTACGCGATCTTGCCCTTGAGCGCGCCGGTGCGGGTCTCCTCGCGCACCGAGTGCATCGCCTTGGCGATGCCGAAATCGACGATTTTCACCTGCCCGTCGTAGCCGAGCATGATGTTCTGCGGCGACACGTCGCGGTGCACGATCGGCCGCGGATTGCCGCGCTCGTCCTGGTGATCGTGCGCGTGCGCCAGCCCGCGACTGATCTCGCGCGCGATGTACGCCGAGACATCGGGCGGCAGCGCGCGTTTCTCCGGCGGGTTCTTGGCCAGAAAGCGCAGCACGTGCAAGAGGTCCTGCCCCTTGACGTACTCGAGCGCCATGAAGTACTCGCCCTCGACTTCGCCGAGCTCGTGGACCTGCGCGATGTTGGGATGCGACAGCTCGGCCGCGATTTTGGCCTCGTTGATGAACATCTGTACGAACGCCGGATCGTCGTTGTAGGGCGGCAGGATCCGTTTGACCACGACGGTGCGCTCGAACCCCGCGGCTCCGGTCCGCTGAGCTCGAAACACATCGGCCATACCCCCCCGACCCAGATGCGCCGTC
>JACXTT010014584.1_pt1 | contig 10266 bp, 10 predicted proteins | sample 9270951 | NCBI WGS metagenome assembly JACXTT01 (sample SAMN15532306, study PRJNA645909) | rock metagenome | isolation source: weathered quartz diorite | place: Puerto Rico | collected 2017-06-21
CCGCAGACGATGGCAAACACGATCAGCAGGAACAACACCTGATATGCATTCATGGCACCTCCTCAGATACGAATACGGATCAGCCTGCGCAGCCAGACGATGCCAACAAGCAGCATCACTGCGGCATACCAGAGCATGCGCACGCCCGCCGGGTCGGTCCACAGCATGCTGATGTAGCCAGGATTGGTGAGCATCATCACCAGCGCCACTGCGAACGGCAGCAGTCCCAGCACCCAGGCCGACATGCGCCCTTCGGCCGACAGCACGCGCACCTGCGCCAGCAGCTTCAGTCGCCCGCGGATGATGTGGCTGATGTTGCCGAGGATTTCGGCCAGGTTGCCGCCGGCCTCGCGCTGGATCAGCACGGCGATCACCAGGTAGCGCAGGTCGGTCAGCGGGATGCGGCTTGCCAGGCTGGTTAAGGCCTCGTGCATCGGCACGCCATAGTTGATCTCCTCGTGGACGATGCGGAACTCGCCGCTGAGGGGCTCGGGCAGCTCGCTGCCGACCATTTGCAGCACGTTGTTGAACGAGTGCCCGGCCAGCATCGCCCGGGCCAGGAAATCGGCCGTTTCGGGCAGCTGCGCCTCGATCTTTTGCAGCCGCGCGCGGCGTGCGCGGCGCGCCAGCGCCATCGGGATGCTGGCGCAGCAGGCGACGATGACGCAATGGGCGAGAAAGGGCGCCGGCCAGATCTGCGTCATCAGCAGCCCGATGACCAGCAGGCCGGCCGACGCCGCCAGAAACTGCGCCACCGTCCATTTCACCCCGGCCTGCAACAGCAGGCCGTCGATGCCCGCGCTCCCGGGCAGCTTGTGCAGCAATTCGTCGAGCCCGTCGGATTTGCTGTAGCGGCGCTGCTTGAGGATCGAGATGCGCTCCCCGTTGCCGCGATGCTGGTCCGACATCATGCGCAGGCGCCGCGCCACGCGCTGCGCGCCGTTGCCGTAGGTATCGGCCCACCACAGGTACGCGCCCTCGACCATCAGGATGATGGCCGCGAACAGCAGCACCGCAAACCCGTAAAAAATGCCGTCCATACTGCCCCCGATTGCTGTTGCGCGCCGAACTATTCAAACGTACGGTCCGGATCGAATGCCGTTTCGGCCACCGGCGCGCCGAACTGGCGCAGGCGGTCGGCAAAGCGCGGGCGCACCCCGGTGGCGCCGAACAGCCCGAGCACCCTGCCGTCGGGGCCGACGCCGGTCTGCTCGAAGCGGAAGATTTCCTGCATCGCGATGACCTCGCCTTCCATGCCGGTGATCTCCTGCAGGCTCACCAGCTTGCGGGTGCCGTCGCTCAGGCGCGTCACCTGCACCACCACCGTCACGGCCGAGCAGATCTGCTGGCGCGTCGCGCGCGGGGTCAGGTTGGCGCCGGCCATGCCGACCATGTTTTCCAGCCGCGACAGCGCGTCGCGCGGCGTGTTCGAGTGGATCGTCGCCAGCGAGCCTTCGTGGCCGGTGTTCATCGCCTGCAACATGTCCATCGCCTCGGGGCCACGCACCTCGCCCAGGATGATGCGGTCCGGACGCATGCGCAGCGCATTGCGCACCAGCGCGCGCTGCGTCACCTCGCCCTTGCCTTCGATGTTCGGCGGGCGCGTTTCGAGCCGCACCACATGCGGCTGGCGCATCTGCAGCTCGGCCGCATCCTCGATCGTGACGATGCGCTCGTTGGCCGGAATGAAGCCCGACAACAGGTTGAGCAGGGTGGTCTTGCCGCTGCCGGTGCCGCCGGAAATGAGGATGTTGATCTTGGCCTGGCCGAGCGCCTGCAGCACCTGCGCCATCGGCGGCGTCATGCTCTTGTAGTCGAGCAGGTTCTTGACCGTCAGCGGGGTCGCCGAAAACCGCCGGATCGACAGGATCGGCCCGTCCACCGCCAGCGGCGGAATGATGGCGTTCACGCGCGAGCCGTCGGGCAGGCGCGCATCGACCATCGGGCTCGACTCGTCGACCCGGCGGCCGACCCGCGAGACGATCTTCTCGATGATTTTCATCAAGTGCCCATTGTCGTGGAAGGTGATGTCGGTCAGCTCGAGCTTGCCACGCCGTTCGACGTAGACCTTGCTGCAGGTATTGACCAGGATGTCCGACACGGTCGGGTCGGCCAGCAGCGGCTCGAGCGGACCGAAGCCGAGCATCTCGTGCTGGATGTCGAGCACCAGATTGTGCCGCTCGCTCTGGTTGAGCACGATCCGCTCTTCCTCGATGATGCGCTGGATCAGCAGCGACAGCTCGTGCTTGAACTGCTCGGCGGTCAGCCGCTTGAGCCGCTCGAGGTCGATCCGGTCGAGGATCATCTGGTGCATGCTCTTCTTCAGTTCCTGGTAGGCCTGGTTGGCCACTTCGGGCACCGCCGCGACTGGAGCGCGCGCCTCGTCGTTCCCAGCCAGCCGTTCACGTAGCGTCATGGTGTCGCTCCAGTTGGTTACAGATCGGGGTCGCCGCGGCCGAACAGGCGGTCGAACAGGCCCTTGTTTTCGGGCACGCGGCGGGCGGTCACCAGTTCCACCAGTTCGGCCAGGCTGCGCGACACCGCGCTGTTGCGCGACAGCTGCACCACCGGCACGCCCTGATTGACCGAATCGGTCACCGCCAGGTAGTCGTTCGGGATGGTGTGCAGCACTTCGGCGCCGAGCGCCGTCTGCACTTCCTGCAGGCGCAGCTTGCCGCCCTTCTCGTAGCGGTTCACGATCAGGCGGATCTGCTCGATCGGATAGCCGAGCGAGCGGAAGATGTCGAGCAGGCGGCGGCCGTCGCGAATGTCGGGCAGCGACAGCTGCAGGATCGGGTACATGGTGTCGGCGTTGTCGAGCGCGCGCAGCGAGATGGCGTCGATCTGGCGGCCGACGTCGAGCACGATGTAGTCGTAGTGCTGGCGCGCCACGCGCAATATGGTGTCCATCTGCTCCGGCTTGAGGTCGATGAAGCCGCTCGGATCGTCGGCCGCCGCCAGCACCCCGAAGCCGGGCGCCACGTGCACCAGGCAGGACTCGAGAAACGGCCCGTCGATGCGGGCGATCTGGCCGCAGACGTCGGACAGCGTCATGGCCGGCTTCTGGTCCGACACGTACAGCGCGGCGTCGCCGAACTGGCCATGCAGGTCGATCAGCAGCACTTTTTTGTCGGCAAGGGTCGACAGCGCATAGCCGAAATTGGTGGACAGGAAGGTCGCGCCGCTGCCGCCCTTGCAGGAGATGAAGGCCAGCACCTTGCCGTCGCGCATGGCGGCGATGCCGGCGCTGCTGGCGATCCGGTCGAGCGCCTCGTGAAACGCCTGGTGCACGATCGGCAGGGCCAGCACCTCGCGCACGCCGGCGCGCATGGCGCGGATCAGCAGGTCCTGCTTCTGGTCGCCGGTGAGCAGCATCACGCTCGCCGCCGGGTAGCACTTGCACAAGCGCTCGAGCAGGTCGGGCTCGGCCACGTCGCTGTCGTCGGCGTCGATGATCACCAGCACCGGCGGGTCCGGCAGCGTGCGCTCGAGGGCGTCGCGCACGCCGCGGTAGGTGGCGCCGACCTGAAGTGGCGGGACCCGCGCTGCGCCCTGCGACGCAATTTCGGCGTGCAAGTGGGCGTCTCGGGTAATCAGTAAGGCTTTCATCGGCGATCCTTGTGGGCAAACGCGGCGATATTTTTACGGGGTGCAGCGGGCGCCAGCGCAGGCCGTGCGGCTGTCATTTTGTGCGCACCAGGGTGGGGGCCTCGGCGCTCGGCTGCGGCTGCGCGAACGAGGCCTCGTAGCGCTCTTGCGCGGCGCGCGCGGCGCGCCCGTCGATGCCATTGACGGGGTTGGCGTTGCGCGGCGCGCCCGGGTTGGCCACCTGCGATGCCAGGGTGGCGCGCAGCGAGTCGCCGAACTGCCGGTCCATCACCGGGGTGGTGGAGACGCAGCCCGACAGCGACAGCGCCGCCAGGGCGCCCAGTTGAATCCGAATCCGCAGCGAGGTCGTCACAAGAGGCTCCTTATTTGAGTTCAAATCCGCCGGCGCTAGCCGCCGGTGGCGCGGCTTGCGCCGAAGCGGGCGCCGGGGCGCCTTCCATCCGGCCCATCAGCAGCAGCTGGCCGGGCGTGGGCGGGATCACCTTGTCGGTCGGCAGCGTGGGGTTCGGCGGCAGCGGCTTGACCAGGTGCGGGGTGATGACGAACACCAGTTCGGTGCGATCCTGCTGGTAGTCGGTGCTGCGGAACAGTGCGCCCAGGACAGGCACCTCGCCCAGCACCGGCAAGCCCTTGATGCTGGTGGTCAGGTTGTTCTTGATCAGGCCGCCGATGGCGAAGCTCTGGCCGTCGTACAGCTGCACCGTGGTGCTGGCGCGCCGGGTGGTAATCAGCGGCAGCACCGAGGTGCCGGTAAAACCGCCGGTGGTGATGCCGATCCCTTCGCGCGACAGTTCCGACACCTCCGGCGCGACGCGCAGGTTGATGCGTCCGCCGGCCAGCACGGTAGGGGTGAAGCGCAGGCCGACGCCGAACTCCTTTTCCTCCAGCGTGATCTTGTTATTGTCCTGGGCCACGGGAATGTAGATCTTGCCGCCGGCCAGGAAGGTGCCCTCCTGGCCGCTGATGGCCATCACGTTCGGCTCGGCCAGGATGCGCACCAGGCCATCCTGCTTCTGCGCCTCGAGCGACAGCCGGTTGCCGTTGCTCTTGCGCGCGTCGAGCGAGCCGCCCAGGGTGCCGCTCAGGAAGTTCGACAGCAAGGTGGCGGTCCAGCTGCCGGAGCTCAGCCTGAAGGTGGTGCCCGCCTCCAGCCGTTCCAGCAGCGTCTTCGATACCTCGGCAATTTTGACTTCCAGCATCACCTGCTGCGGCGCCGAGACGCTCATCAAGTTGATCACGCGCAGGGCGCCGTTGAGGGGCGCGCCGGCCGGCGCGGCGCCGGGCAGCGCCGCCGGATCGGTCTTGCCGACGCCATTGAGCGGCTGCAGCGGCCGCCGCACGAAGGCGGCGGCCAGGTCGCCCACCTGCGTCAGGGTGGCGGCATCGGTCACCGTTCCGCTCAGCACGATCGAATCGGCGGCGGCGGTGACGCGGATATTCTTTTCGTCGGGCAGCACCGTGGCCAGGCTCGCCTCGAAGGCGGACGCATCCATCGTGACGACGATGTCGACCACGCTGCAGGCGCCGCTCTTGCCCTGGATGATCATGTTGGTGCTGCCCACATCGATCCCGGCGACATACAGCGTGTCCGGCGCCACCAGCATCGCCTGCACCACGTCCGGATTGCCGACGCTGCGGTGCAGCAGCGGTTCCGGCAGCTTCATCATCGCCGACTTGCCAAGCTGCAGGCGCATGGTCGCCGGCCTGGCGGCGTCGCCGCTGCAGCGCGGGCCGACGTCGCCGCGGATCGCCACCGGCGCCCTGGACTTGGCCGCGCGGGGGCTGCCATCCGCCTCGGGAACGGCGCCGAAGGCCGCGCCGGCGCCGGCTGCCAGCGCCACACAGCCGAGCAGCTGGCGGGCGCGGCGGAACCGCTGGTATCTGACGCATTGGTTCATTGCGTTCACCCTGAAGAAAGATACGGTTGAAAACTAGAAGCACTCTTGAGAAACCTTGACGCCGTTGAGGACGCCCACGCACGCCCGCTTCGGCTCGTCCGGCTGGCGCACCGGCGCCTTGATGACCAGCTTGACCGGGCTGAGCACGGCCTTCGGCGCGGGCGCTGCCGCCGGCGCCGCCTCCGCCAGCGGTTCGTTGAGCATGCTGCGCTTGGTGGCGCCGTCGGTCCTCGCGTCCTGCGGATCGACCTGGTTGCGCAGCGCCAGCGACAGGCTGCCGACACTGCGCGCCAGGTCGAGGTTCTCGGCCTGTTCGGGCGTGACTTCCAGCGTGACGGCGTTGACCACGCGCGGCTTGGTTTCGTCGCGCCCGACCTCCTGCGCGACGGCCAGCACCAGGATGTGCTCCAGCACGATCTTCGAGATGCTCTGTTCGGGCCCCTTGTCGGACGGCGCCCGCTCCTTCTGCGTGCTGACGATGATGTCGACATAATTGCCGGGCAGCGCGAAGCCGGCCACGCCGATGACGTCGTTCACGCGCACCGTAATGGCGCGCTTGCCTTCGGTGATCAGGGCCGACAGGCCGCCGACGGTGCCGGCCGGCGCCAGCTTCGCTTCGCTGATCGGGTCGCCCAGCAGGATGCTGTTCTTCAGCACCCGTCCGGTCAGCATCGACACGTCGCTGAAGGCGCCCTTCGGCAGGCTGTCCTTCGGCCACTCGGCCAGCTTGAGCATGTCCGGCGTCAGGCGCTGGCCGAGGTTGACGTCGGTGGCGGCGACGACGATCCGGTCGGCGCTGCCGGCCGGCTGGCGCAGCAGCCAGCGCGAGGCCAGCACCACCGCTGCCAGGCCGAACAGGATGGCAATGGCCATCATCGCAATCGCACGTTTATTTTTCATGATCTCTCTCCGAACAGGACGGCGCCCTGGGGCGATGCGGCGACGGCGGGGTTGCCGGGCAGCGGTGCACAGCAGACAAACATACTGGTCCAGGCCTGCTCCAGGGCCGGGATGGTCAGGCGCGGCGGCGTGCCGGCGAAGCTGGCGAAGTCGGCCACGCGGCTGAGCAGTTCGCGCGGATAGGACGCCAGCAGCGGCCGCACCGATGCCGCGTGCAACTGCCTGAGCAGGTAATCGACCGCTTCCTGCTCGCACGCAATACCGGCCAGGGCGCACTCGCGCCGCAACAGCGCGCAGTAGGCCGCTTCGCTGAGCGCCCCCACGTGAATCTTGTAGCCGATGCGGCGCAGCAGCGGTTCGTCGAGCAGCCCCTGGGGCGCCAGGTTGGTCACGAACACCAGCTTGACGTCGAACGGCACCGGTTCGGTGTACCCGCCCGGCAAGGTGAGCAGGCCGGCGCCGCGGTCGATCGGGCCGATGAAGTGATTGAGCAAGTCGGTGGCCGCCAGCCGCTGCCGGCCCAGGTCGTCGATGACGCACACCCCGCCGCTGGCCTGGAAATAGCAGGGCGCCCGGTAGGTGCCGTTCGCCGCGTCGTAGCGCAACGCCAGCATCTCGCCGGTCAGCTCGGCGCCCACCAGCACCAGCGGGCGCTGGCAGACGCTCCAGCGGCTGTCGCAGTTGCGCCGCTCTTCATGTTCGCGGGCATGGTTGGGCAGCGGCGCCAGGTGCACCAGGGGATCGTGGAACTGCACGATCTGCCGGCCGAACAGGATCGCGTAGGGCACGCAGACGACGCCGGGCAAGAGGCGCACCAGTTTGCGCGCCAGCGCCGTCTTGCCGCTGCCGGAGGGACCGTGCAGCAGCAGCGCGCGGCGCGAGCGCAGCGCCGCGCCAAGCTGGGTGCGCACGGCGCTGCCGATGCCCTCATCGGCGAAGGCGCCGGCCAGCTCGGCGCTGCCGATGTGGACGGCCTGCGCGTGGCGGGCGGCGTCGCGCGCCAGCACGGCGCGAAACGCATCGAGCGCCACCGGCGCCGGCCCGACGTAGCGGCACTGCGCCAGGCATTCGGCGGCGTAGGCCTTGCCCGGTCCGGTCAGCCGGTACTGGACGTCGATGTCGGTCTCGCCGCGCGAGGCGATCTCCACCACCTGCTCGGCCATCAGCACGTCGAGCGCCTCGCGCAGCACGTTCAGCGACAGGCGCAGCTTGCTGCTAAGAATCGGCGGATGCGCCTTGCCGGCCTGGTGGATCGCCTTGGCCACCAGCCCCAGCACCAGCTGCCGGTCGAGTCCGGTATCGCGGATCGTCTTCGGCTGGGGCGGGACCAGCGACGTCACGTCCTGCTCGGCCACGCTGTGCGCGGCCAACAGGGGGGACGGGGCGGCGACGCCGTTTGTTACGACCTCGAGCATCAAGATCTCCTTCGGTTGCTGGGGGCAATATTTCCGTAAGTCACGAATTGATTGTAGCGAGCGACGCGTCCCACTTTTTGACTAAAAGCAACCAATCACGCCGCGTGGTAGCGTTCTACGATGACCCACAGCGTGCCGCAGGCGATGGCCAGCCCGTAGGGAATGCTGCCGACGCTGGCGCCGCGCAGCGGCTCGGTCGCCGCCGGCATGCCGGCCAGGCGCATCAGGAGCGGGCGCACCAGGCACTTGAGGTTGGCGCCGACGGCGCGCACGCGGCCCGTGGCAATGACCACCGCCAGCGACATCACGCCGCCGGCGCACATGGTCCAGATGGCGATCTGCACCACGTCGCCGGGCGCGCCGAACGCGCCGACCGCGGCCAGCAGCTTGACATCGCCGGCGGCCATGCCGCGCAAGCAGTACAAAGGCAGGAACAGCAGCAGGCCGGTGAGCGCGCCGGCCAGACCGGCGCCGGCCGCACTGAGCGGCGTAGCCGAGCACAAGTGAAGCGCCAGCGCGCCCAGGCCCCCAGCCAGCAGCAGCCGGTTGGGGATGCGGCGCGTGGCCAGGTCATGCACCGCCGCGGCGACCACCAGCAACAGCAACAACAGGTCCAGCCAGACCGAGACTGCCATGACACCCTCCTGAAAAACGTTGCGAAATGGGAGCCTGCGGCGACGTGCCGGTTCAGGACACTTTCATCAGGGTGGCGATGTAGCTGAACGAGGCGCTCAACTTGTCTCCCAGCGTCGTTGCGCCGGCCATCAGCGCCAGTCCCACCAGGGCTGCGATCAGGCCGTACTCGATGGCGGTGATGCCGCCTTCGTCGGTGAAAAAAGTTTTGATTGAAGCGGAAATGTTGCGCATCATGAACTCCAGAAAGTGAGGGAAGAAATCCATCGCCGGGTTCAGAAGGAGGTGGCGCCGGCAGGGCGACACGTGCCTGACAACGATGGCTACAGCAGCAAGAACGGCTACACCACGGCACCGACAGCAACGGTACAAGCCGGGTACAAACTCCCGGACGGGGCCCCGTCCGGGAAATGCACCGCGCCGGTTTAAGACACCTTCATCTTGGTCGCGATGAAGTCGAACGATGCGCTCAGCTTGTTGCCCAGCGTCGTGGCGCCCGCCATCAGGGCCAGGCCCACGAGGGCGGCGATCAGGCCATACTCGATGGCGGTGACACCGTTTTCGTCGGCAACAAAGGTTTTGACTACGGAGATAATTTTGCTCATCATGAACTCCATCAAGTAAGTAATAAACAACCCCTGGCGCCCAGGTCAGCGGCTACCACCCGCTTTCCTGCGAAGAACAAATCTTTCCGTTCATCACCAGCAGCGCCATTGAAGCCACTATAAAGTTTAGTTCCACTGGGCAAGTTGACTTCCCGCAAGTTTTCCACACGGCATTATTCGTGGCGCACGGGATGTTGCGCCAATCGCCCAATCTTGCTGTGAGAGAAGCCCTTCGAGGTGCCGCCAACGCTGCGTCGCGGTAAAATAGCCGGTTGTCGCAAACCGCGACACCCCGACCCGCCACCCACGCGACCTATCCGGCGCCGTCCTGGCGGGTGAAATCCGATCACAATTTTGGAGCCTCACCATGCCAGATACCACGGCGCACGTGCCTGCCAGCGCGCAGGACGTCTCATCACGCCTCACCACCGTCAGCCTCGACGATAAATACACCGCCACGTCGGGCAACATCTTCCTGTCGGGTATCCAGGCCCTGGTGCGGCTGCCAATGATGCAGCGCGAACGCGACCTCGCCGCCGGCCTGAACACCGCCGGCTTCATCTCCGGCTACCGCGGCTCGCCGCTGGGCGGCCTCGACGAGACGCTGTGGAAGGCCAAGAAGCACCTCGAAGCGCACCACGTCCAGTTCGTCCCGGGCGTGAACGAAGACCTGGCCGCCACCGCCGTGTGGGGCACCCAGACCGTCGACCTGATCGGCCCGGCCAAGTACGACGGCGTGTTCGCCATGTGGTACGGCAAGGGCCCGGGCGTGGACCGCTGCGGCGACGTCTTCAAGCACATGAACCACGCCGGCACGAGCAAGCACGGCGGCGTGCTGCTGGTGGCCGGCGACGACCACGGCGCCTACTCCTCGACCCTGCCGCACCAGTCCGACCACATCTTCTCGGCCTGCATGGTGCCGATGCTGTACCCGTGCAACGTCCAGGAATACCTCGACCTCGGCGTGCACGGCTGGGCCATGTCGCGCTTTTCCGGCTGCACCGTCGCCTTCAAGGCGCTGGCCGACACGGTCGAGTCCTCCGCCTCGGTCGACGCCGACCCGCATCGCGTGCAGGTCAAGATTCCGAAGGACTTCGTGATGCCGCCGGGCGGCCTGAACACGCGCCTGTCCTCGGTCCCGCTGGGCCAGCAGGCGCGCAACCAGGAAGCGCTGATGCAGGACTACAAGATCTACGCGGCGCTGGC
>JACXTT010014585.1_pt1 | contig 10266 bp, 9 predicted proteins | sample 9270951 | NCBI WGS metagenome assembly JACXTT01 (sample SAMN15532306, study PRJNA645909) | rock metagenome | isolation source: weathered quartz diorite | place: Puerto Rico | collected 2017-06-21
TTGTGGTCGCCCGCGATCGGGGTCGAGCACGTGGCGTGCAGGGAAACCGCGGCCATCTTCGACTTCACCTCGTTCGCGAAGATCGAGGTGCGGGGCTGGGGGGCGGCTGAGTTTCTGGAGCGGCTCTCGGACAACCGCGTGGCGCGCGGGGTCGGCGCCCTGACCTACACGCAGATGCTCAACGAGCGCGGCGGCATCGAGTGCGACTTCACGATCACCCGGCTGGGCGAACGGCGCTTCAGGGTGATCACCGGCACCGCGTTCGGCATGCACGACCTGTCGTGGATCCGCGACCATGCGCCGCGCGACGGTTCGGTGGAGGTCGAGGATGTGACGTCGGCCTACGCGTGCGTGGGCCTGTGGGGACCCGAGGCCCGTTCGATCCTCGAGCCGCTCACCCCCACCAACATCGGCAGCCATGCCTTCCCTTTCATGACGGCGCGCGAGCTCGCCATCGGTTCGGTGCCCTGCCTGGCGCTGCGCGTGACTTACGTCGGCGAGCTCGGCTGGGAGCTTTACTGCCCGAGCGAGTTCGGGCTCCGGCTGTGGGACACGATCTGGGAGGCGGGGCACGAGAAGGGACTGACGGCGGGCGGATACAAAGCGGTCGAATCGCTCCGCCTGGAGAAGGGGTATCGCGTATGGGGGTCCGACATAACGCCGGAGGTCGACCCCTATCAGGCGGGTCTCGGCTTCTGCGTCAAGCTCGACAAGGGCGACTTCATCGGCCGCCCGGCCTTGATCGCGAGGCGCGATTCACCGGCTCCGACGCAGCTCGCCTGCATGGTGCTCGACGACCCGCGGTCGGTCGTCCTTGGTTCCGAGCCGGTGCGCATCGAGGGCGAGGTCGTCGGCCGCGTCACCAGCGGGGGCTACGGCTACACGATCGGCCAGTCGATCGCATACGCATACATCCCGGCGAAGTGCCCGGTCGGCACAGCGGTCGAGGTGGACCTCTTCGGGAAGTGGGTGGGCGGACGCGTCGCCAGAGAGCCGCTCTACGACCCGCGAGGCGAAAGAGTCCGCTCGTAGCTTCGGTCCTCGAAGGTGGGCCGAAGAATTCCGGGCGTTTGGGCGTCAGCGGGGCGCCATCAAGCACCAGACTGCGCATGTCTGGTGTCAACCGCGACCATGAAGTCGTCGAACATCGGGTCCGACGACGTGTCCGACAGCCGCGCGAAGTGCTTGGCCGCGTAATCCAGGAAACCGAACTCCAGCTCCGAGATGCCGCTCTGCAGCACGCCCCACATCGCCTCGCGAAAGTCCGACATGAAGCGCATCAATCGCACCCCCGCCAGGTCCGCCTCGCGCGCCTCGCCGAAATACGCCTTCAGCAGCCGGTGGTCGTCCTCGACGCCGAATCCGTGGTTCACGGAGAAGTTGGCCAGGTCGAAGAAGCGGTCCCCCATCCCCGCGTACTCCCAGTCCACGATCCGGATTTCCCCATCGTCGATGAAATTGGCGTTGAGCAGGTCGTTGTGGCAAGGAACCGGTGTCTGGGACCCGCGGGCACGTCGAATCCGCTCCGAGATCGCGTGCGCCTCGTCGTACTCGGGCGGAATCGCAACACCGTGGTCCGCGGCTTTGGCTCGGTAGTCCTCGACCACTGCGTGCGCGTCGAACCGGCCGGGGATGGCGGGCGAATCGTGGAACCGGCGCAGAGCCGCGGCGACCCGCGCCAGCATATGGGGCTCGCGCATTTCCTCGGGCGAGATGGGCCTGCCGTCGATGAACCGGGAAACGAGCCATCCCTCGGAGCGCACGAACTCGACCACCTCCGGACCCACGCCGACCTCGAAGGCACGGGTCCCGGCCGCGTATTCCACCGCCCGGTCGATGCCGAGAAGCTCCGTCCTCGCCCCGCCCATGCGGAGGACGAAAACGCCGCCCTCCACCTCGACCTTGAAGTTCTTGTTGGTGATCCCGCCCCCCAGCTCAGTGATCCTCGCCGGCCGGTCCGGCCAGAGGCGATCGACCGCGGCGCGAGCCCCTTCCACCAGCCCCGGATCGTATCTGCTTGAATGGCCGCGTGACCGTCCGCCATATGACCGAATCGGAGCTTGCCGAGCTGCGGTCGAAATACGTGCCGCGCGGCATCACGAGCGCCCATCCGATCACGGTCGACCGCGCCAGGGGTTCCGAGCTCTGGGACATCAGCGGCAAGCGCTACATCGACTTCGCCGGCGGCATCGGCGTGATGAACGTCGGGCACGCCCACCCGCGGGTGATGCAGGCGGTCCAGGAGCAAATGGAGCGCGCCACGCACACCTCGTTCCAGGTCATCCATTACGAGTCATACCTCCGGCTCGCCGAGCGCCTGTGCGAGGTGGCGCCGATCGACGGCGACAAGAAGGCGATCTTCTTCTCGACTGGCGCCGAGGCGATCGAGAACGCGGTCAAGATCGCCCGCGCGGCGACCGGCCGCCCTGCGGTCATCAGCTTCCGCGGCGGCTTTCACGGCCGGACCTTGCTCGCCCTCAGCCTGACCGGCAGCGTCCAGCCCTACAAGCAGAACTTCGGTCCGTACGCGGCCGAGGTCTACCAGACCCCCTTTCCTTATGCCTACCGCGGCTGGACGACCAACGCTGCGCTTGCCGACCTGGGCAACCTGCTCGAGTCGGAGGTAGGTCCCAAACGGGTCGCCGCAATCGTCATCGAGCCAGTCCTCGGCGAGGGCGGTTTCGTGCCGGCGCCGCTCGACTTCATGCGCGGTCTTCGCGAGCTGGCCGATCGGCACGGCATCCTGCTCATCGCCGACGAGATCCAGACCGGCTTCGGCCGCACGGGCAAGTTCTTCGCCGTCGAGCACTCCGGTGTCCAGCCCGACCTCATCACGGTCGCCAAGAGCCTGGCCGCGGGTTTCCCGCTGTCGGCGGTGGTGGGCAAGGCGCAGCTCATGGATGCGCCTGATCCCGGCGGCCTCGGCGGCACCTACGGCGGCAACCCGGTCGCCTGCGCCGCCGGTCTGGCGGTGATGGACATCATGCGCGACGAGAAACTGCCGCAGCGGGCCGCACGCATCGGTTCGGTCGTCGAGGAGCGGATGCACAGCTGGGCGAAAGAAAACGAGATGATCGGCGACATCAGGGTCGTCGGCGCGATGGCAGGTCTCGAGCTCGTTCGCGACCGCAAGACCAAGGAGCCCGCGGACAAGGAAACCGCCAAGATCCTCGCCGCCGCGCGCGAGAAGGGCCTCATCATCCTGCGCTGCGGCGTGCACCACAACGTGATTCGCACCCTCATGCCGCTCACGATTCCCGACGAGCAGCTGGAGGAAGGGCTGGACATGCTTGGCGCGTCACTGGACGCGTAAGGAGAGAGATGAGCACGACGCTGCGACGACACGAGATGTTCATCGGAGGCGAGTGGACGCCCGGCGCGGGCGACACGGCGCAGGAGATCGTGAATCCCGCGACCGGCAAGGTGATCGCGCACGTGCCGAAGGGCACCGAGGAGGACGTCGACCGGGCGGTGGCCGCGGCTCGCAAGGCGTTCGACGGGGGCTGGTCCGACACCACGCCTCGCGACCGCAGCGAGCGACTGCTCAAGCTCGCGCAGGCCGTGGAGGCGGAGGGCGAGGAGCTGGCCCGCATCGAGTCGGAGAACGTCGGCAAGCCGCTCGCTCCCACCAAGTCGGAGGAGATACCGCCCATCGTCGACTGCTTGCGCTTCTTCGCCGGCGCCGCAAGGCTCCTCGAAGGCCGCGCGACCGGCGAATACATGACCGGCTTCACCAGCATGCTGCGCCGCGAGCCCATCGGCGTCGTGGGTTCGATCGCGCCCTGGAACTACCCGCTGATGATGGCCGCGTGGAAGATCGCGCCCGCGCTCGCCGCCGGCAACTGCGTCGTGCTCAAGCCGTCGGAGTGGACGCCCCTCACCGCGCTGAAGCTGGCCGAGCTGGCGGCCGACGTCTTTCCGGCGGGTGTGTTCAACGTGATCACAGGCGACGGGGAACCGGTCGGGGCCGGCATCGTGCGCCATCCCGGCGTCTCCATGGTGTCGCTGACCGGGGACGTGGCGACGGGCAAAGAGATCGCGCGCGCGGCCGCCTCGACGCTCAAGCGCGTCCACCTCGAGCTCGGCGGCAAGGCGCCCGTGGTCGTCTTCGACGACGCCGATCTGGAGAAGGTCGTGGAGTGGATCAAGATCGGCGGCTACTTCAACGCAGGACAGGACTGCACCGCCGCGACGCGCGTCATTGCCGGTCCGCGGATCGAAGAGAAGCTGCTCGCCGACCTGGTGCCGGCGGTCAAGAGCCTCAAGGTCGGCGACCCGATGTCCGAGGACACCGAGATGGGCCCGCTCGTCTCCGAGGAGCAGCTGACGCGCGTGTCCGGATTCGTCGACCGGGCCAGGAAGGCCGGCGCGCAGGTGCTGACCGGCGGGGCACGGATCAAGAAGGCCGGCTCGTGGTACGAGCCGACGGTCGTCGTGCCGCCCGGACCCGACGCGGAGATCGTGACCAGGGAAGTCTTCGGCCCGGTGGTAACCGTGCAGCGATTCAGTGACGAAGAGCAGGCATTGCAGTGGGCGAACGGCGTCGATTACGGCCTGGCCGCCTCGGTCTGGACGCGCGACATCGGCCGCGCGCTGCGCATGGCCCGCAAGCTCCAGTTCGGCACCGTGTGGATCAACACGCACATCCCGCTCGTCAACGAGATGCCGCACGGCGGCTACAAGCAGAGTGGCTACGGCAAGGACATGTCGATCTACTCGCTCGAGGAGTACACGCAGATCAAGCATGTGATGGCATCGCTTGACTGAATGACGGCCGGCGACGCAGCCAAGAAACCCGCGTTAAAGCTGCAGGGCGTGCGTAAGAACTACGGCCACGTCGTCGCGGTGGCGGGTATAGACCTGGTGGTCGACGAGGGCGAGTTCTTCACGCTTCTCGGTCCTTCGGGCTCCGGCAAGACGACACTGCTCCGGCTCATAGCCGGGTTCGAGCGCCCTGACGCTGGCCGGATCGAGCTCGGCGGCCGCGACGTCACCTCCACACCGCCGTACCTGCGCGACACCAACACCGTTTTCCAGGACTACGCGCTGTTTCCCCACATGTCAGTCGCGGAGAACATCGCTTATGGGCTGCGCGTCAAGCACGTCTCGCGGCAGGCTCGCGAGAAACGAGTCGAGCGGGCGCTGGAGATGGTGCGCCTGACCGGGCTCGGCCAGCGTCGCCCGAACCAGCTCTCGGGAGGCCAGCGCCAGCGGGTCGCCCTGGCCCGGGCTGTGGTCAACGAACCGGAGGTGCTGCTCCTCGACGAACCGCTGGGCGCGCTCGACCTCAAGCTCCGCCAGGAGATGCAGATCGAGCTCAAGCAGATCCAGAAAGAAGTGGGGATCACATTCGTCTACGTGACCCACGACCAGGAAGAGGCCCTCACCATGAGCGACCGGATGGCGGTGATGGCCAACGGACAGATCGAGCAGATCGGGTCCCCGATCGACGTCTATGAACGACCGGCGACTGAATTCGTTGCTGGATTCATCGGGATCTCGAACGTACTGTTGCGCGATGGGGTGCGGTTCGTCGTCCGCCCAGAGAAGATCCGGATGCTCTCGGAAGGCGAGCCGGCGCCACCTGGCATGACGGTCGAACCGGGCCAGGTCGAGGAGGTGATCTACGTCGGCATGAGCACCCGCTACGTGGTGCGCCTCGAGCGTGGCGAGCACCTCGTCGCGGTGCGTCAGAATATGGACGCCCTGGGAGATGCCGAAAGGTTCGAGGGCCGGCCCGTGAGGCTTGCCTGGACGGCAGACCACACATTCGTGCTCGACAAGGGGAGGTAGGAAGTCAATGAAGTTCGGAGCAATCGCGGCGCTGGCCGCAGTGGCTCTCACCGCGTGCGGAGCCAGCAGCAACAACCCGAGCAGCACGCAGGAGCAGCCACCGACCGCGAACATGAAGCCGCTGTCCGCGATCGGCCCGGGCGAAGGCGCCCTGACCCTGATCGACTGGGGCGGCTACGTGCAGTCGATGTGGCAGAAGCCCTTCGAGCAGCAAACAGGCTGCAAGATCACCTACAAGGACGCCGGCTCATCCGACGAGATGGTGAGCCTGATGGCGAACGGTGGCGGCGGCCAGTGGGACATGGTGTCCGCGTCCGGTGACGCCGACCTGCGGCTGATCTACAGCGGCGACGTCAAGCCGATGAACCCCGACCTGATTCCTGACTGGCAGTATTTCCAACCGAAGTTCCAGAACCCACCCTTCAACACCATCAACGGCATCCACTACGGCATCTCGCTGCAGTGGGGCCCCAACACCCTTCTCTACAACACGAAGAAGTTCGTGAACCCACCGACGAGCTGGAGTGTGCTCTACGACCCGCAGTACAGCGGCCTGATCACCATCCCCGACAACCCGATCCAGATCGCTGACGCCGCGCTCTACCTGAGCAAGACCAAGCCGAGCCTCAAGATCACCGACCCCTACGAGCTCACGCAGGCGCAGTTCGACGCCACCGTCGCCCTGCTGAAGCAGCAGAGACCCCTGGTGAAGACGTACTGGGCGGCCGTGGGTGACGAGGAGACCGCGTTCAAGAGCGGCGACGTGGTCGTGGGCGCGGCCTGGCCGATCATGACGACCGACCTCAAGGCCGCCGGCGCACCGGTCAACGACACGATCCCCGCGGGGGAAGGAGCGACCGGATGGGCGGACACCTGGATGCTGGCCACGAACGCGCCGCATCCCAACTGCGCGTACATGTGGACGAAGTGGGTGAGCACCCCGACGGTGCAGGCCCAGCAGGCCATCAACTACGGCGAGACGCCGGTGAACACCAAGGCGTGCGCCGTCATGGAGTCCTTGAGCCCTGGCTCCTGCGCCGCGTTCCACGCCAACGCGCCGGGTTCGTACTTCGACGCCATCAAGTTCTGGAAGACGCCGATCGCGACCTGTCCCGACGGCAGCAAGAACTGCGTTCCCTACGCCCAGTGGCAGTCGGCCTGGACGACGATCAAGGGCTGATCCCAGTTGACGGTTGAGGTTGCTGGACGGCCTCGTCCCAAGGGGGGCGGGGCCGTCGCGTTGCGTTCCGTGTTCTGGCGGCTGCCGTGGCTGCGCACGTCGTTCCTTCTGACGCCTCCGCTTGCCTGGTTCATCGTCATCTACATCGCGTCGCTCGCCCTGCTCCTGATCACCGCCTTCTGGACGATCGACCCGTTCACGACCAGGATCATCCAGGCCTGGAACCTCGACAACTTCCGGCAGATCCTCAACGAGCCGACCTATCTCCGCATCATCGGCCGCACCGTTTTCATGGCCGCCCTGGTGACGGTGACGGACGCGGCGATCGCTTTTCCGTTTGCGTACTACATGGCGCGTTTCGCGTCCAGGCGCGTCCAGACGATCCTGTTCGCCGCGGTCCTGCTGCCCCTGTGGGCGTCGTACCTCGCCCGGCTTTATGCCTGGATCCTGATCCTCAACCACAGCGGCGTCCTGAACTGGAGCCTGCAGTCGGTGGGCGCACCTCCGGCCAACGTTGCGTACACCGACATCGCCGTCTGGATCGTCTTCTCCTACATCTGGCTGCCGTTCATGATCATCCCGACGTACGCCGCGCTCGAACGGGTGCCTGATTCGCTGGTCGAGGCCGCAGCGGACCTCGGCGCTCGGCGCTGGCGCACGGTGCGAGACATCGTCCTTCCGCTCGCGCTGCCCGGCGTTGTGGCGGGATCGATCTTCACGTTCTCCCTGACGCTCGGCGATTACATCACGCCGGTCTTGATCGGAGGCGGCACGAGCTTCATCGGCAACGTCGTGTACAGCAACATCGGCATCGCCAACAACGTGCCCTTCGCGGCAGCTCTCGCGATGGTCCCCATCGCGATCATGGCCGTGTATCTGCTTGGCGCCAAACGGCTGGGCGCGTTCGAGGCGCTGTGACCAGGTGAGCGATGCCCTGACGCGAATCGCCCTGCGTGCCTGGGTTGTGCTCGTCCTGCTCTTCCTTTTCATCCCGATGGTGGTCATCTTCCTGTACGCGTTCAACTCGTCCAAGATCGAGGCCTGGCCCATCGAGGGCTTCTCCCTGAAGTGGATCAACGTGACGCTTAACGACGCGGAAGTTCTCTCCGCGATCAGGCTCTCCGTCGAGGTGGCGCTGATCACCACGGTGCTGGCGCTGATCCTCGGTTCGTGCGCCGCTTTCGCGATCCATCGGACCACGTTCTTCGGGCGCGACGCGATCAACTTCCTGCTGGTGCTTCCCCTGGCGCTGCCCGGGATCATCACCGGCGTCGCCCTCCACGCATTCTTCAACTACAGCGGAATCCTTCTGTCGGTGGCCACGATCGTCGTCGGCCACACCACCTTCTGCATCGTGGTCGTCTACAACAACGTGCTGGCGCGCCTCCGCCGCACCCAGGGATCACTCATCGAGGCCGCGATGGACCTCGGTGCGAACGGGTTTCAGACGTTCCGTGACATCACGCTGCCGTTGCTCTCCACCGCGATCATCGCGGGGGCGATGCTGGCCTTTGCGCTTTCCTTCGACGAGATCATCGTCACGACATTCACCGCGGGAGCGCAGAACACGCTTCCCGTCTGGATCTTCGCCCAGATTCGCAACGGTCAGCGCCTCCCCGAGGTCAACGTCGTGGTTTCGTTCGTGATTCTCATCACGATCATCCCCGTGCTGATCGCTGCCCGTCTCACCGGAGGTGGCGGAACCTCGCGCGTACCTGCGGCACGGTGAGGCGGGCAGCAGCCCTGGGCCGGCTGCTCGCGGGCGCGCTTCTCGTCCTGGCCGCCTGCGAGCCTGGCGGTACCGGACACCCGAGCGCGCCCTCACCGCCGACAAGCGGCGTCAAGCTGCCGGCGGCGGTGGGCGTGGGCGAAGGAGTGCTGGACCTCGTCACGTGGGAGGGGTACGCCGACGACTCGTGGGTCAAAACGTTCACCCAGCAGTCAGGCTGCCAGGTCCACGCTCGCTACGCCGCCTCCACGGCCGAGATGACCAGCTTGATGACGAACGGAGGCGGTGGGCAGTGGGACATGGTCTCGGCTCCGGGTGACATCAGCCTTCAGCTGATCTACGGCGGCGAGGTGAATCCGATGAACATCGCGCTGATCCCCTCGTGGGCGGATTTCGGGAGCTTGTTCAAGAGCCCGCCGTACAACACGGTCGGGGGCTTGCACTACGGCCTCTCCCTGCAGTGGAGCCCCAACATCCTGCTCTACAACACCAAGCAAATCGCACAGCCACCGGTCAGCTGGAGGGTCGTCTACGACCAGGCCTACAGAGGGCGGGTGACAGTGCCCGACAACCCGATGCAGATCGCGGACGCCGCCCTGTACCTGAGCAAGTCGCAGCCCGCCCTGGGCATCACGGATCCGTTCGAGCTCAAGCGGGTGCAGTTCGACGCGGCCGTCGCCCTGCTGACCGAGCAGCGCGGTTTGATCCACCGCTACTGGCCGATCGCGTCCGACGAGGTGGCGATGTTCCAGAACGGAGAGGCGGTCGTCGGCTCGGCCGGGCCTTACCAGGCGGTCCAGCTGCAGTCAGTCGGGGTTCCCGTCGCCGAAGCCGTGCCGGCGGAAGGCATGACCGCCTGGGGCGACAGCTGGATGCTGGCGGCACGCGCTCCTCATCCGAACTGCGCGTACCTGTGGGCCGCGTACACGGCGACACCCCAGGTGCAGGCGCAGCAGGCGCACCTGTTCGGCGAAACCCCGGTCAACGCCAGGGCATGCGCCGCGATGGACGCGCTCGAGGCGGGTTCCTGCGCCAAATTTCACGCCGACGCCACCGACTCTTACCTGTCGGCGATCTACTTCTGGAACACCCCCCTCGCGACCTGTGGCGGAGGGGGCGGCTGTGTCCCCTACGAGGACTGGGTGTCGGCCTGGGGCGTGATCAGGGCCTGACCGTCAGCCGACGTGCAGCGATGGAAGGACGAGCGTCAGGACCCACAGCGCAAGACCGACCGCGATCAGGTTGATCTTTCTGTAACGCCATCCCACGGCCGCCGCGACGAAGGCGAGAAAGGCGAGGAGCACGAGGATCGTGCTCAGGGTCAGGCTCGAGAGCCGTGGGATCAGGTCGCCGAGCGACCACAGCGCCAGGCCGACGGCGATCAGGTCGGTCTTCCGGTAGGTCCACCCGGTGGCTGCCAGGACGAAGGCGATGAAGGCGAGGATGAAGAGGATCGCGCTCAAGCTCATAGGCCGTATTGTCGGCTAGTCGTCGTCGATCTGGGCAGCCGGACGGTCGCGTCCCGGCCAACAGGGCATGGAGACTAATGCCATTTCCAGGCCCC
>JACXTT010014586.1_pt1 | contig 10265 bp, 8 predicted proteins | sample 9270951 | NCBI WGS metagenome assembly JACXTT01 (sample SAMN15532306, study PRJNA645909) | rock metagenome | isolation source: weathered quartz diorite | place: Puerto Rico | collected 2017-06-21
TCGGCGAGGAAGCCGTAGCCCGGGTGCACGGCGTCGGCGCCCGCGCGCCGGGCAGCGGCGAGGAGCGCGTCGACGTTCAGGTAAGACTGGACCGCGGGCGCCGGGCCGATCGCCTCGGCGCGGTCGGCGGCGAGTACGTGGGGCGCGCCGCGGTCCGCTTCGGAGTAGACGGCGACCGCAGCGAGCCCCCGCTCGTGGCAGGCGCGCGCGACGCGCACCGCGATCTCGCCGCGGTTGGCGATGAGAACGGTGCGCACGCTCACATCCGGAAGACGCCGAACGTGGTCGCCGGGATCGGCGCGTTCAGCGCGGCGGGGATGCCGAGCCCGAGCACGTCTCGCGTCTCGATCGGGTCGAGGATGCCGTCGTCCCACAGACGGGCGGTCGCGTAGTACGGGTCGCCCTCCGTCTCGTACTTGGCGCGGACGGGCGCCGTCAGGTCCTCGCGCTCCGCGTCGCTCATGGTCGCGCCACGGGCCTCGAGCTGCTGGAGCTTGACGGTGAGGAGCGTCTGCGCCGCCTGCTCGCCGCCCATGACCGAGATGCGGCTGTTCGGCCACGAGAAGAGGAGCCGCGGCGAGTAGGCGCGCCCGCACATGCCGTAGTTTCCGGCCCCGTGCGAGGCGCCGACCAGCACGGTGAACTTGGGGACGGCCGCATTGGCGACCGCGTTTACCATCTTGGCGCCATCCTTGGCGATGCCGCCGTGCTCGTACTGCTTGCCGACGATGAAGCCGGTGATGTTCTGGAGAAAGACGAGGGGCACGCCGCGCGCGCAGGCGAGCTCGATGAAGTGCGTCGCCTTGAGCGCGGACTCGGAGAAGAGCACGCCTTGGTTGGCGAGGATGCCGACGGGATAGCCGTGGAGGTGGGCGAAGCCGGTGACGAGCGTCGGACCGTAGAGCGCCTTGAACTCGTGAAAGCGACTCCCGTCGACCAGGCGGGCGATCACCTCACGCGCGTCGATGAGCTTCCGCGGGTCGCGCGCCACGATCCCGTACAGCTCGCGCGGGTCGTAGGCCGGCTCCTCCGGCGTCGCGCGCGCGAGCGGGATGCGAGCCGGCGCCGGCATGGCGGCGACGATCTCGCGCGCGATGCGCAGCGCGTCCCCGTCGTCGGCGGCAAGGTGATCGGCAACGCCGGAGACGCGGGTGTGCACGTCGCCGCCGCCGAGCTCCTCGGCCGTCACCTCCTCGCCGGTCGCGGCACGGACGAGCGGCGGGCCGCCGAGGAAGATCGTCCCCTGGTTCCTCACGATGACAGTCTCGTCGCACATGGCGGGCACGTACGCGCCGCCCGCCGTGCACGAACCGAGGACGACGGCCACCTGCGGGATGCCGGCCGCCGACATGCGGGCCTGGTTGAAGAAGATGCGTCCGAAGTGCTCGCGGTCGGGGAACACCTCGGCCTGGAGCGGGAGGAACGCGCCGCCCGAGTCGACGAGATAGATGCAGGCGAGACGGTTCTCGAGGGCGACTTCCTGCGCGCGCAGATGCTTCTTCACGGTGAGCGGATAGTAGGTCCCGCCCTTCACGGTCGCGTCGTTGGCGACCACGACGCACTCGCGGCCGGCGACACGGCCGATGCCGGTGACGATGCTGGCGGCCGGAGCGTCGTCGTCGTAGCAGCCGTGGGCGGCGAGCGGGGAGAGCTCGAGGAATGGGGTGCCGGGGTCGACGAGGCGGTCGATGCGATCGCGAACGAGGAGTTTCCCTCGCCCGGTGTGGCGCGCGCGCGCGTCATCCGGACCACCGCGCGCGGCGCGGGCGCGCGTCTCGCGGAGCCTCGCCACCAGCGCCTGCATGTGGCCGGCGTTGGCGCGGAACTCGGGATCGGAGGGACGGACCCTGGTCGGGAGCCGGCTCACCAGAACAGCGACCGCCGCCGCGCCAGCCCTTCGGCCAGCATGGTCGCGATCTCGGCCTTCACCTGCTCGACCTTCTCGCCGATGACCTCGTCCTCGTCGTGCGGGTTCCCCTCGAAGCGCGTCGGCTCGCCGAAGAAGATGCGGTACTTGACCGGCAGCGGGATCATCCCGAGCGGGCCGAGCCACGGCCAGGTGAGCGTCACGGGGAACGCCGGCATGCGGAGGAGGCGGGCGAGCGGGCGGAAGTTCGCGATCGCGATCGCCTGCTCCTCGGAGCCGACGACCGCGATCGGGACGATCGGCGTGTCGGTCTCGAGCGCGAGGCGCATGAAGCCGTGGCCGAACTCCTGCAGCTGGTAGCGCTCCCAGAAGAGCTTGTTCATGCCGCGCACCCCCTCGGGGAAGGCGATGACCGCCTCCTCGTTGCGCAGCAGGTCGATCGCGTTCTTGCGCGTGCCGACGACCGACCCCGTCCGCACCATGATCTCGTTCACCCATGGGACGGTCGGGAGCCAGTACTCGCCCATGCCGCGGATGATCCGCGGCGGCTCGGCCTCGAGGAAGCAGGCCGCGCCGATCATCGCCGCGTCGAGCGCGATCTGCCCGGCGTGGTTCGAGATCAGCAGCACCCGCCCCGACGGGATGCGCTCGATGCCGTGCACCGCGACGCGGAACCAGTAACGGTAGAGGAGCGCGGTGACCGACATCGCGGCCTCGGCCGTGTCGGGGTTGAACCCCCACGCGTCGTAACCGTAGCCGTTCAGGCGGGTCGGGATGCGACGCATCCGCTCCTCGACGTCGCGCTGGATCGCACCGACGGAAGCGGGCAGGGCGTCGGCGACCGCGTGCAGCATCCTAGTGCCGCACGCTCGCGAAAACGTCCTCGAGGGAGAAGAGCGGCGCGAAGCCGGTGGCGCGGGAGAAGGCGCTCCCGTCGACGGTGCAGGGGTACTTGAGGAAATCCATCGCCCCCGGCGGCGTGTGGTAGAGCCCGAGCCGGAAGAGGCGGCTGAAGACCGCGCGCGCCACCGACTCGGGCAGCGGCACCGCGGTTCCCCCGGTCTCCCGGATCGCCACCTTCACCGGTACGGCACCCGGTCCGGCGACGTTGAAGACGCCATGCGCGCCGGTCTGGAGTGCGAGCGCCACCGCCTCGGCGACGTCCTCCTCATGGATGAACTGCATCATCGGGTTGAAGCCGAGGATGGTCGGGACGTAGCGCTGGCGGAGATACCGGCCGATCGCGCTGTGCGTGTAGTAGCCGAGCGTGTTCACCGGGCGGAGGATCGTCGTCACGACCTCGGGATGCTTCCAGAGGAAGGCGCCCGCGAGCGTGTCGACCTCGGCCAGGTCTCGGATCTCGGGGTAGGTCCGGCTGACGTTCAGCGCGTAGTCCTCGTCGACGTAGTACGGGTTGTCGGGCAGCGCGCCGTAGACGTACGAGCTCGACACCACGACCAGCCGCTTCACGCCGTACGCGATCGCGTACTCGAGGACGCGCTTCGTGCCGAGGACGTTCACCTCGTGGCGGACGCGCGGGTCGGAGCGGAAGTGGCGCACGAATGCCATGTGGACGACCGCGTCGGGGCGCTCGGTGCGGAAGACATCCTCGAATTTCCGCTTGCGGAGGTCGACGACGTGCATGCGGACGTTCGCGGGGAAGCCCTCCCATTGCACGCGATCGACGCCCGAGATCTGGAAGAGGTCGCCCACCCGCCGCGCGATCAGCCGTCCCTGCCCGCCCGCGATGCCCGTGATGAGCAGTTTCTCGCCGGGCTGCGCGCCTCGGCGAGGGCGGGACGCCTCACTCGTGGCCGGTGGCGGCGCGAAGTGAAAGAGCTGCTCCGGACCTTCGCTGGGGACGCGCGCCATGGGTAGCTTGCCAGCGAGCGTTGCCACGACTGCCCCGAAGGTGCAAGCAGGCGGCCCATGAAGACCATCTTCGTGCTCGTGATGCTCGCCGGGGCGGCGGAGGCCGCTGACCCGGTCCTCGATCCGGCCCGGCTCGTCGATCTGACGCACCCGTTCGACGCGCAGACGATCTACTGGCCGACCGCGAAGCCCTTCACCCTCGAACCGGTCGCGCACGGCGTGACCGAGGGCGGGTGGTGGTACGCCGCCAACAACTTCTGCGCCGCCGAGCACGGGGGGACGCACCTCGACGCGCCGATTCACTTCGGCGAGGGCCGGTGGAGCGCGGACCAGATCCCGCTCGCACGGCTGGTCGGCCCGGCGGTGGTGGTGGACATCACCGCGAAGGTCGCCCGCGACGCCGATGCACTGCTCACGCGGGCCGACCTCGAGCTCGCCGAGCGCCGGGGCGGCCGCATCGCCGACGGCGCGATCGTGCTCGTCCGCACCGGCTGGGACGCCCGCTGGCCCGAACGCGGGCGTTACCTCGGCACCGACGCGCCGGGCGATGTCGCGCACCTCCACTTCCCGGGCGTCGACGGCGACGCCGCCGGGTGGCTCACCACGGCGCGCCACATCCGCGCCGTCGGCATCGACACCGCATCGATCGACCGGGGGCAGTCGAAGGACTTCCGGGCGCACCGGGCGTTCGCCAACGCGAACGTGCCGATCTTCGAGAACCTCGACGGGCTCGGTGCGCTCCCCGAGCGTGGCGCCACCTTCATCGGGCTGCCGATGAAGATCGGGGGCGGAAGCGGCGGCCCGCTGAGGGCGATCGCGCTCTTGCCGTAGGGCCGCTCAAGTATTCCCGCCCACGGCCGATATTCCCGGGTGCGGGAGGCCGCCGATGAGGCGCACAGCACGTGCCGTGGGGGCGCGGGGCGGGGGGGTGTGATGGACGAACTGGCCGTGCAGCAGCTGCGCGCCGAGGTGATGGCGCGGAAGAACCTACCGACGATCCCGACCGTGCTGGCGAAGATCCTCCAGCTGGTCGACTCGGAGAGCTCGAGCGGGAAGGAACTGATCGCCGTCGTCGAACGCGACCAGGCGCTCACGGGGAAGCTCCTGCGCCTGGCGAACAGCGCCTTCTTCGGCCAGACGCGTCGGGTGGCGACCATCCCGCGCGCCGTCGTGCTGCTCGGGTTCTCCACCGTGCGGAACCTCGCCCTCGGGGTGAAGGTCTGGGACGCGCTCGGTACCGGCGTCGCACGCAACCGGCTGGAGGAGCTCTGGGCGCACACGGTGGCCGTGGCGGTCGCGACCAAGACCCTCGCCGCGTCGCTCCGCGCCGGCGATCCGGACGAGGCCTTCACCGCCGGGCTCCTCCACGACGTCGGTCGGCTCGTCCTCGCGATGCGGTTCCGGGACGACTACTGGCGCGCGGTCGGAGGCGCGAGCGAGGCGGAGGCGGTCGAGGGGATGGAAGCCACCAACCTCGGGGTCGATCACACCGAGGTTGGCGCGTGGATCCTCGAGGCGTGGAGCCTCCCGCCTGCGATCGTCGAGGCGGTGCGCCACCACCACGCGACGCCGACGCGGCCCGGGATCGCGGGCCTGCTCGCCATCGCCGATCGCCTCGTTGCCTGGACGGACCTCCCCACCGGCGCGCTCCGTCCGGAGGCGGAGACGCTCATCGCCCGCAGCGCCGATCGTGGCCTGACGCCCGCGCTGTGGCAGCAGGTCATCGGCCGGCTCGGCGACGACGGCGAGCTCGGCGCGCTGGTGCGGCTCGACGACTGAGATCCGCGATGGCCGAGAAGCGTGTGACCCGGCACATCCGCGCGGCCCTCGCCGAGGTCGAGGAGCAGCGCGACGATGCCGTCGTCTATCTCTCGGCGATCAAGCTCCTGCTCGAGGTCGTCGCCCGCGGCCACGCGACGCGGCAGTGTGCACAGGAGATCGCCGAGACCCTCGTGCGGCAGCTCGCGCTCCAGACCTGCGCGGTCGCACTGCACGAGGACGGTGGCAGCGCCGAGCTCGCGGATGAGCCGGGCGAGCTCGCTCTCGCCGGGTTCGCGACGCGGGGCCAGGGGAGGGCCGGCCGGGGCGGGCTCGACGAGACGGGGTGGCTCGGGCTCGCGCGTCTCGTCCGGCCGGACGTTCGTCCGAGCTCCTTCCGGCGCCTCGCCGACGGCAGCTTCGAGGCCGTCCCGGTGGGCGAGCTCGCGGGCGAGGGCTTCCTCGTCCTTCCCTTCACGATCGGGGGGGAGGCCGGCGGCGTGCTCGTGCTCCACTCGCTGGTCGCGCCCGCCTACGCCTTCGCCCGCCCGCGCGCCCTCGCACTCGTGGCGGAGATCGTCGGCCAGGCGCTCACCCTCGCGCGCATGCGGGACTCGGTCGTCGCGCTGTGCACCGACCTGGAGCGCGAGCTCGGCCTCACCCGCCGTGCGCTCTCCGATCAGCAGCGGAGTCTCCGCGCGCACGAGGACAACATCCACACGCTGACGCAGGCGCTCATCCGCTCGAACCGCGTGAAGCGCGAGTTCCTCGGCGCGGTTTCGCACGAGCTACGGACGCCGCTGAACGCCATCCTCGGCTACACCTCGCTCCTCCGCGACGGCATGGCCGGTGCCGTGAGCGAGGAGCAGACGTCGATCCTAGACCGCGTGCTCTCGAACACGCGGAGCCTGAACGGGCTGATCGACGACATCCTCTTCTTCGTGCAGGTCGAGTCCGGGCGGGTCCTCGTCCGCCGCGCGCGCGTGGCCACGGTCGAGGTGATCGAGGGCGTCCTGGCGGAGGTCCCCGACGTTCCCGGGCAGCCGCGCGTCCCGCTCCGGGTCGAGGTCGCGCCGGCGGCGGCCGTTCTCCACGTCGACGAGTCGCTCGTTCGCCGCCTGCTCCTGCACCTGCTGAGCAATGCCTTCAAGTTCACGTCGGCTGGCGAGGTGACCGTGACCGTGCGGCCGGGCGACGAGCTCGCCTCGGTGGTGATCGCCGTCCGCGACACGGGCGTCGGCATTCCGCCCGACCGCATCGAGGAGCTCTTCGAGCTCTTCGCGCAGGCCGACGGCTCGACGACGCGTCGCTACAACGGCCTCGGCATGGGCCTGACCCTCGTCCAGCGCTGCGTGCAGCTCCTGCGGGGCGACATCGCGGTCGACAGCCAGCCTGGCGTGGGCACCGAGTTCCGCGTGCGCATCCCCGGCGCGCTCCCGACGATCGAGACGGACGAGGCAGCACCGCTCGCACCGCGCAGCGTGCACTGACCGCTCGGTGGCGACCACGGGCAGCCGCGTGCTAGACGCGCGCCCGCATGCCGCCGCCGCTCGCTGGTCTCCGGGCGCTCGATCTCACCGGCGCGCTCGGCTGGCTCTGCGGGCGCGTGCTCGCCGACCTCGGCGTGGAGGTGGTGAAGGTCGAGCCGCCGGGGGGCGAACCGGAGCGGGGGCTCGCGCCGCGCTGGCGTGCGCCGGATGGGAGCGAGCGCGGTCTCTTCTGGTACGCCGGCAATGCGGGGAAGCTCGGCGTGACACTCGCTCTCGACCACCCGGCGGCCGGGGAAGTGCTGGCGCGGCTCGCTGACGACGCCGATTTCGTCGTGGAGTCGTTTCCGCTGGACTCGGCGGAAGCTCGTCTCGTGGCCGACGTCGCGGCGGCGCGGCCGGCGCTCGTGCACACGAGCGTCACCCCCTTCGGCGACCGGCCGCCGGGCCGGGCGCTCCGCGCCGATGACATCGTGATCGCCGCCATGGGCGGTCCGATGTACCTCTGCGGCGACGAGGACCGGCCACCGCTGCGCCTGCCGCTTTGGCAGACGTTCTGCCACGCCGGCGCCGAGGCGGCGGTCGGCTCGCTGCTCGCGCATCTCGCCCGCCGGCGGACGGGCCGCGGCCAGCACGTGGTCGTGAACGCGCAAGCCGCCATGGTGTGGACGCTGATGAACGCGCAGGCGTTCCCCGTCTTTCACGGCGACCATCTCCGCCGGAGCGGGCCGTACGTCGGCTCGCGCGGCGCCCGCCGCCGGATGATCTTCCCGTGTCGCGACGGCCACGTGAGCCTGCTCCTCATGGGCGCGCAGGGGTTGCCCTCGACGCGCGCGCTCATGGGCTGGATGGACGAGCTCGGCATGCTCCCCGACTGGCTGCGGGCCTGGCCGTGGGAGCGCTGGGAGCCCGGCTGGGCGATGGAGGCGTCGCCCCAGGCGCAGGCCGAGCTGGTGCGCATCGAGGAGCAGGTGGCGGCGTTCCTCCGGACGCGGACGAAGGCCGACGTCTACCGCGAAGGGATCCGCCGCCGGATTCTGGTCGCGCCGGTGGCGACCGTCGCCGACATCGCCGGCGATCCGCAGCTCGCCTTTCGCGACTACTTCCGTCGGGTGGACGACCCGGCGCTCGGGCGGCCGCTCCGGTTCCCCGGGCCATTCGCGCGGCTGTCGGCGACCCCGCTCGCCGACCCCCGGCGGCCGCCCGCGCCGGGCGAGCACAATGCCGCGGTGTACGGCGAGCGCTGCGGTCTCGACGTCGAGCGGCTCCGCCGCGAGCGGGTGATCTGATGCCGCTTCCCGCCGACCCGGCGCTGCCGCTCGCCGATCTCAAGATCCTCGACTTCTCCTGGGTCGGCGTCGGCCCCATCACGGTCAAGTACCTCGCCGACCACGGCGCCACCGTGGTGCGCGTCGAGTCGCACGCCCGCCTCGACGTCGTGCGGCTCGGGCCGCCGTGGCACGACGCAAAGCCCGGCATCGAGCGGACGCAGTTCTACGCCAGCTACAACACATCCAAGTACGGCCTCGCGCTCGACCTCGGTAAGCCCGAGGCGCGCGCGATCGCGCGGCGGCTCGCCACGTGGGCCGACGTCGTGGTCGAGAGCTTCACGCCGCGCGTGATGCGCGGCTGGGGGCTCGCTTACGAGGATCTGCGCCGCCTGAATCCGCGCCTGGTCATGATGAGCACGTGTCTCCAGGGACAGACCGGGCCGCACGCCGAGTTCCCCGGGTACGGACAGCTCATGGCCGCGCTCTCCGGCTTCTACGCCACCGCCGGCTGGCCCGACCGCGATCCGGCTCCGCCCTACGGCGCGTACACCGACTTCATCGTCCCCCGGCTCGCGGCGAGCGTGCTGCTCGCCGCGATCGACCATCAGCAGCGGACGGGCGAGGGACAGCACCTCGACGTGTCGCAGTTCGAGGCGTCGCTTCACTTCCTCGCGCCGGCGCTGCTCGAGTACGAGCTCGGCGGCGAGCCGGCGACGCGCAGCGGAAACTTCTCCGATCACGCCGCCCCGCACGGCGCCTACCCGTGTGCCGGCAACGATCGCTGGATCGCACTCAGCGTCCGCACCGACACGGAGTGGCACTCGCTCTGCGAGATCCTCGGACGGCCGGCGTGGGCGGACGACCCGCGCTTCGCGACGCGTGCGGCGCGCGTCGCGGCGACGGCGGAGCTCGATGCGCTCGTCGCGGAGGCGACGCGGCCGCGCGACGCCCGCGAGCTCTTCGATGCGCTCCAGGCCGCCGGGATCGCGGCCGGGGTCGTCCAGAGCTGCCTCGACCTGCACGCCGACCCGACGCTCGCAGGCTGGGGTTTCTTCCAGTGGCTCGAGCACCCGGTGCGGCCGCCGGCCCCCTACGAAGGACACGCGCTCCGGCTCGACGCGACGCCGGGGCGGCTCCGCTGGGCGGCGCCGACGCTCGGGGAGCACACTGCATTCGTGCTGCGCGAGGTCCTCGGGATGGGAGAAGGCGAGATCGCGCGACTGGTCGAGGAGAAGGTGGCGTGGTGAGGTGATCAGCTAGCGGCGGCCCGCGTGCACCTTCGGGGCGTAGTCGAGCCCCGCGTACCAGGCGCCCCTTCCCTGGGGTGTGAGGTCGAGGAAGTGCCAGATCGGGTTCAGTAGATCGAGGCCACGCTCCTTGATGTCAGGGGCCATCCACGGGTGGGCGCTGTAGAAGTGGTGAAGGACGCCCTCTCTGTCGCGCGTGAAGACGGATATCGTCGAGTCCTGATTGCCCGCCCGGTCCTCGCTGCCGAGATCGTACTTGAACGTGCTGGCGCCGCAGCTGAGCAGCCGCAGATTGTCCCAGCCTCGGGCGCGGGCATGGGCGCGCAGGGTGGCGGGATCAGCCGCGGCCGCGAGCGCGAAATCCAGATTCTGCGCCAAGTGATGGGCGACGGCGTTGAACCCGTCGATCCAGGCGGTGCACATCGGGCACGGCCGGGTCTGCTTCTTCCCGTACATGAAGTGGTAGACCACCAGCGATCGGTCGGGGGCCGTGAAGAGCTCGCTCAAGCGGACCGTCCGGACCGGCGTGTTGCCGTCGTCCAGGTTGGCCGGGCCCTCCTCGAACGAATAGTCCTGGACCCTGGCACCCGTCGGAAGGCGACGGCGAAGGTCCGCGACCCGTTCCCGCTGCCGCATCAGCTCGATCTCTGCTCGCCGAAGCTCCTCTCGTTTCGCGAGGTACTCGGCCGATTCGTTCGGCAGATTCGTCAGTCGATACGTCCCGTCGATCGTCTCGTGTACCATCACGTCACCTTTCTCGCGC
>JACXTT010014587.1_pt1 | contig 10265 bp, 6 predicted proteins | sample 9270951 | NCBI WGS metagenome assembly JACXTT01 (sample SAMN15532306, study PRJNA645909) | rock metagenome | isolation source: weathered quartz diorite | place: Puerto Rico | collected 2017-06-21
TCCGGGCAGTCCCGGAGCCTGCCGGGCGGCGAGCGAGCCACTGCGCGTGCTCCGCGCGGATCGCGGCGATCGCGTCGTCCGCCGTCTCGAGGCAGATCGGGATCTTCATGTCGTCCGGGTGGGCGAGCGGGAGGCGCGGATCGAGCATGCTGGCCGAGGTCCAGTCCAGGAGGCCGCTCCACATCTTGCCGACGAGGATCAGCGGCACCCCGCGGATGTGGCGCACCTGCAGGAGCTGCCACACCATCATGGTCTCGAGCACCGTGCCGATGCCGCCCGGCGCGACGACGAACGCGTCCGAGGCGATGACGAAATGGTGGAGGCGCGTGAAGAACGTCTTGTGCTCGAAGGCGTGCTCCACGAATGGATTGACGTCCTGCTCGAAGGGCAGGTCGACCCGGATGCCGAGCGAGTTGTCCGGGAGTCCGGTGCTGGCGGCCCCTTCGTTCGCCGCCTGCATCAGTCCGGGCCCGCCGCCGGTGACGATGTCGCACCCCATCGCGGCGAAGGCCGCGGCGATTCGTTTCACCGCGTCGTAGACGAACGTGCCCGGCTTGGCGCGCGCCGAGCCGAAGATCGCGACCCGGTAGCGCTCGCGCGGCGCCGGCTCGATGCGCGTCAGGTTGTTCACCAGCTCCCACAGCCCCATGACGGTCGACCCGACGATGCGCTGGACCGCTTGCGTGTCCGCGAGGCTCACTCTTCCCGAAGGCTGGGGCCCGCTCGGCTCGTTCGACATCTGCAAACCCTCGCTCAGACGTTGTCCGCTTCGGTCGAGGGGACGACCGCGGCCGCGGCCGCCTGCCCCCATTCCCAGCCCGCGATCTCGGGCATGTCGTCCCCGTGCTCTGCGATGTACTGCTTGTGCTCGATGAGCCGGTCGCGGATCGCCTGCTTCGCGTAGGCCGCCCGCGCGCCGAGCTTGGGCACGCGGTCGATCACGTCGCCGGCCAGATGGAAGCGATCGAGGTCGTTCAGCACGCACATGTCGAACGGCGTGGTCGTGGTCCCCTCCTCCTTGTAGCCGCGCACGTGCAGGTTCGGGTGGCCATGCCGCCGGTAGGTCAGCCGGTGGATGAGCCAGGGATAGCCGTGGAACGCGAAGATGATCGGCCGGTCCGTCGTGAACAGCGCGTCGAAGTCGTGATCGGAGAGGCCGTGCGGGTGCTCGCTCGCCGGCTGCAGCGTCATGAGGTTGACGACGTTGACCACGCGGACCCTCAAGTCGGGTGCGTACCGGCGCATGAGGTCGACGGCGGCCAGCGTCTCCAGGGTCGGCACGTCGCCGCAGCAGGCCATCACCACATCGGGCTCCCCGCCCCGATCGCTGCTGGCCCACTCCCAGATTCCGAGCCCGGCCGCGCAGTGCTTGATCGCCTGATCCATGGTCAGCCACTGCGGCGCCGGCTGCTTGCCGGCGACGACGACGTTGACGTAGTTCCGGCTGCGCAGGCAGTGGTCGGTGACCGAGAGCAGGCAGTTGGCGTCGGGCGGCAGGTAGACGCGCACCACCTCGGCCTTCTTGTTGACGACGTGGTCGATGAAACCCGGGTCCTGATGACTGAAACCGTTGTGGTCCTGGCGCCAGACGTGTGACGAGAGAAGATAGTTGAGCGAGGCGACCGGGCGCCGCCACGGGATGCCGTTGCAGACCTTCAACCATTTCGCGTGCTGATTGAACATCGAGTCGATGATGTGGATGAAGGCCTCGTAGCAGGAGAAGAATCCGTGCCGGCCGGTCAGGAGATAGCCCTCGAGCCAGCCCTGGCACTGGTGCTCGCTGAGCATCTCCATCACGCGGCCATCCGGGGCGAGATGGTCGTCCCACGGGTAGGTGTCCGCGACCCACGCGCGCTGGGTGACCTCGAGCGCGTCCTGCCAGCGGTTCGAGTTGTTCTCGTCCGGGCTGAACAGCCGGAAGTTCCGGGCCTCCAGGTTGAGCTTCATCACGTCGCGCAGGAAACGGCCCATGACGCGCGTGGACTCCGCTCGCCCGCCGCCGGGCTTCGGGACCGGCACCGCATATTCGCGAAAATCGGGCATGCGCAGGTCACGGAGGAGGAGGCCCCCGTTGGCGTGCGGGTTGGCGCTCATGCGGCGCGGTCCGCGGGGCGCGAGATCGGCGAGCTCGGGACGAAGCCGGCCTCCGGCGTCGAAGAGCTTCTCGGGCTGGTAGCTCTTCATCCAGTCCTCGAGAATGCGGACGTGGGCCGGGTTCTCGTGCATCTCGCCCATCGGCACCTGATGCGAGCGCCAGTAATCCTCCGTCCGCCTGCCGTCGATCTCCTTCGGGCAGGTCCAGCCCTTGGGGGTGCGGAGGATGATCATGGGCCAGCGGGGGCGGGCCGTCGAACCATTGCGGCGGGCGTCGGTCCGGATGCGCTGGATGTCCTCGACGATCGCATCGAGCGTGGTCGCCATGAGCCGATGCATGGCGGCGGGCTCGTGCCCCTCGACGAAATGGGGCGCGTAACCGTACCCGCGGAAGAGCTGGTCCAGCTCCTCGTGCGTGATGCGGGCCAGCAGGCAGGGATTGGCGATCTTGTAGCCGTTGAGGTGGAGGATCGGCAGGACCACTCCATCGGAAGCCGGATTCAGGAACTTGTTGGAGTGCCAGCTGGTCGCGAGCGGCCCGGTCTCCGCCTCGCCGTCGCCCACGACGCAGGCCACGACGAGATCGGGGTTGTCGAAGGCGGCGCCGTAGGCGTGGGAGAGCGCATACCCCAGCTCGCCGCCCTCGTGAATCGAACCCGGGGTCTCAGGGGCCACGTGGCTGGGAATGCCTCCGGGGAACGAGAACTGGGTGAAGAGGCGCTTCATTCCCTCCTCGTCCAGGGACACGTTCGGATAGACCTCGCTGTACGTGCCCTCGAGGTAGGCGTTCGCGACGAGGCCGGGGCCGCCGTGCCCGGGGCCGGTGATGTAGAGCATGTTCAGGTCGTGCTTCCTGATCAGGCGATTCAGGTGGACGTAGATGAAGTTGAGACCCGGCGTCGTCCCCCAATGGCCCAGCAGCCGCGGCTTCACATGCTCCTTGGTCAGCGGCTTCTTGAGCAGCGGGTTGTCATAGAGATAGATCTGCCCCACCGACAGGTAGTTCGCCGCCCGCCAGTATGCGTCCATGAGCGCGAGTTCCTTGTCCGACATCGCGCCCCGCGTGGTCGTCTCTTCGGTCGTGTGCATCCGTCGTCCTCCCATTCGCGGTCGTGTGCCGAACCGTTGGCACCCACCGATTCCATCTCCCGCTTCTCCGGGCTCGTGCTGTCGGACCGGCGGCCCCAGGTCTCGGTCAGGGCTCCGCCGCAAGCCATTCGGACAGGGGCGCGTTCCACGTCTCCACTGCGGGAACCTCCCGGTAGTATCCGAGCACGCTCCACGTGGCCGTGCCCAGGAGAAAGTGCTCGCCGGCCCCGGCGGGCAAACCGATCCAGCGCGCGGCCAGCACGCGCAGGACGTGCCCATGGGCGAACAGCGCGACGTGGCCCGCGACCCCGCGCGCCCGGGTGATCACGCGGTCGGCTCGCGCGCCGACTTGTGCCGGCGTCTCGCCGCCCGGGCACCCATCCCGGAAGAGCAGCCAGCCCGGCGCCGCTTCTTCGATCTGCGTGGCGGTCAGTCCCTCGTAGTCACCGTAGTTCCACTCCACCAGGTCGGCATCGACGACGGCCTCATCGCCCAGCCCCGACAGCTCGCACGTCTCCCGGGCCCGCCCCAAGGGGCTCTCGAGAACGAGGGCAAACGACTCGCGGGCGAGCACGGGCCGCAAGAGCCTCGCGAGCCGGCGCCCGTTGTCGGTCAAAGGGATATCCGTCGACCCCGTGTGACGCCCGTTCAGGCTCCACGCGGTCTCTCCATGCCGGATCGCGAACACGCTCATGCCGCTCGCCGGCGGCGAGCGCCGGCCCACATGCCGTGGTAGGAATGGGAGGTCGACATCGGCACCGTCTCCTCAATGGAGCTCGATCGTCTCGAGATCGTCGGGCATCTCGGCATGCAATCCGAACTTCTCCCGGATTAGCGAGCGCAGCGCGGTGCGGGGGCCGTCCTCGCCGTGCGTGAGGATCACACGTGGCTTCGATGGCGCGAGCGTGCCGATCCACGCCAGCAGGTCGGTCTGACCGGCGTGCCCGCTCAGGCCCCCGAACATCTGCGTCTGCGCGCGGACCTTCACCGGCTGCCCGTGGATCCGGACCTGGTCCTCGCCCTCCAGGATCTTGCGGCCCACCGAGCCGCGCGACTGGTAGCCGACCATGAGCAGGAGCGTGGTCGGGTCCGGCAGGTGGTTGCGCAGGTGGTGCATGATGCGCCCGCCAGTGCACATGCCGGAGCCCGCCATCACCAGGAACGGTCCGGGGCGGCGCGCGAGCGCCATGGAGTCCGCGGCCTTCTGGCACGTCTTCACCGTGCGCAGGTTGCGGGTCAGCTCGCCCGACTGGAGCATCGCCAGCGCCTCCTCGTCGAACAGCTCGGTGTGCCTGCGGTAGAGGTCCGTGGCCTCGATCGCCATCGGGCTGTCGAGGAACACCGGAAACGGCTTCAGCGTCTTGCGCTGGAACGCGCCGGCCAGCAGGTAGAGCAGGAGCTGGGTGCGTCCGACCGCGAACACCGGGACCAGCACACGCCCGCCCTGCCCGATCGCGACCTGGATGCGCTCGCGCACCTCGACGGCCGTGTCCGCGAGGGACGGGTGGTCCTTGTCGCCGTACGTGGATTCCATGAACACCAGGTCGGCGCGCTCGAACGGCACGGGATCGCGATGGAGCGCCGCGCCGCGCGGCCCGATGTCCCCGGAGAAGACGACGATCCGGCGCGCTCCGTTTTCCTCCACGGTCAGCTCGAGGCTCGCCGAGCCCAGCACGTGGCCGGCCTCGACCGCGCGCGCCGTGATCCCCGCCGCCACCTTCGTGGGATGGTCGTAGCGCATGCGTCGGTAGAGTCCGCTCACCCGGTCCACGTCCCGCTCCGTGTAGAGCGGCTCGGCCGCCGGCACGGGGGCCCGTCCTCGGCCTCGCCCTCGTCCCCGGCTCCTGCGCTTTGCGTCCTCGCCCTGGAGGTGCGCCGAATCACGCAGGATGAGGTCGGCGACCTCGATCGTGGCCGGCGTCGCGTAGATCGGCCCGGCGTAGTCGAAACGGGTGAGCAGCGGCAGCCGCCCGGTGTGATCCAGGTGCGCGTGGGTGAGCACGACCGCGTCGAGCTGCTGCAGCGGGCCGCGGCTCGGGAGACGGTTCGAGTTCTCGAGCCTCTTCGCCCCCTGGAAGAGCCCGCAATCCACGAGCACGTGGGCGCGGTCGGTCTGCAGCAGGTACGCCGAGCCGGTGACTTCGCCCCCGGCGGCGCCGAGCAGCGCGATCTTCATGAGCGATGCTCCCTTGGGCGCGGCGGACGGCGGACTGCCCGTCGCCGGCGCGGGTCAGTAGACCTCCTTGATGAACTTGAACGGGTAGTCCGGCTCCTGGTATCCGCCGCGCTTCTGCCGGTCCGGGAGCTTGACCTTGTCGCGCTCCACCTCCTTGTACGGGATCTGCTTGAGCAGGTGCGTGATGAGATTGAGCCGGGCGCGCTTCTTGTCGTCGCTGCGCACGACGTACCAGGGGGCGAACGGCGTATCCGACGCTGCGAACATCTCGTCGCGGGCGCGCGAGTAGTCGTACCAGCGGCTGTAGGACTTGAGGTCTATCGGCGACAGCTTCCAGATCTTGCGCGGGTCGTCGATGCGCGATTCGAGCCGGCGCGTCTGCTCCTCGGGGCTCACCTCGAGCCAGTACTTGATCAGCATGATCCCGGAATCCACGACCGATCGCTCGACCGGCGCGACGATCCTCAGGAAGCGCTCGACGTCCTCATCCTCGCAGAAGCCCATGACGCGCTCGACGCCGGCCCGGTTGTACCAGCTGCGGTCGAAGATGACGACCTCGCCCGCCGCCGGGAAGTGCGGGATGTAGCGCTGCATGTAGAGCTGGCTCTTCTCGCGCTCGGTCGGCGCCGGCAGGGCCACGACGCGGAAGATGCGCGGGCTCACGCGCTCGGTGATCGCCTTGATCGTGCCGCCCTTGCCCGCGCCATCGCGGCCCTCGAACACGACGCACACCCGGAGCCCCTTGTGCACGACCCATTGCTGCAGGTTGACCAGCTCGCCGTGCAGGCGCTCCAGCTCCTTCTCGTATTCCTTGCGCGGCAGCTTGCCGTTCTTCGAATCGTCGGACCCGTTGTGAGACGCCTTCCCGTGCTTCTTGGCCTTGACCTTCTCCTTCGTATCGGGCATGGGAACCTCCTGTGCAGGATGCTGCGTCGCGGCCTTACGAGACAGCCGGTGAACGCCCCGGGCGATCTTCCCAGTCCTCCCAGGGGACGGAGTGGGTGCTGAGGTAGGCACCGACGGCTTGCCCCACCGTGTGATAGAAAGCGCCCTCCCCGAACTTCTGGAAGACGCCGAATCGCTTCAGCTGGTCCTTGACCGGATCCTTCATCTCCGCGAAGCCCAGCTCGATCCCGGCTCCGCGCAGCGCCGCGTGGAGCTCGGTCAGCATGTCGACGGACGTGACGTCGATGCCCGTCACCGGCTCGGCGGCCACGATCAGCCGCCGGGCCGGGGTCGGCGCGGAAACGACGGCGTCGAGGACCATCTCACGGAACTTCTCGGCGTTGGCGAAGAAGAGCGGCGCATCCCAGCGAAAGAGAACGAGCCCCGGGACCTGGCGGGCGCCCGGGTAGCGCTGGATGTCATGATAGCCCTTGACGCCCTCGGCCCGGCCCAGGATGGCCGAATGGGGCCTCCACGCGTCCCACAGGAACTCGCCCAGCGCGATCGCGATCGCGATCATCATCCCCGGGATCGGCCCGAGGAGCGCCACGCCGAGGAAGGCGGAGATCGACAGCCAGAATTCCCAGCGCTGGATGCGGTACAGCCGAGGCAGGTCGGTGAGCTCGAACAGGCCGACGGCGGAAGAGATCACGACCGCGCCCAATGCCGCATGGGGCAGGTCGCGGAGCAGGCTCGGCGCGTAGAGCAAGAGGAGAGCGATCGCGATCGCGCCCACGACGCCGGTGAGCTGGCTCTTGGAGCCGCTGGCCTCGGCCACCGGCGTTCGCGAGGAGCTGCTGCTGATGGGGAAGCCATGGAACAGCCCCGCCGCCACGTTGGCGACGCCGATGCCGATCATCTCCTGATTGGGATCGACGTAGGCCTTGGTCTTCGCCGCATACACGCGGGAAAGGACGCTGGTGTCCGCGAACGAGACGACGGAGATCGCGACGGCGGCCGTGGTCAAGGCGCCGATCTCCTTCAGGCCGAGGATCGGAACGGAGAGGACCGGCAAGCCCTGCGGCAGGTCGCCCAGCACCTTCACGCCGAAGCGATTCGACAGGTCGAAGAAGAAGACCGCCAGGGTCGCGCCGCCCACGGCGAGCAACACGCCGGGGACGCGCAGGAATCGCTTCAGGAGCAGGATGACCAGCAGGGTGCCGCCGCCGAGGGCCAGGGCAACGCCATTCGTCCTGCCCGAGAAGATTCCCGAGAAAATCCCGCCGGCGCGCTCGATCAGCCCCTCGCCCTTGACGGAGAATCCGAAGAGCTTGGGCAGCTGGCTGACGAGGACCGTGAGGGCGATCCCGTTCATGTACCCGTAGCGGATGGGCTTGGCCAGGAGGTCGGTGACGAAGCCGAGACGCAGCAGGCCCGCCACCACGCCGAACAGCCCGGCCAGGATGCCCAGCATCGCGGCCGCGGTCGCCGCGCGCCCCGGGTCGCCGGCGGCCAGCGGCAGGATGGCGGCCGCGATCATCGGGGCCAACGACGAATCCGGGCCGAGGACCAGGATGCGGCTGGGGCCGAAGAGGGCGTAGGCGAGAAGCGGCACGAACGTGGCGTAGAGCCCGAGGAAGGCGGGCAGACCGCTCGCCGCGGCGTAGGCCATCCCCACCGGAACCAGCACGGCGGTGAGGACCAGTCCCGAGGAGACGTCGGTCGGCAGCCACTTCAGCTGGTAGTGGCGAAGCATGTACAGCCCCGGCACCCAGCGCAGGATTCCGCGCTGGTCGGCGGGGCGGCCGATGCGAAGAGGCGGCTGGCTTTGCGAGAGGTTCGATGCCATGGGATGGAGATGGAAAACGTGTGGGTGCGCCGGCCTCCGTCGCCCGCTGCCTCTACTTCGTCACGGCGATGGACTTCCGGAACAACACGAGGCTGTACACGAAGAACGCGAGCCCGATGCCCCCGACCATGAGGAACTGACGCCACACCGCGGTCAGGCCGCCGCCGCGGTAGATGATCACCTGCGAGAAGCTGACGAAATGCCGTGCCGGCAGGAAGTAGGTGAGGGACTGCATCCAGCCGGGCATGCTCTCGATCGGCGTCGATCCACCCGAGAGCAGCATGAGCACGATGATGACCAGGATGATCAGGAGCGCGAACTGCGCCATGGATCGCGAAATGGTCCCCAGATAGATCCCGAGCGCGGTGGCGAAGAACAGGTAGAGCCCGACGCCCACGAACCACAGGAGATGCGAGCCCGCGAACGGCACCTGCAGCACCATCTGCACGACCAGGAAGAGCGAAGCCGCCGTCGCGAGGAGGATCACGAGACCGTTGGCCCAGACCTTCGCCATCGCGATCTCGAACGAGGTCAGCGGCATCACCAGCAGGTGCTCGAGCGTTCCGTGCTCGCGCTCGCGGATCACCGCGGCTCCGGTCAGGACGACGGTCAGGAGGCTGATCTGGTTGATGATCGCGACGATGCTCTTGAACCACGAGGACGTGCCGTTGGGATTGAACAGCCGGCGGACCACGAGCTGGACGGGAAGCTTCGGCTCCGCCTCCGAACGCCTGAGGAAGGACGAGATGCGGTCGCTGATGATGCTGCGGATGTAGCCGGCGCCGATCCCGGCCTGCTGCATGGCCGTGGCGTCGATGTTCACCTGGATCGCCGGATTGCGGCCCGCGCGCAGGTCGCGCTCGAAGCGCGGCGGGATGACCACGACGAACATGTACACGCCCTTGTCCATCGCGTCCTGCACCTGGTCAGCCGTGATGCCGTCGGGGAACTGGAAGCGCGGAGGGTAGAAGGCGTTGAACAGCTCCTTGGAGAGCAGCGAGCCGTCCTCGTCCACGAAGGCGATCGAGGCGTTGTTGACCTCGCTCGAGGTTCCGGTCGCCTGGATCTTGATCGCCCAGGTGAAAGCATAGATGACGAACACGACCATGACCATGTCGCTCACCAGGCTCCGGATCTCCTTGAGGCCCAGCCAGAAGATGTTCAGCAGCGACTTCACGGCTATTTCTCCTGCTTCCGGAGGCCGAGCCAGCTGAGCGCCAGCAGGACCGGAACGCAGCCGGCCAGGAAGACGATGTCTCCCAGCATGAGGTCGGGGCGCAGGCCTTTCGTGTAGGCCCCGAGGCTGGAATGCATGTAATAGGTGGCCGGCCAGATCGAACCGAAGGTCCGGGCGCTGCCCTCGAGGGTCGACACCGGCTGGAGCAGACCGGAGAACTGGATGGTGGGCGTGATGGTCAGGATCGCGGTGACGAAGACGGCCGCGACCTGGCTGCTGGTGAAGGTGGACATGGCCATCCCGATGCCGGTCGTCGCCGTGACGTAGATCAGGGTGCACAGCATCAACATGAGGAAGCTGCCTTTGATCGGAACGGCGAAGACCACCAGCGACATGGCCGCGAGAATGAAGAAGTTGATCATGCCGATGACGACGTAGGGGAGCTGCTTCCCCAGCAGGTACTCGATCTTCCCCGTCGGGGTGACGTAGAAGTTGATCATCGAGCCCAGCTCCTTCTCGCGCACGATGGCGACGGCCATGAGGATCGCGGGGATCAGGAGGAGCAGCAGAGCCGGCATGCTGGGCACGATCGAGTACTTGCTCTCGAACGCGGGGTTGTACGTGTACCGGTCCTCGATGTCGGCCGTGTACTTCTGAGGAATGGCCGTCGGCAGACCGCTGGCGGGGCTCTGGAGCAGGGTCGCGTGGACGCCCTTGACGTACTGCGCGACGGTCTCGCCCCGGAAGACCATCGCGGCGTCCACCTGGGCCAGTACCTCGGGCCCCTCGCCGCGGCGAAGATCCCTGCCGAAATTGGGCGGGATCTCGAGGACCAGCGAGACGTCGTCCGATTGCAGGCGCTTGAGCGCCTCGTCGGCGGAGACCGCCGGCCGCGTCTGTGTGAAATAGCGGGGAGCCCCGGCGAACTGCTCGAGATACAAGCGGCTCTCCGCCGAGCGATCGAGATCGAGGGTGGAATAGCGGACGTGCTCGAT
>JACXTT010014588.1_pt1 | contig 10265 bp, 10 predicted proteins | sample 9270951 | NCBI WGS metagenome assembly JACXTT01 (sample SAMN15532306, study PRJNA645909) | rock metagenome | isolation source: weathered quartz diorite | place: Puerto Rico | collected 2017-06-21
GTATTCATCGACTGCGCGTGAACCGCCGGCGCGGCGAGGGCAGTCATCATCAAGACCGGTAGAAAGCGATACGCTCGCCGATTGGGCCTCCGCGGCAACACTGTCATGCACGCTGTCGATGTCATTGGCGGGCGACGCGCAGTTTGGATGGCGGGGATCGTGCCTCAGAAGAATGTCTGTGGAATGATGATAATGTCTCCGGGCTGGAGCTCCGTGTTGGCCGTCATATCGCCGTCCTTTAGAAGGTCATCCAACCGCACGTTAAAGTCCGTTTCTTGTCCTTTGACGACGCGAACGAGCTTGGTGCGGTTGCCGGCGGCATAAGGTGTAAGCCCTCCTGCGGCGATCATGGCGTCGAGGACCGTCATGTGCGCTAGGTACGGCATCGACTTCGGTTGTGCCGCTTCACCCACGATGCGAACTTGCTGTGCACCCACGAAGTTGTTGACCATCACGGTGACCACGGGATCGGAAACGAACTTCTTCAGCCGCCCCTCGATCTCGCGTCCGAGCGCGGCCGGTGTTTTTCCGGCCGCTTCAATGTCCTCGACGAGTGGCGTCGAGATGCGGCCGTCGGGCCTCACCGGAACGGCGATGCTGAGCTCCGGTGACCGCCAGACCGAGACTTGCAATGTGTCGCCCGGCCCGATGATGTAGTCGGCGGTCGCCGCCTTCGTTTGCGCGACGGGAGGCGCCGCGGGACCCGTCGCACATGCCGACAGGATTGCCATCATGACCAAGGCCCACACAGTCGCCGCTTTGCGCGCGGCGATCTCTCGCACATGGATAGCGTGCATCCGAAATCTCCCCTCTTGCCCCGAGTGAAGGCACACTGGTGCCTTGGCTCACGACAGCCAAGGTACTGACTCAAAAGAAACTGCGCAACGCGAACCGGTTAAGGCCAGCGAATTAACCCACGTCGGAACAAGGCCTTAGGGACGTCGCGTAGCGCCGGGTTGAACCTCGCCATCCCAAAGCCTGCGATAAGTCTCGAACATCGCGTTTTGGTTGAAGGAAGCCGTGACTCGGCGCCTGTTGGCGGTGCCGATCCTTGAGCGCTCCGTGGCATCACCTAGAAGCGATTCGATCGCCGCTCCGAGCGCGACTGAGTCACGCTCGACTATGTAGCGACGGTTCTCCTCGGCCACGATCTCTGGAATGTCACCGACATTTGTTGCGGCGACGGCGCAGCCGGCCGCCATGGCCTCCAAAAGCGATAGCGGCATTTGTTCAGTATCCGACGAGATCGCAAAGACATCGAAGGTCGAAAGAATTTCTTCTGGGTTCGTCAGATTCCCCGTGAACCGAATAGCGCCGCTCAATCCCTGCGCTTCGGCGTAAGACTCGAGGCTCTTGCGTTCCGGTCCATCGCCAACAATCACGAGCTGGGCGTTTACTCGCGCACGAATGTGGTTGAACGCGTCTATAAGTCTGTTGAGGTTCTTCTCCTTGCGGAGTGTGGCGACTGTCCCCACTCTGGCCGGTTCGTTGTCCCCTGTGGGCTTCGGTGCGAAGCGGGCAACATCGACACCGTTCGGAATGTAGAGCACGCGCCGCTCTGGCATGCGCCACGTCGACCGCGCGACTCTTTGGAGTGTCAGCGATGGAACGATGACGATGGAGTTGAACAAGGCGATGCGTCTCGCCCAATCGCGCCGTACGTGGCGACGTTCTTGTTCGTCCGGCCCAAAGCCGTCTTCGTAATGCAGATGCTGCACGCCGACAAAAAGATTTGCGACCGCCCACTCGATCGAGCCCCAGTTCGATGTCAGTAGAAGGTCGGGTCTCAGTCGCTTGAGCGTCCAGCGGAAACGAATGGGGTTCGCGGTCAAAGCGCCGCGCGAAGCGCGAATATCTAGAATTTCGAACGCCAGATCGGGCGAGAGGTAGCGCCAGGCCTTCGTCCGACCATCCATCGCGATCAGGAGGTGTCGATATCGGCTACCGAAATGATTGGCCAGACGCGCGAACCGCATTTGCGGACCGCCGATGTCGAACGTCGAGAAAACGTGGAGAAGCGTGCGGGTCAATTGCGGTTTCCGGCGGCGTGGACCCTGATTCCGCGCTCGATGAACCGGGTCCGGTCGGACTCGGGTGCCCAGTCGAGGTCGTTCTTGGCATCGCGGCAGTCGATTTCGGCTGCGAGCGTACGCGAACAAAAGTCGTGAAGAGTCGGCCTGTTGGCCTTTCGCCCGGTAGCGCGTTTGATAAGCCACTTGCCGCTTTCGAGGAGCCAGAGCTTTGCCGTCGCCTGCGGGTGAAACTTCAGCGGGCGGCCGGTCGCCTTGGCGAGCTCTTCGATGTATTCGCGAGCGGTCAGGCGAACATCGCCGGCCAGATTTTACGCCGGCTTCAGCGAAGTCTTGGCGAAACAGGCGGCGGCAATCGCATCGGCGACGTCGTCTGCCAGCACGAAAGGCAAAGGATTGAGCCCGCGTCCCCAACCGATGCAATGTTGGTCGTTGTTGAAGAAGCCAACACCTGTATGCGATGGCATCCCGCCGGCTCCGACAACGACGCCCGGGCGCAGAACGTGAACCCTAAGGCCGCTTTGGCGAGCCCATCCCAGTAGGAACGCATCGCACTCCGCCTTGGCCCGTGCGTAGTCGGCTCTCAACTCGGGTCGGCCGTCTATCGGAGTATCGCCGCTTACGATCTCGCCGCGTCGACCCAAGTAAAGACTCGCAATCGACCCAACATGGATGAGGCGTTCGACGCCCCGACTGAGGCATGCCTGCGCGACGTTTTCGGCTCCACCGACCATGGCAGCCCGCACCGCTTCGAAATCGCCTCCGGCGCCTCCATGGGCGAGGTTGATCACCGTTCGCGCTGACCGGATCGCTCCATTCACGTCCTCTTTCGAGCGAATGTCGCCGCGCAGGAGAACGACGCGGTCATCGTCGAAGATCGCCGGAAGGTTCTCAACGTTGCGGGCGAGAACGCCCACGCGACGACCCTGCTGCAGCAGCCGCTTCACCACGTGCGCGCCGATGAAGCCGGTGCCACCGACGACCAAACTGTCAAAGTCTTCGTTCGATCGTTTCCGCGCGGCTGGAGCGTTCTTGACGAAGGGGATGGCCTGAGCGATCTGCTCGCATAGAGTTACGAGTTGTCTGCCGAACCGGCCATCGGTTTGGATCGCCGAGCCCTGATCAAGCGCATGATGGAACGCCGAAATGCTGCTCTTCATGCTACGAAAGAAAGAATCGCGCCGTGATACAACACCGGCCGCGGAGAGCAGAAAGTCGGTGAGGTTTCGCGTCGCATCGCCGGCAGCGTTGAAGGCAGCGCGCATTCCCGAGACAGCTTGGTCGATCGGATCAAGCCAGCGCGTGCGTTTGTAGGAGATGAGTCGATTGTTGGTCATATCGGCGATTGCTGCGCCGTCGTCCCCATCGATGCGGAGTTGCCATACGGGAAAGTTGCTACCGACGGCGAAGTTGAGTTGCGCGGTCACGGAAGCCGAGCGAAGCGTCGCGTTCAGGCGCGGATAGAGATACCGGCCCGCCGAGATTTCCCACGCAGGTTCGGATGAGGCGGCGACGGCTTCGATCTCACCCAACAACGTTGCAATCTGGGAAAGCGGATGGACCGCCTGCTCGAGCAAAAGGTTGAGGGGCTCCCGGAACATCCAATGCCCGAATTGGCGGGCGGCCAGTTGCCGGAGTTGAACATTGAACGTGCAGTCGATAGCGCGCAAGGGACCCAATTCACCTCGCGTCAGAGCGTTTCGCAGCCGGACAAACGCAGGATCGAAAACGAAATTCTGATTGACGGCGAGCTTTGCACCTGACGCTCTCGCGACGGCACAAAGCGTGTCGCAGTCGGTTGAGGTCGTCGCCAGCGGCTTTTCGACGAGAACGCTGATACCCGCGCGCAAGAGCGGGAGTGCCGGAACGCAATGCGCGTCAGGCGGCGTGAGGACGTGGGCGCACTCGACGTTACCGCTTTCGATCGCGGCTTCCAGCGACGGAAACACCTGCCGAATCGACCATCGCCGCGCCAGCTTCGAAGCGGCGTCGGGATTGCTGTCAGTGACACCCCACAACTCCACGTTGGGCAGTCCGCGAAGAATCTCGGCATGGATGTCGGAGATGTTGCCGGCGCCGACGAGAAGAACTTTTCGCATAGCCCTCCTACGCTTCTTTGACCGCCATGACACCTCGCGCACGTCGTCCCCGCGCTTCTATCAGTCTCGTGTATATGGTCGCATATCGTTCGACGATGGTGCTCCAGTTGCGTTCGCTCGCGACGAACTTGCGACCCGCCTTAGCGACACGCTCCAACTTCTCTGGACTGGACAGGACCTCTGCGATTCGCGAGGCCAGCGCGACCGTGTTGTCCGCCGGAAACAAAAATCCCGTTTCGCCATCGCGTATGAGCTCTTTGTGGCCTCCGACATCGGAGGCGAGAAGCGGCTTGTTCAGGGCCATTGCCTCCAAGGGCTTTAACGGTGTGACGAGCTCGGTCAGGCGTCGGCGTCGCCGGGGGTAAACGAGCAGATCGATCGCCGCGTAGTAGCTGGGCACCTCACGCTCGTGAACGCGTCCCGTGAACAGCACGCGCTCGCCTAGCTCGAGACGATCGACGAGAGCTCGGAGCCGTTTCTCGTCCGGTCCGCCGCCTACGAGAAGGACTTTGATGCTCGCCACGGTGCGGAGGAGCGTTTGTACGGCCTCGAGCAGCAGGTCGAGCCCTTCATAAGCATAAAACGAGCCGATGAATCCGATGACGATCGCACCGCCTAGTCCCAGCTGCCCGCGCAGGGCCGAAGCGACCGGCTTTTCTCCTAGCAGATATGCCGGATCGACTGCGTTCGGTACGACGCTGACGTGATTTGCCTCGATGCCGCGCGCGACAATTTCCTGCCGCAACGGCTCGCACAGGGCAACGACATGATCTGCGCGCCGCATCGCTAGAGTTTCGACGATGCGCGATGCCGTGTAACGCAAGGCCCTCTCGGTGGTGGTGCCGTGGTCGACAGCAGCATCCTCCCAAAGCGCACGCACTTCATACACCACGGGAAGATCGAACTTCCGTCCCGCAGAAAGAGCGGGCATGGCATTCAGGACAGGCGAATGCGCGTGAAGGATGTCGGGCCGTTCGGCGGTGATGAGCCCCTCGATGGACGAGCGGGTATTTCGCATCTCGATCAGCTCCGTCACGACCGGCAGCGACCGCCGAACGGGCAGCGTGCGAAAGAACGTCAGGCCGTCAACGACTTCCGCAGTGGTGGCCGGCCCAATGTGCCGCGGCGTCGTCAGTTGAAGCGTTTCCCAACCTCTTGCGCGCTGGGCGCGGATGATGCCGAGCGATCTTGTGACGTAACCGCTTTGAAGGGGGAGGGAATGGTCGAAAACGTGAAGGACGCGCATCGCGGGTGGTGGACAGTCGGTTATCTGTGGCTTAACGCATGCCGGTCTGTTGCACCAGTTGTCGTTCTACCCGTTGCTGCCGTAGATGTTGGCGCCGAGGCTACGCGTCAGGCCTTAATAAAGCGGCGCTCGGATTTGCGGGCGAGATAATGCCCCACAAGCGGTGAGATAGCGAGGGAAGCCAAGGTCCAAAGGCCGAGGCAGGCAAACAGCGAGGACACGGAAACTCCGTATTCGCACGTAAACACCGAGACCCGCCTGTTAGGCCGATTCGCCTATCAAACGTGTTAACAAACGCGTCGGCCACGTTTGCTCTACAAGTATTTTCGGGCCCGCTTGGTTCAGAGAGGAGCGATCCGCGTTTGCCATGGCTGGCGACTCCCTAGCTTCCTTTGGTCAGGTCATCTGGAGGGGTCTTCCACCTGCGCTTTTGGAGATCTATCGCCGCGCGCTTGAGATGCAGGGGTTCATCGCCGGTCTTGTTATCCTTGCTGCCGTCTTCGTCCTGGTCAGGGGGATGGTTCAAGCTTCCCGGATTCGCGCGGGCGCGGTTGTTCGCACAGCGGTAATCGCGCGCGATGCGCGACTACGTGAAGCTGCACGTCAACAGGTCGTGGAGGAATCTCCACCCACCGGCTCGCGTTGGAAACCAGAGAGTGTGCCTCAGACAATCGGCGAATCGTTGGACGAGCTTCGCAGCGCCGTGCGCTCGGCCTTGTTTGCGTTGATGACGCCGGACGCGGTCATCGAGGGAAGATCACGGATGTATTGCGAGCGCGTCGCCACCCGGACTCCGCCAGCTACGACGCTTGAAATGCACGCCTCAGCCGCGGTGCAAATCAAAGCGTTGGTGTCCGAAGTCGATTCACTCAAAGCGAAGCTTTCCGTCTCATCTGATGTCCAGACGGTCAGGGACCTGCTTGTGCGCATCAACAAGTACGCGAAAGTCCTTCAGGATGACCTGCAAAACGGCGGATCCGGCGACGGCTCGAGTGACGCGGACTAGCCAATTCCCCATGAATTTCGGCAGCATCGCATCGGAATGGGTGTAAAATATAGGCTGATTTTGGGGTCGGGGCGTTGGTGAAAATCGCCGGCTGGCTTGCGAGCGGCTTGGGCACGCTGCTCGCCGCGTTGTCGTTTGCTGTGCTCGCGTCGACCGGGTTTCATTCGGTCGGCTCTGTTTCGGCGCTTGCGGCATTCGATTCTGTCATGCGGACGATCTTTCAGCCCCTCGATAGTTCGCTCACCATCCCGCTTGGTTGGATCGGTGCGCGAATTGGTCATCCCTTGCGGCTCAGTTCGGACTGGAAATACGCCTTCGTGCCGCTCTGGCTCTACTTCGCATCGCTGGCGAGCGTGTGGTGGAAAGCGGGCGGCAGGGGGGCTGCGGTTTTCAGCGTCGTGTGGGGTGGAGCAGTCGCGCTTGGAAGCGCGCTTGCGTTCGGCGTCGTTGGAATCGATGCCTCTAACACGCAGGTTCTTCCGAACGCTCTGCTTGGAGCCGTGCCATTGGCAGCGTATGCACTCTTTGCGCTTGGCATCGGCGCATGGGCGGCGACGTTTCTTGATCGAGAAGGGCGAAGTTGGGCGTCGGCTTTCGCGAGCTGGTCCGGGTCCGATCTAGGACTGGCCGCGATCGGTCTAGTACTGCTTCTTGTTGCGATCGGAGCGCTCGAGGTCTCCCCAAGTTTTCCGGATGCCGGTTTGGCGTTAGCCGGAGCTTTCGTCGTGCTACTCGCGCTCTACCTGATCGGCGTTGGCATCCGCGACGTCCGGCATCTGCGCACAGAAGGCGAGAGCTGGCTTCGGGCGTTCGCCCGTCTGGGTAGTCCGCAGATTGGTTTGTTCATCGTGGCAGGCATCGGCGCCGCTGTCCTCATGCTTGCGCTCGGTAGCCGCCTTGGCGCGGCCGCGTCGCTTTGATCTAGAGGCCCCCCCGACAGTGGCTACGAGCGTCGAAACTGTCAGCTGCGATTACATTTCCGGTCGGGCTGAATGAGTAACTCCTTGATATTCCTCTCTTTCCAAACCGCAAAGCTAGCCGGGCTTCGCAGGTACGGCAGGAAAACCTTAGAGTTCTGAGGTTTCCCCTCTTAGTTGAAGCAGCGCCTTCGGGCGCCGCTTTCGTTTGTGCACTTCGGCATTACACTGGGGTACATGACTAGGCCGACGACCAAGATTTACTGGATCAATGGCTTGGTTGACGGGAGCCTCGCTATCATGCCCGCGCCCGCACCAGGCGATGCACTGCGGCATGAGGTGAATCGTTGGGCTCAGGAAGGCATCGAGGTCGTAGTGAGCCTCCTCGAGCGCGACGAGGTCCCTGGTCTGGATGATCGCGAGCGCGACTTTTGCAATGGGGCTGGCGTTGAATTTCTGACCTTTCCCATACGCGACAAGGAGGCGCCGGCTTCTATCGAGGACGCTGCCGGGTTTGCAAGGGCGCTGGCGGATCAGGTGCTTGAAGGCAGGCCTGTCGCGATTCACTGCCTCGCGGGTATCGGCCGCTCTTCCGTCGTCGCCGCTTGCGTGCTGATGTCCTTAGGCATAGAGCGCGCATCGGCGCTCGAGATGATCAGAACGGCAAGGGGACTGCGGGTACCCGAGACGTCGGCCCAAGCGGATTGGCTCGAAACGTTCGAGCTACACTTGGCCAACCCTCCGCAGTAGTGTTCCTCCGCGAGGACGTTGGGAAAGATCGTCAGTCAAACCGAGAGAGGGGCTCATCAAAAAGAGCGTGTCAGCTTCGTTTACAGTTCGATGAAGCCCAATCGAAGGATGTCTCATAAGAGATTGATAGATATAGATATTATTTGTTGGCACGTGTATTGCTTCATAAGACATGTCGAGGGTGCGTTGCGCGCCCGGTGGGGACTCGGAGAGTGTCAATGCGCAAATGGTTTCTAGGTTTGATCGCGTTGATCAGCCTGCCGTTTTTGGCGACGACGCCTGCCAGCGCTACCCCAATTGTTTGCACTGATAACAGCGGGGACATGTGTCTTTCGAATGGTGACACGATAGCGTACAGCGACGGTCTCGCCATCCAGATCGGCGACAAGGAATTCGTCTTTCAGTCCTGTGTCGTCAACGTCGTCATTCCGCTTGCTGGCGGGGGCTGCAGCAGCATTACAGCTGAGATCGTCGGGACCGGTTCCAGCGAACTGATCGGCTTCCAGTTTCAAGGTGCAGGATTTGCGTTTCCGCCGAGTGGATTTGTTGACATCTCGCTCACCTACAAGGTGACGGTCGTCCATTCGTCGTCGTTAATCAGCGACGCCCATCTCTCCTTCGCGGGGAATGGTGGAACCATCAACGTATCCGAACAAATTCAGACCAACCCGGGGTTGTTGGCCGAATGTGTTCCGCCTTTGAGCGCGAATGCCAGCAGCGGCAACGTCGGAAGCTGCACGTTCCTGTTTCCGACTTCATCAATCATCGTTCACAAGGATATATCGGTAATTGGTTTTCCGGATAGTGCCTTCATCAGCAGCGTGACGCAGCTATTCTCGCAGACGTCTGTGCCCGAGCCGGCGTCGGTCTCGATCCTGGGTATGGGGCTCCTAGGTATCGGTTTGGCAGTGCGCCGGCGGAAAGCGAGAAGCAAATCGGTCAACTTGAGTTCGCCGGCGTAGTAGAGTAGCGCGCACTTAATGGGCGGTGGGATGTCACGTGTCTTTGCAATCTGTGTCGCGTTGGCCGCCGTGGCGGTTAGCGCAACACCTGCGGCCGCTTCGCTGCAATACATTCTTAACCAACCGTCCGGCGGCCCCTACGGAACAGTCACGCTCACTCAAATTTCGCCAACGGACGTTCGCGTAACCGTGGCGCTCGAAGAGTCGCCAGACGCTGGTTTCGTGGAGACCGGAAGTCATCAAACGTTCGATTTCAATCTGACGGGCGATCCCAACGTCACCATCACGAACTTGACGGCTGGATTTACCGTTACCGGCCAGAACTCCGGCGGGTCATTCACGCAGAGTGGCTTCGGCACGTTCGAATATTCCATCTCGTGCCAACCGACATGCGGCAATGGCGCGAGCAACCCACAGGACGTTAATCTTGTGTTCGACGTCAATCTCGCATCGGGAATTACTCTGACGAGCTTCATTGCCAATTCGAGTGGGTTCTTCTTCTCGGCGGATATCTTCAACGGCAGGACGCTTCCGGTGGGGTCAAACCAGTTGCCGGAGCCGATGACGCTGCTGATCTTTGGGACTGGCTTAGCCGGCGCTGTCGGATTCCGCCGCTGGCGCAAGGCAGCGAAGCCCGCGGCCTAGAGTCACGTTGTCCTCTAGCGCCAAGACGCGAGCAGTGTCTTGGCCTGATCGATCTCAGCAAAACCACCGTGAGCGACGGCGGACTGCAGAAGTGCCTTTGCTGGCGCGCGTGCGCCGTTGGCATCCAACGCACGCGCGAGATGATAGGAAATCTGCGCGTCGTCGGGACTTAACTCGTGGGCACGCTTGAGCGGACCCATTGCACCCTTAGGATCGGATTGGCTGAGCTCAATCCATCCGAGGGTGTCCTGAAAGTTGGCCGAACTGGGCTCCAGGCTCACTGCACGCCGCGCGAGATTGAGCGCTTGGTGGGGATCGTCCTGTTGCATCAGCCAAGCGAGATTGTTGAGGGAGAGCGCGTCGGGCGAGGGCGCGCGTACCAGTTTCTCATATTCCTTCTTTGCATTCACGAAATCGCCGGAGCGCAGCAGCAAGCTCGCATACAGTCGTCGGACGTTGGTGTTACCCGGATCGCGGTGCAGGTGGTCGTGGACGCCCTTCAGCGCCGTCTGCACGCCTAGCACCATCAATTCCTCTCCCCCCCCGAGGGTGATCGCTCGCTTTCAGCAAGCCGCGGCCCGTTCGGCGTGACCACCTTAAGCGTCATGCC
>JACXTT010014589.1_pt1 | contig 10264 bp, 10 predicted proteins | sample 9270951 | NCBI WGS metagenome assembly JACXTT01 (sample SAMN15532306, study PRJNA645909) | rock metagenome | isolation source: weathered quartz diorite | place: Puerto Rico | collected 2017-06-21
CGACATGGCTTCGGGTCCACCGTGATTGGCGTGCAGGCCGCTGCTTTCGATCTTGGGACGGTGCACCATCTCCTTCACCTGGGCGGCCTGGGCACCGCCCATCACGGCCGTGCGCGCCGTGGGCCAGGCAAAGATGAAGCGGGGATCGAACCCGCGACCACACATGCCGTAGTTGCCAGCCCCATAGGAGCCACCCAACACAAAGGTGAATTTGGGCACGCGCGCATTGGCCACCGCCTGGATCATCTTGGAACCGTGCTTGATGGCACCGCCCCGCTCCGCCGCAGAACCCACCATATAGCCCGTGGTATTTTGCAGAAAGACCAGCGGTGTACCCGTCTGATCGCACAGTTGTATGAACTGGCCGGCCTTGGTCGAACCCGTGGGTTGGATGGGCCCGTTGTTACCCAGTATGCCAACCAGATGCCCCTGCACCCGCGCATGGCCACACACCATTTCACCGGCATAAGCAGCCTTGAATTCCAGGAAATCCGAGCCGTCCACCAGGCGGGCGATGACCTCGCGCACGTCATACGGCTCGCGCTCGTCGGCAGGCACAATGCCCATCAATTCCTGTTCTTCAAACAGCGGCTCGGCAAACGCGGCGGCGGCGGGCGCTGCATCCCAGCGCAGCTTGTCCATGACCTCGCGCGCCATGGCGATGGCATGGGCATCATCTTCGCACAGGTATTCGCCCAGGCCAGTGACCTGCGCGTGGGTTTCAGCGCCACCCAGTTCGTCTTCGGTGCAGTCCTCGCCAATGGCGGCCTTGACCAGCGGCGGGCCGGCCAGAAAGATATTGGAGCGGCCACGTACCAGAATCACATAGTCCGACAAACCCGGCAAGTAAGCCCCACCGGCCGTGGACGAGCCATGCACCACGGCAATCTGCGGCAGGCCCATGGCTGACATGCGGGCCTGGTTGGCAAAGGTGCGCCCGCCTTCGATAAAAATTTCGCTCTGGTACATCAGGTTGGCGCCGCCACTCTCCACCAAGGAGATCAGAGGCAGCTTGTTCTCCTGCGCGATTTGCTGCATGCGCAGGCCCTTCTTCAAGCCCATGGGCGCCACCGTGCCGCCTTTGACCGCGCTGTCGCTGGCCGAGATGATGCAGCGCTTGCCCGCGACCACGCCAATGCCGACGATGGAGCCGCCACCCATGACCGACTTCTTGCCATCGTCATCATGCATGTTCAGGCCCGCCAAGCGGCTGATCTCCAGAAACGGTGTGCCCCGGTCCAGCAGGCGGGCCACACGCTCGCGCGGCAGCAGCTGCTTGCGTTGCTCAAACTTGTCGCGTTTGGACTCTGATTCGGCAATGACCAGGCCCTCCAGACGTTGCACCTCCGCCAGCAGCCCCTGCATGCGCTGAACATTGGCCGCAAAGGCATCGGATTGGGGTTTGATCTTGGAACGAAGGGCGGGCATAAAGAGAAGTCCTTGCGAGGCAATGGCTGCATTAGATGCCAAGGTAACGTTAACGTCAACCAACTACCCTATAGGTGTTTTTACTGATGTTTAGGGCATACCGCGCTGCTAGCATTCGCAGCAGTTCAACGACCCCAATCTTTCAAGGAAACACCATGGATCTCCAAGCCTGCACCGAAGCCATCCGTAGCAAAGTCGGCAGCGACAGCGGCCTTGGCGCCAGCGTCAAATTCGACTGCGGTGCCGACGGCGTGATCCGCGTCGATGGCGCCTCCACCCCCAACAGCGTCAGCAACGACAACGTCGACGCCGACTGCACCGTGGGCATTACGCTGGAAAACCTGGCTGCCATGCTCACAGGCGACCTGGACCCCACGACCGGCTTCATGGCGGGCAAACTCAAGGTTTCGGGCGACATGAGTGTTGCCATGCGACTGCAACGCGTGATCTGATCGCGCGCACCCATGTCTGCCAAAGACGCCCAGGCCTTCGTCGACTCCCACCGCGACGAGGCCACCACCGAGTTGTTCGGCATCACGGAGTTGTGCCGTGAGTTCGACATCACGATGCGGGCGCTGCGCTTTTACGAAGACAAAGGCCTGCTGGCACCCCGGCGCATCAACGGCGCACGCGTCTACACCCGGCGCGACCGCGCCCGCCTGGCGCTGATACTGCGCGCCAAGGCCATCGGCTCACCGTTGTCGGAAATCAAGCGCTACCTGGACCTCTACGGCGTCCAAGGCGAAGGCCGCACGCAGCAACTGACCTACGTCATCGAGCGCACCGATGCTGAAATCGTGGAACTGGAAAAAAAACGCGCCCAGATCGACGAAACCCTGGCCGAACTGCGCGTAATCAATACCAGCTCTAAAGCACAACTGGCCGCGCGCCAGAAAACCGACAAACAATAGACGCACGGCAGAGGCCGCACCGGCGATTGGGCCACTGCGCCCCAACGCCAAGCACCCCAGACGAACAGTTTCCCCAGGCCTTATGCAAACATGGCATCCGTAGCGATGCATCTGCGCATATGTCCCCCCCGAAACTGGCTATGATGCATTGGCGGCTTATTCCTGCTGACCCTGCTTGTCAGGACCAGCCGCCTGCTCCATCGCTTCACTACAGGACCAAAGGATGTTCGCCATGCGGTATGCCATCCAGAATGTTGCGTAAATGACGACTTGGTCTGTCATTGCCACCACGTGCCTGCTGTTGGCGGCTGGGGCTATGGGCCTGTATTGGCGTGAACGCCAACGGCGCTTGCGCCTGCAATTGGATTTCAGCCGTCTGTCGCGCCAAATTTCGGCCAAGCTGGACCGTGACGAACACACCGGCCTGTTGACACGTTCAGGCTTCGACGCGGTGTTGTCCAAAAGTGCGCAGAAGACAGACGCCGGCGATGGGCCTTTTTGCGTGCTGTACCTGGCACTGGACAATTTTGCGCTACTCAATGACGCCTACGGAAACGAAACCGGCGACCGCCTGCTAAAAGAAGTTTCACGCCGATTGGCTCTGTTCGGCAGTAGCAAGACCGAAGCCTGCAACACAGCCGCCGGAGAATTTGCCCTGCTGGTGGCCGGTGACCAGCAGGCGGGCTGCGCTGCGTCCAAACACGTGTCGGATGCGCTGGCGGTACCACTCACGTTTGAGGCCATTCGGGCCCATCTCAGTTGCTCGATAGGCATCGCCGTCTACCCTGAGCACGGTGCGGTGGGCAAGTTGCTGGGCCACGCCGCCTTGGCCATGCGCAGTGTCAAGCTCAATGGCGGTGGCGACTTCTGCCTGTACGACCCCAAGATGGGCATGGAAATACGCGAACAGGCCATGTTGTTCAATGACTTGCGCAGCGCCTTGGACAAAGGCGAGTTCGAGTTGTACTTTCAACCCAAGATTGAAGCCGACAGCCTGCAGGTCACCGGCGCCGAGGCCTTGCTGCGCTGGCACCATCCGCAGCGCGGCCTGGTCAGCCCCATGGTCTTTATTCCACTGGCCGAACAATATGGTTTGATAGGAGCCATCGGTACCTGGGTTATAGAAGAGGCGTGCCGCAAGGCCAGGCGCTGGCGCGAGCAGGGCCTGCGCATGCGGGTTGCTGTCAATATATCGGGCTACCAGATGCGCGAGGATGACCTGGTCGACCGCATTGTGGCCGCCTTGCAGCGCAATGGCATACAGCCAGAACGTTTTACCTGCGAAATTACCGAAACCGTGGCCATGGAAGACACCAAGGTGACCCAGCTCACGTTCGACAAAATGCGCAATGCTGGCTTTCATGTCTCGATTGACGATTTCGGCACCGGCTATTCCAGCCTGTCCGCTTTACGCAGATTGCCAGCGGCTGAACTCAAAATTGACCGCGCATTTGTGTCAGACTTGGAGGAGAGCGAAGACGCGCGGTCCATCGCCCAATCCATCGTCAATATGGCAACGGCATTGAACTTGCGTGTCGTCGCCGAAGGTGTAGAAACCCTGGGGCAGCGTGATTTGCTGGTGGCCATGGGGTGCAATGAACTGCAGGGCTTTTTGTTTTCCATGCCCATGCCGGCCTACGAACTGGAGCGCATGGCGCTGGGTATTCATCAACCAGAAGAAATGGAGTTTCGCAGATCGCTGTTTTCAGAGACCTATCTGGGAAAATTGCAGTAAAAAAACAGCCACAACAACAAAGATCCTGCAGGGATTGTGCATGGCGCAGAACGGACCCATTAAGGTAGAGATATGAGTTTTTTTGATAGATTTCGGTCCACCCCCAAGACGGCCGAACCCCGGCTGGACGTACCGGCGCAGGACGCCAACCGGCAGGAGGCCGCACTGGTCGCCATCGACCGGCGCAACCGCAAGCGCAAGAATGCGCGGCAACGCGCCATGGCCCTGATCATTGACGATTCGGCAACCGTCGTGGCCGCCTTGCGCAAGATACTGCGTTCTGCCGGCTACGTGACACGCGATGCAGGCGATGCCGAGCAAGGCCTGGCCCTGCTGGCCGAAGCCAAGCCAGACCTGATATTTTTGGACATCGTGCTGCCCGGCATGAACGGCTTTGGCGCCTTGCGTGCGATCCGCAAAGACCCCACGACACAGCACATACCGGTGATCATGATCAGCGGCAATGAGCACGCCACCGAGCAGTTCTACGCCAACCGCATTGGGGCCGACGACTTCATGAAAAAGCCCTTCTCGCGCTATGAAGTCTTTGCCCACATCGAGATGCTGCTGGACGCCAACCGCGAGTTGCGCAGAAAAGGCAGCACCACGGCCACACCTGCCACACCGGCCAAGGATGTGCAGGAAGAAATGATACAAACGCTGCCCCACCCCCGCACAGCGGCATCTTTGCTTGGCGCGCCAGCGCCGGCTGCCAAGTCATTGGCCATGCTGCCCGAACTGGCTGCCCGCAAGGAACTGACTGCCATGGGGCTGCAGTACTTTGACCAGAACCACTTCTACGCGGCCATCCAGCGCGGCGACCAACTGGCAGTTTCGCTGTTCATTGCCGGTAAAGGCGTGTCCCTGCACAGCACCGTGGATGGCAAAACGCCACTGGCGTTGGCCCAGGAAACTGGCAGACCTGACATCATCCAGTTGCTCAGCCAGGTTTGAACGGCCGCCGGCCCCAGCAGGCGCAAGAGCCCATGCGTGGGCCTTCGTGTTTTTACTATTAATTGGTGCAAGCTAGCACCGCCAAACAGGGATATTGCATGACCACTCGAAAACGGCTTTGGCTCTTGTCTGCCGCGCTGCTCTGCTACCAGGCCGCCCAACCCTCCCTGGCAGAAGAAGAACAAAAGCCGCTGTGGGAGTTTGGCTTGGGCGCTTTTGCCGTCCAGTTGCCCGCCTACCGGGGGGCGGTTGAAACCAGCAATAGCGTACTGCCGGTTCCCTACTTGATTTACCGCGGTGAACGCCTCAAGGCCGACAAAGACGGGGTGCGTGGTGTGTTCTTTGAGTCCGATATGGCCGAGGTCAACCTCAGCATTGCCGCCTCGCCACCCATCAACAGCAGCAACGTCGCGGTGCGCCAGGGCATGCCAGACCTCAACTCCAGCTTTGAGATAGGCCCATCTGTAGACCTGAAACTGTGGCACTCGCCCGCACAGGACATCAAATTCAAAGTGTTCCTGCCCGTGCGCGCCGCCTTCACGGTAGAGCACGATCCCCGCTTTATCGGCTGGCAATTTACCCCACGCCTGGCGCTTGATGTGGAAAACCCCTTGGGAATGAATGGCTGGACGCTGGGCACGCTGGCCGGCCCGGTGTTTGGCAGTGCCGAGCAGCACGACTATTTCTATGGCGTGGCACCCCAGTACGCTACCGCCGCGAGGCCCGTGTTTGTGGCCCAGTCGGGTTACGCCGGGGTGCAGGCGCTGTCGGCACTGTGGAAGCGCTTTCCGTCCTTTTGGGTGGGCGGGTTCTTGCGCTACGACAACGTGCGCGGTGCAGTGTTCGAAAACAGTCCGCTGGTCACGCAAAAAAGCGGTTTCTCTGGCGGTGTAGCAGTCACCTGGGTCTTTGCCGAGTCCAGCAAGAAAGTGCGCGTCGAATGAACCCGTTTACACTTTACCCATGAGTGAGACTGTCAATTTTGTCGAAGAAACGAGCTTTGGCAACTGGTTCCTGAAAACCAAGGTATGGAAGCGCAGCGTGCTGCAACGCGCACTGGATGATTTGCAGAGTCTGATACCCCCGGCGGCCGCACGCGCGCATCCGCGCATGGTTGATGTGGGCTGCGGATTCGGGCATTCATTTGACGAATTGGCCAGGCGCTTTGCGCCGTCACAGATTGTGGGCCTGGATGCCGACCCGGGTCTGCAAATGCGCGCCGGTGAAGCGGCAAGCGCCTGCGCCTGCGATGTGCAACTGCGCGAATCCAACGCAGCCCACACCGGACTTGCCGATGCGGAATTCGACGTCGTGTTCTGCCACCAGACCTTCCACCACATCGTCGAACAAGAGGCCGCTATGGCCGAATTCTTCCGCATTCTGAAGCCGGGCGGCATGCTGTTGTTCGCGGAATCCACCAAATACTATATTCAAACGCCGCAGATCCGTTTTCTGTTTCGCCACCCGATGGAAGTGCAAAAATCTGCGGAGGAATATATTGCCATCGTGCGCGCCGCAGGCTTTGACGTTCCCGACGAGCGTATATCGCTGCCCTATCTGTGGTGGAGCCGACCCGACGTTGGTTTCTTCGAATGGATTGGCCGGCCGGTGCCGACCAAGCGCAACGAGACCTTGGTGAATCTGGTAGCGATCAAGCCACCTTTGACGAACTAAAGCGCTTGGGAGTCTGCCGTGCTGACCGGCCAAAGAACGCTGCACTGGAAAGATCGTTCACACCGCTTCACACCGCACTTCCACGTCGAGTTCTATGTGGGTGTCGTTGTACAGGGGGTCTGTGAATTCCATTGCGCCGGGCGGGACCACGCGGCGCACGCAGGTGACGTGGTTCTGATCAATCCGTACGAAGTTCACACAGCAGGTTGCAGTGCCGACGTGGAGTACCGCGCGGTGTACATTGACGAGCAAACGGTAACGCGCATCGTTCTCCCCCTGAGTGGCGCGGGCACCATGCTTTCGCTGGAGCCCACCGTTGTCAAACAAAGTCCTGACGCTGGCGCATTCGCAACAGCGCTTGCAAGCTCACGCGCTCTGGGTGATATCTCAGCGCCTCTTGCAGCCATTCTTATGAAGCATGCGGTTGCGCGCGCAGTGAACATCGACGCACGCGCATTTCAGCAGCGCGTCCTATCGTACCTGGAAGGCTACCGTGCAGACGCTTTTGGTACCCTGCCCATTCGCGATTTGGCAGCAGAATTTTCCATGACGCCGCAAGCATTCAGCCGCGTCTTCCACCGCGCATTCGGTGTTCCGGCGGTGTTCTTTCGCAACCAGTTGCGCCTTCACTTGGCGGAGCAGAAGCTCTCACAGGGCGGCCGGGCCAGTGCGGTTCCACTGGAGTACGGCTATTCGGACCAGGCACATCTTATTCGGGAGTTGAAGAAGTCGCGCGGGGTGACACCCAAGGTGTACGCCACGGCATACCAAGTCTTGACCACCATGGCGTAGGGCGCTGCCAAGCAACAAGAGGCTTGAGCAAGCGCAAATTTCTTCAATACTGAATGCGTGCAGGCTCCAATAATTGCTGCCAAACACGATTGGACCCCATATGACACAAGCCTTGGGCTATTGCCTTGCCGAAATAACTGTTCACGACGCCCATGCCTACCAGGACTACCTGGCCAAGTCCGCGCCAGCCGTGGCCGCTGCGGGTGGACGCTTCCTGGTTCACGGCGGTTCACCGGAAGTCATCGAAGGCGACCGCAGGTTGACGCGCGTCGCCTTGCTGGAGTTCCCCAGTGTCGAACAGGCGCAGGACTTCTACCAAGGCACGGCTTACCAAGAGGCCATAGCCTTGCGCCAGCGCGCCGCAAGTTGCCACTACACGATCTTGACTGGCAACGACCCGGAAAACATGTCCACACACCAACCGGGCTTCAACAAGGGCTATGTTTTCGCCGAGGTGCATCCGACCGACCTGGAGAAATACATGGAGTACCCGAAACTCTCGACACCTATCGTGCAGCAATACGGTGGCACCTTCATCGTGCGTGGCGGCGCTCCCAGCATTGTCGAAGGAGACAGAAAGCCGGGTCGTATCGTCATCACGGAGTACGACAGCCCGCAACGTGCCCGCGCGTTCTACTACTCACCAGCGTACCAGGAGGCGCTCAAATGGCGCCTGCGGTATTCGCGATCACATCTCTACCTGCTGACAGGCACACAGGACGGTGCTCTTGCGCAACACGTGGGTGAGACGGCCATGGTGTCACCGCGCTAGAAGCAATCTTTTTTCGGATCGCCAGCAACCAGTCCAAAGCGCACGGCGATCGGGGTGCTCAGCGCTGCGCCGGCGCACACATACAGCTGCTTTTGCGCACGCACATGGGCTGCACGTGACAGCGATGGCGCGTCGGCATAGAACGGCCCACTGGCCACGGGCAGATCCACCGCCGCGCTTTCTTCAACCAGCATGTGCAAATATTCCGTCATGTGCTCGGCGGTGTAGCGGTTGGTATCGTGCAGGGCAACGATCACCGGCAGCACACCATCGACCTCGGGCAACTGGCCGGCCAGACGTGCCTGGGCTACCTTCTCCAGGCCGTTGTGCAGATGGGAGCGGCGCCGCAGACTGATATTCCAGCCGTAGATTTTTCCGTCGTTGACGCTGATATCGGCCTGCACCATCTCAATATGGGCAGCCTTGTAGGCCGCCAGCGTGGCGTCGTTGTAGATCCAGTCCGGCGGGCGGACAAATTGCACAGCGCCCGGGCATTGCGCTTCAATCGCAGCATCGCCCACAAGCAGGGACTCGGCCAACTCCGCCGCAGAGAAGCGCGGATGCGGTATGTGGCCGCGCGGGCTACCCGAATGCAGCCCCAGCACATGGCCTTGCAGGCAGGTGTCCTGCATCAGGCTGCGCCCGGCGTCGCTGCCACCGTGGTCCTTGTGCACCGCCTGCACAAAAAACAGCGCTTTGACGCCTGGCATGACCGGGTTGTGTGCCAACTGCTGCAGGATTTTGACGGTCGGCGACTCGGTCCACAGGCTGGGACCGTCGTCAAACGTCAGCAGAAAGCGCACCGGCGGTAGCGATTGGGCCATGGCGCCTGCTGCGCTGCACAGCAGCAGGCAGGAAAAGAGGGATCGAGCAATGACAAACATGTTGAAAACCTAAAAATAACAATGCCACTCCACTGTGGGAGCGGCCCAATGCTCTGGCCAACAGGTGCGCAATGGGGCCATATTGCTGGCCGCCAAGGACACCACCAGCCTGGGTTCGTGAAAGCTCCAGCTCGCAACCTCGGCATGCGACGGATCTGCCGCAGTTGTTTGAATGGCCCTGAGTTGGCTGAATCCAAACGGCATATCCAGCTGTTTGAGTCGTGCTTCCTTGCGGGTCCACCACTGCATGAACAGTATGCCTGCGGCCGCGCCCTGCACGTGTTGTAGCGCGCTTTGCTCTGGGGCGCTGCACACCAATGCCGCCATGTCGGCAACCGGCCGCGCGCGCGCCATGTGCTCGATATCGATGCCTACGGGCTGGCTGGCGATAGCGCAGGCCACAAAGCTGCCGCTGTGGGCTATGGACAGTTGCACGTCTGCTCCAATGACCTGGGGCTTGGCAGTTGCATCGGCGCTGATGCGCCAGCTACCCTCGGTGCTGCCCAAGGCATGGCTCAGCATGCGTTTGGCCAGCACGCGGCCGGCCAGAAATTGCGCGCGGCGGCGGGTCGATGCAATGCCCTGGGCACGGGCCCACTCTTCGTGCGTGAAAGCCGTGCCCCCTGTGCCTGAAGACAGACCCGAGAGCAGCGACTCTGACGTCTGGATTTCCAACTGGGCTGTGACGCCTAGCTGTCCCATCGCTTGAAGATCAGCGAGGTGTTGATGCCGCCAAACGCAAAGTTGTTGCTCATCACGATGTCGGTTTGCAGCGTGCGGCCCTCGTGCGTGATGTAGTCCAGCGCAGCGCACTGCGGATCAAGCTGCTGCAGATTCAGTGTCGGTGCAAACCAGTTGCTGCGCATCATTTGAATCGTCATCCAGGCCTCCAGCGCGCCGCAGGCGCCCAGGGTGTGGCCCATATAGCTCTTCAGCGAAGAAATAGCGACCTGCTCACCAAACACGCTGTTCGTTGCAATGGACGCGGCAACATCGCCGTGGTCTGTAGCGGTGCAATGGGCGTTCACATAGGCCAACATGCCGGGCGGCAGGTTTGCGTCTCTCAAAGCCAGCCGCACGTGCACGGCCATTGTCGCAGAATTTGATGTCGGCC
>JACXTT010014590.1_pt1 | contig 10263 bp, 6 predicted proteins | sample 9270951 | NCBI WGS metagenome assembly JACXTT01 (sample SAMN15532306, study PRJNA645909) | rock metagenome | isolation source: weathered quartz diorite | place: Puerto Rico | collected 2017-06-21
AGGCGCGCAACAGCGAGCCGTCGGTCGCCGTGCTGGTCGACGGCGTGCTGGAGACCAATCCCTACCAGTTCGACCAGGAGCTGACTGACATCCGGGAGATCGAGGTGCTGAAGGGTCCCCAGGGCGCCTTGTACGGTCGTAATGCCATCGGCGGCGCGATCCTCATTCACACCGTGGATCCTTCCGATCACTTTACAGGTGCCGCCAGGGTCGGCGTGGGCAACGGGGTGTCCGAGAAGGCCCAGGTGGCCGTCAGCGGCCCGATTGACTCGGCCGGAACGCTGAAGTATCGCGCCTCGGTCAACTACTACAACACTGACGGCTATCGGGAGAACGGTTACCTGAACCGCAAGGCGGACCCGTATCGGGATTACTCCGGGCGGCTGCGGCTGCTGTGGAAACCCTCCGAGCAGTGGTCAGCGGACCTGCGGGCGTTCCTCGATCGCGTCGAGACGACCGCCTTCTACTACATCATTCCGCGTGCCAACGAGGCGAGCGTCTTCAGCGATTTCAGCACGCCGCCGAACGCCAACGACGTGACCAGCCCGATCCAGGGCAACAACCTGGGCACGGACAACCGCGACGTGACGGATGTCGCGCTCAAGCTCGATTACCGCCTGGGATCGGGCACGCTCACGGCGGTCTCGGACTACAACCGCACCAAGGAGATCGACACGGGAGACGCCTACGATTTCCGGCCGGTCCCCACGTCTCTCCTCTACTTCTTTACCGGCGGTGTCCCGGCAGCCCTCGGCGGGCCCTTCGATCAGAGCCAGAGCCAGTTCATCGATGTGACGACCTACAGCCAGGAGCTGCGCTTCACCTCGCAGAAGATCGGCGGCTTCTCGTGGATCGGGGGCGCGTATTACGTCCACACGGAACGCTTCATCTCCACCGACAATCTCGTGGACCGCGGAGCGGGCGTCCCGGCCGTCTATGAGACGCCGCTGGTCAATCCGGCCAATCCGGTGGCCACCAACACGAACACGACCTTCCTGTCTGACTCGCAGAACAACAACGCCTGGGCGATGTTTGCCGACGCGACCTACGAGTTCACCAAGCAGCTCGAGCTCGATGCGGCGATCCGCTACGACGAGGATGAGCGGCAGAACACCACCCGCACGCCGACCCAGTTCCTGCCCCCAGCAACACTTGGGACGGCGCACACCGGCGAAGTGCGCAAGCACACATTTGACGCGGTGCAGCCCAAGGGCACGCTGCGCTACAAGCCCAGCGACAACCTGACCTTCTACGGCGGCTGGAGCCGCGGGTTTCGTAGCGGCGGCTTCAACCAGACCGGTGTGGGCGCCGTTGCGAAATCCACGGGGCATCTCGGCGTTCACGATCTGTTCAACGCCGAGATCGCCGAGACCTGGGAAGTCGGCATCAAGAGCCAGTTCCTTGACCGGCGGCTGGGCGCGAATCTGGCGCTCTACTACACCGACTCGCACAACGGGTACTTCTTCTACTTCGATGCCACCACCTCGACTCAGAACCTCGGCAATCTCGACGCCCGGTACAAGGGTGGCGAGCTCGAGCTGACCGCCAGAGCGACGAACTGGCTCGACCTGTACGCGAACTTCGGCTACACGGACGGCAAGGTCACGAACATGGAGGATCCGACGGTGGTCGGCAACAAGCCGCCACTGCTGACCAAGGATACTGTCAACGCAGGCTTCCAGGTCCACGAGCCCCTTGGCGGCGGACTCAACGGCGTGCTACGCCTCGACTATCAGATGATCGGCCGCACCTGGTGGGACCCGTACAACCTGACCTCGCGCGATCCGGTCAACCTGCTGGACCTGCGCGCCGGCGTCGAGGCCGACCGGTGGTCGGTGACCGCCTGGGCTAAGAATCTGACCAACAAGCTCTACAACGCGGAGTTCTCCCCGGGCGGCTTCCTGTGGAGAGCCCTGCCGCGCCAGTACGGAGTAGAGTTCGGCTATCGCTTCTGAGAGAAAGAAAAGGAGAGTGTCATGGCTCAGCTCGCCAAGCTGCCATCACGCCTGCATCACAACGCCTACGTCACGCAGGATCAGGAGAAGACCCGGCGGTTCTACGAGGACGTCATCGGCCTGCCGCTGATCGCGACCTGGTGCGAATCCGATGAGCTCTTCGGCAAGGTGCGCACCTACGTGCATACCTTCTTCGGACTCGGCGACGGCGGGGCGCTGGCGTTCTTCCAGTTCGCAGACCCGAGGGATCAGGAGGAGTTCGGGCCGAAGATGCCCGTCACGCCGTTCCATCACCTCGCGCTCGCGGTGGATGCCGAGACGCAGGCTGAGCTCGAAGCGCGCATCGCCAAGGCCGGCATCAAGCCGCCCGCCACCTTCGTGCTGGAGCACGGCTACTGCCGCTCCCTGTACGTGACCGATCCCAACGGCTTGATCGTGGAATTCACGCGCGACCATCCCGACGCGGCGCGGATCAGCCGCGACCGGCGCGCCGATGCCCGCTCGGAATTGAAGCGCTGGCTGAAAGGGGACCACACCTCGAACAACACCTACCGCTGAACGACGCGAGCGCGGCCATGCATCGCAGCACCGATCGCATCCTCACCACGCACGTCGGTAGTCTGCCGCGCAGCCAGGCGGTGACCGACGTGCTGTTCGCACGCGAGCGGTCCGAGGCGGAGGCGTCGGCGAGTGCGCCGGCGGACGGGGAGGCGGTGATCACCGCGGCGGTGGCCGATGTCGTGCGCCGCCAGGTCGATGTGGGCATCGACGTCGTCAGCGACGGCGAGATGAGCAAGATCAGCTACGCGACCTACGTCGCTCGGCGCTTCGCAGGCTTTGCCGGGGATACGCCACGTGAGCCGGGTCAGGATCTGGTCGAGTTCCCCGGGCTGCTGCGCAAGCTCGCCGAGCGGGGTGCGACCGCGAAATACCGCCGGCCGCGCTGCGTTGCCCCGATCCGCGTGCAGGACACCCGGCCGCTCGAAGCTGATCTGCGCAATCTCGGGGCGGCGATCCGCGCCGCCGCGCCGGTGGAGGCGTTCATGAACGCCGCATCACCGGGCGTGGTCGCACTATTCCAGCCGAACGACTATTACCGCACGCAGGATGAATATCTGGCGGCGCTCGCCGCCGCGCTGCAGGGCGAGTACGAGGCGATTGTCGGTGCGGGCTTCATCCTGCAGATCGACGCGCCCGATCTGGCGATGGGGCGGCACACCATGTACCGGAATCGCTCGCTGGAGGAATTCGAGCATCTGGCGGCCCGTCACGTCGAGGTGCTCAACCAGGCCCTGCGCAACGTGCCGGCGGAGCGAGTGCGGATGCACGTATGCTGGGGAAACTACGAGGGGCCACATCACCACGACGTGCCGATGGAGCGTTTGCTGCCCGTCGTCCTCAAGGCCAAGCCGCTTGGGCTGTTGTTCGAGGCCGCGAACCCGCGGCACGCGCACGAGTGGAGCGTGTTCAAGACGGCGCGCATACCGCAGGACAAGATCCTGATCCCGGGCGTGCTCGCCACGACCAGCAACTACATCGAGCACCCGCAGCTCGTTGCCGAGCGCATCGAGCGCTTCGCGCACATCGTCGGGAGGGAGCGGGTGATCGCCGGGACCGACTGCGGGTTCGGCACCTTCGCGGGTTTCGGGCCCGTTGAGCCGGAGATCGCCTACCTGAAGCTGGCGGCTATGGTCGAGGGCGCGCGGATCGCTTCGGCCAGACTCTGGGGCTGAGCGGGGCCGGCCCAGGCGAGCCATGTCGGCGAAACCCCCCGCGCGCGACCCGGAGGCCATGTCCGCGACCCGCCCTGTCGCGGCCTCGCGCCCGTTCCGCTTCTACGATAACCGCCAGAAGTACCTTGCATTCGTGACCGCGTGCAACGAGAAATCAGCGATTGCCCGGCGCGCAGCGGACGAGCTGGCATTGCTGCAACCAATGCCGCCCGCCGTGCGGCTCTTCGATGCGGGTATGGGCGATGGCACGGTCATCGCGCGGCTGATGCGCAGTGCGCATCGCCAGTTTCCGACGGTGCCGATGTGCGTCGTCGCCAAGGAGATCAGTCTCGAGGACGTGCGGCTGGGACTCGAGAAGTTGCCCGATCGGCTGTTCGAACACCCGGCAACGGTGTTCGTCGTGACCAATCTCAACTATTCCGAGGCGCCGCACCTCACGCCCCGTGATGAGGTCGCGACCGGCGGCGGGTTCAACTGGCAGGAGGTACGTCTGACCGGCGCCACCGCGGACGAGTACGCGCAGCAGATCGAGGATCTCGGTGCGCTGCTCGCGAACGGCTGGCAGACGACGCCGAGTCCGAAGACCGGAAACCCGCTCGTCGTTCGCCCCTCCGTGCTCGTCCTCTATCGCGAGGATCACCAGTTCCTGCTCGATGCGGTGATTCCCAGCCCGGGGCGGACCGTCGGAAAGTATGACCTGGTGCTCGCGTCCCAACCCTGGCGGGCGCGCATGGGCGCCAACTTCAAGGTCCAGAAGGTGCTGGCGCCGCTGGCCCGCAGCCTCGCGCCCGGGGGGAGGTTGCTAGCGATCCAGTCCTACGGTCGCGATCCGGGGCTGGAGATCATCCGGCAGCTGTGGCCGGACGAGCAGCCATTTCAGGTGAGCCGCCACGAGCTCCTCGCGACCCTGCGCCGGGAGCTCGGCGGCGACGCCCGCCGTTACGATCTCAGCGATTTGCCGGACGACCAGGCGATATTCCGCTACCAGATGCACACCCTGCCGTCGGAGATCTGCGATCGAATCGGCACCTCGACGCTCTTCGCCGCGTGGAACGCCGCCATCTACGTGAATCAGATCGAGGACGAGCGACTCGACGCGGTCGTCACGACCGGGGCGTACCTCGAGGCCACGCAGCGCGTGCTGCAGAAGTACGGCGGGCTGTGGTTCAACGACGAGGCTTTCGTGGTGGCGCGGCGGCGCAGTTGAGCCGCTGCAACTGCGGGGGCAACCGCAGCGTGCGAGGCAGGCTCGCTATGCCCTGCGAGGTGCGTGGTGCAGCCCGCTACGCCGCGCGCCGTGCCGGCATCGCCTCGAGGCCGGCGGCGAGGCGTGTCTGGTACCACTCGCAGAACCTGTCGACCAGGCCCTCCGTGAAGGGCGAGTAGGGTCCGGGTTCGTAGGCGGCATTGCTGATGCCCTGGTGTGCGCGCTCGAGGGCAACCCGCACGCCTGCCAGCGGGCGTGCTCGCGCGCGAGCAGCTGGGTGAACTCCTGCAGCTGTGCGCGGTTCTCGGGCGAGGGCTGATAGCCGAAGCCGTACTCGAGCAGCGGCACGGTCAGCTCCGGGTGGTTAGCCTGGTAGTGGTTGCACTCGCGGTTGTTCTCCATCGTGAGCTTCCAGTTGCCGGCCTCGATGAGGTCGGTCTGCAAGGCGACCTTGCAGTTGGCGATGTCGTGCGGCGCGATGTAGGGCGTGAGCGCGCGGCGCAGCTCGTCGAAGTCCGCCGGCGGGTCGGGGCTCAGGCAGATGAACAGCAGGCCCGCGAGAGTCTCGAGCCGCACGGGCTTCAGGCCGAGCCCGCAGCGGTCGATGCCCTCGTGGCGGCCGAAGATCAGCTCAAGGTCGCGCGCGAACAGCTCCGGGTCGAGGTAGAAGGGAGCGGGTAGCGCATGGCCGCGCTTGCGGCTCGCGATCAAGGCGGCGAGGTCGATGTCCACGGCTTTAAGCCCGCAGATCGAGGTTGTCGGGGTCGTAGGGCGACTCGCGCAGGACCGTCGCCGACTTGCGCTCGCCGAGGATCTCGATCTCAAGCTGTGTGCCCGGCTGCGAGCGGTCCGTCCTGGCGTAGCCGATCGCCAGGCTCTTGCGCAGGCAGTGCCCGTAGTAGCCGGAGGTCGCGCGCCCGATCATGCGACCGCCGGGCTCGAAGAGCGGCTCGTTGCCGAGCGGGTCGGCATCGGTCACGCCGTGCACCTCGAGCGTCACGAAGCGGTTCGGCACGCCTGAGGCCAGCTGCTTCTCGAGAGCCTCCCTGCCGATGAAGGGACCCTTGTTCATGCGCACGAAGCGATCGAGGCCCGCCTCGAAGGGCGTGTAGTCGGGCGTCATGTCGCTGCCCCACATGCGGTAGGACTTCTCGAGGCGCAGCGATTCCATGGCGCGCATGCCGACCATGCCGATCCCGTGAGCCTTGCCGGCCGCGAACAGCGCATCGAACAGGTGATGCGCGTATTCGATGGGGAAATGCAGCTCCCACCCCAGCGCGCCGACGAAGTTCACACGCAGCGCGTACACGTCGACCGCCAGGCCCGCTTCGATGACCTGTGCCGTGAGCCAGGGGAAGGAGGTGTTGTCGAGCGGTGTGTCGGTGAGCTGTGCGAGCACCTCGCGGGACTTGGGCCCTGCGAGCACGAAGCAGCCGCGGGTGTTGGTGATGTTGCGCAATCCGACCGAGCCGTCGGCGGGGAGCGATTTAAAGAGGTAGTCGCTGTCGTAGCGCTCCGCCGCGCCCGCGCTCACCACGTAATAGTGCTGCTCGGCGATCTTGGTGATGGTGAACTCGGAGCGGATGCCGCCGCGGCGCGTGAGCGCGTGAGAGAGCGCCATGCGTCCAGTTTTCGCCGGAACCTTGTTGGCCACCAGCCCGTCGAGCCAGGCTTCCGCGCCGGGCCCGGTGACCTCGTGCTTGGTGAAGGGCGTGAGGTCGATGACGCCGACGCGCCCGCGCATCAGGCGCGCTTCGTTACCGACGTGCTCGAAGTAGTTGCTGCGCCGGAAGCTCCAGCGATCCTTGCGCTCCACGCCCGGCGGCGCGAACCAGTTGGCGCGCTCCCAGCCGTAGCGCTGTCCCCACACCGCGCCCTTGGCGTCGAGGCGGTCGTACACCGCACTCGTCTTCGCCGGCCGCGCCTCGGGCCGTTCCTCGTCGGGGAAGTGGATAGTGAAGACGTTGCGATAGGTCTCTTCGTTCTTCTGCACGACGTAACGCTTGCTGGTGTACGCGCCGAAGCGGCGCGGATCGACGGCCAGCATGTCGATGCCGGGCTCGCCCTCGACGATCCACTCGGCCAGCTGCCAGCCCGCGCCGCCGGCGGCCGTGATGCCGAAGCTGTGGCCCTCGTTAAGCCAGACGTTCCGCACCCCCCAGGCCGGTCCGATGAGCGGGCTGCCGTCGGGGGCGTAGGAGATCGGCCCGTTGATGATGTCCTTGATGCCGCAGTGCTCGAGCGCCGGCACGCGGCGCGTGGCGGCCTCGACGTGCGGCACGAGACGATCGAGGTCGCCGGGGAACAGGCTCCGGCCGAACCACTCGGGCACGCCGTCCGCGAAGCGCGCCGGCGCACCGTGCTCGTACGGACCCAGGATCCAGCCCATGCGCTCCTCGCGCAGGTAGTAGGACTTGTCCGACTCGCGCAGCACCGCAAGCTCGCGTCCGCCTCCCGCACGATAGGCTTTGAGCTCCGGGGACTCGTCGTACACGATGTATTGGTGCTCGACCGGGATGGCCGGGATGTTGAGGCCGAGCAGCCGCCCGGTCTGGCGGGCATGGTTGCCGGTCGCGAGCACCAGGTGCTCGGCCAGGATCTCGCCCTTACTGGTTCGCACCCGCCACTCACCGCTCGCCGTGCGCTCGAAACCGAGCGCCTCGGTGTGCTCGTAGATCTCGGCGCCCGCAGCGCGTGCGCCCTTGCGCAGCGCCATGGTGAGGTCGGCGGGCGCGATGTGACCGTCGTGCGGGTGATAGAGCGCGCCGATGATGGCGGGCGTGTCGGCGCTGCCGCCGAGCTCGATCAGCGGCCACAGCTCCTTGACACGCGCGGGAGCGATGACTTCGAACGGCACGCCGATGGTGTTGGCCGTGCCGCAGTACTTCTGGTACTCGTCCATGCGCTCGCTGCAGGTTGCCAGGCGCAGGTTTCCGGTGACGTGAAAGCTCACGTCCTGTCCGGTCTCCGCGGGCAGCCGCTTGTACAGGTCGACCGAGTACTTGTGGAGCTGGCCGACGGTGTAGCTCATGTTGAACAGCGGCAGCAGACCCGCCGCATGCCAGGTCGACCCCGCCGTGAGCTCCGTGCGCTCGATCAGCGCGACATCCGTCCAGCCTTTCTTCGTCAGGTGAAAGAGCGTGCTCACCCCGACCACGCCACCGCCGATCACCAGGACCCGAACATGCGTCTTCACGAGGCTATTCTCCTAAAGGCGCCGATGGCGGCGCCGCCCCAATTGCGACCGTGCCTTGCCTTAAACCATCCCGCGCGCCGCCTCGGCGAGAAACTGCGACACGTAAGCCGCGAAGGAGCGCCACACCTCGGCGCGGAACTCGAGGCTCCCGGTGCGCCAGAGCACGATCTCGGCCTTCGCCAGCAGGGTGCGCGTGCACATCCCCACGGGGAAAGCGCTCTCGTCCAGGTCGAGCGGGCAGCCTGCCGCGAGCAGGGTCGGCGCCCGCGGGCCGCTCACCGCGAGCGCGGTCTGCCGATGGCTCACGTCCACGAGCGAGTGGGGCAGCTGCCCGAGTGCCCGATACAGCATGGCCGGCAGCGCCGATGCCAGCCTCACCGGTGCGATGAGCAGCCACTCATCCGGCCCGAGCCAGAGCGCCGCCCGCTCGCCGTCGCCGCCCGCGCGGCAGGCGCTCTCCGGAACGGCGAAACCGAGCGCCGCCTGGGCGGCGCTGCGCACCTCGGGGCCGCCGCGCAGCACGTAGCGCACCGCCGGCGGCAGGGCCCGCACCGCGGCGCTCGCGGTGACGAGCGGCACGCTTCGCGCAGTGCTCAAGTCACGCATGGAGGCGCTTGCCTTCCGGGTCGTAGAACACGGGCGAGGCGACCTGAACCGGCACATCGCCTCCGTCAACGGGAACGTAGAGCGTCTGCCCGACCCGGGCGCGTCCGCCCGCGATCAGTCCCATCGCGACGGAGCGCCCGAGGACCGAGCTGTAATAGGAGGATGTCACGTGTCCGAGCGCCCGCGTGGGAGGCCGCGCCCCGGGAAGCGCCATGACCTGAGCGCCTTCCTCGAGCACCGTGCGCGGGTCGCTGGTCAGGAGGCCCACGAGCTGCCGGCGCTCGGGCGAGGCCATCGCAGGGCGGGCGAGCGAGCGCTTGCCGACGAAGTCGGGCTTGCTCTTGCCGATCGCCCAGGAGAGGCCCGCGTCGTCCGGGTTGACCGTGCCATCGGTGTCCTGGCCGACGATGATGTAGCCTTTCTCGGCGCGCAGCACGTGCATGGTCTCGGTGCCGTAGGGGGTCATGCCGTGCGCCTGACCTGCCTCACAGATGGCACGCCACACCGCAGGTCCGAAATCCGCCGGGACGTTCACCTCGAAGCCGAGCTCTCCGGTGAAGCTCACGCGGAAGAGCCGCATCGGCACCCCGCAGATGTGCCCGGCCGCGACGCTCATGTGCGGCATCGCTGACGGCGCGATGTCGATGTCCACGAGGCCCGCGAGCACCGAGCGCGCATTCGGGCCCTGCACGGCGATCACAGCCCACTGCTCGGTGGTCGAGGTGAGCCACACCTCGAGGTCGGACCATTCCGTCTGCAGGTAGTCCTCCATCATCGCGAGCACCCCGGGCGCACCGCCGGTAGTGGTGGTCACGTGGAACGAGCGCTCGCTCACGCGCGCCACCACGCCGTCGTCGTAGATGAAGCCGTCGTCGCGCAGCAGCACCCCGTAGCGCGCGCGGCCGACCGCGAGGCTCGTCCACGCATTGACGTACAGGCGGTCCAGAAACAAGACCGCATCCTTGCCGACGACCTCGATCTTGCCGAGTGTGGAAGCGTCGAAGATGCCGCAGCCGCCGCGCACCGCGCGGCACTCGCGCGCCACGGCCGCGTGCAGGTCCTCCGCGCCGCGCGGAAAGTAGCGCGCGCGCTTCCACAGGCCGACGTCCTCGAAAACGGCTCCGTGCCCAAGCGCCCACTCGTGCATCGGAGTGGTGCGCACCGGATCGAACAGCTCTCCGCGCGCAGGTCCGGCAAAGGCGCCGAAGGTGATCGGCGTGTACGGCATGCGGAAGGTGGTCAGTCCCACCTCGGGTATGTCCTTGCGCAGGGTGCGCGAGACGATGCCGAGCGCGTTCAGGTTGGAGGTCTTGCCCTGGTCCGTCGCCATGCCGGTGGTCGTGTAGCGCTTGACGTGCTCGATCGAGCGGAAACCCTCACGTGTCGCGAGCTCGAGGTCGCCCGTGGTGACATCGTTCTGCCAGTCGACGAAGGCGCGACCGCGATGGCGGGCCGGCTGGGGCAGGGCGCCGACGAAGCCGTGCGTGCTGGCGCCACGGCTAGCGCTGCCGCCCGCGGGTGCTAACGGACGCACGCCGGTGCGCCCGGGCGCCGTGGCCTCACGCG
>JACXTT010014591.1_pt1 | contig 10263 bp, 15 predicted proteins | sample 9270951 | NCBI WGS metagenome assembly JACXTT01 (sample SAMN15532306, study PRJNA645909) | rock metagenome | isolation source: weathered quartz diorite | place: Puerto Rico | collected 2017-06-21
TTGGAGGCGAACCTCGGACGCGCCATCCGCTTCCGCCACGCGGATCACGTGAACCAATTGGCCGTCCCGCTGGTACATATTCGGGTCACGGCGGAGCACGTTGCACGCCGCAAGGATGTTTTCATCCAGCTCCGTCGTCAGCTCGATCACGGGGCGATCGTCGTACGCGTCGCCGTCGTCGCCTCCGCCAGCGTCGGGCGGATCGATCGGCGGGGATACCGGCGGACGTTGCCGGAACGGCTCCGGCTTGCGCGGCCTCTCGGGCTCCGCGCGCAGAAGATCGCCCCACGTGAAGGCGCCCTTTTGGAAGGCTTCGCGGACCTTCCGCTCCAAGTCTTTCGGCTCCCAGGGCGGGACACATCGCGCGTTGAATTCGCGCATGATCTCCAGCGTCGTGTGCTCGTCCAGGCAAAAGCCCGGCCCTACCTTCATCGCCGCGACGAACGTTGCCGTTCCGCCTTGCTGTCCCTCGATGGCGCCCGGGATCTTGGCGAGATACGCGCTCGCGCGCTTCACCCGCTCGACATACGGCACATCCGCCGGAGACCGCGGCACTTGCGGCTGTTGCTCTTTCTCGGGCCGCGTCACGAGCTCGTGGAGCCACGTGGGGAGATCGGCGATCTCGGCCGATGCGTCGATCCACGCGTAGCGCCGGCCGGTGTAGTGCAGCGACGGCGGGGCGACGATCTGGCCGCCGTCGGATCGAATGTCGATCCCGGGGTGGCGGCTCCGCTTGTTGCCTACGCCGTTCGGGATGGCGTCCAGGTCGAGATCGTCCGGCACGCGAAAGATCCGATGCTCTCCGCCGTCCTCGCGACCGCTCCGCGCCGTCAAGGTTGGCGGGAGAGAGTCGTTGCGCTTCTCGTAGTGGGCGAGCGTCGCGCGCCCAACCTCCCCGTCCACGTCGATCGCCACGAGCCGGCCGGATCCGCCCATGGCGATCCCAACGTTGGCGGATGGCCACTTCTGCCACCAGATCGCTACGGCCTGTTCGTTGTTGGTCGCGCGATCCTGCCAGCCATTGATCCTCGGGTGCTTGCCGGCGCTTCCGCGGCACGTCGGGTTGTCACAGGAGCACGCGCCATCGACTGGCACATGGAGCGGCACAACGCGAAACCCGCGCCTTGCGAGCGCGAGCGCGGCATCGATCATGCGAGGTTCCGTCACCATGCCACCCATTCGTTTTGGGCCTGTCGGATGAAGGCTTCCGCTTCCTCCGGCGAGCGCACCACATGGATCAGAGCGCCATGCAGCCTCGCAGCGTCATGCCATTGTTTTTGCTCAGGGCTAACTTTGCCCGTGCGGCTTTTGAGCTCCAGGCCGACGAATCGCCCACTTAGACACCCAACAAGATCGGGCGACCCCGTTCCGAGTCCGAAGGTGATCCGGTTGCGGTTGAGGATATCGAGCGCGATCGCGCGCGCCTCCGCGAAGCGCCGATCGGCGAGCGCGGCCTCCATCTTGCGCCCGACGTTCGCCGGGTGGCCGTGCCCCGTCTCGTTGCGATAGAGGCATAGCTGCGGGATCTGCCCGAGGGCCAAGAGCACGTCCCGCTCAACGCGTGCTTCCGGCCGTGGGATCTTGGTGATCATGCTCTTACCTCCTGTCGACCGCGCCTCGCGGCGCTCACCATGTTGCGCATGACGTCGGCGCTTGGCGCCTCCCCGTACACGCCGCGGTAGACGTGCGATGCGCGCCACGGATTGCGGCCGGCGTCCAGCTCGCGCTCGATGAGCCTCCGCAGCCGATCGAGCTTCATCCCGGGCGGCTCCGCACGGCGGATCGCTTGCAGGTTCGCGGCGCGGACCTTCGGCGGCTTGGGCGCGGGAAGCTCCTCACCGCAGGACGCGCACGGACGGCCACCCCTGCCCCACGCGTGGCACTTGGGGCACTGGCGGATACTAGGGAGCGCCTCCATCTGGCGGATCGGCTTGCCGTCGAGATGCCACGACCGAGGATCGTCCAGGAGCCCATAGCCATGGAGATGAACGTGGCCGCGCAGGTCGATCACGATCGCGCGCCTCTTGTTGGTGTGCGGCGACGGGCGGAGCGGCCGGCCTCCCATCTGGATCCACCCCGACGGGTTCGACACGCCGCGGGCGATGATGATCGCCTCCAGCTCCACCACGTCCAGCCCTTCCGTGTAGAGCATGCAATTGCAAAGCACCTTGATCGCTCCGCTCCGGAGCATGGCGATCGCGTCGCGCCGCTGTTCCTTGTCCGTGTCCGCGTCCACCGCCATCGCGGAAATGCCGGCCGCGTTGAACTCGGCGGCGGTCTCCGCGGCATGCACCTTGGTCTGGCAAAAGACGATGGTCCGGAGTCCGTTCGCGTGCTGGCGCCACTTCTCCAGCGGCGTTCCGGCCAGCTCGCGCTGGTACGCGCCTGGCGCATAGATGATCGACGGGACGAGCCAACCAAGAGAGGTGAGCTCCGCGACGCTGGAGATCGGCACGAGCGCGTCAAACAGGTCTCCGAGCGGAGAGCCGTCCGCGCGCATGGGCGAGGCATCGAGCCCGAGCCGCACCGCGCCGGCATAGCTCGCGGCGATCTTGCCCCACTCCGCGGCAACGTAGTGGCGTGCCTCATCAAACACGACGTGCGTCGCGGGTGGCGCGAAGCCGCGCGCCACAAGGGTCTGGATCGATGCCACCGTGATTGGCGCGGTCGGATCGCCTTCTACGCGTCCTCCCGAGATCGACTTGACCGCGTGCCACCCGAGTTCATGCAGGCGCGCGATCGGTTGGGCCACGAGTTCGTTACGCGGCGCCAGCCACAGGGTTTGGCCATCACGCGCGATGCCGCTCCGGACGAACTCCAGCCCTACCCGAGTCTTCCCCGCCCCGGTGGGAGCCACCGCGAGCACACCAAAGCCCGAGCCTTCGCCGCGTCGGGACAGGAGATCGCCCGCCGCCCGGCGGAGATCCTGATAGCCACGCTCCTGGTAGTCGCGGAGCGGCGGAAGGCCCGGAAGATCAAGCATGGTCCGGCTCCGCACCGTCGCCGCCGAGCCGGACAAGGCCATAGCCAGAGGCGATCCACGCCGTGCCGGGCGGAAGGAACGCCACCTCGCGGAAGCCAAACCAGTAGCGCTTGCTGACGTTCAGCAGCTTCGCCAACGTGTCGCCGCCGCCGGGGCCGACCACGAAAACCGGCCGCATCTTGGGCTTTCGCGGCTCTTGGCTTTGCGTCTCAGCCATGGCCGATCTCCTGTTGGTAGAAGTCGCGCGAGTAGTCATCCGCCCGCACGACGCGATCGATCTTCCCCGAGGCGTCCACGATGACGGCCGCGCGCGGGCCAAGGGCCGCGCACATGGCATCGAGATCGGTTTTCTCTTTGGGTGACTCTTGTTCAGCAGGCTTTTTCATTCGCGCTCTCCAAAGGTTCAGTGCATGCCTATCCGGTTGTCTCCCCTTCGTGCCATCTGCGCCACTTTCCATCTCGTGAGTCATCGTGTGCCACTCGTCTCGCACATACCCCAACGCATGCACCCGTCGTTGATGCCGCCGAGTGCGAGCAGATCCATTTGCGCGTCCAACTCCCGCCCGCCGAACTTCGTCCGCGACCAGGCCACCACGCGGTCGATCGGCCAGCATTTGCCGCCTTCCTCTTTCAGCGGCGATTGGAAGAAGTAAGGCGGCGAGAACGGCTTCACGGCGCCAGTCTGCTCGTCGATCAGTAACTTGCGCTCGCGCTTGTTCAGCGCAGCGATGCCGCCGGCCTGGTACTTCGCCAGCCGCGCGTCGTAGCGGGCGCGCGCCTTGACGCCCACCTCGGCCTCCAGCGCGCGGATCTCGTCGATGCGTGCGGGGTCGATTTCGGCCATGCGGCGCACTTCACCCTTGTTGCTGTTGATGCATGGCCAACACCCGACCCGATCCATTCCCAGCAGGTACAGTTCGTTCGGCTTCACGCCGTGGCGCTTGTGGATGGCGATTACGTCGTCGATCGACCAATCGACAAGTGGCCTCCAAACCTCACAATCCCAGCCAGGAGCCTCCTCCCATTCGGGCATCTGCGAGCGGTCGAGGCTCTCGGCCCGGCGGATACCAACCACGTTGAGGCAGTCGTCACCGGCGTCGGTGCGCGCAGCGAAGTAGCGCTGTGCGGGGAACGTCTTCAGTTCCTCGGTGCAGAACCGTCGAGCGCGGGACGGGAACATCCCCTTCTTGCGGATTAGCTCCACCATTCCGAGCGGCCCGGAAAGCTCAGTGATGGGGCCGAGCTTTTCGCGCAGGTATTCGAGATGCCGACGCACCGCATCGTTTTCCCACCGCGTGTCGAGGAAGATGCGATCGTGCTCGATCCCGTTCTCGGTGAGCCACAGCGACGCGGCCACCGAGTCTTTACCCGTGCTGCAACTGGCCACGCATCGGCGGTCGCCGATGCGTGCTCGTTGCTCAGCTGTGATTGGTGTCTGGCTCATTTTGGCTCACTCGCTCCCGTCAGTGGGTGACAACCGGATAGGCATGGTTCAGTGTTTACGGCCCAAAAGAAGGGAGCCGCGTTTGGCTCCAGAACGCTCAAACCGAAAAAAGGGCTACTTGCTTCGCGCGATCAGGCGCGACGATCAGATCGTCTTGAATGGTCGCCGCAAGTCGCGCGCGCGCCGTCTGCGCGTGCTCGCCGATGCGCTCGATCCCGATGAAGCGCCGACCGCGCCGGATTGCAGCGGAGCCAGTTGTGCCGCTTCCACAAGTGAAGTCGATCACGATCTCGCCGCGATCGGAGAAGTCGTCTACCAGCTCCACCATGAGCGGTTCTGGCTTTTGCGTCGGATGGAGACGGCTCCCGCGCTGGCCGGCGCGATTGGCCACGATCGGATGCTCGTAGCTCGCGGCCTTGCCGCCGCCGTTCCACCGCGAGCGGCCGGCCGGATGCGCGATCGTGATGGCCTCGAATCCGGCGGCCGGCCTGTCGCCGCTGAACTGCGGAGCTCCGCCGATGCGGCGCCACTCGCCGGTACGCTTGTAGCGGAGACCCGCGGCAACGAGGCTGATTCGCCACAGGTGCGCCGACTCGACGTCAGAAAAGGCGAGCGACCACCGCCGGACGAGCCGCGCCAGATGGCGCGCGTAGAGCCGGCGCGATGGCGCATCGAGGTAGCCAAAGCCGAGGTCAACCGTGCGACGTGTGCGGCACGGTGCGTCCGCGAGATCGGGGAGCTCGCGACGGCGCGCTCTCCTCACGCTTTCGTGTACGTGCTTGGAGTACGGCGGATCGATGATCGCAGCGTCGATCGACTGCTCGGGAATTAGCGGGAGGATCTCCCGCGCGTCGCCATGCACGACGCACCATTGCAGCTCACCCGCAAGGACGGCCGCGATCTCCGCCGGTAGGTCACAGATCGCCATCGTCCGGGATCTCGGCTTCGTCGCGTTCCAGGACAGTCTCCAAGTAGTCCCAAGCCTCGCGGAGCTTTTCCCCGGACTGCTTGAGCTTGTCGAGCGCGGCAAGCGCCAGCTTGTAGGCTCCCGGCCGCGTCATGTTCATCAAGCCTGGAAGCGCGTAGTAGGTCTGCTCACCCCGATCCGCGACGTCGAGCGCGCACGTCGCCGTCATCTTCTCCAGCTCATCCGGGGCGACGTCTGGCCGGTTGAACTTGATCCCTCCGCCGGGGGTGACGTCGAGATACAGGTGATAGCGGCACCCGACCCAGGGACACGGCCGCGGGCCGTCGATGCAGTCGCCGCGCATCCGCGGGCGGAGCATGGCTCCCGGTTGCGTGTCGGCCGCTTGCTCGTCCGTGTTTCGCCGCTCTTTCTTCAGCACGTGAAGCCGCACCGTCTTGGCGCGCACCTCGTAAGGACGCTTGTTGCGCCCGTGGTCGTACTCGGCCCGTTGTTCGGGCTTCAAGCGCGCACCTCGGGAGAAAAGAAGCCCTGCCGATGACCGCCGGGCCAGCGGGGAGAACGCACATCGGCTTGCGCGCGTGGCTGTTTCATGGAGCACGCGCGCCCCTTCGATACGCGCGCCGGATGGGTGGGCTCCGGTATTTCGCTCGTCCCGGGCTCTCCCCGGGCACCATGGCCACGTTGATGAGTCATATCTACAATCCCCTTCGGAGCCGCATGACTGCCGCCCCAACGTCAGCCGCTTCGCGGTCGATCCGCTTGCGCTCGCCCGCATCGATCACGCCATCGGCGATCGCCTCCAGCACGGACGCCTGGAGCTCTCCCGACTCGCGCCCGATCACCAGGGCCGCGCGCTCCAATGCCGCTTCGCCGGGGCCGCCGTCCAGCTCATCGAGTAGGGCGATCAACTCCCGGTGGACGGGATGCCGCGCGCGGCGGAGCTGCTCCACCCGGTGGAGCGGGATCGTGTGCGGGTGGAGCGGGTTGCACCACGCGTGGACGCGTGCTTTGGAACAGTCGGGTAGCGCATTGGCAACCGACTGCTCAGACGACCAGGCCGCGTCGATCGCGCGCCGCATGAGAAGGCTCATCGCCACCGTGGCCGCGTCCGGGGTCAACGTTTTCGCCCGGGCGAGGACTTCCGTGGCGCCCGCTGGGGGCGTAGGTTCGGGGGATGGCCGCGTCGTCATGACGACAACCGTAGTAACTCAGCCGACCGTCGTCAACAGGATTGTGGATGATCCTGGTAAAGACGATCGTATGCCATCGCGATCGGCTGAACTTTTGTCCCGTATCGAGCAGGTCGAGGCCGATCTAAAAACGCGCGGCATCGCGGCGAGCGCCCGCGATTGGTGCATCAAGGCGGGTGTGTCATCCACCTACCTTGGCACCCTCAAGACGCGGCTTCGAAAACGGGTAACTGACCGAGGCGATCCCGAACAGCTCGCCAAGCTTGCGGCCGTGGCTGGCCTCCCGCCCGACGCATTCGTCTTTCTTGAACGGCATGCGGCTCCGCCATCGGCCGCCACCGAAGGCGACCCCTACCCCATGCGCCAAGTCGTTGCGGAGATGGCGCGCGCCAAGGGGCGCGACGATTCAGCCATCCGGGGCATGTTGGTGTACAAGCTCAAGGTGGACGCGGAGAGCGGCGACCCGGGCACACCTGGGTTCTGGTGGGACGTCCTCGATCACCTTGAGGAAGCCGCCGAGCAGGCCGACAAGAAACGCAAGGTCCGCGTAGACAAGGCATTCACCGACAAGGCCAAGATATGAAATTACTTCCACTCGCATGCGTCGCCAGCCTGCTCTCTGCCGCGTGCAATACTTGGTATGTCACTGCTGTTCGGGCAACAATCCCAACGGACAACATCGAGCAAAGCGCCACAGCGTGCTTTGCTCCGCCCGAAAAGGCGATCGGCGAAAGCGCCGGGCCAATCGCCAAAGCGGAGTATGCGCGCTTCGTTCGTGGCTGCACCGAAAAGGCAAAGCTTCGCGGTGTTGATGTGGTCGATTTTGAGGCACCCGGCGGAGCCTGCCAGCTAGCGATCTTTCCCCAATGGGGAACGCAGTCGCGCACGACACAAGGCGACGCTCAGACGACATGCGCGCCGATCTTTGGACTTGTCCGTTGCACATCCAGCGTTCCCACGTATACGATGTATACCAAGTGGCTTCAACTCGACGTCATGGGCGCGCAGCACGGAAAACCGCGTCAAGTGCATCAAGAGATCGTCAGTGTTGCGCTCGAATGGCCGCCAGGATTCGACGCGGCAACTCGTGACATTCTGTGCGATGCGGCGTTCCGCAACTTCGGCGGAGAAGGCCGGGACGTGTACGAATACTAGGCCGCAACGAGTCCGAGGCGCCGCGCCTCATCGTCGATCCGCACCTTGCGGAGCCCGGGGAATCGAGCGCGGCGCACGCTCGCGAGCTCCAGCGACGGCCAGCGTAGCGGTTCGCCGCGGACGATCGCGCCCATCGAGCGGACCACCGCGGACGGCCTTCCCGTCGTCTCCCCGAGGCGCAGGAGCGCGATGCTTTGCGTTGTCTTGAGCTCCTCTGCGATCGCCCGCACGTCGTCGCCGTGAGCCTGCCTCGCGCGTAGGAACACGGCGCGGGGCACCGCCAGGAACGCGCCTAGCGCGTCGCAACGCGCCTCCGTGCGCGCGCCACCGCGGGCGCCGCATCGCTCCTCCAGCCACCAGTGGGCGATCTCGTGACCGACCACGAATCGCGCCTTGGCCGGTGACGTGCCGGTCCGCACGAACGGGATCCACTCCTGGCGCACGCGAGCGAGCACGCCAACGGCCTTGATGCGCGCGCCGAAACGCGGCGCCCCGAGGCCAAGCCCGCGCGTCAGCTCCAGGGAGCTGGCGGCCTTGTCCGGATCGAGTCCGGCGAAGCGGTAGACCGCTTCCTGTTCATCCTCCAAGTACGCGAGATCAGAAGCAGTTAGCATGTGGTCCGCTGACGTTATCTGAACGCGCGGCCCCTGAACAGTGGTCCATGCTTGCCCACACCCCGAGGGGTGAGCCGAGCGGAACAACGCGGGCAATTGCTCGCTTTTTGATAACGACACGCTTGACGACGGTCGGCTGAGTTACTACGGTTGTCGTCATGACAGCCGACAACGATCCCACCTCCGCCGTTCTGGCCACTATCCGCCGCGTTTACGGCGCCCCGTCCGATCGGGCCCTCTGCCGCCGCTTCGCCGCCGCCTTCCCCAACGATCCGCACCGCACCCCCGCTCTCGTGCGACACGAGCGGCAGATCGCGGATCTGTGGCGCGACGTAGGGGGCGAGTCGTGAGCTCGGGCGAAGACATGAGCCGCGCCCAATTCGCGGCGCGGTGGCCGGGAATCAGCGTGGACGCACGCCATGCGTTTCTTCCGACCGAGTACCAGATTCAGCAGGCGCAAAAGAACAGCGATCATCCGCTCCGCGCCGCTTGGGTGTGGCCCGAAGGAAAGAGCGGTTCCGCCCCATACCTCGCGATCGTGATCGATCGTCGCATCGGCCTGGAGCCGATGAACGATGCGGATGCGCTCGCGTGCGTCACCGATGAGTTTTGGTCGCGCCACGGTGGCGACTTCTCGCCGGTGGTGGAGCTCGTCCCGGTCTCCGCCGTCGTCGCCTCGCGCCGCAACGAGCGCATCCAGCCCCCGGAGCCGGAGGCCGACTCCCCGCAAGACGAGGCGATCGATCGCCATCACGAGCAGTGGAAAGAGCGGAGGGCCGCGCGATGAGGCGCCTTCGCTGTCCCATCTGCGGCGCCAAGGCCGAGATCAGCCCCGGAACGTGCATGCTCCCGGAGCTCGATTGCGGCCACGACCCGAGTCAATGCGAGGAGTGCGCCGCTGACGTCGACCAAAACGATCTCTCGACGTGCATCGACTGCGGCAAAGAGCTGTGCGCCGACTGCTACAAGGCGCACCCGACGCACGCGGAGCAGGCCGACGCGCACCCGTCTGGATGCCGCTGCTACGAGTGCCGCGAAACCGATGACGGTCGCGCGCCGTCGTTCATCTCCGTTGCGGCGTTCCTCGAACGCCAGAGCGACCGCGGAGCGGCGTAGTCATGTACGACCCGAACCACGGCGACGCTTATTCCCCTTGGGGTTGTTTAAACGCAGCAAACGAGGAAGCGCCCTCTTGCTTGTGCGGCAATGACGTGGACGCCCACGGCGACAAGTGCGCCGTCTGCGCGGCAGTCGAGAAAGCCGAAACGATCACCCGCAACGCCGTGATGCGCATTGCGGAGGAAGCTTTGACCAGCCCTCGCCCCGAGGATTGGAAGAAGGCTCTTCAAACCATCTTGGACTCGGGGCGACTCGCGGAGGTTTTGTCATGAAAAAGAAGGCGAAAAAGCAGGCGACGAAAAAGGCGACCAAGCGCACCAAGCGCGTTCCGCACGTTCTCATCCTTCGCACATGCGCAAAGGATGGGACGAGCACGAAGAACTTCAGGTGGCCAGAGAAGGGCAAGGCGGAGGCGCCCGATTGGGATCCGACCCCTAACTGCGGCAATGGCCTTCACGGCCTGTTGTGGGGCGAGGGCAACGCCGGCCTATTGAGCTCCGATCCCGAGGCGCGATGGTCGGTCGTGCGCGTCCCGACGGCGGAGATCGTGGATCTCGGCGGCAAGGTGAAGTTCCCCGCTGGCGTGGTGGTTCTTTCCGGCACGCGTGACGAGGCGGTGGAGTACATCGCGAAGCGGAAGGGCAACCACTCCACGATCGTTTTCGGCACGGCCACCGCTGGCGAGTACGGCACGGCCACCGCTGGCTACGGCGGCACGGCCACCGCTGGCGAGTACGGCACGGCCACCGCTGGCGACGGCGGCAAGGCCACCGCTGGCGACGGCGGCACGGCCACCGCTGGCGCGCGCGGCACGGCCACCGCTGGCGACG
>JACXTT010014592.1_pt1 | contig 10263 bp, 8 predicted proteins | sample 9270951 | NCBI WGS metagenome assembly JACXTT01 (sample SAMN15532306, study PRJNA645909) | rock metagenome | isolation source: weathered quartz diorite | place: Puerto Rico | collected 2017-06-21
CCTCGCTGCCGTTGCAACTGGCGTTCAAGATCGTGCGGGGCGACGGCTCGCGTCCGGTTGCGATCTTCGAGGACCCGAACTGCCCGTACTGCAAGCGCCTGGAGCGCGAAATCCGCACGCTGAACAACACGACGATCTACGTATTCCTGTATCCGATCCTGTCGGACGATTCGGTAAACAAGTCGACCCAGGTCTGGTGCTCGAAGGATCCGGCCGCGGCCTGGTCCAGGCTGATGCTCGACGGGCAACAACTGGACAAAGCGGCCGAAGGCTGCAAGACGCCGATCGACGACGTGCTGGCACTGGGCCATCGCCTCAGCGTAACCGGTACGCCGACGCTGGTGTTCGCCGACGGGCGGCGTGCGCCCGGCATGATTCCGCTGGACCGGGTCGAGCAGATGTTGAACTCAGCCGCCGCGCGTCCGCAGGCGCAGCGGAACTGAGTCCTGCCTTTTCCAACGTGCGCGTCGAGCGAGCCGATCCGGCCGCGGCTGAAGCGCGCGCGCTGATCGCCGAGCTCGACGAATACAGCCAGGCGCTGTACCCGCCGGAAAGCAACCACCTGGTGCCTGCCGAGGAGCTGCGCAGGCCCAACATCGTGTTTCTGATCGCGCGGCTCGGCGGCGAAGCGGTCGGTTGCGGCGCCCTGGTCGATCACGCCGGCGCGTACGGGGAGCTCAAGCGCATCTATGTACGGCCGGCCTGCCGCCGGGCCGGCGTGGGTCGAGCCATCCTGGTTGAGCTTTTCGCACAGGCGCGCTCGGGCGGACTGCGCGTCCTGCGACTGGAAACGGGTAACGCGCAGCCCGAGGCGCTGGCTCTGTACGAGCGGTTCGGATTCCGGCGCCGAGGCCCCTTCGGCGCCTACCGCGACGATCCGCTGAGCCTGTTCATGGAACTGGAGCTCGGCTGACCCGCGACAAACGGTCAGTGCAGCGTGCGCGGCACGCACAGCAGGAATTCCGGTATCGGTACCTCGAACGCGGTGCCGTCCTCGGCAACGCACTGATAGCTGCCTTGCATCGATCCGAACGGGGTCGGCAGCGGGCACCCGCTGGTGTATTCGAACGCTTCGCCAGGCGCCAGTCGGGGCTGCTCGCCTACCACGCCGGGACCGCGAACCTCCTCCACGTGCTGGTTGGCGTCGGTGATGATCCAGTGGCGCGACATCAACTGGGCCGTCGTTTCGCCGCTATTGATGATCCGGATCGTGTAGGCGAACAGGTACTTGTCGTTTTCCGGGTCCGACTGTTCGGACAGAAAGCGCGGCGCCACGGTGACGGTGAACTCGTATTTGGCCATCGGTTGCGGTCGGATGCGGTGCCAATAGAATCGCAGCGGAACTGTGTAGGAGGACGAAGGATGAGCATGGATTCTAGCTTCCGAATCGCACCCTCGATCCTGTCGGCGGATTTTGCCCGGCTGGGAGAGCAGGTTCGCGACGTGGTTGAAGCAGGGGCCGACTGGATTCACTTCGACGTGATGGACAACCATTACGTGCCGAACCTGACGATCGGGCCGCTGGTGTGCGAGGCGATCCGTCCACATGTGCAGGTCCCGATCGATGTGCACCTGATGGTGACGCCCGTCGACGCGCTGGTGCCGATGTTCGCCAAAGCCGGCGCCAACATCATTACGTTCCACCCCGAGGCGTCCCACCACGTGGACCGCACACTGGCGTTGATCCGGGACCAGGGCTGCAAGGCGGGGCTGGTATTCAACCCGGCCACGCCGCTCGCGTGGATGGACCACGTGATGGACAAGCTCGATCTGATCTTGCTGATGTCGGTCAATCCGGGCTTCGGTGGTCAGTCGTTCATCACCGAAGCGCTGAACAAGCTGGCCGACGCGCGGGCCCGAATCGACGCCTGGTCCCAGGCCACCGGCCGCACGATCTTTCTGGAGATCGACGGCGGCGTGAAAGTCGACAACATCGGCGCGATCGCCGCCGCCGGCGCGGACACGTTCGTGGCGGGCTCGGCGATCTTCGGCTCGTCGGACTACAAGGCCACGATCGGCGCGATGCGCAACGCAATTGCGCAGGCGCGCCGCAAAGCGATACGCCGGCACGAAGCCTGAGGCGATGCCGTATACGCAACCCCTGCGCGCCGCACTGATCGACCTGGACGGCACGCTGATGGACACCGCGCCGGACCTGGCCGAGGCGGCGAACCGGATGAGGGCCGACTTTGGCCTGCCGCCGCTGCCGGCTTCGCGCGTGGCTCAGTATGTCGGCAAGGGCGCCGATGTACTGGTTCATCGAAGTCTGACCGACCGGATGGACGGCGAAGTGGCGCCGGAGCGCTTTGCCCCGGCGCGCGCAGCATTCGTGCGCCACTATCACGCGGTCAACGGCGAGGCTTCAGTCGTGTTCGACGGCGTACCGCAGGCGCTGATGCGATTGCGCGAGCGCGGCTGGCATCTGGCCTGCGTGACGAACAAGCCGCGTGAATTCACGTTGCCGCTGCTGCAGAGGGCTGGACTGGCTTTGCTGCTCGATGCGGTCGTATGCGGCGACGAGGTGCAGCACCGCAAGCCGCACCCCGAGATCGTGCTGCAGGCGTGCAGCCGCCTGGGGGTGGAGCCAAACCAGGCCGTGATGATCGGCGATTCGGTCAACGACGTGCTGGCCGCGCGCGCGGCCGGGGTACGGGTCGTGCTGGTCGAAAGCGGCTACAACGAGGGTGAATCGGTGTCGTCGCTCGCCGCCGAGCCAGGGGTCGATGCTATAGTCCCCGGCCTGATCGACGCGGCGCACTGGTTGGATCAACAAACGTCCTGATCGGGTGATCCAACGGTCATGACCGAACTCGAATTCCGCGCTCTCGCCAAGGAGGGCTACAACCGGATTCCGCTGATCGCCGAGAGCTTCGCGGACCTGGACACACCCCTTTCGCTGTACCTGAAGCTGGCGCGCAGCCATGGCTCCAGCGCCAACTCGTTTCTGCTCGAATCGGTGGTCGGGGGCGAGCGCTTCGGGCGTTACTCGTTCATCGGACTGCCGGCGCGCACCGTGCTTCGGGCGACGATCGGCGACGGCACCAAGGCGAGCCGACATCGCACCGAGGTCGTCACCGACGGCCGGGTGGTCGAGGAGGATCAAGGCGATCCGCTCTCGTTCATCGAGCGCTTCGCTGCCCGCTTCAACGTCGCGCTGCGTCCCGGGTTGCCGCGCTTCTGTGGAGGTCTGGCCGGGTATTTCGGGTACGACACCGTACGATTGATCGAAAAGACGCTGGCGCGCACCAAGCCGGATGACCTGGGCTTGCCCGACATCCACCTGATCTTGACCGAGGAACTGGCGGTCATCGACAACCTGACCGGTCGCGCGTATCTGATCGTGTATGCCGATGCCTCGCAGCCGGAGGGTTATTCGCGCGCGCGCGAGCGCCTTCGCGAACTGAGGACGCGACTTTCGCGGCACGTCGAGCCGCCGCATACGCGCGCCAGCGTGCGCCGGCCCGAGCACCGCGAATTCGCACACGACGACTACCTGGTGGCGGTGCGTCGCGCCAAGCAGTACATCGAGGCAGGCGACATCTTCCAGGTGCAGATCGGCCAGCGGATCAGCAAGCAGTTCGCGGATGCTCCGCTGTCGCTGTACCGCGCATTGAGGACCCTGAACCCTTCGCCGTACATGTACTACTACGACCTGGGTGACGCTCACGTGGTGGGCGCCTCGCCCGAGATACTGGTTCGTGCCGAGACACGCCAGGGCGAGCGCGTGGTGGCGATCCGCCCGCTGGCGGGCACCCGGCCGCGTGGCGGCACTGCCGAGCGGGACGCCGCGCTGGCGGAGGAGCTGCTGGCCGACCCGAAGGAGCGTGCCGAGCACCTGATGCTGATTGACCTGGCACGCAACGACATCGGCCGCATCGCGCGGACCGGCACCGTCAAGGTCACCGAGCAGATGGTGATCGAGCGCTACTCGCACGTGATGCACCTGGTGAGTCACGTCGAGGGCGCGCTCCGCCCCGGGATGGGCAATTTCGACGTGCTGAAAGCCACGTTTCCCGCCGGCACGCTGTCGGGAACACCCAAGGTGCGCGCGATGGAAATCATCGACGAGCTCGAACCCGTGAAGCGCGGAATCTATGGCGGCGCTTGCGGCTACATGAGCTTTGCGGGCGACATGGACCTCGCGATCGCAATCCGCACCGGCGTCGTCAAGGGCAACGTCCTGTACGTGGAGGCTGCTGCCGGCATCGTGGCCGACTCGGTGCCGGAAAGGGAATGGCAGGAAACCGAGGCCAAGGCGCGCGCCGTGCTGCGCGCCGCCGAACAAGTCGAGGACGGCTTCGAACCGGAGTAACAGGCTGCCAGGCGGTAGCTGCAAAGTCCCTGTCGGGTTTGAGCATCAAATTGCGTCTTGCTGGTCATAACCGCAGGGGAGGACCAGCAGATGGCGACCTTCAGGATTCGCGACCTGATCACCGCTGTTCAGTTTTGCGCAGGCAGCGACCCGCGTCCGGCGTGCGATCAGACGAACGTCCTTCCGGAATGCGCTCCCACCTACCCACGCCCGCCTTGTGCGCCCAGCGGCCCGAAACCGGACTGCGCGCCCAGCGACACGGTGCCGACGCATGTCGTGTTCGGCCCGCAGGCCCACACGGGCAGGCCGATCGATTGCCTGCCGGCCGATGAGCTGGAGCTCTTGAAGCGCCAGCTCGACGCCACGATGCGGACCCAGCGGCGGGCAGACGGACTGCCGCCATGCTCCGATGCCGACGCGAAACGATCACAGCCGATCACGCAGTTCGACGCCCAAGAGCAGGAAATGCTCGCAGTGATGCAGGCGCTGAAGCAGCGCCGCAACGAACTGGAGCGCGGCATCAAAGCGCGCAAATGATCGATCTTCTCGGGGCGAGGCTTCGTTCGAATCCGCGCTTCCGGCTGGTGCCGTACGATCGGATGCAGGGGCCGCAATTCGAGGCGCTACGGTCGCTGAGCGAGGATCCGGATTTCTTCGGGGTCCTCGTTCCACCCGATGGATCGGTTGCTGCAGTCAAATCGGTCTCGCGCGATGCGGCGCTGCTTTTCATGGCGCTGCAAGAGCCGGCCCGTCTGCCGCACTTGCTGGACCGGCTCTTCGGAGCTCAGGTCGGTGAGCGGCTGAGGGCATTGATTTTGGACGGCGTGTTCGAGATCGAGCAGTCGGGGCAGTTCGTATCCGGTGCCGCTGCCCTGAGTGCTGGCGGCGACCTCGACGACCCGGCTCCGACTTCACGCCTGGCCAGACTCTGCGACGAGGCGATTTCCTACGCGGCGGGGCTCGATGCGCTGCCCGCGCAGGACGTGGCCGCAAGGTTGTACCTGTTCAATTGCGCGCCCGCGACGCCTGAGCTGGAGCGCCGCTTCGCCCACGAGGACCGCCTGCGTGGCTTCCTGCTCCCGACCGACCGGATCGCGCGAAAGGTGCGGTCGCTCTGGCGAAACGAAGCGCTCGGGGATTCCTGGCTCGCCTGGCGCCGCGACGGATTTGCCTGGACGCCCGCCTACAAGCTGTACGTCAGTCCGGTACTGGAACACTTGCCGCGTGTGTTCGAATGCGCGATCGAAGCATTTGCCGAGGTCCGTTGCGCGTATTTCAAATCGGGACGCGGGGCTTTCGGAGTGCTGCGTCCGGACAAGCTGGTAGCCTACTTCTCCGGCCTGGAACCCCTGAACCGGGCTGCCGAGCTGATCATGGCGGCGACCGCTGGCGCGCAAGCCCAGGGCGTGCCGTTTACGGCGCCGATCGATCCGGACGGTCTGCTGTCCTGGGGCATGGATCCGCCTCGTTTCGAGCAGGTTCTGGCATGGCAGCAGTACCAGAGCTGGCGCCAGTGGTTGACGAGCCGCATCTCCCATTACGTGTTGGCAGCCCGCGAAGCTTGCGCCGACGTGCCGTTGTTCGTCCGCAACCGGGTCAAGCTCGATGGAATCGATCCGCAGACCTGGAATCCCGACCTGGCGATCTGGCGCGGTCCGGTTGGAACCGAGCAGGAGGCCGCGTGAGCATTGGCGGCGAACTGGTGCTGCCTCCGGACGTTCAGATCGTCCCGGTGTCGCAGCTTCCACCGGAAGTCCGATCCCGGATTGACGCGGGCGAGCAAGACTTCACGATCACGCGCCAACGCGCCCGCCTGCCTTCGAGCGTGCTCGATGGCGACAGCGCCGAGTTGCTGGAAGGCTTCCGTGCGCCGACCCGGATCGTCGACGCAGTTCTGTCATACGCGGCGCGGCGGGGACAGGATCCCGAGGCCATGCTCGAGCATGCGTTTCCGGTGCTGCGCCAGCTGTATCGAGTGCAGCTGTTGGTGCCGGCGGGCAGCGAGCAGGCTCGGAGAATCGAAGGCGAGCTGCAACCTGGAGATCAAATTGGCGCCTTCCGTCTGATCCGGCGCATCCAGGTCTTTGACGATAACGAGGTGCTGCTGGGGTGCGACGCCGCGGGGCGCTACGTGGCCGTGAAGTTCTATCGCTGCGCCACGGCGGAATTGGCCGAAGCGCTGGAGCGCGAAGCAAAGTTGCTGGCCCGGGTGCCTGATGCGCGGGCGCCTCAGGTGCACGGCGTGTACCGGGAAGGCTCCGGGGTGGCGCTGGTGACCGAATGGGTGTTCGGTACCGATGCGATGACAGCAGCCGACTTGCTGCGGGGTCGGCGCGAGCCGCGCAGCGAGCAGAACCTGCTGCGGCTGTGCGCGCGGATCGCGGCGGCCTTTGCCGACGTACACGAGTCGGGCTTGCTGCACGGGGACGTGCATCCCCGCAACGTGCTGATAGAGAGTACCGGCTCAGTTCGGCTGATCGACTTCGGATTGGCGCGCGAGGTCGCGCAGGCCTGCGCCAAGGATCCGCGCGGAGGCGTTCCGTTTTACTTCGACCCGGAGTTCGCCCACGCGCTGCGTCGGCAGACAGCGGTGGCCCCCAGCTGCGCCGCGGAGCAGTACTCGGTGGCCGCGTTGCTGTACCAGCTATGGACCGGCGTGTATTACCTGGACTGGAGCCTCGAGCGTGGCGAAATGCTGCGGCAGATCGCCGAGGACGAGCCGGTGTCATTCCTCGCCCGCCGCGTGCCGGCATGGCCCGAGTTGGAGGCGATTGTGCGGCGCGCATTGAGCAAGCGCGCCGACCAGCGCTTCGCCGACCTGCGATCCCTGGCGCAGTGCCTGGACCGATTGCAGCCACAGGCGCAGGCGCGGGACGCTCAGGCCGCAGCGGGCCGCCGCGAGCGGGCTGGCGAAGCCGAACTGCTTGAGCGCGTGCTGGCACGCCACCGCCTTGGGGGCGTGGCCCTACGCGAGGGATTGCCCGAAGCGCCCGTAGCGTCGGTGCAATACGGCGCGGCGGGTGTCGCCTATGCGCTGCTGCGGATCGCGCAGCAGCGCTCGGATCCGCGACTGCTGGCGGCGGCCGACCTGTGGTCCCACAAGTCGTACGGGTGGGCGACAAGGCCGGACGCCTTCTACAACGCCGGGCTGCAGATCGAGCCCAAGACGGTGGGCGAACGTTCGCTGTTTCATTCGGCGGCAGGCCTGCATTGCGTGCGGGCGCTGGTTTCGGCGGCCCAACGCGACGCAGCCACGGTGAACCAGGCGCTGCACGCGTTCGTAGAACATTCCCGGGGGCCGAACGAAGATTTGAACGGGACATCGCGTATCGATGCGGCGCTCGGGTCCGCGAGCCTGTTGCTCGGGTGCGCGGAGTTGATCGAAGTCATCCCGCAACGGTCGGCTTTCGAATGCGCACCGGTTCGAGCGCGGGGCGAGGAACTGGCGCGCGACCTGCTCGATTTTCTGGAATCCGGCCCCGTCGAAGCATCGGAGCATTTGAAGGCGCTTGGCATTGCACATGGGTGGGCCGGACTCGTATTTGCGCTGTTGCGTTGGGCGCGCGCGAGCGGCCGTGAACCGGCGCTCGCCGTGCGGACGCGCCTCGACGAGCTCGCCAGGCTGGCCGAGCCATACGGCTGCGGGATGCGCTGGCCGGTCGAGCACGGCGGATCGTTCTACCTGGACGGGTGGTGCAACGGCTCTGCCGGGTTCGCGATGGTGTACGCCTTGGCTTACCGTGTGCTGGGCGAGCCGCAGTTCGGTGAGTTGGCCGAGCGCGCCGCCGTCAGTGCTTGGAACAATGAGCCGGAGTTCGGAACCTTGTGCTGCGGTCAGGCCGGCATCGGTTACGCGATGCTCACACTTCACCGAATTACGCACTCGCGGCAATGGCTGCAGCGGGCTCGCGCGTGCGCACGGCGCGCCTCAGCCGACCGTTCGCGATACTTTCTTCGGGACGCGCTCTACAAGGGCGCCGTGGGCGCCGCGCTGCTTGCCGAAGAGCTCGAGCAGCCCGATACGGCCGCGATGCCGTTGTTCGAGCCGCGGGTCTAGCGCGACGCAATCTGTTTGCGGGCGAGCTGCCGCTCCAGCTCGATCAGCGGTTTCTTGTAGAACGGACTGACGGCTGGCTGGCTGCCAAAAGCGCGCCGCGCTGCTTCCCGCATCTCGCGCGCGCGAGCGGGCTGACCGGCGCTCAAGGCGCACAGCCCGGCTTGCGAGCGCAAGTAAGCGAGGGTCGGATTGTCGGGGGAAAGACCGCCTTGATGCGCGCTGACAAGGGATGTCAGCGCGTCCAACCCGGCCGCCGCGTCTCCGCTGCCGCAATCGATCACGGCCCGCAGCGCGTCGAATCCGGTCGGCCAAAGCGTGTAGATCAGCATGTCCGCTGCGTGATCCTGTGCAGCGCTGCGGTTCCACTCTCCGATCAGGCGTTTCGCCTCCGTGCACTTTCTGGACTCGACGCTGATCAAGACCTCCAGCGCCAGAGCCTCCAGGCGCGGATCCCAGCGCGTGCTGAGCATCTTCGGCCTTCCCACGTTCAACTGCCGCTTGACTTCTGCCAGCCGCTCGGCGGCGGAGGACAGGTCGCCGCTCATGATCCGCGATCGGATCGCGCTGATTTCCGGATCGATGACGGCGTCGCGGCGTACGCCAGCCGTCTGCAGAGCGGTCTTCCGCACCCGGTAGATCTCGTCCCACAACGCGGTGGCCAGGTCGTGCTGGCCGGCCTCGTCCGCCCACTGGGCGTAGTAATACATCGTGACGTACTTGATCGCAAATACCGGCACCTCGCTTTCGTCGAGCGGCCCGTCGCTCAGCACGTGGTACGCATGCTTCATCAGTGGTTCGGCCAGCTGGATGTCGCCGCGCTCCGTGTACGCGGCACCTGCAACCATCTCGGCGCGCGCGTGCAGCAGCGGCGGTACGCCGGCCCCCCGCTGATCGAGCCCTGCCAGCAATCGTTCAAGCCGGCCGATGCTCTGATCCGGCAGCACCCGCAGGTCATTGAGCCGGTAGATCAGGTCCAGCTCCAGCGAGATCGCTTCCATGTCGCTCTCGCCCGACGCGCGACGGATGCCGGACAGCAGGTCCTCGAGCATCGCCCGGCCCGGTGCGATCTCACCGTACTGGATCAGATGGCGCGCAAATGTCTTCTTGAGCGCGATCGATTCGGCCGACAACGGTCCGGTCAGGCTCTCGGTGAGTTCACGAGCCCGCTCGTACATCGCGCGGGCCGCGGACGGATCCTTGACGTCCCACAGCAGCAGCAGGCTGCGGATGCGCAGCACATCGGCGTAGGTCAGCGAATGCCGGTCGGCGTCGCTCACCAGCAGGCGCTCGGCCTGGTCGAGGTGCTCGTTGGCTGCGGGGAACTCGCTCCGCACGAACTGCACATAGGCGAGCATCGTGTGCAAACCGGCCGGCTCCTGTCCGGTGTGCTGGCCGGCCTCGCCGATTGCCCGGCTCAGCGTCTCCTCCGCCAGGTCGTTGTGCATTTGCTGGATCTGGGCGCGCGCCAGCACACGCAGCGCCGCCACTCGCTCGCGCCAGTTGGCCGGCGACGCTTCCAGCGCCGCCAGCTCGTTCTGCGCCATTTCGGCCGCGTTCTTCGGGTCGCCGATGTCGGCAAAAATGGTCCCCGCGATCCCCAGCATCTCGGCGCGCAGTGCCGGCTGCCGTTCGTACTGAGTCGCGATCCGGCGCGCGCCGCGCTCGACCAGCTCGTGCGCGGGAAACTGGCGCAGCTCGATCTTGTTTGGATCATCGCCGTGGTTCAGGTCGAACAGCCCGATCACGAAATCGCGCACCGCGTCGGCCCGCTCGGCCTGCGCCTGCGCGCGCAGCGCTTCCAGCTTGGCACGCTGCGCCTGATTGACCGCGACACCCATCCCGACGAGCACCGCAAGCAGCGCGGCCGATGCCAGCGCCACATAGTCGCGATGGC
>JACXTT010014593.1_pt1 | contig 10262 bp, 13 predicted proteins | sample 9270951 | NCBI WGS metagenome assembly JACXTT01 (sample SAMN15532306, study PRJNA645909) | rock metagenome | isolation source: weathered quartz diorite | place: Puerto Rico | collected 2017-06-21
AAAAAAAACCAAACAAAAAAAAAAAATACAGGGGGGAAGCGACTACACCGGCCCGTTTCGAGGGCGGGTGGGAAATGGGCAGAGGGCGAGGAACCAAGGCATCCATCATGCCGCCGGTGACGTGGCGATCTGTCCGCTTCGCAGGGTGCAGGGTGCGGACAGCATGATGCGAGTTGACCGTCCTGCGTCGGCAGTTTTTCGCACAGTATAAAGCGTTCCGTCAGCTTTGCTTCCAGGGGAACTCCGGGAACGGTGTCGTACTCGCCGATCCAGCGGGGAGAGGGGAGTTGATGAAGGGCGCAGGCGTCGTTCACGGTGAGACGAAGTTTCGCGATGCCGAGACGATGTTCAAGCGTTTCCGGGCGCGGCTCTTTGCGTCCAACGTGGAACCCGGTCCGTCCGGTCATCTCCTCCAGAGCCTCGGCTCCCCGCGGCGTGAGACGGAACATGCGTTTGGGCCGGCCGCACCGTTCCATCGCGAATGCGACGGACACGACGATCACCTGAAGTAGCTCGTGGGCGCAGAGCAAGCGCAACCGGCGCAGGCAGGCTTTGCCTGTGTGGTCGGCGGGAAAGTGACGGCGCCAAATTGTCGCGACATCGAGGATTCCCACTTCGGCGATTTCCGTGAGAAGGCCGATGTCGCGGACGTGAAGACGAATCGCCTTGGTCATGGTCGATTCCTCAAATCGCGAGAGGAGAGCGGGGATCGGTATCGGCGTCCGGCTGTTCGGCAAGAATGTTGGGCGAAGCGTCTGGTGCCGGGAGTGCACGGGCCAGGCGTTGGCGTTCGTAGAGAAGCGCCGTCAAGCGGCGAGCAAGCGATTGCAGGAACCTGGTCCGCTGGTCCTGAATCACGGCAGGCGAATCGTACTCGGGCCGGTCGAAGACGAGCGTGCGCAGTTGCCGGAGCTTTTTCACGCCAAATTTCGGTGCCATCCGGTACGGCTGTTTCGGCATCGGAAACGCAACCCGGATCGACCCTTTGCCGGCGATGTACAGCAATGCTGTACCGATCGGGAATGACGCGAGTTCACTGGCAGCCTGGGTGAACTGCTCGTCGGGGGAGAAAAACTGCACGCTCGTCACGATCTCGCGCACCACCAATCGCGGCACAAGCGTTTGCTTGAACGTGCGGCCGCCGCCGCGGGTCTGTGTTCTGGATGAAGAGGCGGTCGTGGTGCGAGTAGAGCCTTGTGCGTGGGCTGTGCCGGCCGTCGTCCCGGTCGTCTCGGCCCGCGCTTCGCTGACGGTGCGCCGTAATGCCAATTCCACCTCGCTGGTCGAGCGCGTGGTGCCGGTGTTGTCTTGTCTGCCCGTTGACTCCGTTCTGGTGTCGGTCGATCCGCTTGCTTCAGCGCTGCCCTGCTGATCTGCATCGCTCCAATTCTCCGTCGAATCGGTGAGGACCATCAGGTCGTGGCCGTCCTGAAATTGGGTCGGCACTTTCTGCACGTGCTTCACCTTCCAAGGATCGAGTTCAGGGAGCTTCACCAGCTTGGCGAAATACGTGGCATCCGTTTCGTGCTGGTGGCGGAACAGAACGTGGACGCGGCACGCACCCGTGAGACCGTTCAGCAGCTTGTCGTCCTTCCCGTCCGGGAAGAACTGCGTGCCGGCGTGAGCGCAGCAAAAATGCAAACGGAATTTGCGGACCTGCGTGACGCTTTCCCGGATCAGGTTGCTCGATGCGGCAAAGAGGGGAAGCTCATCCACGAAAAGAGCAAACGGCCGACGCTGCGCCCGCGGCGTGTTGTATGCCGCGAAGAGGAATTCGGAGAGCCAAACATTGGCGAGGATTTCGCGGTCTTCGTCACGAAGAACACCGCCCGGCTCGACATTGATGAGCACGATGGCGCCCTCCTGGATGAGCGTGCGCGCATCGAGGACAGCGCCGAGCTTTCCCAAGGACAGTTCGACGATCGGATTTTTCAAGAAGCCGAGAAAGCGATTTTTCGTTGAGGCGATCAACTCTTCGCGATCGGCGAAACGGAGTTCGGCGAGTTCAAGGAGTTCCCGCCGGGCAATCGGATCGGGAGCGAGCTGCGAGAGCGGGCTGTAGATCGGGTGATTCGGATCGAAGAAACAGCGCACCTCCGGCAGGAGCAACCGGGCGAGCCCGAGTGTTTCCAGATACCAGCTGCAGAACTTGAAAAGCAGCGGCTTGCTGTTGAAGTCACGTTCGCCCCAGGCATGAAGAAGAATGTGGGCGCAATGGCTGGCCTTCTTCAGCACACGCGCCCGCCAGGTGAGTTCGTCGAGGCCCTCCGCATCGACGGCGAGTGGATTCACAGCCGCAATCCGGGAGGTGTCCGAAGGGTGAATGATGACGACGCCTCGTTGCAGCCGCGGCGGGAGCGATGCGCAGAACGCTTCCATGTCCCGTGCAAGATCGCCGTGAGGGTCGATGAGCGCGAAGCCGGGGCCATAGGATTTCTGCGCGAGCTGCTGCATCATCAGCGCCATGACGGTCGATTTGCCGGTGCCGGAATCGCCGGAGACTTGGATACCTCCGGCGCTTTGATCGAAAAGCATGTCGAGATTGAGAATTGCAGAGGACCTGAGGCGTACACGGCTCGATTCTTGGCGCATGAGGGGCTCCGTTGTGTCCATCTGTAAGACACGGAACGGAGCATGGCGCTACAGGATAGTTGCAACTAGCGTGAAAAACCTGCAAAGCCGGGCGACCGAAGCTTTGTCTCAAAAGACTAGGCTTCCAGATGACTGGAGTTATCGAACCGACACGCCATTCGGCGCCCGTTGACATCCAAGTCCAGCAAGATCTGCATGACTGGCTCCATGGGAATGTTCCAGTCCATAGCCCAAGTCATGATGGCGAGATTCTCCTGACCAGATTTGAGTCGATCGAGGATACAGTCGAGGAGTAGTGGATGTTGGGTTTCCAACCGTTGCAATTTTCCGAAATCACCGGCGTCAAGTTCGACCCAAAATACCTTACCTTCCAGATGTTCGAGCCAGCGAGCGCGCAGGTAAGTCCACCAATATGCGCGGATCCACTGCCTAACTGCTGTCTCTCCTAGGTCGCGCCCTGCCTTTTCACTTTCAATCCATTTGTAGCGATCTATCTCCTTTGTCGAATCCTCCCAAATGCTTGATCTGGGGCGGGGACTTCTGCCGCCATCACGCCCGCTAGAAGGGGCACACGTGCCCGTTGGCCTCAGTTCGTAATGGTGGGAACCGCCAGACTTTTGCTCGCGACAATGAAGAGCGGCCAATTCAACTGGGGAATGACTAATGTCGATCATGCCAATAATTCGTTCGACCATGTCATCACTAAAGGGCTCAAAGTCGGCCCCGTCGAGGAGCGTGTCTACGTCTTGAAATGGAATATCAGCCAAATCGAGACTGATACCAACATTTGGCATCACCTCTTTGATCAGATCATGTAGTTTGTTGGACACGATAACTGGCCTCAAGCTCAGGAATCAATCCCTGAGACGGTATATCCGCGACGTTTCATTTCAACACGGAGGTCTTCCAGGATCCGACCACGTCTGGTTCGAATTGCCCCGGCAGACAACGGTAACTCTTCCGCCAGGTCTGCCGCCCAACATCCTTCTCCATTCGCGTGCGCGTACGCAAGGATAATCCTCTGATCAATCTCCGAGAGCATGTTCAGTGCCTCCGTAATATCTCGTTCCTCGCGTGGTGATTGGTCGAGACCAACTGAATTGGGATTGGGAAGATTCTCGATATCGAAGGTGATTTCCCGTTCTCGTGCTCTGTACCAACTAGTTCTCAATACATCCTGTAGCACACTGCGGGTAAGGAGAAAAAACCATGATTGTAAAGACATTTTTGACGGATCGTACCGATGGCGATATGACCAGAGTCGTTCTAACGCAATCTCAAGCGCGTCTTCCATGTATGCTTTGAGGGTAGGAAATCTTCGACAAAAAACAGAATATGCCTTTGGGCCAATTCTTTGGAGTATTTCCACCAGCGCTGTGTCGTCATCGTTCTTGAGCCGAATGCTCAAATTCAATTGATCTTCGGGAGTGATGATCTTGATGCCCATCGGCAAACGCCCGGTAGAAGACTAGCTGCCCAATATTAATACGAAGCACCGTTACGAGATGCGCCCGTAGCCGGACGGACTGGCGCCTACACTTATTGACTCATGGGTCCTCGCCACCTCGCTCGCTGCCATTGCGCCGTCAGTCCATCACTCACCGCGGCTCATGTAACATTATTCCGTATTACCTTTCAGGGAAAGAGCACAGGAAAGGCCTCGACAAATGTCGGAAGACGTAACACCTTTTCGGACGGGCAATCAACGGAGCTAATATGAACGTATCCCAAGAACCTAAGGATGGCCACGGAGAATTCGCCAACAGCGTCGACAATTCCGCGAACGGGAATTCTCTTTCCGAATTCCACGCAATCTCCAAGGCGTTGGTCGATTCCAAGATCAGCGACACAACTCTTCGAATCATTGCCAGCACGTTCGCGCTCGCAACGGTCGTTAGCCAAACGGCGAGAATCGAACAAGCGGCAATCGAGAAGGGCATAGCATTGATTTGTAGGATGATCCTCACTCGAAACCCTATCCGAATGATTGGGCTCGGGCGTGCGCGATTGGCTATCGCATTGCCTGCCAACCGGTTGTTTCATGCCCTTGGCGATGTCCACATCATTCATGGTGATTTGCCGCTCCCCAACACCGTGCGAGGGGGATACCTGATCGTAGGAAGTGCATCAGGAAGGACAAAGGAAGTGTTAGACATCATGCAAACGACACGTAGACGCAACTCCGAGGTTAGGATCCTCGGGCTTGCGAACGCAACTGCGAAAGAGTTCAAGGAGCTCTGCGACGTGTTCATCGGATTGCACAGCGATCCTGCAATCCCCAACCCGATCTGTGCGCTTGCGGATCTCAACGAACATGCGATAAGCCAGCTGCTTGATCGCATGGTTGTCATCGCGGCTCATAGGCTTGGCCTTGACGACGAGGACATGCGACTCGGTCATGAAGATCTTTGCACTGGCCCTTACGGCACGATTGACCAGATTCGAAATGAGAAGCGCCAGACTGATTCAAATGCGGCAGGTATTTGCAATGTGAATTGAATTTGTTGATCGGGCAGCGCGTTCATTTGTTGCATGTTCGATCACTGCCCGATATTGGGCCCCGTGGGCGGCGGCGGTTCTTGCTGGCCGAGGCGTTCGAGCGCTTCGCGGAAGCGTGTCTTTTCAGCTTCCATCAACTGCTCGCGGGTGTCGTTGTCAAGTCCCGGAACGGTTCGCAATGCTTCCAGTCGGCGCTGGTGTTCCCGTTGTAGTTGCTGCAAACCGGCGGAAAACGATGGGGGTTGCTGATTGTTTGTCGGCAAATGGCCCTCGGCTTCCGCGCGGATGTAATCGGCCTCAAACGCCGGAATGGCGAGCGCCTGCAAAAGCGACTGGAGCGATTCCAGAAGGACTGCGGGATCACCTCCGGCGCCGAGTCGGTCGGCGAAGTGCTGGACCATACGCGGCCGGAATCGTCGGAATTGACGCTGGCGGAAGGGGAGTGGTACGTCCTGGGCCTGGGACGCCCACGATGCGACGCGGCGGAAATCAGGCGCTTGCGAGAGTCGAAAGAGCGCGAGTTGCAGCACCCGTGCCTTGGCGTTGAGACGCCGCAGATTATCGCGTCGTTGCAATTCCGCAGGCGAGGGGCCATACGATGGCAGCCGGCGCGTTGCGATACTTCCGGCGATTCCTCGAAGGATTGCATAGGCGGTGTATCCGATGCCGCCGAGAGCGGCGACAGCCAAAAGCGTTTCCATAGTTCACCTCAGGGAACGATCAAGTCAGCGTCAAAGGTGTCCGGTGTCCGGTCACGGTACTTCAGACAATCCTGGCATGGCGGCTCGCCGCCGTCCGGATCGCGGCGGGCAATCGTATTCCACGCGAAATAGGCACCGCAGGTTTCGGCGATGCCGAGTTGTTCCCGTACGATGTCATGGCCCCGGAGCATCCACGAGGGATCGATCTTCACCTGGAGAAAGTTGCGATCGCCGAGTTGGTCGATGAGCCGGCCGTAGCGATTGTCGGCCCCGCGAGTCAGAAGCCCGAGCGAAATCATGCCGACGATGCTGTCCAGAAAGTGAATCGCGAAGATGTCGGCGCCATCGCTCGGCGGATCAAGGCGGATACCTTGTCCCTGGGCACGCTCGTGCGCGCGATACCGCGAAGCGCAAATGCAGCGGAAGCACGATGGCAAATCCTTATGCCAGAAGATCACCTCGCCGGCTTGCCCGCCGCGATAGAGGCCGACCCACACGGCAGGGATGCCAAGGCGCAGGGCGACTTCATTCCCGAATGCCTGAGCTTTGAAACTGTCCGTGCAGAAAAGAAGCAGATTGCAGCGGCCGAAGTGCGCGTCGATTTCCTGCTCGGAGAGCAGAGTGAAATCCACCGGCAAGCCGCGGGCCTCAACATCCGGGTTGATCTGCGCGATCATTGCGGCCACGGCTTCGACCTTGAAGCGGCCGACGTGGGCGGCCTGGTGTCCTTGCCGGGCGAGGTTTGAGTCTTCGAGAAGATCGGGATCTGCAAGAACGTAACGGGGGATGCCACAGCGGGCTAGATCGCAAATGAGGCCGGCGCTGCCTCCCGCGCCGATGACGCCGACTTCGGCGTCCAAAACGCTTTCGATGGCGAGCACGCTTTGCAGTCGATCAAGCTTCATGGATGTTCTCCTGCGAATTGAGTGAGGAAACATGGCCGGCGATCAGGCGCGGCCATGAGATTTCAGAACAGAATCAGTTGTGCGACCTGCACGACGCATTGTTCGTGCGGACGGACGACGTAGGGGATCAGAATCCCGCCGCAGAAGATGGGCAACAAGAACTCCGTGAGGTCCTTGTTCTTCTCGTTCGCGAAAGATTTTCGGACGTACGCAAGATCGCCGCTGCTCGGCTGCGTGCAGCCGGCGGGGTGCGAATGAACCAGGCCTTTGCAGTCCAGGTCGCATTCGAGAGCCTTCTTGAGAACGCGATTGAGGCCGGCGGCGTCGAGCGTGAAGGACGCGGCTGTCGCCTTGCCATTTTTGTCGATGACATAATGGGTGACGACGGAAGTCCCCATCGGGCCGAGGAGCATGCCGCCAGCCTCCGGCGCCACTGAAGCCAGGTGCCGCATGATGCTCAAGTAGGCCGGCTGAAGCATGCGGATAGTCGGTAGCGGCCGTCGCCATGTTGCGATCTCTTTGGGGTCGCGGTTCTGGTCGCTTGTGACGGGGTGGGGGATTCGTGGATTGTCATCCGGCACTTCGTCATCGGGGGAATGGACGTTGAAGTGCGGCGGTCCGATCGGGTATTCAGGATCGAACGGGAAATCGCCGCAATGAAGGTATTCGGGTGATTGGCGAAACAGAAATGGGTACACCGTAGGGCTCCGATAGGGTTAATGGAGGAAAGGGGAGAGACCGTCTCTCCCCTTGGGCCTGGCACGGTTGTTAGCGATGGAGCGTGCCGTCATCGATTTCCTCGATGCCGTGCAGCGTTCCGTCGTCGATCTCTTCGATACCGAAGAGAACGCCGGACACGATCTCGGTCATGACAATCACCTCCTCTCGTGGGTCCTGGAGAAACGGGCGACGGGTTACACATCCACGCGGCCGCCGGAGTTGTCGAAGCTGCCGGTGCGAATGTAGCGGGAGTACCGCTTCATCCAAAGCGACGCGATCGCGATGGCGTTATCGAGCGTCCTGGGCTCGCGGCCGGCGGCGACGCAAATCTCGCCGCTGTCGTAGCGATGATGGGTCCCCGGTCCGTTGCCATGCGGATCGCTCGGACATGACACGGCGAAGATCTTGTAGAACGAGGCAAGCCAGCGGTACTCGATCGTGTACTCGTCGGCGCCATCAATCCGGTAGCGTTTCGTAACGGATGACATGGGATAGGTGTCCTTTCTTGTGGGGCGATGATGTTGGGGTTACTCGGCAACTTTGCCGTTGCCGTTCTGTTTCTCGTGCTGGCGATGGCGGAAGCGGAGAAGCTTGGTGAGTTCCGCCATGCAAACGACGGCATGTTGGATCGTGCCGTCGCTCGTCGAGATTTCAACAGCCTCACCGGTCTTGCCGGAATATTCGCATTCGGCGTCGGTGTGGAAAGCGTGGATCAGGATGTCCTTCGCCTCGGTTGCAACATGCTGCGTCATGATCGAACCTCGTGTTTTGGTGTGTTGTGGTCTCTGTGAATAGGACAACCGTTCGCTGACGGCGCTACAGCGACGACAGCGATTTCCGCGCGATTTTCTTCTGCGAGCGCCGTCGAAAAATCTTCGGGATCATCGAAAGCTGGACCGCCATCGGTCTCCCACTGGTGCAACGCAAACAGGTCGAATTGCGCATCGGTCCTCATGAATTCTCCAAAAGCGGAACGAATGGTGCCTGTAGCAAAGCGGCTTCGGTCGGTGTCAGTTCTTATGACACGCGGAACCGTACGGTTGCTACATCCCACTAAGAAAATGGAAAGGAGGCCTGACGCCGGAGAAGAAGACATGCTGACCGTGAAGCAAGTTGCCGAGAAGCTGGGCGTGAGTCCGACGACGGTATATGGTCTTTGCCAACGACGAAAACTTCGGCACGCTCGTGTCGGTCTGGGACGAGGTGCCGTGCGCATCGACGAAAAGGATCTGGACGATTTCTTGAGCGGGGCGACGGTCGGTCCAGAACGAGCCCAACCATCGCCCCCACTGGAACGACTCAAACATCTCCGTGTTAGCTGACTGCCTTGCGGGCCTGCGCTCCTAAGAAATCCGGCGACTGACTGAGGTGCTGATAGACTTTGCTGATCGTGCTCGGATCGCGATGACCCATCAGAATGGCACACGTCAACGCATCGACGCCACGCTTCAAGGCCCGATCCAACCAGGAATGCCGCAGATTGTAGAGGCAGTATTTCTTGCCGTGCTGCTTCGCCAAGGCGACGATTTTTTTCTGGCGATCCTTCACCTGACCTTGGCGATCTTCCTTCAACTTGCGCCGCTCATGTGGAGACATCGCGATCACGACAGATTTTGCGATTCGGCAGAGCGGTTCGACACGGATGCCTTGCTCCTTCATTCGCTTCAGCCCCATCCGAATTTGCAGCCGGCAGAAAGCACAGTTGACCGCGTAGGCGGTCCACGGCCGATTGTCGCAGTTGCGAAAGATCGGGCCTTCGGGATTCCTGAGAATGAGGCGGCGGACGATCTCCAGTGCCTGTTGCGTCAGGTAGATAGATCGCGGCCATTGGTCGCCTTTGGATTCATCGACCGGGAAGACGATTCGAGCGTTGGCGAAATCGACATGCCGCGCCTCGATGGCGATCGATTCCTGCGGACGAGCTGCGGTTTCCCAGGTGAACAGCAGAAGGTCCTGGAACGGTCTGCTTCCGGTGAGGGGCAGGATCGTGTCGAACTCCGACGATGAGATGACAACCGTTCGTTTTCCTCGTCGTGCCTTTTCGTAATACGCGACGGGGTTTTGCTCGATGTAGCCCTTACGCATCGCCCAGCGAAAGGCGCGTTGGATCGCAGAGGCGACCCCGTGCTTCATGCTGCCCGACCATGCTTTTTTCATGGCCTCGTCGATGTGGAACGGACGCAGTTGGGACATGGTCAGCTCACGCTCGATGGAGTCGGCGAAATGTTGCAAACGCCAGCGATACCACTCGAAGGTGCCGGCGGAGCGATGCTCCTTGCACCAATCGAGGTACTTGTCGATGATCGACAGAACCGAGCCCGAGGGTATCGGCGGCGGCGCAACGGCCGGCGTCGGCGTTGCCATGAGTTCGTGATACTGCTTGAACGCAGCATCGCGGTCGCGGCCAAGGTTGTGCTGATGACCGTTGATCTGCACTGTCCAGGTCTGGCGGTTCTTGCGAAAATAGGGTTTCGGGAAATGCGGCATGACAAGCCCTCCAATGAAAAGACATTGAAGGGAGGCTCTTGCTACGCCCTGAAGCCGATTCAGAAGCGAAGTTCTCGGACAAACTTCTCGGACATGAACCTCGATTTGTCGTAACTCATTACGCCCGGAGGGATTCGAACCCCCAACCTATGGTTCCGAAGACCATTGCTCTATCCAGTTGAGCTACGGGCGCGGCTTGGTTTGCGCTGTGGGCGTGGGGACGCCGGCACGAATTATCATTTTAGCCTCCTCAGCAGAATCTGTGGGTAAGTTCCGGTTCGGGCAGCTTCCCAAGTCGGTGATATAACGCCACTTCCACTGCTTTGTAGGTCCGGAAACCGTACGCTTTTCTCATGGT
>JACXTT010014594.1_pt1 | contig 10262 bp, 21 predicted proteins | sample 9270951 | NCBI WGS metagenome assembly JACXTT01 (sample SAMN15532306, study PRJNA645909) | rock metagenome | isolation source: weathered quartz diorite | place: Puerto Rico | collected 2017-06-21
GGACGTCCTTTTGCTTGATTCCCTGCCCTGTGCCTTGTTTCCGCGGGTCGGAATGGGGCGGCACAACGGTGTCCGTTGGGGTCCGGCAGATGCCCGGGAAGCGGACATAGCACTGCTGGCCGTGACACAGAAGGTCCGGGTGCAGCAGCGGGTTGACGCGGATGGCCTTGCCATTTGCAATGATGACCACGAGCATCAGAACAGGCTCCCTTGCGGGTGCTTTCGACGCACCGGGCGGACCTTATTGCCGGTGACCTTGCAAGCGCGCTGCGGCGCTTGCTCGAGCTGACCGCTCTTCCGCAGTTCATTGACGCGGCCGCTCACGGTGTTGATGGCCAGACCCGTGGCCTCTGCGATCTCCTTGAGGGAGTAGTCGCGCGGCCAGGCGCCGATGACTGCCATGATTTCCTGCTGGATCCGGCCAAGTTGGCCAGAGGACCGCATACGGTCGTAATTGCGGATGCTGGTGTGAGCGACTGCGGTGTGCATGCCCTCTCCTATGCCTTGACGGCCGGCGTGGCCGGCTTGTACTTCTCGTCCTTGAATCCCGCGTTCCACTCGAGGTGGGCATCCGTGCCAGGCGGCCAGTGCGGGTTGTCCTCAGCCTCCAGTCCGCGTCGGAAGGCCTCTGCGCCCTGCGCGCGCACCGCGGCGCGTGGCATCAACTCGTGAATCACTGACCCACCTCCGGTACCGCCAGGTGCAGGTTCTTCTCGGCCAGGTGGAATACGCGGTGGCGGATGTCCGAGCCGTCGTCTTCGTAGACGAACTTGTAGGCGCGTTGGACGGCCACGTAGCGCGCGAAGAAGGCGCGGCGACCGCTGGGCATGCGGTAGGCACCGCCGGGCGTGAGGCAAGTTGACGTCATCGTTGATCTTTCGTTGGTCGCCATTGGCATTGAAGTCTCGACACCCACGCAAGGGAACAGCGGTTTGATGGCGTCAATCCGCTGTCAACTCACCCTTGCATTTCTCTACTCGTTGTGCCCCCTGCCAGTTCAAACCCTTCCGTCAGTGTTTCTGGTTCTGATTCGCCTGGATGTCCAAGCACCCCGCAATCTCGAAAGCTCTACCTATTTCAGGGTCCTCGTTTGCCGCTTCTTCTAAGGCCTTGAGCAGTTGTTCCCTGTTGCTTCCGTGCTTCTTCACTGCGTCCTGCACCGCTCCCCGGGCTTTCAGCAGCGCTTCGCATTCATCCATGTGTCCTCGCGGCGATTACTTCTTCCATCAGAGTGAGCATCCCCCGGCGCGCCAGGTATTGGCTGATCGCGCGATTTCCCAACACACGTTCGACGTCGGCGATCTTCTCGGCAGGAAGCTCGCGGCGCCTCGAACCCTTGGAGTCCGTCGCCTCCGCATTGAAGAAGTCGGTCACGTGAGGTGCGTACAGACCACAGAGCTCGCCGAGCGTGCGCTTCTGCATATGCGGATTGGACCGGCTCTGCCAGGCCACCCAGCACGCCTCCCTGTATGTCGTGCACTGAGCGATCTGCTCGGCCGGCAAAAAGCGGGCAACCTGCGTGATAGTGAGACTGGCATCTCCACCAGTGCCAAGCTGGGCGCGGCTTTCAAGACTTTCGAGAGTTCGCATCTTGGTTGCCTCGATAGTTAGAAATCATCGAATTACAGGTTGAATTACCGGTTGAGCCGGGACTCAAATAAAAGCCATGGAAACGACCACATGGCTTTATGAACTCCACTACTAGGCAGCTCAGCTCCGCAACCGTGCTGACCCCCACTACTTCTTTGCCCGATCCGAGGTGGCAACCGGGGGCTGCACGTCATCGGCAGTCGACACGCGGTCCGCTACCTCCCTCGCCTTGATTTCGCGCTCCTTGTTCGGCTCGTAGAAGAAGGCGATCAGCTGCGGCTTCCCGAAATCGGCCCCAAACTGGACACACGCCTGATAAAGGCGCTCCATACGGGTGGGGTTAGGGATCTTTCTTGCGTACTGCCAATGCGCTTCGATGTGACCCGTAGTCGTCTGGGCGGCAGAGGCGAACTCCTTCTTCGCCTCTGCGGAGAGAGCGCGGTAGAAGCCTTTGAAGTCGGCGGGTTCGAACGTGTCCATGCCGGACATTATCTATTACCCACGAGGTAGTAGCAAGAGATTTTGCTACCCGCCGGGACAATTTACCCATCGGGTAAGAAATGGCCTAATACGACCCCATGAAACCCATTGAAGATGTCCGCCGCGACAACCTCGCGCAGGCTATTGACGAGTTGCTTGGCGGCAATCAGACCGCCGCCGCCACGCGTCTCGGCTATGACAAGCCGACGCTGCTAAACCATTGGCTGGCAGGGCGAAAGAACATCAGCACACCTTCTGCCCGGAAGATTGAGGCCGGTCTCGGCCTTGCGCCGTACTGGCTGGATGCAGATCACCAAACCCCCGTCAAGCCTCATAAGGAGGCTGAAGTCGGCGAACAGGTCGAACAAGGCTCTTCTGCCGCAACCCCGTACAATCTGGCGACAGATTCCCCTGGGCGAGGAGATTTGCCCCATCCGACCGAAGAAGAGTTTGCCTTGGTTCCCCAGCTTGACGTCCTCGCCTCGTGTGGCGAGGGCCGCTTCAATGACCACATCGTTGTCAACGGTGGGCGAGCGTTCAAAAAAGCCGACCTCCGGCGATATGGAGTCCCCGAGCATGCCGCTCGCCTGATCGTTGCCGCCGGCGGAAGCATGGCGCCGAAGATCCAGGACGGTCGTGATGTCCTGATCAACCTGGAGGACAGAGATCCCCGGGAAAACAAGGTCTACGCCATCTGCACGCCCTACGATGGGCTCGTCCTTAAGCGCTTGGTGCGGGAGTACAACCCGGCCGCCGGCGCCGAAGTGTGGATGTTGAAGAGCGACAACCCCGACAAGACCATGTTCCCGGACAAGATGCTCCCGCCCGACGAGAGGACGATCATCGTCGGCAGAGCCGTCTGGACAGACACATTGCTATAGATCGCGGCGATGGCGGCGCCAGCCACCAGGCCGACCGCCCCAATTGGGAACGAACGATGAGCAAGCCACTTGCACTAGCGTTTGCGCTGCTGATTTCTTGCGGGCCTGCGTCCGCAAGCACCAATAGTGCTGATCAGGTGCTCCTGATCGAAAAGGATGCTGCTGAGCAGCTCTGTGCACGCGATCTTCCAAGCGACGGGGTTGTTTGTGTTTTCGTGGATCCAGAGCGCGCCGCGAGGATCGCTGGCACGCAGGAAGACGACGACATGGTATGGGGCAAGGTTAAGCGTGGCGCCACATCATCGATGACGGTATATAAGAACGAGCTGGGCGGCTCCCTAGATCAGATCGCCGGTCGGTCTTACTACTCGGCAATCGTTCTCACGGAACGGCAGACTCCCGAAAACCAGCCATACTTCACCGGCTTTCAGGTCTCCTTCGTGGCCAGCGCATTTCTGCCAGGCGCAAGCCGCCTAGCGCCTGTACCTGAAGTCCTGCAAGAAAAGCTATCGCATCAGATCAGCTTTGCCGACCCCGGCTCCCATCAAGCTGAAGCGTTTATTCACCGACTCGATGCCCCTATCGTCCGCGCGCGCGTGCTGCAGGACAGGCAAGAACGTCGGGATGCGGAGGAGCGCACATCGGGGAAATCAGCGGCTATATGAACAAGGCAGCGCTGTACAACTACGGCTCCATGATCGCGGCCTGCGAGGAGGACATGCTGCGCCAATGGCAGACCTATAAGGCAAATGGCGGAAAGGCGAAGTCCATCGCCGACTTGCTCGCGCAGTAGCGACTTCGCGCCCCTCCCCCAAACCCACCCTTCGCGGTGGGTTTTTTGTTGCTATCTCGATACAAGTTGCCTTCCTACCGAAGCGGTAAAAAAATATTTTGGAATTGTTACCCTGCGGGGTTGCTTATATCTACCTCGCGGGTAATAATGAACTCCATCAACGCACCACTTGGTGCGCAGCTAGATGGAGAGCACGATGGGCGCAACGCAATACAAGGTTCTCGGCTACGAAGAAGCCGTCACCACCTGCGACTGCTGCGGTAAGGCTGAGCTGAAGGGCACGTTCGCTGTCGAGCGAGCCGACGGTGAGATCCTGCACTTCGGCTCCGTTTGCGTGACCCGCCACACCGGTAAGGCAGCCAGGGCTGTCCGCCAGGAAGCCAAAGACGCGACGGCTGAGCGCCTGCGCACCGCAAATGCCGAGCTGCGCTCCCATCCCGCGGTCATCGCCGACCAGGCCAAGATTGCCGAGCTCCATAGAAACGGCGCGCCGTCTGGGAAGAGCTTCATGGAAGCGCATCGCGCGGAATGGATCGCCGCTGGTGCGGCTCGTGCGCAGATCGCCGCCAAGTACGGCTTCAAGCCATATCAGCTGGGAGCCTGAGTCATGGCCAAGCACCCCACATTCGACCAGATCTTGGCGATGCCTCTCTCGCAGCAGGTGTTGGCCCAAGAGGAATATCGCCACCGCTACCGTGTGGCTGAGATCAAGGCTATGGCCGCGCCCCTCAAGCTGCTTGAGGCTGAGTACGCCGCCATCAAGGCCGCTGGCTACTCCATCTATCCCGATGCAATTTCGCCGGACATCGGCCAGAAGATGACCCTCAAGGTCATGGGTTCGGTCTTCGATGGTGATATGCGGCTGTGCAAGGCGCTGCTGCTGACCGGGTTCGAGATCGCCGATCACAAAGAGAGCGGCTCGTATGTATCGGTGTTTTTCAAGAAAGGCCGCCTCCGCGTCCGCGTGCTGCTCTCCCCTGCGGATCTCGATCGCGCCATAGCTGCCGCCTCCGACTCGACGACGACCAAAGAGCCGGAGGACGCATGACACCCGATCAAGCCGCCGCCCGCCAGGCCGTCCTGGACAACTCGCGCGCCGAGCTGCTGCGCGAGCTGCAGGCATCCGACCGGATCATCCGCAACATGCTGGGGCTTCTCTCTGTCAGCCAGAGGCTCGTGCTCGCCGAGCGCAATGCGCGAGATGGCCTCAATGGTTCGGAGGTTACTCGCGCCAATGAGCGCGAGGCTGTCATCAAGCGCGCCGGAGGTGTGGCATGAGCACCAAGCACACCGCGGGGCCGTGGCACGCCGACCGCCGCGACATCCTGACGACGGAAAACCGCTGCATCGCCACTGTCTGGTCTGGGGCCGCGGCTTCGCTGGAAGAGGCTGATGCCAACGAGCGGCTGTTTGCCGCAGGCCCTGAGTTGCTGGCGGCCGCCATCGAAGCCGAGGCGATCTTCACCCGCCAGCGGTGGCGCGCGGACTCTCCCGATCCAGAAGCAATTGCCCTGCGAGCTCTTCGTGCCGCCATTTCCAAGGCAACCGGGGGTGCAGCATGAAGATCCTCCGCGACCTCCTCTTCTGGCTCGGGATTGCTCTCGGCGTCATCGGTCTGTCCGGTCTCTATGCCGCCCTCAACGACGACGCGACCACCACAACCCCGATCTGGAGGCAATCGTGACCTTCCGCATCTTCATCAACCGTCAGTGCGTCTTTACGGGTCGCTTCGCCAGCTGGTGGGCCGCTCATGACGCTGCCATCAATCGCGGCCTGCTGTGCGGTGCCCGCAATGTCCAGGTGAAAGCAGCATGACTATGACCAAAGGACGCATTGAGCGCGAAGGTGCGGTCCGCTTCAGCGACGGGAAGCTGTTCGTGTGGGAGGAAGGCATCGGGGAAGCCCGCGCCAAAGGCGGCGTAAAGGGCGCCGACGAGTGGGAAAGCCGCTTCAAGGGCGAGGTGTTCACACGCGTCGTCCAGCAACTTAACCGGCTTGGCTGGGCCTGCACCGTTGACCCGATTGATCCGCATGACGTGAAGCACTACGGCGGCAAGGTGGCCAGGTGGGCAAAGGAGCGCCGGCGCAGCTGCCGCAAGGGCGACATGCAGGCAGAGCTGTCGATCAGCGGCCGATGCATCGAGCTTCAGTTCTGGCAGGACGTGCAGAACGTGAGCAATCCGAACGGCGGCAAGTACGACTTCGACAAGGAAGCGCGCATGACGTACCTGCAGCGCCTGGAGATGAACCGCACGCGCAACCGCATCCGCGACTACCTGTGCAACGTCTTCACCGGGTACACCTTCGAACCGCGCGACCCGAGCATCGGCCCCATGGGGGTGACAGCGGAGGAAATGGCCGCACACAGGCGCCGGACGTCTGGCCATTACGTGCCCGAACTGGACAGAGCCCGCATCCACTCCCGCAACGACCATGCAGCCGACGGCGGGACGATCTTCCACGGCGCCAAGGTATGGGTGCTGGACTCCAAGGGCCGTATCGTCACCGGCACGGCCTACTACGACCTGAACAGCACCTGGCAGATCGTGACCGGCAGGTACGGGCTGTTCCACGCCCAAACAGGGAAGATTTTCACGCGCCAGCCGGAGAACCTGCGCATCAAGCGCAACGCCAGCGACCGCCGCAAGCGCCTCGAGCGCGAGATGCAGAAGGCCATCGAACGGATGAACTTCGAGCGCGCCGCCACCCTGCGGGACATCCTCTTCCCGAACGCGCCGGCGCTGTACGTCGTCTGGAACAAGGAGCACGAGCTCTACCACCGGCCAGGGTTCTGCGGCTACACCAGCGACAAGTCCAAGGCCGGGCGCTTTACCACCGATGAAGTGCGCGGCTGGGACAACGGCCCGAACCAGGTCATGCCCGCGGTCGCGCTCCAGGAGGCCGCATGAGCATCCCCGGTTTCCTCGTCCGCACAGCGGAGAACAACCGCGCGCAGTTCGAGCGTGCTCGCCTAAAGGTTTCGAACATCCCAGAGGGTCTGCCCTCGCCGACCGAGATGATCCGGATCATCGACGACGTGCTGCAGCACTGCCAGTGCTACACGCAGGCCGCGCAGGACGCCATTGTCGGCCTCACCATCGCCCGCGAGCAGTTCGCCGCGGCCACCATTAACCCTGACGGACAGTGACATGTTCTCGATCGCTGCGAATCACCTGAGTGATGCCCTCAAAGCCGCTGGACAAGCGGCACCCGCGAGGTCGATCCTCCCCATCCTCACGCACATTCGCCTGCAGGCGGAGGCAGATGGCAACACCGTGACGTTCACTGGCTCGGATGGCCACCTGAGCGTCATGGCGACGGTGCCGGCAGATGTCGGAGACGACGACGTCGACATCTGCTTGCCCATCGACAAGCTGAGCGCTGCTGCAGGCATTGGCACCCAGACGGTCTACTTCACCGCAAAAGGCGAGAAGGTGACGGCTCGTGCGGGTTCGTGCCGGCTGACCATGCCCAGCCTTTCCGGTATGAACTTCCCTGTGCCCAAGTTCGACGGGGAACCTGTCGCATCCTTTGATGCGGCGGCACTGACCGCGCTTATCCCTACCGTCGCGTTTGCAATCGCCGGTCCGAAGCAACACGACAAGCCGTTCTTGCGCAGCCTATGGCTCGAGTCCGACGGCGAAACGGTCTACCTGGTTGCGTGCGATGGCTTCATGCTGGCGGTCAACTGCCTGCCAGCCGCGGCGCGCGAATTCGGCGTGAAGCTGCCAGAGTTTGGGGTAGCCATCACGAGCGATGCGGCCGGCCTCCTGGCCTCGGTAGGAGCAACTCAGTTCGAGATCTATGCCAGCCATATCGTGGCCAGCCGTGATGGCGTGCGCATTATCTGCAACCGGCAAGGGGCGAAGTACTTCGACTGGCGCCGGATGATCCCAAAGCCAGACCAGTTCGTCACCTTCTCGCGCGATGACCTCGCCCGCATCTGCCCGCTCCATCGCGTCTTCGACGAACAGGGAGCCATCCGGTTCGAGCAGGACGGCGGCGATTGCTCGATCAGCATTGCCAGCGGCTCACAGTCCGTCGACGCGGAAATCGAGCTGAAGGCGCGCGCCGATGAGGCGCATTTAGAGGCCTCGTTCAACGGGCCAAACCTCTTGCGTCTGCTCGGCCAGGTCAAGAGCGACGACGTATCCCTTGCCTGGGCGACCAACAAGGACCGCACCACGGGTATCTGCCTCCTCCAAGACGGCAGCTGGCGCGGGATTCTCTCTCCGATTCGCGTGTAACCGAGGAGTTCACCATGACCATCGAAGAAATCAAGCGCAAGGCTGCGCGTGCGGCACGCCGCGGGGATGTCGCAGAACTCGACGCACTGGAAATCGCCTACATGAAGAAGGCGGTGCCGCTGACCGTCGAGGACCCGAAATATGACGGCGAGCGCGCGGTCATCCTCGCCCAGCCCGTCCGTCTGTTCCGCGGCGCCGGGCCGAACGGCGAAACCCGCGTGCAATGGCTGCGTGCCGATGGCGCTCTGGCCATGTCCGACATCGAAGGGCACCTGGTGGGTTCCGCCGACGACCTGCCGACGCTCTTCCCGCTGGCCGAGGCGGCCTAACCGAACGCAGTGCCCACCCAATCAACATGAGGAATGCCATGAACGCAGTGACCGCAGCCGAAGCAATCGCAGTGCAAACCACCATCAGCCAGGCTGATGCGGACGCCCTCAAGGCCGGCGACGCCATTGGCGGCGGCTTCTTTGCGGGCCGGATCCGTCAGGACGACGGTATCTATGTCCTGGTCGTCGCGCCGAAGGATGGTGGCGGGCACGCAGAGACGGTCTGGCACACCGACCGCAAGCGCCTGGACGACGCACTGAGCTACTACGACGGCAATGGCAACACGATCGCCATGGGCCGCGCCGGCAGCGCCCTGGCGCTGTGGGCGATTGGCCTGCAGATCAACGGCATGCACGACTGGTACCTGCCGGCGCGCGACGAGCTGGAGCTCGCCTACCGCAACCTGAAGCCCACCGAGGGCAACTACGCCGGCTTCCGTGATGGCGAGAACATCAGCGCCGTGCCGGCCACATACACGTACACGAAGGAAAGCCCCGCCCAAACCGGCGTGGCGGCCTTTCAGGACGACGGCGACGAAGCCTTCGAAGAGGCCTGGTATTGGACGTCGACGCAGTACGCGGGCTACTCAGACGACGCGTGGTGTCAGCTCTTCAATGGTGGCGTCCAGGGCAACTACCACGAGGACTACGAGCTTCGCGCCCGCGCCGTCCGCAGATTGAAGATTCAGTAATTCAGTCCTTTCTTGGCCGCGCCAGCGGCCTCCCCTTACCCATTCAGTGGAGAGCACAGCAATGACACAAGTCGCAGAACGCGTGACTGTCGAGGTGGGCGGCGCCCAGGTCGCCATTCCCTCGCAGTTTGTAGTGAAGGCCTGGCTGGAGAGCCTGGCGACGCCCACCCCGGCGCCTGTCCCGGCAGCCGGCCGCCCCGCGCTGACCGCCGGCGAGATGTATGCGGGCGTGATCCTCGGCACGAACGGTGAGCGCGACCATCACCTGATCCTCCTGCCTGGCTCGGCGGAAGACGTCAGCTGGGAGAAGGCCAAGGAGTGGGCAGCTTCCGTAGGCGGCGAGCTGCCCACGCGCCGCGAGCAGTCCCTGCTCTTCGCCAATCTGAAGGAGGAATTCGAGGGCACCTGGTACTGGTCCGGTGAGCAGTACGCGGGCAACTCGAACACCGCGTGGTTTCAGCTCTTCGATGGTGGCACCCAGCACGACTACCACGAGGGCAACGAGCTTCGCGCCCGCGCCGTCCGCAGATTGACCATTTGACCATTTAGTCATTCAGCATGGCCATCCACACCAGCCTCCCGATCTACAAGGTGGCGTACGACCTGCTCGACGCTGTCACGGATCTGACCAAGAACATGCCTCGCGACTTCAAGGCATCGATCGGCGGGAAGATCCGCGAAGAGTGCATCGAGATCATCGTGCTGATTTTCCGCGCCAATACCGCGCGGGAGAAGGCGCCTCACCTGCTCGATCTCATTGAGCGCCTGCAGGTGACCGAGCTGCTGCTGCGCCTGTCCGTGGACAAGCGGCTCATCTCGAAGCCTCAGTACGCGAAGACGGTGGTGCTCACCAATAGCATCGGGAAGCAGGCCAATGGATGGCGCAGATCCGCATCGTCGCCTGCTGCCTGACGGTCAAGGCCGTCTCGCCCGAGCGATTTTTAATCTGGTCGTGCCGCTGGCTCACAAGGCCACCGCCATGCGCACCACGGATACCGCTGGGAGTCACCAGGTCAGGTCCGGCGCAGTTTCCCCGCTGATCGGCTCAGACCTTCGGCAGGGCGACGTAGATAGCACGAATAGACGCAGTACGCGGGCAACTCAAACAACGCGTGGTATCAGAACTTCAATGATGGCAACCAGAACAACAACCACAAGAACAACGAGCTTCGCGCCCGCGCCGTCCGCAGATCAAGCCGGTGCGGACCGGCCCACTTTCGAAGAGCTGGTAGTCGCCTACTTCGACTGCC
>JACXTT010014595.1_pt1 | contig 10262 bp, 9 predicted proteins | sample 9270951 | NCBI WGS metagenome assembly JACXTT01 (sample SAMN15532306, study PRJNA645909) | rock metagenome | isolation source: weathered quartz diorite | place: Puerto Rico | collected 2017-06-21
CCGGGGGCGGTGGGGATGCTGCTCGCGGTGGTCGGGACGCTGCTCGTTCGAATCATTGAAAGCTACGGCCTGATCATTCTTGGAATCACGCTCGGGGCGATCATCGGAGCGGTCTCGGCCCGCGCGGTGAAGATGACCGCGATGCCGCAGATGGTGGCGCTGTTCAACGGCGTCGGAGGCGGAGCGGTCGCGATGGTCGCGCTCTCGGAGTACCACAACCGGATCCCGCTGCCCGGGCATATCGCGACCCGCACCTTGATCCCGATCGTGCTGTCCTGCGTGATCGGATCGGTTAGCTTCGCCGGCTCGCTGATTGCGTTCTCGAAGCTGCAGGAGCTGATGACGGGTCGGCCGATCATCTTCCCGGGCAGCAAGTTCGTGAACGCGGGCCTGTTCGCCGGGATCCTTTTTCTGGTCGTCTACCTGAGCACCGGCAAGGAAAGCGAAGGGCTCTTCGTGTTGATGCTGTGTGCGGCCCTGTTGTTCGGGGTCCTCCTGATCATCCCCGTCGGTGGCGCCGACATGCCGGTCGTGATCTCGATGCTGAACGCATTCACCGGCCTGTCCGCCGCGGGCGCGGGCTTCGCGCTCAACAACACGTCGCTGATCATCGCCGGGTCGCTCGTGGGCTCTTCGGGAACGCTGCTCACGATCTTGATGAGCCGGGCGATGAACCGCTCGCTCGCGAACGTCCTGTTTGCCGGGTTCGGCGCAGCTCCGACGGCGGGGCCGGGCGTGGCCGAAGACGGCGACCGAGAGGTGCGCTCGGCCAGCGCCACCGATGTCGCGACGATGCTCGCCTACGCGGACAAGGTGATCGTGGTTCCCGGCTACGGGCTGGCGGTCGCTCAAGCCCAGCACAGCGTGCGCGAGCTCGCGGACGAGCTGGAGAAGCGGGGCGTCGAGGTGAGCTACGCGATCCATCCGGTCGCCGGACGCATGCCCGGCCACATGAACGTGCTGCTCGCCGAGGCCGACGTCCCATATCCGGCGCTGAAGGAGATGGACGAGATCAACCCGGAGTTCCCCCAGACCGACGTCGCCCTGGTGATCGGCGCAAACGACGTCACCAACCCGGCCGCGCGCGAGGACCAGGCGAGCCCGATCTACGGCATGCCGATCCTCGAGGTCGACAAGGCCCGGAACGTCGTCGTGCTCAAGCGCAGCATGAACCCCGGCTTCGCAGGGATCGAGAACCACCTCTACTACGAGCCTCAGACCGTGATGCTCTTCGGAGACGCGAAGGAGAGCGTCACCAAGCTCGTGGCAGAGGTGAAGGATGCATAGGAGCCTTACGCCAGGAGCGACGCTCCGGGTGCCTAATATCTAATTCACTCCGCCCTCCTACCAAGAGGTCCCCATGACCATCGTGATACTCGTCATCGTCGCCATCGTGTTGATCGCGGTCGCCTACACGATCGCGACGTTCAACGGGCTGATCCGGCTGCAGAACCGAGCCGACGAAGGCTTCTCCGACATCGATGTCCAGCTCAAGCGCCGGCACGACCTGATCCCGAACCTCGTCGAGACGGTCAAGGGATACGCGGCGCACGAGCGCCAGACGCTCGAGAACGTGACCGCCGCCCGCGCCGCCGCTGTGGCCGCGACGGGGCCCGGGAACCAGGCTCAGGCTGAGAATCAGCTGACGGCCGCGCTCCGACAGCTGTTCGCGGTCGCGGAGAACTATCCGGACCTGAAGGCAAGCCGGAACTTCCTCGAGCTCCAGAACGAGATCACCGACACCGAGGACAAGATCCAGGCTGCCCGGCGCTTCTACAACATGACCGTACGCGACCTCAACATCAAGGTCCAATCGTTCCCGTCGAGCGTGATCGCGAACGCGCGCGGCGTCACGAAGCGCGATTTCTTCGAGCTCGACGAACCTGCCGACCGGGAGGTCCCGGCAGTCTCGTTCGGCGCCCCGTCGAGCTGAGCGGCGGGAGCGCGGGCCGGGCACGACCACGCCTAAGCCGTGTACCAGCAGATCGCAGCCAACAAGCGCAAGTCGATCCTCCTGCTGGTCGGATTTCTGCTGCTCTACGGCGCACTCGGATGGCTCTTTTCGCTGTGGCTGGGCCAGGCTGCCCTGTTCCTGGCCCTCTTCATCGCCCTGTTCATGCTGATCATCAACCTCTACATGGGAGACGATCTCGTCGCGCTCGTCAGCGGGGCACGCCAGGTCGAGCGCAAGGAGGAGGCGCCCGAGCTCTGGCGCCGCGTCGAGAACCTCTCGATCACGGCCGGGCTCCCGATGCCCCGGATCTTCATCGCGAACGACGACGCCCCCAACGCCTTCGCGGCCGGGCGCAACCCCAAACAGGCGATCGTGTGCGTGACCACCGGTCTGCTCGCGCGGCTGGACGAGGAGGAGCTCGAGGGCGTGCTCGCCCACGAGCTCAGCCACATCCGCAACTACGACGTGCGGCTGATGACCTGGGCGGCCGTCCTGGGCGGCTCGATTGCGCTGCTCGCAAACGTGCTGCTGCGCGTGCTCTGGTTCGGCGGAGATGACCGTGAGGGCGGCGGGAACAACCCGCTTCTGCTGATCGCCGTCGTCGCCGGCGCCATCCTCGCGCCGATCGCCGCGGTCGTCATCCAGCTGGCTATCAGCCGCAGGCGCGAGTACGTCGCGGACGCCTCTGGCGCCGAGCTGACGCGTTACCCCCAGGGGCTCGCGTCGGCCCTACAGACGATCGAGGCGAACGCCAAGCCGTCGATTCATCTGTCGAATCCTTCCATCGCGCACCTGATGATCGCGCCGCAGCTCGGAGGGAGCGGAGGTTTGTCGAAGCTGTTCTCGACCCATCCGCCGACCGAGGACCGGATCGCGAAGCTGGAGGAGATGGCCGGCGGCGACACCCACCGTCACGAGCAGCTGACCGAGGGCGCGGCGCTCCCCCGCCCGGAACCCGTCCAGACATAAGGCCCCATCTCGCTCAGGGCGCACGTGGCTCGCGCGGTTGGCTCAGGGAGCGGGGCTGCTCACGACCGCGACCTGTTGCTCGAGGCGCCCGATGTCCCCCGCAACCCCCGAGACCTGCACCACGACTATCGCGATGTCGTCCCGGGGCCGGTCGACGTTCGCATCCGAGAGCGCGCTCTCGATTCGCTCCGCCACCTCGGCGGCGTCGCACCCGACACATCCCTGTACGGCCGCTCGCAATCCCTCCATCCCGAACATCGCGCCGCTGAGGGTGCGCGCCTCGGTGACGCCGTCCGTGTAGAACACGAGCGTGTCGCCGGGCTGAAGCTCCAGCAACGCTGGGCGAAGCTCGATATCGGGCACGACCCCGAGCAGCGTGCCGGCCGCGCCGACGTGCTCGAGTTGCCCGTCCGCGTGAAGCAGCAGAGGCAGCGGGTGCCCCGCGCTTGCGACCGCGAGCTCGGTAGTCCCTTCGGTGATCCGCAAGTTCGCGTAGGTGACCGTCAGGAACTGCTCTTTCGGGGCCTCTGCCAGCAGAACCTCGTTGAGGAGGGAGAGCACCCGCTGCGGGCTCTGCATGGCGCGGATCGCGGTCGCGCGGATCGTGTAACGCGCCATCGCGGTCAGGGCCGCCGCATCGGCGCCCTTGCCGCAGACGTCTCCGATCGCGATCGCCCATCCGCGCGCGCCGCTCTCGAAGATGTCATAGAAGTCTCCGCCGACGTCGTATGCGTCGCCTGCCGGCCGGAACCGCGCGGCGATCTCGAGCCCCGGCACGTCCGGGAGGTGCGGCGGGAGCAGACTCTGCTGGAGGCGAGTCGCGATATAGCTTCGCTCGCTGTAGACGCGCGCGTTGTCGACTGCGACCGCCGCCCGCCGGGCGAGCTCCTCGATCGTCGCGATCTCACGCGGGCCGAACTTGCGATCGGAGAAGGCGGCGAGCGCGATCGTCCCGAGCGTTCTCCCCCGGGCCCGCATCGGAGCGATGACGGCCCTGCGAGCCGGCCACGAGCGCATCGCCTCGAGAAAAGAGTCGTCGGTGGACCACGACCGCCGCGACTCTTCCGTTATGTCCTCCACGATCTGCATGTGACCGGTTCGCATCGCGATCGCGATCGGGTGCGGCCCGTCGAGCTCGAGGACGTATGTCCGCAGGCGGTCGAGCACCGGCTCGACGGTCTCGACCGACGATGAGGAGGCAACCCGCCGAATCAGCTCGTTGTCGTCGAGCAGGTCCACCATGCAGCTGTCGGCCAGAAAAGGCACCGTCAGGGCCGCGACTCGCTGAAGCGTCCGGTCGAGGTCGAGTGAGGCATCGAGTTCGGCGCTCGCGCTTGCGAGAAACTCGAGCTCCTGCCGTCTTGCTTCGAGGTCGGCGAACAGGCGGGCGTTGTCGATCGACAACGCCGCTCTCCGCGCCAGCTCGGTGGCGAAAGCAAGGTCGTCCTCGTCGAACAGCCGATCCGACTCTGCGGAAATAAACGTGAGGGCGCCGAAGGTCTCGCCCCGGGCACGCAGGGGGAGGACCATTGCCGACCGCAGCCCCAGCTGGTGGATCAACGCCAGGTGCTCCTCGTCCTGCGCGCTCTCGGTGAGAGACTCCTCGGGGATCTCGCGGAAGAGCTTGGGCTCGCCGGTCTTGAGCACGCCGGGAACGCCTTCGAGCTGGTCCGGCGGCGTCGGGTACCGTTGCTCGAGCTCCCAGGCAAGCTCCTCGCGCTCCGAAACGCTGTGCCGGACCGCGACCATGCGGATCGATCCGTCGGGCTCGGGCACGTGAATCGCGCACCAATCCGCCAGCCGCGGCACCACCAGGCGCGCGAGGTTGCGAACCACGACGTCGAAATCGAGGGATCCGTCGAGGATCTGGACGGCGTCGGCGATGAACTCCGCACGGCGCTCCTCCCGCTTTTGCCTCGTGATGTCACGAATGATGGCCGCAGTCCCCATCAAGGTGCCGTCGGAATCCAGCAGCGGAGAGAGGGTCAGCGAGACGTCGATCAAAGTGCCGTTCTTGTGAAGACGCTGCGTCTGGTGGTTCTGGACAGCCTCGCTCCGGTCGGCCCTGCGCAAGAGCTCGGTCGCCTCCTCCTTGTGCTGGGGTGGCACCGTGAAGCTGATGTGCTTCCCGAGTGCCTCCTCGGCGCCATAGCCGTACAGCCGTTCCGCGCCCGGGTTCCAGGCGATGACTTCGCCGCCGGGCTTGACGGCGATGATCGCGTCGTCTGAGTTCTCGACGATCGCAGCGAGTCGCTGCATGCTCTGCTCAGCGCGCTTGCGTTCGCTGAGGTCGCGCAGGTAGCCGGCGAACATCGGCGGCTCTTCCACTCCGATGCGATGAATCGTCACTTCGACTGGAAACTCGGAACCGTCGGAGCGCATCCCGGTCATCTCGACCCGCTGTCCGAACATCTTCGACTTTCCCGTTTCGAGGTAACGGGCGAGGCCCTCGCGATGGGCTTGCCGAAGCGAGGGAGGGATGATCAGCTCCGCGAGGGGCGCTCCGGCAACTTCTCTGCGGCTATAGCCGAAGGTCTGTTCCGCCGCCCGGTTGAACTCGACGATTCGACCCTCGTGGTTCATCGTGATGACGCAGTCCAGGGCCGATTCGAGCACTGCACTGCGAAGCGCTTCGCCTTGGCGAACCGCTTCCTCCGCCCGGCGGCGTTCGACCTGCTGACCGATCTGCGTCCCGAGGCGAGACATGATCGCCATCAGAGGGTGGTCGGGGCGGTGTCTCGCCGTGGTGAAGAACTCGACTACGCCCCGGACTCCCCGGCTTCCCACGATCGGAAACGCGAGCGCGCTCCCGATGCCGGCTTCCGCCGCGGCGTGAGCTCGGGGCAGACGCGGGTCCTCGCCGATCGAGTAGATCCACTCTGGCTTCCCGCTCTTCCATACGATGCCCGGCAGTCCCACGCCCGGAACGAACTCGAGGGCGCGTCGGAACTCGCCGAACTGCTCCACGCCGCTTCGGCGGGCGAGCCACGTCGCGACGCAGCGAAGGGTTGTGCCCCCCGGGGCGATTTCCCACAGTGCCCCGGCCTGCCAGCCGAGGAGATCGCCGATGTCCTCCAGCAGCCGCGGGGTCGCCTCGGACAGCGTGGGGCTCTCGGCGAGTGCGCTTGCGACCGCGTAATCAAGCGCGTTGCCGAGCTCAGCTCGGTCGCGGACCGCGGCGACTCGCACCGCTGCGAGCGCCGCGATCGCGACGACGGCGGTCTTCAGGACGTGCTCGAAGTTGCCGAAGATCCCGTCGATCAAGCCGGCGGGGATCGTGAGCGCGATCGACAAGAGGGCGACCACGAGGGTCTGCCCACGGCTTCCGCCGACGGCCGTGATGAACGGGGGGACGGCGAAGAGCGCGATCAGGGTCACCGTCCCCTCTGCGGACGCGGCATCGAGCGCGAAAACTGCGAGCGCCGCACCGATCCCCGCGGCAAACCAGCGCCGGTGTCTCCACCGGATCTCGGCTCCTGTGCTCAGCCGCGACATGCTCATGTTGTCGACACAAGTGCAAGCTAGCACTAGCCCAGCCGCTCCCAGCAGGGGGTCTGCCCGCCCGAAAGACCCGGCTCAGATCGATGGGAGCGTCTGCGGCGTGTCCTGTGCGAAGGGCCCAGGCGCCCGCGTTTCCGAGCCGCTTGGGAAGCTCAGGCCCATGAACGTGCTCCCAGGGTCCGCGTACACGCATCCCCAGATCAGCTTTCCGCCGCGCAGCTCCCACACCCAGGCGGTAGGGCTGTCGATCTCCATGCCGTCTCTCGCCCGGGCCCGCGTGCGCCCGAGGCACACGACGTGATTGCCGACCTCCCGGAACTTCTCGGGGATCACCTCGAGTCGGCTCCAGACCAGCTCGACGTCCTGCAGGTAGCGGGCGATTCCGTCATGCCCGCGGTAGCAGCGACCGTGGTTGGCGACCGCGGCTGTCGGCGCGAACAGCTCGACTTCAGGATCGGTGATCTCGATGAGAGCGTCGAGATGCCGCCGTTCGAAAGCATCGAATGCGCGACGGACCACGGCGGTTCCCGCGATATCCCTCCTGCCCTCCGGCATGCTGTGGCGTCGTACCCCGTGTCGGGCTCCGGCAAGCAAGGTCTTTGCCGAGCTTCGTTTTCCTGACAGCCTGCGCGGCCCCGGCTACGCTCGATGCGAATCTTCGGCCCGCGGGAGCAGGGGCCGCTAGGTCCTAAGGAATCGAGAGCGGCTCGACCGCCCTGGTGGCCGACGCGAGCTCGCCGGACGGGTGCCATTCGAGCTGCTCGGTTCGGGCGTCCTCGACTTCGGCCCCGTCGGGGTCCACCCTCATGACCCTGAGCAGGCGGGTTCCGTCCGTCAGATAGGTCCCCTCGCGGAAGCCTGTCGACGAACTGGGCACTGGAGTGTCGCTGGGAGTCCTTGACCTCATTATCGAGACGTCTCCCTTTCTAAAGCTGTTCTACCCGCACGGCCCAAACTAAATGCCAGACCGGAGCGAAGAAAGCTGGGGCGCTCTGCCCAAGCCTTTCTCTTCTATAGACGTCCGACGCCGGAAAATGTTGCGGTCACGACGGCGGGTTAGGCGGCGTTCGCCCGGGGTACTGGAGGAGGGAAGAGGCAATGGTCAGGGTCGAACAGAAGGAGGCCGCCGGGCGCCGGGAGACTGGCCCCGCTGACGAGGGCCGGGGACAAGTGCCGGAGAGACCCACCGACCTGCGCCCACGCAGATGGTGGTCGGTGCTGAAGCGCACCGTGAAGGAATTCCGGGAAGACGACCTCACCGATTGGGCCGCCGCACTCACCTACTACACCATGCTCTCGATCTTCCCGGCACTTCTGGTGCTGGCGTCGATTCTGGGATTGGTCGGCGAGAACCCGCGCACGACAAACGCGCTGCTGAAGATCATCGGCGACATCGGTCCAGCGAGCGCGGTCGACACCTTCCGCGGCCCGATCCAGTCGCTGATCACGCACAAGGGCAGCGCGGGGGTTCTGCTGGTCGCCGGGCTGGCGATTGCGCTGTGGTCGTCGTCGAGCTACGTCGGTGCGTTCATGCGGGCATCGAACTCGATCTACGAGATCGAAGAGGGACGCCCGTTCTGGAAGCTCCGACCGACCCAGCTCGTCGTGACTCTCCTGATGATCATGTTTCTCGCCGTCGTTGGCATCGCCGTCGTCCTAACCGGGCCGCTCGCCAGGGCTGTCGCCGATCCGATCGGTCTGGGGCATGTGGTCGTCACGGTCTGGGGCATCGCCAAGTGGCCGGTGCTGCTCGGCGTGATGATGCTGATGCTCGCGATTCTCTACCACTGGGCGCCCAACGTCCGTCATTCCAAGTTTCGCTGGATCACTCCGGGAAGCGTGCTGGCCGTGGCCGTCTGGATCACATTCTCGGCCGTTTTCGCCGTCTACGTTGCGAACTTCGGCAGTTACGACAAGGTCTATGGAAGCCTCGGCGGCGTCGTGATAGGGCTGATCTGGCTATGGATCTCGAATGTCGCCGTGCTCTTGGGACAAGAGCTGAACGCGGAGTTGGAGCGCGAGTGAGCTTGCAGGTGGCGACCGCGGCGCCCACCATGCGATCCAGCTCGAGCCGCGCAGCGACCCGGACTGAGGGACGTCAGAGAAGCACCCCGCAATGCCTGCGGCGAAGGCTCGGCCGCAGCTACTCGGCGGGCGGCTCGTCGACCAGCTCGAGATGCTCGTCCATCTTCGTCAACCGAAAGACCCGGTGGACTTCGTCGGGCGCCCGGACGACGACCAGCCGCGCACCCCGGTCGCGAGCGCGCGCGTCTGCCGCGATCACCGTGCGTAGACCGGTGGAGTCCATGAATTCGAGCTCACGGAGGTCGAGGACCAGCAGCCCGGGGTCCGACGCCTCCAGCTGCTTCAGGTGAGCGTCGAGCTCCTCGGCGGACGACAGGTCCAGCTCGCCGGCGACGACCAGTCGCGGCGCTTCGCGGTCGTGCTCGATTCTCAGCTCGAGAGCAGTGGACACTTTTCAACCCATTCTGCGGTGTGAAGTCCCCGAGTCCCTGCTTCGGATACCTTTGGCAGTCCCCTGAGCGACACCATCGGGTTTGAGCGATGTCCTCCGGGTGGCGTCCGATCGGCTGCTCGAGGGCTGTCGAGTTTACTTCCATAGGGTGAGCGAGGCTCGGCGATGCAAGACGCCTGCCGCTGGGCTGCGGGCTCACCCACGACTACGACCTCTCACGGAACTGGTGACCATGACCAACACCCACCCGCTGTTCCCGCTTGCGCTGACGGCGGCCGCGCTGGCCGCGGCCGGCTGCGGAGGAAGCACCAAATCAAGCAACGCGTCCAATACCGGCACCGCGACCCAGTCGGCTGGGGCAACTCAGCCCCCGCCGCCTGCGCCGAGCAGCGCGCCACGGGCCGTCCAGGTGAAGCCCTCTCCCGCCGAGGCCAACCCGGCCGCCAAGCCGACCCCGGCCAGGGGAAAGGGCCGCCCACCCGGGAAGCTCATCGTGCAGGACCTGATCGTCGGGAAGGGGAAGCGGGCCAAGGCCGGTGACGTGGTCGCCGTGCAGTACGTCGGCGTGCTGTTTCGCAACGGCAAGCAGTTCGACGCCTCATGGAAGGGCAACCGGGCGGGGACACCATTCCGGTTCACCCTCGGATCAGGCGGCGTGATCCGTGGATGGGACGAGGGCGTGCCCGGCATGAGGGTCGGAGGTCGGCGCAGGCTCATCATCCCGGCGGAGCTTGCGTACGGCGCGGAGGGGTCTCCGCCGACGATTCCGGGCAACGCCGCCCTGATCTTCGACATCGACCTGGAGAAAATCGGGACTTAGGACCTTAGAACGAGTCATAGCCGGCGAGGCGGCATACTGCCGCCCGTGATCGCGCTCGTCACCGCAGGCGGCGGCTTCCTGCTCGCCGTCCTGTGGTTCGACCTGATGTTCGACGTCCAGGTGCTCGGGCAGCGACCAGGCGAGCTGCCCGAGTCCGTGCTGGCCTCGATCGCGTCCTACTACCGGCGCGTGACAACCGGCGCCAGACCGATGAACCGGCTCGTTGGGGTCGTGATGCTGGGAACGATCGCCGCCACCGGCGCCGAGATCGCACGGGAGGACATGTCGACCGCAGAGGCGCTCGCCTCCCTGCTTCTTCTTGCCGCGGTCGGTCTGGCGATCCTGCACACCTTCCCGAGCGCGGTGCGGCTCGGCACACGGAGGGATCCGGCCGAAGTCCAGAGCCGGCTGGCGAGATCGATATGCCGCGACCACCTCTTCTGCCTGGCGGCGATCGGGCTGCTGCTGGCGATCCAGCTCCGCGCCGCGGCGTAGCCCGGCCCTACACGCGCGCCGGCGCTCGCCGCCTGCGGGTGCGGCCG
>JACXTT010014596.1_pt1 | contig 10262 bp, 9 predicted proteins | sample 9270951 | NCBI WGS metagenome assembly JACXTT01 (sample SAMN15532306, study PRJNA645909) | rock metagenome | isolation source: weathered quartz diorite | place: Puerto Rico | collected 2017-06-21
GGCTGCGCGACGAGCAGCGCCTGGCCGTCCAGCTCCACCGCGGTATAGGTCGCGGCGGGGTGGACGGCGATCGCGAGGTTGGCGGGCAGCGTCCACGGGGTCGTGGTCCAGATGACGAGGGCGAGCTTGCGTCCGCCCACGCCCCGCTCGATGTCGGGCGCCACCGACTTGACCGGAAACTTGACGTAGACCGAGGGCGTGGTCTGCTCCTCGTACTCGACCTCGGCCTGGGCCAGCGCGGTCTTGCAGTGCATGCACCAGTGCACCGGCTTGAGCCCCTTGTGCACGAGGTCGCGTCCCACGAACCGGCCGAACTCGCGGACGATGATGGCCTGATAGGCCGGCTCCATCGTGCGGTAGGGATGCCGCCAGTCGCCGAACACCCCGAGCCGCCGGAACTCTTCGCGCTGGATGTCGATGAACTTGGCGGCGTACTCACGGCAGCGCCGCCGCTTCTCCATCGGATCCATCGCGCGTCGCACGTCCCCGGAGGCCTGATCGAGACCGAGCTCCTTGTCGACCTGGTGCTCGATGGGCAGCCCGTGACAATCCCAGCCGGGCACGTAGACCGCGTTGGCTCCCAGCATCGAGCGCGACTTCACCACGAGATCCTTCAGGATCTTGTTCAGCGCGGTGCCCATGTGGATGTGGCCGTTGGCGTAGGGCGGGCCGTCGTGGAGAATCCACAGGCGGCGGTTCGCAGAGGCCTGCCGGATCCGCCCGTAGATGTCCATTCCCTCCCAGCGCTCGAGCCATTCCGGTTCCAGCTTGGGCAGATTGGCCTTCATCGGAAAGGCGGTTTTCGGCAGGTTCAGCGTGCCCTTGTAGTCCATTGAGGGCCCACGCTAACACTCATCCCCGGTTCCGGCAAGAACGGGGACCCCACGGGCCCGGCTACTTCTTGGGGGTCAGCGTGACGAAGCGGCTGGCGCTGTCGATCGTGACGATGAAGTTGTCGAGGAAGTCGCGCCCGAGCAGCCCATCGCGTCCCGAGCCGAGTCCCGCGTCGTGGGAGACGACGAGCATCGGCCCGAAGCGGGCACCCTCGACCTCGATGCTCTCGATGCGTACCGCGAGGACGCTCGCGTCGCCGGTGACACCCTTGATGGAGCCCCGGACGGCGTTGCGGTAGCTGACGCCGAGCGCGGCCAGCGCGGTAGGGCTGATGACCGTCCCCTGCGCGCCGGTGTCGAGGATGAGCTGGGTGCTCCCGCCGCCATTGATCCGCGCGTTCACGATGATGGGCTGCCCGGGGGTGAACGGGATGCGCGCCGCGCCCGTGGAGGCGCCGGCGGCGGCAGGGTCGGGCGTCATGGGCGCGGGATCCGAAGACGGGCTGGGCGCGCTCATCATCACGGCGCCGGAGCGAAACTTGGGCGGGACGCTGTTGATGCCCTGGGAGTAGCGAACCTCGCCTCGCTCGTCGGTCCAGCGGTAGATCTGGGCGGAGACCGGGGTCGCGGCGCCCGACAACAGACCGCCGAGTGCGAGGCCAGCGAGGAGGACGGGGCCGACGCGCTTCATGGACGTCTGATATCGATTATACGATCGCGACTATTTTCCAGAGGAGCGGGCTGGCGCCCCGGGCACGGGCCCCGGTTGGCCCGCCACCGGCTCCAGACCGCCTCGTAGACCACCAGCTCGGCGGCGCCCGCCACCGTGTTGTGGTCGAGCCGCACCCGGTACACGGGATGGAACCGATCGGTCATGGCCGAGATGGTCGGAAACCAGTCCGGAAAGATGATCAGGTAGTCGGGACAAACCTGCTCGAGGTAGCGCAGCACTCCCGGCTCGCCGTCCCGTCGGAATGGAATGATGGCCGGAGTGACCAGGCCCATGACGTCCACGATCTCGCGGCGCGAGAAGTAGGCGATCGCGCCCACATCGTTCAGGCCGAGCCGGGCACGCGCCGGCGTGTGGCGCTCGACCCACCGACCGAGGTGCACCTGCATCGCCTCGATGTTCTGGACCGCCCAGCCGTAGCGTGAGGCCGCGGGTGGCAGGGCCACGAGCATGCCGGCCAGGAGCGCGAGGGCGCCGACCCAGCCGGCGCGGCGGAGAGTCACGGCCCCGCTCACCCTGTCCTCTCGCCATCCTGGGAGAAATGAACTGGAGAAGCTCATCGCGAGCGGGGCGACGGCGACGACGATCGCGAGCGGGAGCAGGTGAATCGAGTAACGGCCTTCCTGAAAGGCCGGGCCGCGATACGGCGCCAGCAGCGCCATCGCGAGTGGATGCACGAGCAGCGCGCACGCCGGTGCCAGCGCGACCCGGCCCCATCGACGACCGAGCCACCAGAGACCCGGAAGGAGCAGGACCGGCAGAAGCGCGTCCGTCCGCCACAGCCAGCCGATCCATTCGGACTCGAACTGCCACGGCCGCATGAGCAGGGCCGTCTTCAGCGGCTCGCGGACCCCCTCGAGGAAGCCGACGAGTCCGCCCTCGACCTTGGCGGCCGCGGTGGCCGGCCATGGGGTCCCGCTGGTCGTCAGGTTGAACGCGATCCACGGCCCGAGACAGACCGCGACGGGAACACTCCAGGCGACCGCACGCCGCCACGTCATCGGGCCGGCCAGCCAGAAGAGCGGGAGCAGGAGCAGCGCCTCCGGCCGGGTGATCGCGCCGAGCCCGAGTAAGGCGGCGGCGGGCCAGGTCTGACCCTTCGTGTGGAGGACGAGCGCGGCGGTAACCAGCAGCGCGGCCACCGACACCTCCATGCCCGAGAGGGCTCCCCACACCATCGGCCCCGAGAGCCCGGTCAGCACCGATACCAGGAGACCGAGCTCCCGCCGTCCCGTCCAGATCTCGGCGAGGTGGCCGGTGAGCCAGGCGGTCGCGAGCGCGGCGATGAGACCGATCAGCTTGGCCAGGCCCGGATGGGTGCCGAACGTGGCGAAGGCGCCGCCCAGCACGAGAGTCCAGAGGGGCGCCGTGGACCCGGACACGGGCGCGCCCGGGTTGTAGGCGAATCCGTGTCCTTCGGCGAGGTTGCGCGCGAACTGCATGTGGATCCACGAATCGTCGAGGGGAAACCCCTCGAAGGAGACGGAGCCCGCGAGCTGGCGCGTCTTCAGCAGGAAGAGACCGACCGCGAGGGCGAGCGCGGCGGCAGGAGCGGCGAGGGCGAGGGCCCGCCGCCTCACCGCGGGGGGCGCTCGAAGGTGTAGCCGGCGTACTCGGCGGGCATGCGGGTGAGCGGCAGCACGTAGAGATAGCGGCCGTACGGGAGCCCGATCTCCCGGAGGCCGTCGGGCGGGGACGTGGCCGGATCCCAGTGGTCCACGAACCAGACGAGCTGGCGGATCGCGGCGGGCAAGACGATCCGGGCGCCCGGCGTGAGGATCATGGTGGCGGCGGATTGCGGGGCATAGAAGCCGAGCGGCATCTCCCCGAGCTGTACCTGATAGATCGGGTACTCGGGCATGTAGAACATCGCGTGCCGCAGCCACGGATAGGAGCGCGGGTTCCCGAGCTCGGTCACCAGCGCGGTATCGGACGGGTCGTACACCGCGCGAATCGTCTCGACGTAGGTGCGGATCACGGCCTCGTGCTCGCGCAGCGCGGCGGCGGTGCGGCTCATGATCCAGTCGTGGAATTCATCCTGCGCCCGCCACACCCAGGCGTCACCCGACCGGTTCTTGAACTCACGCGGAAGCGGCCGCGCGCTCACGAAGAAGCCGGTGTTGATGAGCAGCAGCGGCAGAACCGCGGCGGCGGTGAGTGCCCAGCGCCAATCCGGCCGCCGCAGCCGCTGGGACCCCGCCGCGACCGCCCACACCAGGACGCGGCTCAGAAGGGTCATGAGTGCGGGCAGGAAGGTCAGCACGTAGCCCGCCTGACCGAAGTGCACGAGGGCGTAGAAGATCGCCGGCGGCAGCGTCCACGCTACCAGAAACCACTCCGGAGCCCGCCAGCCGACGCGACGCGAGTAGGCCGGCAAGACCAGCGCGACGAGCCCGAGCGGGCCCAGGCCGACCAGCGTCGACTCCAGAAGATAGCGGACCTGGGCCAGCGTGACCTCCAGCGACCCGCCGAACACGGACGTCGGCAGCAGCATGGAGCCGTAGAGCTGGGTGGACGCGGCGATGTAGGCGGTGGGCCCGCCGGTCAGCCACATCATCGGCACGAGCCAGGCGAGCACGGAGACGAGCAGGATCCCACCCGCCACCGCCAATCGCCGTCGCGAGCGGACGCCCAGGACCGCGCAGCCGAGCCAGAGCGGCAAGAGCAAGAGCAGTACCGACTGTCGCATGCCGCCGGTGAGGCCGAGCGCGAGCGCGCCCCAGTAGAGATGCCGCGCGTTCCCGGTGAGCGTCCCATAGGCGAACCGCGCGACAACCGATGCCGCGAAGGCCTCACCCGCGTAGGTGAGCCCGACCGAGCCGTAGAACCAGAACAGCGGGCTCACCGCCAGCAGGGACGCCGCGGTGACCGCGGTGCCGCGATCGTAGAGCCGCAGCGCCAGCCCGTAGAGCACGAAGGTGGAGCCCGCGCTGAACAGCATCGCGAGCGCGACGTAGGCGAGCGTGGGATCGCCCAGGGACGCGTTGATCAGGCGGCCGAGCGCGACGTAGAGCAGATAGCCGGGCGGATGAGGCTGGTGCTTCGCGATGTCGAACTCGTGGAGCGCGAGCGCGAACTGTACCGCGTCCCAGTTGTAGAGCATGCGCGCCCGGTAGGGCCACCGGGACAGCAGCGTGACCGCGGCCAGGCCCGAGGCCAGCGCGAGATCGCGATGAGAGCCGAGCCGCGCGGCTACACGCCGCAACCGGCTGCCGCCCACGTCAGTGGCGACCGCGAGCTGGTCCGCAGGCACGAAGGATGGGCGGGATCGAGAGGGAGGGAGCCTGCTGCCTACGCCTTCTTGTCGTCGTCCTTCTTCGTCGCCGCCGTCGTATCGTCCTTCAGCTCGGTCACGCCCTTCTTGAACTCCTTCACACTGCTCCCGAGCGAGCGTGCCAGATCAGGCAGTCGCTGGGCGCCGAACAGGATCAACACGATGACGAGGATCAGCAGCAGCTCTTGGTATCCCAGGCCAAACATGGCGGGACTCCTTTCCTTTTCCTGACGCCCCCTGACAGTACGCGGACCACATGGGGTTGTCAACGCCGGCGGAGCGCCGGCGTGGCTCAAGCCCCCCCGCCGGCCCCCTCGCGTCCATACCCCTCCCGCAGGACACGCCGCTCCCCCACCCGGACCGTGACCCGCTGGGTATCGAGGTACTCCATGAGCGGGATGGCGTACTTGCGGCTGATCCCGAAGAGGTCTTTGAAATCCGCCGGGCTGATCTCCTTCTTCTGCCGAAGGAGCGTCACCAGCTGATCCTGCACGGTGCGGAGCGCCTCCGCGTGAAAGAAGAGCGACTCCTTCACGCGGAGGAGGGTCCGCTCCGCCACCAGGATCTGGAAGAGCTCGTGCTTCTCGTTGCCCTTGACGCCCAGCCGCGCCAGGGCTTCTTCCGGGCTGGGCGGGGCGGCGCCGGCCACACGGAACTCGGCCTCGAGACCCTTGACGACCCGCGTCTGGTCTGGACTCAGCCGGATCGCGTGGGAACCGAGCCGCACCTGGTCGCGGTCGCTCTTGACCACCCCCTCCGATTCCAGCACGGTCAGGAGCTGAGCGAAGACACGCTCCTGGGCGTTACCGACCCGGCTGCGCAGCTCCTCGCGGGAGATCCCGCCTCGCAGGGGATTCTCGGCATGGAAGGTCTCGAGGACGGCCAGCGTCTGGGAGCGCATGCGATCGCTCGCATCACGGTGGAGGAACCAATCCTTGTCGACCGCCAGGATCCGGCCGGCCTCCTGGAGCCCGTCCAGGAGCCGGCGGAGCAGGGCCGGGCCGAAGGGCGTCCGCGCGCGGAGGTCTGCGGCACGGGCCCCGGCGACGCCCGCTTGCTTGAGGTGCTCTTCCAGGACCTCGGCGGGTGCTCCGGCGGCGAGCAGCGCGAGGTGGGCCGACAGCGCCGGGCCCTTGCGCTTGAAGCGCGGCGGCGCGATGTCGAGGACCGTGCCGCCGCCGATGGTCACGATGGGCGAGTACGAGCGCACAACGAAGCGGTCACCGGGGAGCGCCACCACCGGAGCCTCGAGCCGGAAACGAGCGTGGCAGGAGCCTCCGGGCTCGAGCTGGGGCCGATCCACCGGCAGCACGCGCGCCATCACCTCCTGGGTACCGGCGTGGAAGCGGACGCGGTCGCGCGTCTTGATCGGACGCGGCGCGTCCTCCAGGAGCTCGAGGGTGGCGTCCAGGAGCAGCGTCGGCAGCAGCGTCCCCGCGGGCGCGAGCACGTCGCCGCGCTCGATGGCCGCGCGCTCCACCCCCTGCAGGTTGACCGCGGTGCGCTGACCGGCCGCGGCCTGTTCGACCGGGTGTCCGTGCACCTGGAGGCCGCGGATCTTCGACTGCACCCCCCGCGGGTACGCCTCGACCTTCTCGTCCACCGCGAACCGGCCGGCGATCAGCGTGCCGGTCACGACGGTTCCGAATCCCCTGACCGTGAACACCCGGTCGATCGGCAGGCGGGCCGTGTGATCGGGATCCTTGGTGGGCACCGCGCGACCGAGGGTGGCCAACGCGGCGCGCAGCTCGCTCAGGCCGGCGCCGGTCTTCACCGAGACCGGCACGATCGGGCAGCCCGCGAGGAAGGTGCCGTCGAGCGCGCGACGCACGTCGTCGCGGACGAGTTCGATCCAGTCGGGCTCGGCGAGATCGGCCTTGCTCAGCGCCACGAGCCCGGCCTTGATCCGCAGGAGCTGGCAGATCGCCAGGTGCTCGCGTGTCTGGGGCATCACGCCCTCGTCGGCCGCGACGACGAGGAGCGCCAGGTCGATTCCGCCCGCCCCCGCCAGCATGTTCTTGACGAACCGCTCGTGCCCGGGGACGTCCACGATCTCGATGACGAGGCCGTCGGTCTCCTCGAGGAAAGCGAAGCCGAGGTCGATCGTGATGCCACGGGCTTTCTCTTCGGGGAGCCGGTCGGTATCGGTGCCAGTCAGCGCCTTGACCAGGGACGTCTTGCCGTGGTCGATGTGCCCCGCGGTGCCGACGACGACGTGTCGCATGACGCGATCGAGGCGCTAGAGCGCGCCGATCCGCGTGCCGAGGGCGGGGACGTCGGCGGCCAGAACGGTCCGGCAGTCCAGGAGCAGCCGGTCGTCGAGAATACGACCGAGGACGGGCGGGCGGCCGGACCGGAGCGCCTCGTCCAGGCGCTCGACCGGGCGCGCGGAGGTGCCCAGCGCAATCGCCGCGGTGGGCAGCTCCACCGTCGGGAGGGCCCCACCGCCGACCTGCGAGCGCGATTCGACCACCTGCGCGCCCAGCGCGCGCTGCGTCCCCGGAGGCACTCGCGCCAGGATGCGTCGGGCTCGCCGGCGAATGGACGCGACCGGCTCGGTCAGCATTCGCAGCGTGGGAATCGTCTCCAACGCGGTGCCCGCCTCGTACGCGTAGAGCGTGGCCTCGAGCGCCGCGACCGTGAACTTGTCGATGCGGAGCGCCCGGTTGAGCGGGTTGCGAGCCAGGCGCTCGATCAGCTCTGACCGCCCGACCAGCAGCCCGGCCTGGGGGCCACCCAGGAGCTTGTCACCCGAGAACGACACCAGATCCACGCCGGCGCTCACCACCTCGGGCACCGTGGGCTCGTACGGGAAGCCGTAGCGGGTCAGGTCCACGAAGCAGCCGGAGCCCAGGTCCTCCATGACCGGGATCCCGCGGGCTCGGCCCAGCTCGGCCAGCTCCCGGGAGGACACCGCGGCGGTGAACCCGACCACGCGGTAGTTCGAGGTGTGGACCTTGAGGATCAGCCCGGTCTCCGGGCCGATGGCGGTGGCGTAGTCCTTGAGGTGCGTCCGATTGGTGGTGCCCACTTCCCGGAGCACCGCGCCCGAGCGCCGCATGATGTCGGGAATGCGGAACTCGCCCCCGATCTCGATGAGCTCTCCGCGGGAGACGATCACGTCCTTGCCGCGGGCGAGGGTCTCCAGCGCGAGCAGCACCGCGGAGGCGCAGTTGTTGACGACCAGCGCCCCCTCGGCCCCGGAGAGGCGCCGCAGCGGCCCGTCCACGTGGGCGTAGCGGGAGCCCCGCTCCTTACGGGTCACGTCCATCTCGAGGTTCGAGTAGGACGACCCGACCGCCTGGAGTCGCTCCTGGGCCAGCGCCGACAGCAGGGCGCGACCGAGGTTGGTGTGGAGGACCACGCCGGTGGCGTTGATGACGGGAGCGAGCGAGAACGGCCCGTGATCGACGAGACGCGCCACGACCTGGCGCCCGAGCGCCTCACCGTCCGAGGCCGCCCCGCCCCCCTCCAGCAGACGGCGGCGCTCCGCCGCCAGCACCTCGCGCACCGCCGCGGTCAGGCGGGGGCGCGGAGTGGAGCGCAGCGCTTCGTGGGCGGCGAGCGTGCCGATCAGCGCGTCCACCGACGGGAGGCCGCGCAGCATCGCCTGGATCGCGGTCTCGCCGGTACGCCGCCCGCTCTTACCCGCCCGCGGCAAGCTCGGTCTCCACGCGCTCCTTGACCCGCGCGATGACCTCGTGGGCCTCGCGTCGGATCGCCTCGGCGCTCGCGCGCTCCGCGCGCGTCTGCAGCAGCCGGCGGACCGCGTCCTCGGTCAGGCCGGCCCAGAGCTCGTCCAGATCGCGCGGGGAAAACCCCTGGCCCCGCAGCGCGGCGCTCCACTCGCGCGCCAGCTCCTGCACCAGGCGGTCGCGCTCGTGGGCGAGCCGCCTCGCGCGCTTGATGAGCTCTGGCAGTCGGGGAGCCATCGCGGCGCTACTCCTTCACGAGCCGGCGGATCGAGTCGAGCAGGTTGGCCTCCCAGCGTCCGTTGGAGACGCACTGGAAGACGCGGTCCGTCTTGAGCTTGCCGGAGCCGCCGCGACGATAGGCGTGGGTGCTCATCTTGGAGTTGACCTGGATCAGGGTAGCCCCGTCGCGCCCCGGCTGCACGAAGAGGGTGAAGGCCACGAGAGCCTCTCCCTCCAGCTGCGCTTCCCCCATGCGCCCGCAGTCGGCGTAGACCCCGATCGGGGAGATGAAGTCGTCGGAGGAGATGACGCCCGAATCCTTGGCCACCACGCGAAGCGGGATGTTCTCCACCGCCAGGGCCTGGACGATCGCGCGCCACGTCGTGTCGTAGGCTGCGGGCGCCTCGTCGCGGTACGGGGGTGGAGCGATCGGAGAGATGATCGGCCGCGAGCATGCGGCGAGACCGACGCAGACCGCCACCGCGAAGAGCGCCGGGTGACGTCCGGAGGGGCGCCGCGTCATGGCCACCATTCTACCCTTTGTGATGGTCGATCCCGCGGTAGGCCCGGATGAACCGGACGATCCGGGCCTCGTCGAAATCGTCGAAGGTATCGAGCCGCGTCCACGCGGTGAGCGCGATACGCGTGCGCATGCCGGGATACGGGGCCAGGAGCACCTGCGTCTCGTAGCGCCGCGTTATCTCCGCGAGCTTGGCCACCAGATCGGGGCAGGGGCCAGCGCAGCGGTACTGGATCACCACGCCTCCGTCCTCCAGGTTGTGGACCTGCAGCTCCCGGGCGACCGGCTCGCTGTGGATACCCCACGGCGCGATGTACGGCAGGTGCGCGCCGGAGGTGGGGGGATCCGAGTTGTAGGGCGGATGGGCCTCGGTGGCCAGTTGGATGTGGGCGTTGCCCTGGTCCTCGAACTTGAGGCCCGGTAGATCGGCCACTGCGCGGTAGGCGAAGTACCCGATGATCATCGCCGCGGCCACCGCGATCGTAACCCCGGTGGTCCAGAGCCGGCGCCGACGGACTGAGCGACCAGCCCGTCGCGGCTTCTCGATGCTACCGGGTTTGTTCTTCGCCATCCCGATTCTCTCCGGCCCCTGGTGGCGGAAGCGTGTGGGAGTCGAACCCACCTCCGACTTGTCTAGAGCCGGACGCCGGATTTGAAGTCCGGGAGGCCCACCGGGATCCTAGACGCTTCCGGAGCTACAACTGCGTCTGAAATCAGGCCGTTTCAGTGTACCACCGAGTGGTTGATCCGGAGACGGCCCCGGGGGCGGATGGCCCGCGTGCTACCCTCGGCGGGTGAGCCGGATCCGGTTCTGCCTGCCGCTGGCCGGCCTCGTCGTGGCGCTGCTGTTCGCCGGACAACCCGCGTCGGGCGATGGACCTGACGCGCGCGGTCTCTCCCCCGCCGAGCAGGAGTTCCTGGAGCGTCACTGGCGCACGCCGATCGCCCCACAGGGCGAGGCGCCCGCCGGCTTCTCTCCGGTCGAGCGATC
>JACXTT010014597.1_pt1 | contig 10261 bp, 7 predicted proteins | sample 9270951 | NCBI WGS metagenome assembly JACXTT01 (sample SAMN15532306, study PRJNA645909) | rock metagenome | isolation source: weathered quartz diorite | place: Puerto Rico | collected 2017-06-21
ATGGAATGCTGGTATTCGATGCCCGATACGTGCTGCCGATTACTCCGATCCTCATGGCAATCGCTTCCCAGTTCATCGTTGCGAGGGGAAACGGCCAACCGGATCGCCCTCAGGCCGCACTCGGCTTGCGGAAGGCCGCTCTTGGTCTGCTGGTCCTGAGCACGCTGTTCCTCACCTTCTACTGGGCGTCACCGTTCCGGACCGTGGACCGCGACTTTCAGATGAGCTGCTACCATGCCGCCATCGTGCTGACGGAAGCACAGCCAACGGGTCAAACTCTGGTGAGCATCGGGGATGGGCCTTATCCGGATAACGGTGTTGGCTTCGAAGCCGGGGTTTATGTCGCTTATCTGTCGGGGCGGCACCTCGTCGCCATGAATTACGCTATTCCGGACGGGGTTGAAGCCGAGCAACTGCTTGCGGCGGCACTGCACAAGAAGGCCGACGCAATTCTGGTTTGGGGAAAACCCGCCAACAGCAGCTATGCGACGATTGTCGGCGAGCTTCGCCAATCGCAAGGGGGCTCAGCAGATCGGGCGATTTTGGATCCAAAGCTGGGAGAGGTCGGAAGAGTGATTTTCTTCTCCCAACGGTGATCCACATTATCGCGAAGAGCCCAGAGTCATGTCTGAATCTGTACCGATTCAAGTCTCCGAGAAACTGACGCCGCCCTGGCGGTCTGAGCCTTCCCTTCGAGAAACCGTCGCCGTGTGCCTGGCGTCGGCAGCAATCTTCGTGGTGTTCACGTCAGTGATAACGCCCTATCTCTCTCTGGTGGACAACTTCGGTGATAACTCGGCGTACATATCCATCGCTGCGGCGATCCGCAAGTGGGACTTTCGCGGAGTCTTTGTCAAACATTTTTGGGGATACCCCTACTTCATGGCCGCAATCTCAAAACTGACGGGTGTCTCCGACCGGACCGCCCTTCTGCTGGTTTCGTGGGTTGCATCGGTAGTCGCGGTGATCCTGGCTTATCGCCTCTGGGGCGGGTGGATCGCCACTGTATTCGCCATCGCCAATTTTGACTGGTACCAGCGTTCATATCTGGGCGGATCAGAGCCGCTGTTTGTCGCTCTAGTGTTCGGCTCGTTTCTTGCGATCCGCAGGGAACGCTGGCTGCTGGCCGCGCTTCTCGCTGCACTCGCCACTGTCACTCGGCCACTCGGAGTCTTTCTTTTGCTCGGCATCGGACTCAGGTTGCTGTGGCGACGGGACTGGAAACATTTAGTACCATCCGCGCTGATCGGCCTCGTGATCGGCACTCTCTATGTGATTCCTCTCGCTCGTTATTTCCAAGATCCCCTAGCCACCGTTCACAGCTACGAATCGTCTCAGGCAGCAGCCACCGAGCCGCTTTTCGGCCTTCCCTTTTACGCCATGATTAAGGGGACGCTTCTCTCTCCGGCACCACTCTCGAACCTGGTGCTGACTTTCGGCTGGATTTTTCTGGTGCTGATCGCGATCGTAGCAATGGTGTGGACAAAGCAATTCCGCAGCTACGCCCGCGAACACGTGCCGGAGATTATCTTCGTGGCTCCGTACCTGCTCTCGCTCTATTGCTACAACTATCCCATGTGGGCACGAGGCAATTTCCCCCGCTTTGCGATTCCGATTGTTCCCTTTGTTCTTTTGGCGCTCGGACGCTGGCTTCCCAAAGACCGGCGGATTCTCTGGGCTCTGGCTCCGGTCACGGCAATACTCGCGGCCAGCTCGGCAATCGGAATCCGCAACGTCGTTCATCTTCTCCGGCTCAAAAGCTAGCCGAGAGGCTATCGCAGCAGCCCGTTCGCGCGTTCCAGCAGCTGTTCCACGTGAGCTTTCCAGCTGAAGGTTGCGGACTGCCGCAGTCCGTTCTCACGGAGATCAGACTGCAATGCCGAAGAATCGAGGAGTTGCTCAACCTTGGCAGCCAGATCGCCAGGAGATAACTTCTCGAAGAAAAGGGCGGCGTTGCCCACGATCTCACGGTGCACCGCGAGATCGGAAGCGACGATCGGCAAGCCGCTGGCCATAGCCTCCACCAGCGGATGCGCAAATGTCTCGGTGTACGCAGGAGTGACGTAGATGTCGCATGACCGATAGACGTGACGCAACATCGGGTACGGGATCGTGCCCAACTGCACTACCTCTTCCTCGATTTGCAGTGCGCGCAAAAGGGCGCTGGCTTCGTTGGTTCGATAGCTGCCGGGATTCTTCCCGGGCGACAGCTCGCAGGTCAATATCAGCCTCATCGTTCTCGGCGCCCGGCGCTGCTTAAGGATGGCCACGGCCCGCAGGAGCGTCTCAAAGTTCCTGTAATAGTTGTAGTGGCTGACAAAGAGCAAACGCACCGAACCCTCCGTCGCGCGAAGCTTTTCCTCGATTGAAACCGGCAATGACGTTCCGTTGGCGAAAAAAAGATCGCGGTCGAAGCCATGAAGGACCGCGGCTACGCTGCGCCCGGACCAGACACTGAGCTCGCGGGCAAAAGCTTCGCTGGGAGCCAAGGTCAGTTCTGCGCGCCGGATCGAATGTCGGGCCAGTACACTCTTCAAGCGTGTGTCAGCCCACAACCGGTAGTCGCCGCGGCGGCGCACGTCGCGGCCGAAGTCGGCAGAGGTGTAAAGAGAATTCCGGCTCAGAAGAATCTGCGGCACCGGCGAATTCCAGATCGCAAAGTTCCCCGCCGACAACAGGACTTCCCCGCCCGTCTTCCGCACCAGCTTGGGAACTTCCCTCTGTTCCCACAAAAATCGCGCGAGGGTTGCCCGTTCTTCGATCCCGCTGCCAAGAATCTGCACATTGGATGCGACCGGGAGCGCTTCGCCAGCAGCCCTTCCGGCCAGGACTACAGCTTCCACGTCGGGCCGCGCTGCAAGGTGAGGAACCACGTTGCGCAGGTAGGTCAGCCCCCCTCCTGCCGAGGCCCCCAGGGCGTGGATGAATAAGCGCATGAGGATCTATTGCCGCGTCGCCACCGGGTTCGTCGCGTAGCGGAAGCGCATGCCGTGCACAAGTGTCGTGTGATAGGTGGCCGGTTCCGGCATAACGTCCATGAGCAGGAACGCCAGAACCCAGAAGAGAATCGTGAGATAGTACCCGACGGCAAACAACCAATCCTCGAAGCCCGCGTGCACTAAACCGGCGATCAGCACCATCATGAGCGGGACAGAGTAGTGAGCGCCGCTGCCCGTCCGCCGCATCCAGAGATACACACGCCAGAGTGCCCGCACCAATAGAAAGATCAGCAGTATGAAGGGCAGAATTCCCAACAGCCCCACCCATTCCGTAATCGCCAGGTAGCTGCTTCCGTGCTCGCGGTTGATAGAACTCGAAGCAAATTTGCCCATTTCGCCAAAGGGCTTGTCTCCAGAAATACTGGTGCCGAACCCGCTGCCAAAGTATGGATTGTCCTGGATGACCCGCATCGTCGCCTGCCACGGCGTCAGTCGGGATCCGAATAATCCCTGATCCTGGTGTCCTTTGTAGATAACGCCGGTCACGAGCGAGCTCTTTAATTCGTCGAAACGGCTCGGAGCGGCAATTGCGGTAATGCCGACCACGCAGGCTGCGGCGACCATTCCCTGCAAAATCAGTTTGTGCCGTCGCAGACCCAGCAGCAGCACCAGCATGGAAATACCTGCCGCCAACATGGCGGCGCGCGTAACCGAAAAATACACGAGATAGACTGCGCCCACGCAGGCCACCGCGCGCCGCACCCGGAGATTCCTCGATGGAGCTACGAGCGCGCCCCACAGAAGCAGCGGCGCCACTACTACTCCTTCCACCGCGCCCAGGGAGTTCGTATTGCCCCACACTTCTTGACCGAGAACCATGTAGCAAAAGGCGCTCGCATACACACTCACTTCGCAGACCAGCAAGAATCCTCGGAAGAAGCGGTCAGGATCCCGCAAAACTAGGCGGGCCCCCGAAGCGCCGTACAGAAACAGCAGAAACAGGCTGATCGCCTTCAACAACGAGAATTGGGGAACGACCGACACCATGGCCGAAACCATGGCGCTGGTGACACAAAACAGCGATGCCAAGTGAAAGGGGTGGTAGCGCTGCAAGCCCAGCCGCATGGCACGCACAAATCCGACGAACGCCCCCGCGATCAACACCGCCCAGCGCCCCGAAGTCCAGGGGTCCGACATTGGAACGTCCATCCCTGCCCAGAGGAAGGCGATCATCAAAAAAGGAAAGAAAAGCCGGTCGTAGTACCAGAGGCAAACCACCAGGATCTGCGCGAAGATCAACCGACCCAGGTACTGCTGGTTGCTGACGAGTCCCGGCATCGACCGCGCCAGCACGATCAGCGCCAGCACCACCACTACGGGCAATCCTGTCAGCGCGATCCGTAAGGCCTTATCCACGGCCCGCTCCAACAGTAGCCGTCACCGAGCGGACGACTCCGTCCGCCCATGCCTGGGGCAGAAATCTCGAGCTGGTTTCGAAGCTGCGTTCCGCCATTTGCCTTTGCAACTCAGGAGCGGTGGATAGTTCTTGCATCGCGCGCGACAGCGCTTCCGGGTTCAGAGCTGGCACCACGTATCCATTCTCTCTGTCTCGGACCATGTCGGCAACACAGCCGGCGACATCGCTGACGACTACGGGCAATCCACACGCGACGGCCTCGTTGACTACCAGCCCCCACGTATCGCTGTGAGTCGGGAACACCAGCGCTTCCGCCAAACCATAGAAGGCGGGTAATTCGTCGCGCTGCAGGAACCCAGGGAACATTACCTGTCCGGGATTAATCTGGCGGGAACGCCGGACCAGTTCCTCCCGCTCTTCTCCATCCCCGGCCATTACCAGCCCCACAGCGCGGCGCGTCTTCTCCGGCAGTGTCGCATAAGCGGAGAGCAGATCAAAAACGCCTTTGGCCCGCACGAACCTTCCAACATACAGGAGATAGCGCGGCGGCAAACCCAGTCGCGTGCGTCGATTCTGGTCCTGACGTGCATCTTCCGCGGCTTTCGAAAAACGTTCCACGTCCACGGCGTTTGGGGCAACGCAGATTCTGCTCTCCGGAACGCCAAAGCTTTTGAGATATTCGGCCGCTGAGGTTCCCGGAACGACATACCCCTGGCAGGCGTGAATGAATCTGCGCTTGGCGCTCTCCACTCCCCAGCCGTTGGTTCTGGAGTCAGCTGCGTTGCTCTCCGACCACAGCAGAAATGGAATATTTTGCCTGCGCGCCCAGCGCTGCGCCTGCCAGGTAGCAAGATAGTTGTAGCCTCCGGCCAGAATCACCTGCGGAGCGCTCGCTTCGAGAGCGGCACCCACTCCGCACGTCACCAATATGTTGAATCGGCCAATCTTGCGGCGGTAGGACTTCAGCACCTCATAGGAGAAACGGATTTCGTCGCGATAGACCTGCCACTGGCGCAGATCGGGATCGGTCTCGGAAAGAAAGATGACGTGGGGCGCGACCTCTGTTCGCGCCGCAAGCGCGTTGAACACCGGAATGCGGTAGGGCGCGATGATCTCCGTCAAGATGACAAGGCGGCGTTTCACTCGAGGACCTCGCGGTAGATGGCCTCGAGGCGCTGCACCTGATGCTGCAGAGTGAATGATTTCAGGATTGTCTCCCGCGCCGCTGCGCCGATTCGCCTCCGCTGGGAGTCATCCCGCAGCAGAATTCGCAGGCCCTCGACTAATTCCTTGTGCCCTTCCGGTGGTACGAGCCAGCCGTTCTCGCCGTGGCGTATGATCTCTTCGATTCCCTGGCCGGTGCATCCGACGGCGACCTTGCCGGTGGCCATCGCCTCCAGATAAACGCATCCTAAGCCTTCGTACCGACTGGGTAGGACAAACACGGTGCACCGACGACAAGCCTGCGCGACTTCCTGACGACTCTGCCGGCCGTGGAAACGAACTGCACTCAGCACGCCCAGCTTTTCGGCCAGTTGACGGACGCGACCCGACTCCGGGCCATCACCAATCACTTCCCAAGTGAGGTCCGGAAACTCCAGACGCAGCGCAGCCAGGGCGTGCACGACGGATTCGTGCCCTTTACTGGAAATCAGGTTCCCAACAGTTAGAAGGCTCGCCTGTACCGGATCGTCTCCCGGTTCAAAGAGTGACGGGTCAGCGCCGTTGTAAACCACCGACACCGCGGAATTTCCTCCCGTCCCCTCGCACACTTCGTCGCAAATGTGGCGGCTGACTCCTATTACTCGCCGCGCCTCCGCATACACTCCCCGCGAGACTTTCGCGCACCAGCGGCCCTGCCATCTAGGAACTTGCCGGAGTGAGAATGCGTCGAGCCCGTGCACGGTGACCACGAATGGGATTTTGAAACAACGGCTGAGAAGTGAAGCAGCATGCCCGCAAGGCAGGGCGCCGTGAGCATGGACGATATCGACACGAGAGCGAGCGTGCAGCTTGCCCACGGCCCCTTGCAGCCGCTGATAGAGCCCGATCCCGGCGCTCGCCAGACCCGCTCTGCCCGGCAGCGAGGGATATCGGTACCAGTGGGCTTCAGGGGCTGACGAGCTTTTTAGCGGCTTCGGCCGGTAGAACGGTTCTACCGCAAACACGGTAGACTGCACCCCGGTCCGGACCAACTCCACAAGCGGCTCTGCGACGAAGCAGCCGCCGCTTTCGTTGCCAGCCTTGGGATAGAAAGGCGTGATCGTCAGCACGTGCAAGGGGCGCGCGGAACTTGAGGAGGGCTGTGAAGGCGTCACGCGTTTTTCCCCACGACCTCCTCGAACGCTCGCGCCCACTGCGAAGCAACCTGGTCCCAATCAAAATGAGCAGCGTGTTCCGCCGCGGCCTTCGACATCGCTGCCCGTAGAGCGGCATCCTGGACAAGTAAGTCTACCTTCTGGCCGAGTTCGTCCTCGCTTGCCACCAGGAAGCCGGTCACGCCCTGCACAATTGCGTCCGGATGATAGGAGTTCATCGCGATGGAGGGAAGTCCGCATCCCGCCGCCTGCAACAACACCTGCGGATGGCCCTCGAGTTCGCTGGGGAACAGAAAGATGTCGGCGCTGCGCATTTCGTTTCCCAGTTCGGATTGCCCCAGATGGCCGAGGAAATCGATGTTCCGGCATCCCAGCTCCGATGCCAGCCGGCGGCATGACTCTTCTTCTTCGCCGCTCCCGGCAAGCCGGAACTTGACTTCCGGCAATCGAGCTGCCTGCTGCACAACCAGATCAGCGCGTTTGTAGTGACGGAAAGAGCCGGCAAACAGGACCGTCAATGACTTCTGCGGACGGTTGCCCCTCGACTCCGGCGGAAAAAAGTAGCGGCGGTCCACACCGTCATGGATTGTTTCCGCACGAACGCCCAGTTTATCGGCGAGCAACTGTGTAAGGTATCGGCAGTTGCCATAAACAGCATTGGCTTGCTGCAGGTTGAGCATCTGTCCAGGACGAGGTCCAACCCGGTCGAGCCCCCCAGACACAATGTAGGTAACCACTGCCGTGTGCCAGCGCAGGTAGCGCCGGACCTGAAAGAATCTTTCATCCAACGGGGCCTCGTGGGGAAAGAAGTAGATGTCGGGAACGTCCGCCAGCATGTGAAGCATCGTGCGCAAGGTGTTCCCCTGCTTTCCCCACCGCCATAGCCTCGTGTTGGGACGTGCGGAAATCCGCGGATCCGGCTCCTGCTGAAAGAACATTGTGATATGAAAACGGTTCGGATCCAACCGCGCCACCACTTCTTTTACCGTGAGATTCTGCGCGTTGGTGTTGCCCTGATCCGCGAAATACGGCGTGAAAACTTTGATCAGGCAGGAGGCGCGAGGTATGGAACGTCTGTCGGTCAAGACGCCAGAGTTTCAGAATTCATTGTGGAGTGGCTCCATTCTAGCCCAATCTGATGAACTCTGGCTCGAATCGCCAGTTCGGCGCTTGGCGCGCTCATGCGGTCCAGGTGCTGCAACGCCGCGCGCAACAGTCGGGCGCGGGCAGCCTTCTCCTCCCCCAACGGGAGCGGCCGGATCTCTCCCGCATCGCCTTCGAGATCGAACAATTGTTCGACGTTCCGCTCAAAGTCGAGCACCAGCTTATACTTCCGGTCCTGCACCACCAACACGCGGCCACCCATGCGCTTCTTCGGATCCATGGGATTCGTGCACCGGCCCACCGATTCCGAGATCGCCAGATCCCAGCTTCCGCCGTTTTGCATTTCTGACCGATAGCTGCAACCTTGAAACTCAGTTGGAGCATTGATGCCGAGGGCATCGAGAATAGTCGGCGCAAAGTGAATATGGCTGAAGGGCGCGTCCGATAGCGCTCTCTTTTCAATGCCGGGCACCCGCAGAAGCAGGGGCACATGCAGGATTTCCTGATATGGCTGAGACGAACGATGAAAGCGGCAGCCGTGATCCAGAAATTCCTCGCCGTGGTCGGCGGTCATCACGAATACAGCCGAGTCCCATCGAGAAGAGCGGCTCAGCGTATCTGCCAGTCTCGCCAATTGGGTATCCACCCAGCGAATGCCGGCGTCATGCAGGTGCAAGATCTGGTCGCGGTATTTGCGCAGGCGCTCCGCACCGACATCCCCTCGGTTCCAGGCCGCATTCAGATAGCGCGCCTGTCCAGGCTTGATGTCGGACGCTCCCAGAGCTGTAAGAGCTTGCGCAGGCGGGTAGTAGGGCGCGTGCGGGTCCATGAAATGCAGCCACAAGAAGAACCGCTCGTCGTCGAGCGAAGCCAGCCAGTCGCAGGCGCGATCAACAAGAACGTCAGCCGCCGGGAAACGTCGCAGGGTATCCCATGTCTCATGTTTCGGGGCGGCGAGCCACTGGCAGTATTGGAAATAGAGTTCGTCATACAGCCGTCCGAGCGGGCCGGCCTTGCGCGCCAGATCTGCGATCTTCTGGTTCAGACGAGCGCGTGTCCGGATTTCGGATGACCGGGCTACCTCGGTCGACGACGGCGATTCGTCGGAGAGAAAATCCTGATACACCTCGAAGCCTTGCCGGTAACCGAAGCGCGTCGAAAGGTAAGGATTCGCCGCCACGTACGCCGCTGTTCGGTAGCCGGCCTGCTGGAGAACGCTCGCCAATGTCGGCTCTCCAGGCGCGATTCCCACGATGTCCCGCCCAAGAGCCAGAGGAAAACGCGAGGCCAGTATCCCGGGGAACGAATAGTAGGTGGGTGCGCCGGTGGCGATGGCCTTGGGAAACACCAGGCTCTCGGCTGCAAGGCGATCAAGAAACGGTGTCGTGGCTCGCGCGTAGCCCATGAATCCGGTGTGATCGGCGCGCAGGCAGTCCACCGTCACCAGCACCAGAGACTTGTGGTCGCTCACGCCTCTGCTCCGCTGCGTATTGCGCTGACCGTCACCGGAATTCTGCCGCTTCCACTCTCGTAGCTCCCAGTTTCGACAATCTCCAGTAACTGCCGATCGTTGACGAAGAGCAGGTCGGAAAATCTCGCCTTCAGCCCGCCGAGGAATTCCCGAAGTGTCGGAAGAGTCTTCTGGCAGAACGACGCCAGCGTAGAGTGAAAATTGATGGAGTGCACAGAAATGATCAGAGGCACTCCGGCAGCCAGCCATTCCTCAGCATTCTTGACGAGATCTTCCCCGCAAAGATCGGCATCGAGAGCCGGCTCAAAGTCCACGGAACGATAGAGATGCAGAAGTCCGTGCTCGTCAAAATGGGGAGGACGCGTTGTGCCCGGCCCGTTCTGTGCCACGCCAATTCCTTTGGCCTTCCACAGCCGATGCGTGGTTGACTCCGCCCGGTATCCGGGAGCGCATGCAGAAACCGCGTCGGTCTGAAAGAATTTGTGGAATGCGTGGGCAGCCCAGTCGATCCACAACTGTTGTTCCTTCTCCGGCATGAAACGTTTGGAAGGCGGATTCTCAGGGTTCCAGTATTCGTAGCCCACCCAGGGCATGCGCCAATGGATGTAAGGTGTCTCGGCTTTCCACAGCGTCCGCAATAGCGCGCTCCGCTCTCCGCCACGGACGAGCGCCTGAGTAACGGCCTGCTGGCAGAAGTGCGTCGCACAATGTAAAGCGGGAGCGAACACTCCCATTCTAATTCCTTCGCGATAAGCGTCGAACAGGCCCGGCCTTTCCCAGTGCCCGGGCAAACCTTCGGCGAGCGGTTTTAGGGAGGTCTGACGGAAATCCGACGCTATGCTTGCCGTAAAATCCACGTTGGCAACCGCGAAATTCATGCCGAGACACGGCGCCTGCCCGACGGAATCTCGCAACGCCTGCAGCATTTCCGCCAACGCACCAACATCTTCCGATGTCTCCAGCGAGTAGAGATCGTAAGGCCGGTCGCCAAGATTCAACCCTGCGGCAAGCA
>JACXTT010014598.1_pt1 | contig 10260 bp, 7 predicted proteins | sample 9270951 | NCBI WGS metagenome assembly JACXTT01 (sample SAMN15532306, study PRJNA645909) | rock metagenome | isolation source: weathered quartz diorite | place: Puerto Rico | collected 2017-06-21
CTTTTATCGCTACGCGAAGGCTGCAGCAACGGAGGATCGGGGAAGTACGATCGGGACTCCCCGTTTGACCCCGACGGCCTTGGAAGCCTCTGCCAACACAGTGACAGCGCCAGCAGTCGACGTGAATCCTGCAAGCATCAAGTTCCCGCATCTGCAGGTCATCAATTCGGCCCGGCCCAGGCCCGAGGAAGTTACCCAGGCTCTCCTGCTGACACTCAGCATCAGCTCAGACGGACTCCATGAGGCTGACATGTTCATTGCCGCCCGGTCTCTGATCGTGTTTAGCCGACTTGAAGTCAGAGCAGTCAAGATCCACGGGGACCAGGGACGGGCAGAAGTGCGGATCACGGTGCCGGTCTCCGTGGATCGCGGACAAGCAAGCCTCAGGAAGCGGCAGGAGGTGCAGAGGTGGCCTCTTCGACGTCGAGATCAGAAAAGCTGGGAGTTGTTGTTTCCAGAAGACATTGTTTACATGCCGCGGCAGACTGCCGTACGGGTCTTGTCTCACCAGCTTGCGCTGTTGGCGGATTCTGAAAGCCCGTCAGTAAAGGTCCGGCAGAAAGCGCTGGCGGAGATGCTTAACACACTTCTTGCGGAGTAGAAGTTCTGCGGCACCACGGCCGGAAGGATTCTTGCCTGCTGTAAGAGATGCGCCGCCTATCGGCTTGGCAGGTAGTGAATCTCCCGCTCGTTGTCCTCAGCCTCAGCCTTAGCCTTACCAACGCGCTCACTGGTGAGTCTCGCCATCTGGAGCAACCGGATCAGTGCATGTTCAGATTCGCCGCACCAGCCCCTGATCGGTTGCTTTCGTATTACGGACAAGCAACAGCACCACAATCATGCCCGCAAAGGGGACCAGGCCCGCAACTATAACGATGGGATCGAAGGCGTGCGTTGCCGTAGCCTGGCGGGCGTCTGAGAAATAGCCGATGAGCTTGAATGCGATGATGGTTCCAATGCCCGCGCCGGTTCCGCTCAGGCCGCTTACCGACGCCACCGCATCGCTGTGGAAAAGATCGGACGGCAGCACGTTCGCCATGGTCGAGAAGGCAGCGTAGGCGAAGGTGGCAAGTGCGAAGAGGAATGCAATCAGATACAGATTCCTGGTGAAGATTGTCGGGATAAGCATGGTCACCCCGATACCGCCAAAAATGATCATGGACTTTCTCGCCGCTCCCAGCGACCATCCTCGCTTGACCAGGTAGCCTGAGACGGTTCCGCCGAAAAAGTTCCCCAGATCCGCCGCAATGAATGGGACCCACACTGCAATCAAGCCGGTCTTAAGCTCGATTCCTTTTGCTACCAGATAAATGGGGAACCAATCGGTGACAAAGAACCAGACTGGATCGGTGAAACTTTTGGCAGCGATTGTCCCCCAGGTCTGGGGAAGTTTGAGAAGCTCGCGCCATGGAATTTGAGTCTTGCGTTGCGGTACCTCGCTGGCTTGGAGCTTATCGGCCGCGATCAGCCGAAGTTCAGCCTCGCTGATTCGCGGATGTGTCTCCGGCGGGTAGTAGAGCCAGCGCCATGCCATCAGCCAAACAAATCCCAGCAGGCCCGGGATCATGAAAGCTGGACGCCAGCCCCAGCGGAAGTAGATCCAGAGGACGATGAAGGGAGCAATCGCTCCACCGATCGAAGAGCCGCTGTCGAAGATCGCCGTCGCCAGTGCCCGCTCGCGGTTCGGGAACCATTCCGAGACAGTTTTGGTGGCGGCCGGCCAATTGGCCGATTCCCCCGCTCCCAGCAGGAATCGAAATCCGGCGAAACTGAAGAAGCCGTTCGCCAGCGACGTCAGTATTGAGACAGTGGAATACCCTGCGACCGTGAGCGTGAGGCCGCGTCTGGTGCCGATGCGATCCATCATCCGTCCGAAAACGGTTTGCCCAAGCGAATACGCAACCCGGAATGCGATCACGATGTTGGCGTAATCGCTGTTGGTCCAGTGATAATCCAGTTTGAGATAGGGAGCCACGAGCGACAGGGTCTGCCGGTCGATGTAGTTAATGACCGTCGAGGCAAACAGCAGCCCCGCAATCCACCAGCGCAAAGCGGAAATGGGGCGAGTCTTGATGGCGCTTTGCACAGCTGTCGGCCTTGGGCGGAGGATCAGGTCCGCATTTATTACCGGTCAACTTCTACGCATAGGTCCGCAGAGCCGAACTCAACAGCGCAGCAGAATTTTCGTCAAGATAGATTGTCGCATTGGGATGCCGGCGCAGGATCGACGCCGGTGCCATCGGACTGATTTCTCCTTCAAAACACGCCTTCAACGCTTGCGCCTTTCGGGTGTCAGGCACGACCGCAAGAATCTCCTTGGCCTTGAGAATCTGCTTCACCGACATCGAGAGCGCCTGCTTCGGCACCTGCGAGATGTCGGCAAACCACGCCTCGCCCACTTGCTGGCGACGGCACGCTTCGTCCAGGTTGACGATCAGGTAGGGATCCTCGGTCTCAAAATCTGCCGGAGGATCGTTGAAGGCGATATGGCCGTTCTCACCAATTCCAAGAAATTCGACGTCGATGGGTGCGGATGCCAACGCCCGGCCAACACGGCCAACGACCTCGGCGGGATCGGCATCGCCATCGAGCAGATGATATTTCTTGATTCCAGTCTTATGTACCAGTAGTTCCAGCAGCATCTTGCGGAAGCTGCCAGGATGAGTGACCGGCAACCCGATGTATTCATCCAGATGAAACAACTCGACCCGAGTCCAATCGATATCGGGCTCTTTGACCAGCGCGTCCAGAAACTCGGACTGTGACGCAGCGGTGGCAGCAACCACCCGGGCTGTCTCGTGATCGCTGATAGCACGTCGAATTGCGGTGGCAGCTTGCGTCGCGGCAGCATTGCCGAGCGACTTCTTGCCGGGAAATACTTTGAGCACCATGCCCATGTCTCTCTCCCTTGCACTGCGGGCGGTCAACGAAGTGTGGTGGATTATACAAGACACCGGAAGTTGCCAAGCGGACCCTCGCCTCTTAGACTGTGGCGCAGCCAGATTCTGCTTGAGGGCAAGTATGGGCTCAAACGTTTCGCTTGTGGCAGTGCCACATCTCGCCTGGAGCAACTGGACCACAGCGCGCGCTGTTCGTCGGGTTCTGGTGGCCTTCCTGCTGGTTGGGGCTGCATTTACGTTAGCGCCGGAAAGCAGTGCACAAGAGGTCCGTGTGGATGCTGCGCCCGGCCACGTGACCAACTCATTCAGTCCTCTCTATGCGCTAGGCACGACCGTTGACCGGGTGCCGAGCAACGCCACCGATACATTTTTCCGGTCGGACCAGCTCAAGCAGGTCTTGTCCGCCGGGTGGGGAACAGTGAGTTACCGGCAGAATACCGAGTTGTTCGTCCAGGCCTGGCACTGGAATCCCAAGGGAACTTGGAGCGACCCATCGGGCAAAGGGTACTTCACCGGAAAAGCAACCCCGACTGCAGACACGATCCGCCACTCGTACGGCTATTCGCTCCAGCATCGCGGCTTCACCCGAAACGGTGGAACTGAATTCGACGGCTTCTCGCGCCTCGACGACGGCGACCTCAATACCTACTGGAAGAGCAATCCCTATCTCACAAAAGTGTTCACTGGCGAAGATGATTCGCTTCATCCCCAGTGGGTGGTGATCGACCTGGGAAAGAAACAGGACGTCGATGCGATTCGCATTGTCTGGGGCGCGCCTTATGCGCTTGTCTACCAAGTGGAGTACTGGACCGGCGAAGACGCAATGGATGATCAGGGTCACGGCGAGTGGAAGAAGTTTGAGTCGGGAGCGGTGACCAATGGCAAAGGCCGCACCGCCACCCTCCCGCTGGGCTCGCCGGCGAGCACGAAGTTCGTGCGCGTCCTGATGACCGAATCCTCGAACACTTGCGATACTCATGGCTCGAGCGATCGCCGCAACTGCCTGGGCTATGCCATCAGAGAGTTCTACCTGGGCACCATGGATGGCCAGGGAAATTTCAAAGACCTGCTTCACCACAGTCCCGATCAGCAGCAGTCGCTCACCTACTGCTCGTCGGTTGATCCGTGGCATGAGCCATCAGATTTATATGTTGCACCCGATCGGATGGAATCGGGAGATCAACCCGGCCTCGATCTCTTCTACACCAGCGGAATAACGCGTGGCCTGCCGGCGGTGATTCCGGTCGCCATGCTCTACAGCACGCCGGAAGACTCTGCGGCGCAGATGACCTACTTGAAGAAGCGTGGCTATCCGGTCTGGTATGTCGAAATGGGCGAAGAACCCGACGGCCAATACATGCTGCCCGAAGACTACGGCGCGCTTTATCTGCAGTGGGCGGCGGCGCTGCACGGCGTGGACCCAACTCTCAAGCTCGGCGGACCCGTATTTCAGGGGGTCACTGAGGACATCAAGGTCTGGCCGGATGCGCGGGGGAGAACCTCCTGGTTTGGCCGCTTTCTGGACTATCTCAAGGTTCACGGCCGGCTTGCGGACCTGGCCTTCATGTCCTTTGAACACTATCCCTACGACGGTTGCGAGACACCGTGGAAGAATCTGTACCAGGAACCGCAGCTTCTCACTCACATCATGCAGGTGTGGCGAGACGATGGCCTGCCGCCCGAAGTTCCCTTGCTGGACACGGAAACCAACGCTCATGGCGGCGAAGCGTCAGTGGAAATTTTCGGGGCCTTGTGGCTGAGCGACACGTTTGCAGGTTTTCTGACCGCGGGAGGCAAGGGAACGTTCTACTATCATGCGTTGTCATATTCTCCGCCACACCCAGCCTGCGCCAACAGCTGGGGAACCTACCACATGTTTATGGTGGATAACAATTACGAGATCAAATCCAAGACGTCGCAATTCTTCGCGGCGCAGTTGCTCACGCAAGAGTGGGCACAACCGGTTGATGCCCAGCATCGAATCTTCGCGGCCTCAAGCGACGTAAGGGATGCTGAGGGTCACGTGTTGGTCACCGCCTATGCCGTGCTCCGGCCTGACGGCCAGTGGTCGCTCATGCTGATCAACAAGGACTACGACCATTCTCATCCCGTGCGCATCACGTTTCACGACAGCGTGGCCCACTCTGACCGTTTCTTTGCCGGGCCGGTAACCATGATCACGTTCGGGAAGGGTCAGTATCAGTGGCATCCCGCAAGGAAGCAAGGCTATGCGGATCCGGATGGCCCCGCTGCAACCTCCACGGTGGATGGCGGGGAGGGCGCGCAATATGCACTGCCACCAGCCTCGATCACGGTTCTGCGTGGGAAGCTAAACACAAAGTAGATTCAGGGTTCCAGCCTGTTGGGTGGGGTCGCATGTACCCGATTAAACTCCGCTGCTGAATCCAAACGAGCGATGGCGCCGGCAGTAAATCCACCTGCGGAAAAATCTGCCCCATCTCCTCCGTCTAAGGAAAAAGGTCATTCCGGCGACACGCCGTCGTCCACGCGACTCTCCGCGAAGCAGAGGCATTCGGGGAAAATGGTTGAAGTCGCTCGGACAGCCGTCAATGGGCCTCATCGAATGAATGACGTGCGGGGTGCTGGACAAACCACGGCAGTGCACTGTTAAATGCAGTTGCATGTGGGGAGTTTGGCCTGGTTACCAACCATGCTGTTGCTATAGTAGGAGTTCCGCGACCAACGAAGGTGAGTCCGTGTAAATGGATAGAGAGTCTTCCTGATGGCAGAGTCCGAAATAGATCTAAACAAAACCTACGATGCGGTCGTGGTCGGATCGGGCGCCGCCGGCGGGATGGCGGCGCATGTCCTGACCAGCCACGGCTTAAAGGTTCTGATGCTCGAGGCCGGAAAGAAACTCCCGATCGAGCAGGAATTGCGCTCGATGCAATGGCCTTACGACAATCCTCATCGGGGGGGCTCCCGCCGGACCGCCATTCTCTCAGCTTCAACGAATACACCATCCGCAAGCCCCCTTACGGTCCGGGCTTTGAAAAATCCAAGCATCTCCACAGCTATGTCGGCAGCACCGACTACGTGAAGAACATCGTTGTCGATGAGCGCGAGAATCCCTTCACCGGCACCAACTACGCGTGGGTTCGGGCCCGCTGTCTGGGTGGCAAGACAAACATCTGGGGGCGCCTGGCGCTCCGGCTCTCGGATTACGATTTCAAGGCTAAGAGCCGCGATGGTTACGGAGAAGACTGGCCGATCAGCTACGCCGACCTCGCCCCTTACTACGACAAGGTGGATTTGTATCTCGGCATTACCGGCGTGAAGGAAAACCTCCCCTACCTCCCCGACAGCATATTTCAGCGTCCCACCAAGCTGAACTGCGCCGAAGTCACGCTCAAGCAGGGCCTGCAGAAGATGGGCCGGGTTCTCACCCAGTACCGCGCGGGCGTCACTAGCGACGGACTGAAGCACAACCAGTATCGCAGCCGTTGCTTTGGACGTGGCGCCTGTGAGCGCAGAGGCGGTTGCGACATTCATGCCGCCTTTGACTCCCCCACCGGCTTGATTTATCCGGCCGCGGATACGGGCAACTTGACGCTGCGCACCAATGCGGTGGTTCGCGAAGTGACGGTCGACCCCCAGACGGGCAAGGCCAGCGGCGTGCATTTCGTGGATTCCCCGACGATGAAGGATTACAGGGTCCGTGCGAAGGTGGTCGTTGTAGCAGCGTCGACGCTGGAATCCGCTCGCCTTCTCTTGCTCTCAAAATCGCGGCTGTATCCCAATGGATTGGCAAACTCCAGCGGACACGTGGGCCACAATTTCTGCGAGCACATCATGGGACCCGGCGTCGTTGGCCAGGCCCAGGATCTCGTCGGCAAGCCATCCACGCTCGATGACGGCAGGCCGGGAGGTTTTTACGTGACCCGGTTCCGGAATCTTGCGGAAAAGCATCCCAAGTTCATCCGAGGCTACGGATTTGAAGGCGGAAGCGGCGCCAGGATGTTTCCGGAGGGCACGGACAAGCACGGTTTTGGCGCGTCATTCAAGGAAGAGGTGCGCAAGAACCAGGGTTCTTACATCAGCATGGGCGCATTCGGCGAAGTGTTGGCGCGCTATGAAAACTATGTCGATCTGGACCCTGTGGTTAAAGACAAGTGGGGCATTCCCGCCTTGCGTTTTCACTACAAGTTTGGCGACAACGAGCACCACATGGCCGAAGACATGAAGGAAACGGCCCAGGAGATGTTCGAAGCTGCGGGCTTCAAGATTGTGCAGGTGAGCGGCCGTGTCCTCACCGAAGGCTGGTCGATCCATGAGCTGGGCACCGCCCGCATGGGCAATGACCCGAAGACCTCAGCTCTGAATCAATTCCAGCAGTCGCATGATGTCAAGAACTTGTTCGTCGTAGATGGCAGCGCCTTTGTGAGTGCCAGTTGTCAGAATCCCACCTGGACCATTATGTCTTTGTGCTGGCGCTCCTGCGACTACTTGGCAGACGAACTCGGCAAAGGCAATCTTTAATAGGCCCGTCTTTAATAAGGCGAGCTGAAGGAGAGTCAATGTCCGCAAACGGCCCAATCGATTTGAAACAGGATCGCCGCCAATGGCTGAAGACGTCGGCCACGGTTCTGGGCGCATCGCTATTGCCGTTGCCCGCCATACCTCCGGAAACAGCTCAGGCGCAAACCGCGCCCGCCGCGCAGCCAACGAAACCTGGCGAAACCAAGTCCGTGGCGCGATTCTTCACTCCTGCACAGCACATGCTGGTCGAAGAGCTGTCGGAAGCGATTATTCCCGCCGATAGCCACTCCGGCGGCGCGAAAGCCGCCAAGGTTGCGGACTACATCGAGCAAGTCCTGCGTGAAAGCCTGGATGACAATCAACAATCGGTTTGGCGTGAGGGTCTTCGCCTGATCGACCTCATGAGCCAGCACTACCACGGGAAATCCTTCGTCGATTCCAGCTCCGAGGAAAAAATCGCGATTCTCACCGTCCTTTCCGACAACGATCACATGACCGATCTTCCCGAAGTCAGATTTTTTCGTGACCTGAAACACCTGACCACTCGAGGCTATTACACCTCCAAGATCGGTATTCACGATGAACTGGAATACAAGGGCAATCGAATTCTGACAGAGTATGTCGGCTGCGACGATCCTACGCCAAAGTCTTCGTAATCATGCGAAACACAAGTAAATGAGGTGCACATGAAATCGGCGAACTTATACTCGCGCATTTGCCTGACCCTCGCGGCCTTTGTACTGAGTCTTGCTCTCGTATCTGCTGCTTCCGGAGCGAAGCCGGAGGATGACGGATGGATCCCTCTCTTTAATGGGAAGGATTTCAGCGGCTGGTATACCTATCTGGACTCCAGCGGCAAGAACAAGGACCCGAAAGGGGTCTTTAAAGTAGAAAACGGGATGATTCATATCCTCGACGTGCCCATGTCCGATGGAAAATCAGACAATGGTTACCTCGCGACCAATCAGGATTTCTCTAATGTCCGCATTCATGCCGAGTACAAGTGGGGTGTCAAGCGTTCTTCGGAAGGCAAGAGGAATAGCGGCTTGCTCTATCTTGCAGTGGGTCCCGACGCGATCTATCCGACGTCCCTGGAGTGTCAGATTGAGGAGACGGACGTCGGAGATCTCTGGATTGTCAACGGTGCGGCTGTGACCGCTTTCTTCATCGGCCCTTCTATGCCGATGTATGACGACGACATGCAGGCCGGCACTCGTGTCCGCAGCGCACCAGGCGACTCCAGCCGCGTGCTGAAGTCCGGAGACTTCGAGAACCGCGACGGCTGGAACACGGTAGAGGTAATTATCCAGGGAGATCGGTCCACTCACCTGGTAAATGGCCGGATCGTGAACAGCGCTCATGACATTCAGCAACCTGACCCGAAGAATGCCTCCCGGATGATCCCGTTGACGAGCGGACGAATTCTCCTGGAAGCAGAGGGCTCCGAAATCTGGTTTCGTGATATCAGGATCAAACCGCTTGGGCTGCCGGAGAAGCCCTAGCCGCTGCGGGCAGAGCTTCGGACTCTCGCGCGTTGTTGGAAAGGCATTCGGGTAGAGGGATTTTGGAAAGGGCCCGACCTCGGTCATACCATTAAGCTGTCGAATACGCATCACGCTTTAGCAACTGAGGTTCGCCGTTCGGGCTCCGGCCTGGATCTGTTCTGCATCTTTGTGATTTGCAATGGACTATGGAACGCAGTCAGTACACCTTTACTAAGGAGCGCGGAAGCGCATGGCAAACAACGGCAAGGTAAGAGTCGGAATCATCGGATCGCAATTTCAGGCAGATATCCATGCCGCGTCGCTGCAAATCATGCCGGACGAGGCGGAGGTCGTCGCTGTGGCCTCCCCCACACCAGGCAACGCCGCCGGGTTCGCCAAGAAATTTGGTATCCCGCGAGTGTTCACCGACTACCACGAAATGCTCAAAGAAAAAGACGTTGAGCTGGTGACCATCGCGGCCCCGAACAGCCTGCATGCGCAAATGACCAAGGATTGCGCGGCTGCCGGCAAACATATCGTCTGTGAAAAGCCCCTCGCCATGACCATCGCGGAGGCAGAGGAGATGATCGCCGCAGCAAAACGGCACGGCGTTCTGCTGATGTACGGCGAGGAGCTTTTGTTCACACCGAAATATTTGAAAGCGAAAGAAATGGCCGATGCCGGCGCCTTCGGAAAAATCTATCTCATCAAACAAAGCGAAAAGCATTTCGGCCCGCACAGCGAATGGTTCTGGGACATCAATCGCTCCGGCGGCGGCGCATTCATGGACCTCGGCTGTCACGGCATCGCCTTCTGCTACTGGTCCCTTGGCCGCTCCGCGATCAAATCGATCTATTGCCAGATGGACACGTACGTTCACGCGGACAAGACTCAAGCCGAAGACGATTCGCTGTGCATTCTTGAGTTCGCGAACGGCGCGGTAGCGTTGATCGAGAACAGTTGGGCGCGCCGCGGAGGCATGGACGATCGCATAGAGGTTTATGGCGAGGCCGGCGTAACCTACGCCAACCTGCATATGGGCAACGCGCTGCCCACCTACAGCGAAAACGGGTACGGCTACGCTGTCGAGAAAGCCCCCACTACCAAAGGCTGGACGTACCCTGTCTTCGAGGAACTCTGGAATTACGGTACGCCGCAAGAACTGACCCACTTTGCCCGCTGCGCCCGCGGAAAAGAAACCCCGAAAGTTACCGGAGAAGATGGCTTGGTCGTGATGCACGCTCTGTACGCGGGATACGCCTCTGCCGGCGAAGGACGAAAAATAGCGCTGCCGTTCCAGGCGCCCACCGTGACGAAGCCCATCGATCTCTGGCTGAACGGTCCGGCACGGCAACGTGCCAGATGACAATAAGCGA
>JACXTT010014600.1_pt1 | contig 10260 bp, 9 predicted proteins | sample 9270951 | NCBI WGS metagenome assembly JACXTT01 (sample SAMN15532306, study PRJNA645909) | rock metagenome | isolation source: weathered quartz diorite | place: Puerto Rico | collected 2017-06-21
ACGTTGCTCATCGCTCTTATCTATAGTGTTTGTCTGTTCCGACGCACAAAGGTTACTGCGGCACACGCCCCACCGCCGCACAACGCGATTCCCGCCGCACACAAGTACATCACCGCGAAACTCGTGTGTTGTAGGACGATCCCCAACCCGATAGCGCTCAGACCGACCCCTACATCAAACGCCCCCATCAAGGTGGCCAGCGCGGGGCCGCGGTCATGGGCAGTTGAGCGATCCACTACCCATGCCATGATCGCTGGATGGACACAACCAAAGCCAAGACCTTGCAACACAGCTGAGCTGAGCAGCCCCCACTGGGTGGTCGCATACGCCAGAGAGATCATCGCCACGGCTAAGATACCCATGCCGGGAATGATCACTGCCATACGGCCAAAGCGATCAGACCACTGCCCAGCAAAAGGACGTGAGGCAACGACGACGATCGAGTACACGGTAAAGAACAATCCCGGATTGCCCAACCCGTGCTCGCGCACGAACAGCGGAAGAAAGGATACAACCGAGCCAAAAGTCATCGTCATGCACATGGCGATAAACCCAGGAAACAACGCGGCGCGGCTAAACAGCGGCGGACGCTGTGCGCTAATCTGGGCATGCGCATGGGTGCGATGAGGTTCACTAACAAATTGAACCAGGAGGAAGCTGGCCAGGGCAAGAGACGAGGAGAACCAGAACAGTCCGGTGAAACCGATGACCTCAACCAAGGACGCGCCTAGGGCAGGGCCGACTGTCATGGCCAGGTTCATTGACATGCCATAGTAGCCCATCCCCTCGCCACGGCGGGTAGGAGGGCAGAGGTCGGCTGCCAGCACACTGCCAGAAGTGGTGTACACCGCGATGCCAATGCCGTGAAAGAAGCGCAGCCCGAGCATCATCGCCACTGAACTCGCCTGGGTGTAGAGCGCTGGTGCGACGCAGTAGATCAACGCGCCGAGACTGAGCCCCGCCTTGCGGCTCCACAGGTCAACCATCCGCCCAGAGCCCGGTCGGCTCAACACGGAAGAGACAGCGAACGCCCCCATTATCAGCCCAACCTGTGACTGCGCGCCCTTGAGTTCCTGGACGACGAAAAGAGGGAGAACCGCGAAGAGCAGGAACATGCTGCTAGAGAAGAGAAAGCTGCTCACGCACAGCAGCAGAAAATCACGGGTGAACAGCGAGTCAGGCGCTGGGTGCGCAGGCAGCGGCACTGGCTGCACGGGAAGAGATTGGGCGGGTTGAGACACCACGGGCGAGTCTATCCCGCTCGCAGTGCTGTGACAAGGTGAGTTTCTCACTCGTTCCGGTAGTTTGCGTTTGCCTACGTACCGGTTGCAGCGAACTAGACGCCGCACGCTGGTTTACGAGCGCGCGACACTATGGCCGAAAATACGGGATCACGTATTTCCCGAACAGGCGGATCGAGTCCATAATATTCTGGTGCGGAATACCGCCGAACTGCATGAAGCACAGTACCTGATCCACGCCGGCCGCTGCGAACTTTTTCAGGATGCGAATGCAGGTGTCAGGATTGCCCAGACAAAACGTCCCACCTTCGATTAACTCGTCCAGCGACTTCCCCGCCCGCTCGCCCTGTACTGCGCCAACCGCAAATTTGTACGAGTCGGGAATTTTCACTCCTTGTTCCTGCCACGGCCGGTAGAGTTGCAGTGATTTGTTGAGGAACCACTGACCAGCCGGACCGCCGACCTCCCGCGCTTTTTCGTCGGTCTCGGCGCAGTGGATCACTCCTAATGCCGCGACTTGATTGTTGACAAAAGCGCCGACCGGTTCCGCTTGGCGGATGCCTTCATGATATAGCTCCACCCGTCTGGTCAGTTCTTCTGGCTGGCCAATATTAAAACACAACGCGCCGATGCCTTTGCGACCAGCCGCCGCAAAACTATCTGGCTGGGCGCAGGCGACCCACAACGGCGGATGCGGCTTTTGTACAGGTTTGGGAATGACCGAACGCGGTGGAATCTTAAAGAAGCGGCCTTCGTGGGAGAAGGGGTCCTCCAACCACATACGCGGAATGATGGAGATCGCTTCCTCCCACATGGCCTTAGTGTCTTCTGGATCGATGCCGAACCCGCCCATTTCAATCAAGGTGGTCGAGCGTCCGGTACCGAGCTCGACTCGACCATCGCTGAGAATATCGAGCACCGCAGCCCGTTCCGCAACACGAATAGGATGATTGTATTGCGGCGGCAAGAGCGCTACTGCATGGCCAATGCGGATGGTGCTGGTCCGTTGTGAGATCGCTCCGTACAGTACCTCCGGCGCCGGACAGTAGGAGAATTCCGACAGAAAGTGATGTTCGACCGTCCAGAAGTAGTCGAATCCCATCTCCTCGGCCAGCATTACCTGAGCAATCACCTGTTTGTAGGTGTCCTGGACAATGCCGGGATAATGGGGTTCGGGAATCTGAATTTCGTACATCATACCAAACTTCATGTGATATTCCTCCTTTTTGCTATCTTCCGCTGATTTCCGCCAAAGCTGTGCGTACATCAGACGCATCGAGGATTATGCTGCTCACCAGCGCCGCATCTACCTTCCCCTGCAATGCGGCATACTCTTTGGACGTGATGATCTCATCCAGAGCTATGGTGGTCTTCTGAGCCGGGATCAGAGCAGCAAGCGCGTCGATCTGTGCCAAGTCGAGCAGCTCAGAGGGCGAAACAATCCCTAAAATAAACGCGCCAGCGGCTAGTGCCTGCTTAACCTCTGTTTCGGTTTGCACTGCCACAACGGGAGCTACGTGCGTGGAACCGGCCACGGTCAGCAAATTCGTCAATGCCGCCGTATCGACCGCGCCAGCGCAGAGCAACATCGCGTCAGCCCCGCAGAGTCGAGCGTGATGGATCTGGGTGGGGTGCACAAGCAAATCAAGCCGGAAGATCGGCGCCGACACGGCCGCGGAAACTGCTTGCAGATCGTCCATCGACGTGCCGAATACACTTGGCTCTGTGTACACGGCAATAGCGCCGACCTCGGCGTCGTCACACTCCTGCGCCAGAGCAACGAGATCGCGGTCGTTCCACGAACGCCCAGTCTGTGGATCGACTCGTTTAAGCGCGGCGATGAGTACGAGATCCTGCCTATGGGTAGTGACGTACTGAGCGAAGTTGCGGATGCTCGGTGTCACTTCGCTCACTCGCACACCGGCGAGTCGTTGGATCTCTGCTTCTTTGGCGGCGCGAAGCGATTTCCAATCCATCATCATCTCTGCAACCGCCGTATATCTGGCAGTCCGGTGTGGGCCGTGACGCCACCGTCCACCACAATTGCCGCGCCGGTAATGAACGACGCCTCGTCAGAGGCGAGAAACAGGACGGTATTGGCGATCTCTTCTGGTTCCCCCATACGGCCCAGCGGATGAGCCTGGCCCTGAAGGCGGCGGAACTCGTCCGCTCGCTCTTTCCCCAGGATTTGCGCCGCCCGCGTGTTGATTGCTCCCGGGCAGACACAGTTGATACGGATATTGTGCTTGGCGTTTTCCAGAGCCGCAGAGCGAGTCAAGTTGATCACGCCTGCCTTGGCGGCGTTGTACGACGACAACCCATAATCCCCGCCGGTGCCGGAGATCGAGGCGGTGTTGATGATCGCTCCCTTGCCCTGCTTGCGCATGATCGGCAGGCAGTATTTCATACCGAGAAACGTACTAGTCCAGGTAACAGCCAGTACGTGATTCCAACTCTCCAAAGAGGTCTCGTCGAGCAGAGCCACCTCGGCCGCGCCGGCGTTATTGAACATGACATCGAGCCGACCATAGGTGTCGAGCGCGAGTTTGATAGTCGCGTGCACCCCTTCGGGGTCGGCAGCATCCATCTTGAGGCACACCGCTTTGCCGCCGCTTGTCGTGATACCGGCGGTCACTTCTTCGGCCCGTTTGCCGCTCAGATCGGCAATCACTACCGACGCGCCTTCTTGGGCAAAGCGCCGCGCCGTTGCCGCACCGATGCCGGAGCCTCCGGCTGTAACAATTGCTATTCTGCCATCGAGTTTTCCTGACATAGACTCCTCGCAAGATAAGGGGCGGGGGTCAGAGGTCGGAGGCCGATAAGAATGAAGACGGACATAGGTCGGTAACACCATATGCTCAGACCAACCCCCGACCCCTCGCTCCTCGCCCTTTTCTAGTCCTGCCCTGTCGGCCAATAGTCGTTTGCTCCTAAGCCTTCCAGCGCCAGCCCGTAACCAAGGTTGTCGAGCATGAGACGCTTGAGTTGCTGAGTGAGCACCACTCGCGCATAACGAAGTGTGAGTGGCGGTTGTTTGATCAACTGCTCGGCCAGTTCCCAGGCACGGGCGAGGAGTTGCTCACGTGGCAGCACCTCATTGACCACGCCAAGATTCAACGCTTCCTGAGCGGACAACTTCTGGCCGGTGAGCAAGAAATAACGCCCACGGTTGATGCCCAGCACCAGCGGCCATACGACGTGGACACCATCACCGGGGACCAAGCCACCGGGAAAGTGGGGAGCATCTTGAAACACCGCGGTGTCCGCCGCCAGCACGATATCGCACAGCACTGCGAGTTCGGCGTGAATAATTGCTGGGCCGTTGACGGCAGCGATCATTGGCACCTCGATGTCGAGCAGGTTCATCAGCAGCTTCTTGGCGTCCCAGTAGATATGGTCCCACGAGCGCGGAGTAATCTTCCCCAAGCTGCCCGCGTCGAACTCGGCGTTAAACTTTTCTCCTGTTCCAGTCATGATGATGACCTTGTTTTCCGGGTCGGCGCCGATGTCGTTGAAGCAGTACCCCAACTCCTCGTGAGGACCAGCGCCCCATTTAAGAGTCCCTCCATTGGTGTGAAGCTGGATCTGGAGAATCCCGTTGCGCCGCTCCATGCGGATGTGTTTGTACTTGTTGGCGTAGTCTGCAAACTTGATCATAGCGATTCCTCCTTTCGCTGAGGGTTAAAGCACTCTTGACGACACATTACAAGAGTTGTGGGGAGAGACCCACCGGACTACTCAGAGAAGGGCAGCTACCTATAGCGATTTACCATTGAGTGTACGGCTGTCATGCTCCTGGGTGCCACGGGCAGCTGGTTTGCCCGAGTGTCCCCACAGCGCTGGTGAACAAGTCGCCAGTAGCACCCGTCCCATACGGAGTTCTGCCTGTCAGTCTTCTCCCATGCTTGCAAGGGGAAACCGTTCTAAGGGTATCCCTACATGGGACTAATGGGTTCGGGCTGAGCCCCCTTCGACTTCGCTCAGGGCAAGCTCCGGCTACACTCAGGCCCGGCTTATCGAAGCACGGCCTGTCAACGAATCGAGGTCCGTACCACCATCGGCGTCAAGCGCAAGATTTTCTGGATCTGAGCGCTGACCTCCTGAGCTTCGTATATAGAGGGGAAGGAACCCACAAGCACCCGATGTCGGACTTGCGGAGTGCCAGTGGTCTCGGCAATCGCCGGGCGGTACCCTTTGTCACGCAGCAAGCGAGCTGCCCGCTGTGCCTCACGGGAGGTGCTGAATGAGGCTACCTGGACCCGATAGCAATCCTGCTCTGCATGAGTCGGCGTTTGAGGTGCATCCGTCTCCGGGGGAGGAGTCTTGATGGGTGGGGGTGAGGGTGGCTGAGTAACTTGTGTAGGTAGTGGGGTCGCTGGCAGATCAGGCACGGTATCCGCTAGGTGTCGTCCGAGGTCGTCGATCGCCCTGACCAGTTGCGTGTCGGTCATGTTGCGTAGGTTCATTACCGCACCTGGCACAACTTCAAGCGGAGAAAATGGCAGCGTGGCAGCACGAAAGTTGGTGGCATACGATTCTATGACTAAGGGCTGCCCGGTGGCGGCATCGACGACACGGATTTCCCCCTCCAGGGTGAGCTGCGAATAAAGACCCAGGTACAAACGTTTCGCCGTGGTGACTTGGCCGTAGACAAGCGCATCACATTGCAAGGTCTTTCCCAGTCGCTGGGTAGGTTGGGTCTTCCAGTCTCCGGTTAGCGTGTTGAGGTGCGCATCGATTTCATACAGTTCCGCGTCGGAGAACCGTTTGATACTGAGATGACCGGCAAAACTCTGGCGTACATATGCCGCCAGCCCATCAGTCCCGGTCTGATCGGTAAAAGGCAGGACGCAGATGCGTTTGTCAGGAACGCCGCTTTGGCTCCAGCGCACGAAAGCTGACGTGGGAATCGCGGGAAGCGCCGGCTTGATGGCCTGCGTTGCACAAGCAGAAGACACGAGCGCAAGTCCTACTCCCCATGCCACCACACTCTTCACCACCAGCTCCTCATCCTCATCGGTAGGGGCGAGGTCGCGTCGTCCCTACTTTGGCTTCCATTCCTCTCTAGTACACCAAATTTCTTCTTTGGTCACCCTACGGTAGATGGAATCCTTGTCGAGAGCCACGGAAGTAGGATACAGTTCACCCGTAGCACGCAAAGGAGGGACCCCCATGCAGTACGATCTGCTCATCAAGAACGGTTTTCTCGTGGATGGCTCGGGGCTGCCGGGTTATTACGGCGACCTGGGTGTGGCTGGCGGTAAGATCGCGGCGGTGGGCAAAGTAGACGGCCCAGCTCAGGAAGTGATCAATGCCCAGGGGTTGGTCGTCGCACCGGGGTTCATTGATGTTCATACCCACTACGACGCGCAGCTTTTTTGGGATCCCTGGGCCACACCGAGTTGCTGGCACGGGTTTACCAGCGTGTTTATGACGAACTGTGGGTTCGGTCTGGCACCCTGCAGGCCGCAGGACCGTGAGTACATCACGCGCATGTTGGTCAAGGTTGAGGCCATGCCGCTAGAGAGCCTCAAGGCTGGGGTGCCGTGGAACTGGGAGAGTTACGGCGAATACCTTAATGCGGTGGACCGCCGGCTGGGCGTGAACGTCATGGCTTTGGCGCCGCACTCAACTATCCGCTACCACGTGATGGGCGAAGATGCGCGCAAACGGTCCGCGACCATTGAAGAAATCAGTCAGATGCAAGCCGTGGTGGCGGATTGCATCAAAGCCGGTGCGTTCGGTTTTTCTTCTTCTTACGGTCCCGTGCACTTCGACGGCGATGGTCTGCCGGTGCCGAGTCGTTTCGCCGACCAGGATGAGACCGTCGCGCTGGCGCGTACGCTGAAGGACTTTCACCGCGGCACGGTCTGCGTGATTCCGCCCGGCATTCCTAAGATCGGCCCAAAAGACATGGCGTATATGTCTCGACTCTCGCGCGAGAGCGGTCGGCCGGTGGTGTGGAACTTGTTGGCGCAAACCTGGGAATCACCCAACCATTGGCGCCAGGTGCTCGACTGGACGGAAGAAGCGTTCCACGACGGTGCTCGCGTCCATCCGCTCGCTCTATGCGAGCGGTTCGACCTCACCTTCACCCTGCGCGGTGCGGTGTTCGAAGACCTGCCGGCCTGGAAGGCGGCGATCAGCGGTTCACGGGCGCAGAAGATCGCCAATCTTTCCAATCCAGAGATGCGCGCGGCTCTGCAGCGCGACCTCGATGACCCGACGCCGAAAGTATTCTCGAAGCGCATGCAGGATGTGTTTGTCAGCGCTGTGCGCCTGGATCAACACCAGTCGCTGGTCGGCAAGCATATGGTGGAAATCGGCCGAGAACAAAGAAAGACACCGTTGGAAGCGATGCTCGACGTGGCGATTGCCGAGAACCTCGACACCCAGTTCCTCATCCGCGGTTTCCAGAATGGCGACGAGGAAGCGGTGCGCGGTCTCACTACCAGTCCCTATGTCCTCACTGGAGGTTCCGATGGTGGAGCGCACGTCGCGTTTCTCTGTCAAGTGACGTACTCGAGTTTCCTCCTGAGTCACTGGGTGCGAGAGAAAAAAGCGCTGACCCTGGAACAGGCAGTGCGTAAACTCACCTTCGACCCGGCGGTGCTCCTGGGAATTCCCAACCGTGGACTGCTCAAAGAAGGGATGACCGCGGACCTGGCGGTTTTTGATCCGGACAAAGTCCAGGCGAAAGAAAAAGAATTCGTGCGCGACCTCCCTGGCGGGGCTTCACGGTTGGTCGCCCGCGCTGACGGCTACCGTTACACGGTGGTGAACGGACAAATGCTGTTGCGTGATGGCGAGCCGACCGGCGTGTGTCCAGGGCGAGTGCTGCGGAGTTATGAACAGTAAAAAAAGTAACGAGCGATGAGAACTGAGGACTGAGCAGAGCAGAACACGCGGCAATGAAGTCTTTACTCAGTCCTCAGCACTCAGTCCTCAGTCCTGATGTTAAAACGCACCTTCCAGCACCTCCACGGCATCGGTGAGAAGACCGAGAAGCGCATCTGGGCGGAGGGTATTACGAGTTGGGAAGAATTTCTCGACTCACCTCGCCCGGCTGTGCTATCCCCGTGGCAACATGACTTGGCGCGCGGCGAGCTGGAGCACTCCTTGCGCGCCTTGGAACGACGCGACGCGCACTATTTTGCTGAGAAACTCTCTGCGCAGTTGTACTGGCGTCTGTACCCGGAATTCGGCCAACGCGTCGCTTACCTGGATATCGAAACCACCGGTGTCTCCGCCGGACTGTCAGCCATTACGGTCATCGGTCTATACGACGGAGAGCGACCAAGCGTCTATGTGCAGGGGCAGAATCTCTCGTGCTTTGCGGAAGCTATAGAAGAGTTCACACTATTGGTGACATACAATGGCAAACTCTTCGACTTGCCCTTCATCCGACGGGAGCTGGGGCTGCCCCTCGAGCAGGCGCATATTGACCTGCGCTACCCCCTGGCCGCTTTGGGGTACAAGGGCGGGCTGAAGAAGATTGAGCGCAGCCTGGGTCTCGAACGCGAAGGCCCAGTAGCGTTGCTCGACGGCTGGTGCGCCGTACTGCTCTGGCAGTATCACCAGCAGGGAGAAGCCGGAGCCCTGGAAACGCTCCTGCGCTATAACCTGGAAGATGTCATCCATCTGCCGCAGCTTCTGGCCTTGGTCTACAACACGCGGATTCGACGATTACCCTTTGTGCTGCCGCCAATCGAGCCACCGCCGTCTCCGGTGATTCCCTTCGGTTTCAACCCGACGCTGGTCTCTCGTGTGTTGGTAGAGACCGGCCGTGGTGTGACGGAGCAAGGGGATCCGACGAAGCTATCTGTCATTCTGTAACTACCCTTTCCCTTCCGCGCATTCTGCGAAGGGAAACGTGTAGACCGAAAAAAGTTCCCCTTGGCAAAAGAGAATTGGATTGGTATGGAGAACAAGAGTACGCGTTGATTGTCCAACGATTACACCATAAGGGGGATGTATGCGTCTGGTGACATTTCTACGACTGGGAGAGCCACGCCTGGGAGCAGTGGCTGGTGAACAGGTCATCGACCTGAACGCTGCCTATCAACACATGCAGGAGCGGGCTGGGAGGCCGCGGACCCGGGAACTGGCTGCTGCGGTATTGCCGTCCGACATGGTTGGCTTCCTGGCCAGCGGCGATTCCGCTCTGGCTGCGGCTCGAGACGTGGTGGATTATGTGACGAACACGGATGCTGCGGCTTTCGCAGGGAAAGGAATTGTCTACTCGCTGAAGGCGGTGACCTTAAAAGCGCCGGTGTCGCGTCCCACGAAACTGATCCTCGTTGGCCTCAACTACCGTGACCATGCTGAAGAGGCCAAAATGAAGATCCCCGAAGAGCCGACCCTGTTCTCCAAGTACGCTCACAGCGTGATTGGTCCCGGCGAAGCGATTCGTATTCCCAAAGTGTCAGACAAGATTGACTATGAAGGAGAGTTCGCCTTTGTCATCGGCAAAGGTGGGAAAGACATTCCGCGGGAGCAGGCGCTCGATCATGTGGCCGGCTACACCATCGTGCATGACGTGAGTTGCCGCGACTATCAGATGCGCACCGGTCAGTGGATGATTGGTAAGACGTTCGATACCTTCGCGCCGATGGGTCCGTACCTGGTGCTCAAGGACGAGATCCCCGATCCGCATGACCTCGATCTCTCCCTGCGGCTCAACGGCGTGGTGATGCAGCACTCGAATACCAAGAATTTGATCTTCAACACCTTCGACTTGATCGCTTATATGTCGCAGGTGTTCACGCTAGAGCCCGGAGATGTAGTCTCCACTGGCACGCCGTCAGGCGTCGGTTTTGCCCGTAAGCCGCCGGTGTTTCTTAAACCCGGGGACGTCGTTCGCATCGAGATCTCGGGCTTGGGGGTGTTAGAGAACCCCGTAGCCGCCGCCGAATAACCCAACTTTGGCTGCTGTAGGGGCAGGTCTGAAGCCTGCCCCTACTTTATTTAAGCAAATCCCTATCTGTCCGCGTATATGCCTGGCTCCCCTCCGCCACTT
>JACXTT010014601.1_pt1 | contig 10260 bp, 10 predicted proteins | sample 9270951 | NCBI WGS metagenome assembly JACXTT01 (sample SAMN15532306, study PRJNA645909) | rock metagenome | isolation source: weathered quartz diorite | place: Puerto Rico | collected 2017-06-21
GGGGGCAAGAGGGGGAGGGCTGGGACGGGCCCGGCCGTGACGGAGAGACGGCATGGCCAAAGCAGTGCTCGGCGTCATCGGCGGGTCCGGCATCTACGATTTGCCGGGGCTTGTGAACGTGCGCGAGCAGCGCATCGCGTCGCCGTGGGGCGAGCCCTCGGGCGTGCTGCATATCGGTGAGATTGCGGGACTGCCGGTCGTGTTCCTGCCACGTCACGACAAGGGACACCGCCTGTCGCCCTCCGATATCAACTACCGCGCCAACATCGACGTGCTCAAACGCGCGGGCGTGACCGACCTCGTGTCGTTGTCAGCCTGTGGCTCGTTCAAGGAGGAGCTGCCGCCTGGCACGTTCGTGCTGGTCGACCAGTTCGTCGACCGCACGCACAAGCGCGAGAGTTCGTTCTTCGGCAAGGGAATGGTGGCGCACGTCTCGATGGCGCATCCGGTTTCGCCGCGGCTGCGCATCCATGTCGCGCAGGCCGCCGAGGCCGAAGGCATCGCCATGCACCGGAGCGGCACGTACGTCTGCATGGAGGGCCCGCAATTCTCCACGCTCGCCGAGAGTCTGACCTACAAGCAGCTCGGCTATGCGGTGATCGGCATGACCAACATGCCGGAGGCGAAACTCGCGCGCGAGGCCGAGCTTTGCTACGCGACCGTCGCCATGGTGACCGATTTCGACTGCTGGCACCCGGATCACGATGCGGTCACCGTGCAGGACGTCATCAAAGTGCTCACCGCCAACGCCGAGAAGGCGAAGCGCCTGGTCGCACGGCTGGCGCAGGATTTTCCGCGCGAGCACGAGCCATGTCCGATCGGCTCTGACCGCGCGCTGGACACCGCGCTGATCACCGCGCCCGAGGCGCGCGATCCCGAGCTGATCCGGAAGCTCGACGCCGTGGCGGGCAGGGTGCTGAAGGCGGTTTGAGCCGCGTCTTAGCACCCCGCCAACGCGCGAGTATCGCGCAATCCTAGCGCGCTGCTGTTCGCGTCGGCCGTTTTTTCTTCTTCGCCGAGGCGTGTTTCTTGTTTTTCGCCGATGCGTGCGATTTGCCTTTTTTCGGCTTCTTCGCTTTCAGCGAGGCGGCGTATCGCTGGCACGCTTCCGGGTTGCTCTTGGCCAGCGCCGCCTGCTCGCTGGTCGAGGCTTCGCGGAAAAACTCGTGCCTGCCGGCTTTGACGACGGGCACGAATTCCTTTCGGAACAGGCAGACGTATTTCAGCGCGGACAGTTCCGCATTCATGTAGTACCTGATCGAGGCATCCGGCTCGCTGTCCCGTCCTGCGAGGGCTGCCACCGCGATGGCATAGGATCGATCCCACAGCGGACCGCCGGCCGGCGTTCGTCGTGCAAGCGGAAGGCAGGCAAACGAAAACTGACAAATTTTTCGCTTGTAAAAGACCACGCCGCAAATCGTCTTGCCGCCCCAATACGGCCGATCTGCCTTCGCACGTTCCGTTATCACCCGTGCGATGTGGCGTTGACCGAGCTCCGGCTCGTCGGTCGAACCACCCTCAAAGAAGATTCCCAGAGTGAGGCAATAGAGCTCGGTCTCCGCAAAAATATCGCGGCTGGTCGCCGGTGATGGCGCCCCTGTGAGCAAATCCGAATTGGCTGTCGGCAACGCTTGGCTGGACGAAACCGCCAACAGCCAAGCCATCGCAACTGCTGCGACTCGCATTCCCCCTTCCCCCTACCCAGGCCGATTAATATTCGGAGCATCCGATCATGCAAGCCAAAATCGGCTGAAATCCCGATGGAACTTTGAAGGCCGCCGAGTTCCATGCGAGTTCCATCACCCGAGGCGCCGAGCGCTGGAGGCTGCCGATCTGAAATCGCTCTGCCGACGCCAGCGCTGGGTCGCGGCAACTTTCTTGATGGAAACAGGCGACAAGAGCGGCCGAGGCTCAGAACTGCCACCGCCGGATGACGTAGCTTGGGCTGCCGCCGAGCACGACCGTGAGGATCGCCGCGAGCAGCATCAGAACGAACCCGACGACGATGGCGGCCGGTATCGCGGCCAGCGCCGCCTTGATGAAAAACATCATCAAACGAAAGAACGATATGCGCAGGTCGATCACGACCACACGTTGGATCGGGCCATTCATGGCGAGGCTTCTCCGGGTTGCGTCCCGCCCCATGCTTCGCCAGAGTGAGCCGCCCCGCAAGTCCACCCGAGAATCGCCGATGACATCACCCGCGCTCGAATTCGACCTTCGCGCCTCCATTCGCACCATTCCGGACTACCCCAAGCCCGGCATTATGTTCCGCGATATCACGACGCTGCTCGGCAATGCGCGTGCGTTCCGCCGCGCCGTCGACGAGCTGGTGCAGCCTTGGGCCGGCATGAAGATCGACAAGGTTGCCGGCATGGAGGCGCGCGGCTTTATCCTGGGTGGCGCTGTCGCGCACCAAGTCTCGGCCGGCTTCGTGCCGATCCGTAAGAAGGGCAAGCTGCCGCACAAGCGCGTCAGCATCGCCTATTCGCTGGAGTACGGCCTCGACGAGATGGAAATGCACGAGGACGCGGTGGCCAAGGGCGAGCGCGTGATCCTGGTGGACGACCTGGTCGCGACTGGCGGCACCGCTGAAGGCGCGGTGAAGCTCCTGCGCCAGATGGGCGCCCAGGTGCTCGCCGCCTGCTTCATCATCGATCTGCCTGAGCTCGGCGGCGCCGACAAGCTGCGCAAGCTCGACTTGCCGGTGCGCACGCTAATCGCGTTCGAGGGGCATTGAAATAGCCGCGCGTCGAGGCCGCATCTCTCGTCGCGGCGGCTGCTGAAAGCGACAACGCAACTCTCTGTGCGGAGTTATAGCGTCAAATGTTCTGAAGCTTTGTTATCTTTGCAGTACAATTTTGGCCCGCGGCCAGTTTACATCTCCTTTGTGGTCTGAAGATGAGCTACACGCCGCGGCTGTCGCGGTGCAAAATCTTGAGTTTCTTCAGCGTTTCCAACGCCAAAAGAATCAACGCACTCAACGTAAACCACACCATGTAAGGCATTATGATCTGTCGAAAGTAATATAGCCCGAGTGGGTCAACGTAGAACTCCCAGACTGGTGTAGGATTTTCCTTCACATTGTCGAACAGGAGCACGAAGCTACTGCAATAGCACAGAATGGCCGTCAAAATTACGTCGGATCTAACCACTTCTATAGTGGAATGTCGCCGTACGTAATAAACGACTGTCCATCCAAGAAGAAACAAACTGACCACGACAGCCATCGCACAAAACGCCGCGAAGTTAATGGCATCACCATCAGCGCCAAACTTATCTATTGCACTGTATTGTTCAGTCAGCACCGGCCAAACAATGCTCAGTTTCCGGATAACTTCATCTGATATTTCTCTGGTCATGGTCGTGACTGACGCGTGCTTAAGAGCAAAAAAGAGAAACGGTACAACCATCCATATTAAGTCGAACGGCCGCGTCGTTGTCCTGACGAATCCAATCAAGCTTGGCGCCTTGCGGTGATGAGAATGATCAAGCGGTGCTTCTACAGAACCTTCCTTCGTTTGGCTGCGGCTGCTGATCATGCCTTGCCCACTTTAGACTAGGGTACTCCGTCGTACGAACTTGGATACAACATCCGTTGCTCACCATAAACATTCGCAGCGCAGTGCTAGGGGTTTCGCGCGAAGCAGCGGAGCCGCTTCGTCGATCCGTCGCTCGACGACCAGCTCGGCAGCGATCGTATCCCGCAGGCCGTCAGTGTTGTGGCGGCTATCACGCGGAGAACTTCAGCTCCGGCTTGATCTCTTCCAGCAGCAGCCGCAGTTCGAGCTCGCGAAATTCCAGGAAAATGCGATGGATCCAGTCGTACATCTCGGTGGTCTGGTCTGTCGCTTTTGCCAGATATGACGCGAACGAGAAGCTCGGCCGCTCGATCACTCCTTTGATGACCGCCGACAGCGCAGGAATGGTGACAGGACGCGCGCCGGCCTCCACCGTCGGGAAGTTGTCGCGGTAATGAATGGGGTGCGGCACCGCTTCGTTAAGCACCAGCACCAGCGGCAGGTCGAGAAAGCGGTGTTGCAACATGGCGTAGGCCTGTTGCGAGCGCCGGTCCGGGTCGGCGATGAACAGCACGACTGGCGTGACCGAATGGCGTTTGGCTTCGTAGGTAAAGTCGATCTCCTGCATCACGGTGAAGAATCGATCGAACAGGCCCTGCCCGATATCGACGATCTTGGGCACTTCGTCATCGACCACGAGCTGGTCGAAAAGGCCGATCTGATCCTTGGTGTCGTTGATGCTGGCGACCGCGGTGTAGGCCGGCAGATAATCCACCAGCGCAAACGCGTCGGGATTGACGTCGAAACAGGCGATGGTGCGATCATTGACGCGGAAATAATCGGCCAGCAAGCGCGCGAGCAGCGTCTTGCCAACGCGCGGGCGCGGCGACGCCACAAAGAAAATCGGTGTCCGGCGATGCATGGCCGTGGCGCGAAGTCCGCTCCTTGACCGCGACCTCGCGGCGTCTACGCCGGGCGTGCGGCAGCCCTTCGCTGCATCTCCGCGGCCACGATGTCGTTGAGCTTCACGCGGTCGAACTCGGCCCACACGTTGCCGAGCCAGTGGCGCACATAGCCGCGCAGCACGAACGAGTAGTTCGCGGGCTGGCCATTCGCCGACTTGTTAGCCACGAACGAGACGTAGGGGACGCCCGCGACCTCAACCTGTTCGCAGGCCATCTCGTTGAGCTTGGGGATGGTGATGTCGTAGGCGCCTTTGATCTTCTTGAAGTAGCTGTTGTAGGTCGTCGGATCCCATTCGAAGAAGGTCGTGTTGTTGATGTAGTTCTTCACCAGCAGATAGTGCGCATCGGTGGTGAAGGGCGAGGTCTCGGCAATCTCGTCGAGCGAGGATACGGACGGACCGAGGATGTGGAACACCGCGAAGGTGACTTGGTTCTTCTTCGCCGCTTCCAGGAAGCCGATGTCGCGCAGCGCGCGCAGCGTCGCGGACAGCAATCCGGCGCGCACGTCGATGACCGTGATCTGAGCATCCGCGCTCGAGATCGTGTCGAAGATCTTCATCTGATCCGGGGTCGAGGTGATGTCGACCACGTCGGTGACGTCGGGATGAAAGCGCTTGAGCGTTCCGCGGGGCGCCTCGGTGTCGAAGGCGCGGGTGGGAAGATTATGGGCGATAAAGTAGTCGAGCAGCGAGCGCGAGACTGTGGTCTTGCCGACGCCCCCCTTGTCCGCCCCAACCAAGATCACAGCCGGCTTAGCCATTGGGAGCCTTTCGAGAATGAAACGAGGCGGTACTCACCCACCCCCCTGCGTCAGGAACATGGCAGAACGGCAGCATAAATTCAAAATCCTTGAACCGTCCGCGCGCGCATGTTTCCCCGTTGCTTTGCTGGCCCTTAGCCCTTGTCGTGTGGGCCCCACGGGCCGGGTTCCGGGACAGGCTGTGTCGCGCCGCCAATTCGAACCGGCGGCTCGGCCGGCAGGAATGGTTTGGGTGGGCTGCCTGCGACACCTCCGGACACGCCGTCGGTACGGTCGTCTGCTTCACCGGCCGCGGCCTCCGGCTCGGGGGAGGGCAGCGCGATTGGGCCCGGATCGTGGCCGCCGGCGTACTGCACGAGCGCCGAGACGCGTGCGGCGACCGACGGATGCGTGGCGAACAGGTCGGCGAAGCCCTGCCGCGGGTTGTCAACGCACATTTCCATGACCGCCGAGGTGGCGCCTTCAAGCTCGCCGCGGCCCTCGATCTTGCGCAGCGCCGAAATCATCGCATCCGGGTTCTTGGTCAGCTCCACCGAGCCGGCATCGGCCAGGAATTCGCGCCGCCGCGACAGCGCAAATCGGATCACGATCGAAAGGACCCAGGCGAGCGCAACCAGCGCAAGCGCAATCACGACGGCGAGGCCCCCGCCGCCTCGCCCGCGGTCGCCTTCGCCGGAGGAGCGGCCGCCGCCAAAGCGCAGGCCGCCCGAGAACACACCGCGGACGATCAGTTCGGCGAAGAACCCGATGACGCCGGCGATGATGACTGCGATGACCAGCATCCGCACGTCGCCGTTGCGGATGTGGGTTAGTTCGTGACCCAGGACCGACTCGACCTCCGGGTCATCGAGGGCGTCCAGAAGTCCCGTCGTCACGGTGACCGCGTATTGCCGTTGATTGAGCCCGCTGGCGAAGGCGTTGAGCGCGCCGTCCTCCATCACCTTGAGCTTTGGCATGGTGATGCCGCGCGAAATGCAGAGATTCTCGAGCAGGTTGTAGAGTCTGGGCTGTTCCTGGCGGGTGACCTCGCGACCGCCCGTCACGGCGTCGATGAGCGTCTGGTGGAACCAGTAGGCGATCAGGATCCAGATGGCTGTGCCGAGGGTGGCCCAGGGCAGTGCCTTCAGCAGATCAGCCCAAGCGGCGCGCAGCAGCCAAGGCAGCGAAGCGTCGTAGCCCAGCGCCTCCGCCAGCAGCGCGCCGGCGAACACCATCAGATAGACCAGAAAGAACAGGCCAATCAGCAGCGCGATCGAGCGCCGCTTGTTCGACTGGATATGGCTGTAAAGACCGTAGGCGGCCGCCATGGGTCGTCCCTTCGCCCATTCCTTGGCCTAGTGTGGCCGCACGCTCCCGCCGATCAGAATTTGACCTGTGGCGCCTTCTCCATGACCTGCCGCTCCTCGCCGACATCGAAGAAGGTGCGCGGGCTGAAGCCAAGCGCGGCTGCGAACAGCGCGGCCGGGAACTGCTGGATGCCGGTGTTGTACTCCTGCACCGAGTTGTTGAAGAACCGCCGCGCCGCCGCGATCTTGTTCTCGATGTCTGCCAGTTCACTCTGCAACTGCTGGAAATTCTGGTTCGCCTTGAGGTCCGGGTACGCCTCCGACAGCGCAAACAATTGTCGGAGCGCTCCGCTCAGCAGGTTTTCGGCGGCTGCCTGCTGCTCCGGGCCCTGCGCCGAAACCGCGGCGTTGCGCGCCTTGATGACCGCCTCAAGCGTCCCTCGTTCGTGGGCCGCGTAGCCCTTCACGGTTTCGACCAGGTTGGGGATGAGGTCGTGGCGTTGCTTGAGCTGCACGTCGACGTCGGCGAACGATTGGCTGACCCGCTGCCGCATCGCGACCAGCTGGTTGTAGATCATGATGATCCACAGAATGAGGACGACGATGACGGCGAGCACGATCCAGCCGGTGGTGGACATCGGGTTGGGCTCCTTAAGGACGGGCGGCTAGCCTAACGTGAAATGAAATGACCAGGCAGGGCGATACCGGCCGCTCATGTCATCGCTGTGGCAGCCCGAGGCTTGCCGCCTCATGGGAGCGACAGGTCGAGCCGGGTCATCGTCAAAAAAGACCCCAGGCCGAAGCCTGGGGTCATTTCGCCGAACGGCTGTTCGGGGGTAAGGGGGGCGCCGTCCAGCGCTTTGCCGACCCCAACGCGCACACCCAAGGGGTGGTTCCGCCCCTTCCCGGAAAAATAGTTATCCACAGGTATCGAGCACCCTGTGGATATCGGGCATCGCCACGAGCGCGTCATGGGACCGCGCTAATCCAGCCTGGGGTTGGGCTACCGGGGAGGAGCCCATGGGGACGGTTATGATCCGCTGCCCAAGGACAGGGCAGGCGATTTCTACCGGAATCGAGATGGAACCGTCGGTTTTGGACCGGCTGCCACTGGTCCAGGCGTGGCGGCATTGCCCTGCGTGCGGCGAGGAGCATGCCTGGGACGCTCGAACCGCATGGCTATCGGAGCCGATGCTGGTGACGGCCAGCGCGACCGAAGACGAGACGCCGCCCCAACCGGTTAGCTCGCTTCCCTGATCTTCACCGCGGCTTCGAGGTCGACCGAGACCAGCTGCGACACCCCCCGCTCCGCCATGGTGACGCCGAACAGGCGGTTCATCCGCGCCATAGTGATCGGATTGTGGGTGATGATGACGAAGCGGGTGTCGGTCGAGCGGGTCATCTCGTCGAGCAGGTCGCAGAAGCGCTCCACGTTGTGATCGTCGAGCGGGGCGTCCACCTCGTCCAGCACGCAGATCGGCGCAGGGTTGGTGAGGAACACGGCAAAGATCAGCGCGAGCGCGGTCAGTGCCTGCTCGCCGCCAGAAAGCAGCGACAGCGTCGCCGGCTTCTTGCCGGGCGGCTTGGCGAAGATTTCGAGGCCTGCTTCTAGCGGATCTTCATGCTCGATCAGTTGCAGCTCTGCGCTCCCGCCGCCGAACAATTCGGTGAATAGCCGTTGGAAATGGCCGTTGACCACGGCGAAGGAGGCGAGCAGGCGCTCGCGCGCCTCCTTGTTGAGGCTCAGGATGCCTTGGCGCAGTCGCTTGATCGCCTCGATCAGGTCGTCGCGTTCGGCGGTGAGCGCTCCGTGCTGCGCCTCGATTTCGCGCAGTTCCTCTTCGGCGCGCAGGTTGACCGCTCCGAGCCGCTCGCGGTCACGGCGCAGCCGTTCCAGCTCGGTCTCGATGTTGCCGACATCAGGCAACGCGGCGCCGGGCTCGATCCCGGCAAGCGCCGCCACGCCTTCAGGCGCGACTTCGAGCATCTCGCGGATCTCGTGCGCCATATCGGTCTGCCGGCGCTTGGCGCCCTCGACTCGCTCGGCTGCGCGTGCGGCCTCCTCGCGGGCCGTGCCGAGCGCTTCCAGCGCCGCGCGCACCCGGCGGTCGCATTCGGCGAGCGCGTTCTCAGCCTCGGCCAGCCGGTCGGCGGCCGCCCGCCGCGTCCCTTCTGCCGCTTCGATCTGGCCGATCAGCGCACGGCGCTTCTCGGCATAGGCGTCGGGCGCCTTGTCAAAGGTCGAGCGCTCGCGCGCGGCCTCGCGGCTGCGCTCCGCAAGAGTCGCGATCTGGGCGTGCGCGCCGTCACGGCGCTCGCTCCAGGCAGCCTGATCGGCCGCGATGGCAGCTAGGCGCCGATCCGCGAGCTCCGCCTCACGCGAGATCGCCTGCGCCTCGGCGCGTGCTTCGGCGAGGTTGGCACGCTTGGCATCGATCTCATCGCGCACTGCGGCGAGCTTGCCCTCGATCTTCGCGGCGGGTGGCAAGGAGCCAAGTGCGCTCTCGGCCGCGCGATGGGCCGTCATGGCCTCGTCGCGATTGGCGATCAGGCGTGACTTCGCCTCGTTGAGCGCCGAGATGCGCGCCGCGTTGCGCGCAACGTCGCGTTCGGCCGCAGTGTGCAGGTCGCGTGCATTGTCGGCGGCATGCTGAGCTTTCCGCCAGCGGTCGCGCGCCGTGCCTTCGGCCGCAGCTGCGGCGGTGACAGTGGCCTGTGCCGCGTCAACGGCTCTACGCTTGCCGTCGACCGCCACGCGCGCATCGGCCAATTCGCCATCGATGTCGGCAAGTCTGCTGCGCTCGGCGAGACGCCGGGCGGCACCGGTGGGAGCATGTGCATCGGCTGCAAAGCCGTCCCAGCGCCACAGGTCGCCCTCGCGCGACACAAGCCTCTGGCCGGGCTTGAGCTGGCTGACAAGTTTCCCGCCCTCAGCGCGCGTGACAATGCCGATTTGGGCGAGCCGGCGCGTCAGTTCGGGCGGCGCCTGCACGTGCCGGGCGAGCGACTGCATGCCTGCCGGTAGCGCTGGATCGGACGGGTCCACGGCCGCGCCCATCCACCGCATGGCATGGGATTGATCGACCGGCGCATCGAGATCGTCGCCAAGGGCTGCCCCGAGCGCTGCCTCGTAGCCTTTTTCGACCTTGATGTGATCGATCACCGGCGGCCACATGCTCTTGGTCTCGATCGCCAGCAGCTTCATCAACGTCTTGGCTTCGGTCTCCAGCCGCTGCGCGACGCGTTCGGCGTCGGCGAGCGGCGTGCGTTCGGCATCGAGCTTCTTGCGCGCCGCCGCATGCGCCGCCTCGGCTGCGAGCGACGCCTTCTCAGCATCGACCACCGAGGCCTGGGCGGCCTCGACCGACGCGGCCAGCGCCGCGAGATCGGGACGGCTCGCGGCCGCTGCTGTGAGCCCCGCTTCGATGTTGGCGATCTCTCCTTCCAGCCGCACGATGCGCTCGGCCTCAGCCTTCAGCGCGACCGTGAGCTGATTGCGACTGGCGGTGAGATCGGCAAGCGCTCCGGTCAATTCGCCGAAGGTCTTTTCGGCGGCGGCGACCACTTCGTCGGCCACCGCGACCCGTGCATCGACGTCGGCGCGGCGCTGCGCGCCCGCCTCCGCCTCGCGCTTGAGCGTGGCGGCTTCCTCTGCGAGCCTGCCGAGAGCTGTCTCGGCATCGGCGGCCAGCGCGCGTTCGCGCGTCGTGTCCTCCTCGCATTGCGCA
>JACXTT010014602.1_pt1 | contig 10258 bp, 8 predicted proteins | sample 9270951 | NCBI WGS metagenome assembly JACXTT01 (sample SAMN15532306, study PRJNA645909) | rock metagenome | isolation source: weathered quartz diorite | place: Puerto Rico | collected 2017-06-21
CCGAACCCGCACGCAAGATCAATCTTTCCATTCCTGCCGACGCCACGCCGCTGCGCGTTACGGAAGCCGGTTATTGGCGCAAAAAGCACGGCGAAATTTCTGATGCGGTATGGCGTGACTCCAGGGTGCGTAACAAGGGCAACTGCGGCGCCTGTCATCTAGATGCCGAGCGCGGTACCTTCGAGGATGCGGCGATGCGTCTGCCCAAAGGCATCAGTCTCCCGCCTGTGAAACAGTGAGGCGCTCTACTGAAACGAAGTTTCTCTTATCGGAGGCAGATTATGAAAAAAGCTTATTCATGCCGGCTGCTTGTTCTCTTGATGCTGTTCTCGGCGCAAACCGTCTTTGCTTCCGACTGGCGTGAGCGTGAGGCTGTGCAAGGCACGATGGGAGGCGACTATTACGCCGCCGGCAGAAATATTGAGCTTACGGCCGATGTGGAGGGAGATGCCTTCGCGGCCGGTTGTCCGGTGTTGGTCGAAGGTCACGTTACAGGCGATGGGGCGCTGGCTGGATGTCAGATTACATTGAGGGGCAAGATAGATCACGATCTTTACGCGGCGGGAGGGTCTTTGCGGCTGGAGGGCGAGATCGCAGGCAATGCCCGTATGGCGGGCGGACAAATTACCCTCAGTCGCCAGGCAAGGATCGCCGGCAGGACGACGCTGGCCGGCGGCCGGATCGAAATCTCCGGAAATACCGGTCCGTATCTCAAGGTCTTTGCCGATACCGTGCGGCTCAATGGCGAAGTGCAGGGCGATGCGGATTTGACGGCGCGGAACATTGAGATCGGTCCTGACGCCAGAATTAAGGGAAAACTTATTTATCGGAGCGCCGAGGAGGCCAGAATTGATCCCGCCGCGCAGATTGCAGGCGGTACAACCCGCCTTACACTGGAGGTTGCCAGACCGGCGGCTCACGCCGGCCGTATTGCGTTAGCCGCATTCCTTATATTCAAGCTGGTTTGTCTGCTGGGACTGATGTTGCTCGGTACGGTATTGATTCTGGTGTTTCCAAGGTTCGCGCAAGGCGCTGCAGGGACGATAGCCAGCGATCCGGGAAAAAGTCTGGCCTTGGGATTGGCCTTGCTGGTGACGCTGCCGGTGGCCGCCATCTTGCTCATGTTGACCGTCATTGGCATTCCGCTTGGAATGACGGTATTGCTCTTGTATCCTTTCGCCCTGGTCATCGGCTATTTGACTGCTGCGTATTTCGTTGCGGAACGTGGCGCCGCGAAGTTGCGGCAGGGCATGGCGATGACGCGTGGCGGGCAGATTTTGTCTCTGGTGCTTGCCTTGCTGGCGCTGGCCGTCATCGGGCTCGTTCCGATTCTGGGCGGGCTGGTGATTTTTATTGTCTTACTGGCGGGATTGGGCGCCTGGATGCTGCATGGCTACAGGGTATATCTTGGCGCGTGAGCGATTATCTATACATAGCGGCGGCTCAGCCGCACCCAGCGCAATAAGATAGGCGGAATAATCAGCCATTGCAGCAAAGGCGCAAGACCAATCTCGACTATCGGTACGATGGGCATCGCATCGGTATAGGCCCAGCTTTTCTCGATGTAGACGTTAGTGATTTCGCTGTAGATTGTATAACCTGCGCCAAGGACGGTGAATGCCAAACCATTCCATAGTGTAGCGCTGTCGGCCCAATGACGATCACGCTTCAGCAGCGCGATGCACTCGTAACATGCAAGCACTATGAGTAAATCTCCCAGTATGCAGTGCCCTAAGCTGTAGAGAATGTAGCCCCCATCCGCTTCGTGCCATAGTGTATAGAGCGGCATCTGCGCCGTTTCCCATGCCGAGTGCAAGGGGAACCCAAACGCCAGCAGGCGTGTCTCAGGAAAGTGGCGCCAAATACTCATGGCTGTACAATGTAAATAGGTTGAACGACAAAGTATAGCTGCCATAAGGAACGAAGATGACTACTGATTCTGTATGCGGTATGGCCGAGCATCATGAGCACCACGAACACCATGAGCGGGGTGGTCATCACGCCCACCATGCGCACATGGTAGAGGACTTCCGCCGCCGTTTCTGGATCTCACTGATACTCACCTTGCCGATACTGGCGCTGTCGCCGGAGTTGTGGATCATGCTCGGCGCTCAGCCGCTGTTCACTATGGCAGGGTCCCATTATGCGCTGTTTGCGTTTTCCAGCGTAGTGTTTTTCTATGGCGGCTGGCCGTTCCTGAAAGGTCTTTACGATGAGGTTCGTGCGCATCTGCCGGGAATGATGACACTCATCGCGGTGGCAATCAGCGCCGCCTATTTCTATTCCACGGCGGTGACGTTTGGCCTGCCGGGCATGGGCTTTTACTGGGAACTGGCCACGCTGATAGACATCATGCTGCTTGGCCACTGGATAGAGATGCGTTCGGTGATGGGCGCGTCGGGCGCCTTGGAGGCGCTAGTCAAGTTGCTGCCCGCCGTCGCGCATCGCGTCATGAGCAATGGACAAACCGAAGACGTCGCGGTAAGCGCGCTTACGCCGGGGGATCGTGTGGTCATCAAACCCGGAGAGCGCGTGCCTACCGATGGCGTGATTTTGATGGGACAAACCAGTCTCGACGAGTCCATGCTCACCGGTGAATCGAAGCCGGTTGAGAAATCCGCGGGCACCGAGGTGATCGGCGGTTCGGTAAACGGAGAAGGTGCGATCACGATTGAGATTCGCAAGACCGGTGCGCAGACCTATTTGGCGCAAGTCATGGGCATGGTGCGGCAGGCGCAGGAGTCGCGCTCGCGCTCACAAGACATCGCCAATCGTGCCGCGGTATGGCTTACCGCGATAGCGCTGGTCGGCGGCATGCTCACCTTGAGTGTATGGCTGATGCTGGACAGAGAATTCGCCTTCGCCATGGAGCGTGCCGTGACGGTGATGGTGATTGCCTGTCCGCATGCGCTGGGACTCGCTGTGCCGCTGGTGGTGGCGGTAAGCACCACGTTGTCGGCACAGCATGGGCTGCTGATCCGTGACCGTGCGGCGTTTGAGCGGGCGCGCGATCTCGGCGCGGTGGTATTCGACAAGACCGGTACGCTCACCGAAGGCCGTTTCGGCGTCACCGACATCGTGCTGCTTGGGCAAATGGATGACCGCGACTGTTTGCGTCTCGCCGCGAGTCTGGAGAGCCAGTCGCAGCACCCTATCGCCACCGGCATCACTCGCGCCGCGCGCCAACAGGGAGTGCAGTGGCCCACCGCAGTGGCATTCAAGAACCTTTCCGGGCGTGGCGCCGAAGCTGAAGTGGAAGGCCGACGCATCAAGGTGGTGAGCCCCGGTTATCTGAAGGAGCACAATATTTCCATAGATGATGTGCGCGTGCGGGGACTCGTCGAGCAAGGCAAGACGACGGTCTATTTGTTGGTGGACGATGCGCCGAACGCGGCGTTTGCATTGGCCGATGTGGTCAGGCCGGAGTCGCGTGAGGCGATTCAGCGCCTCAAGCAAATGGGGATACAGTGCATGATGCTGACCGGCGACGCGCGCGCGGTGGCGAAATCGGTGGCGGCGGAACTTGGACTGGACGACTATTTCGCCGAAGTGTTGCCCGAGCAGAAGGCGGCCAAGATCAGGGAGGTCAGGGCACGTGGCCTCAGCGTCGCAATGGTTGGCGATGGGGTGAATGATGCGCCGGCGTTGGTCGAGTCCGATCTTGGTATCGCCATCGGCGCCGGGACGGATGTCGCGGTAGAGTCCGCCGATATCGTGTTAGTGCGCAACGACCCGCGCGATGTGGCCGCGATATTGGGCCTGTCGCGCAAAACCTACCGCAAGATGGTGCAGAACCTGTGGTGGGCGACCGGATATAATACCTTTGCCATACCGCTCGCCGCGGGTGTGGCGGCGGCGTGGGGAATTTTGTTGAGCCCGGCGGCCGGCGCCGTGCTGATGTCGGTGAGCACGGTGGTGGTCGCCATCAACGCCCGCTTGCTTAAGGAGTGATACCGCCGAACAGCCGATGCGGAAAAACATGCCTGTTAAATTGAACGAATATGGTATTCATGCCGAGCGAATAGGTACTCTGTCCGGTCTGTTTCAGCGCCGCGTGGCCAGAACCCCGAGAGCGATCGCCTATCTGCAATACAACTCTGCTAAAAGAAAATGGCAGCGTTACTCATGGCAAGAAATGGGGCATCTGGTGGCGCTCTGGCAACAGGCCTTGGCCAGGGAAAATCTTGCCCCGGGCGAACGGGTTGCCATCATGCTCAACAATTGCGTGGAGTGGGTGTGTTTCGATATCGCCGCGCTCTCTCTACAACTCGTAGTGGTGGCATTAAACAGCTCCGCCAGTCCTGAGGATGCCGCCTATATCCTGGAGAATTCAGGGGCGCGATTACTGCTAGTGGGACAGCAGGAGCACTGGTCGCCGCTCGCGGCTCACCGTAACCGGCTGCACTTCTTGCAAAAAGTGCTGTGTGTGCAGCTCGACGCAGCGCCTGATTCCGCAAGCACTCCCGACCTTCAATCCATCACAGATTGGCTGGATCAGGGTACTCCAGAATTGAGCGATTATGCGGTAAACCGCGATGCAATCGCTACCATCGTTTACGCGCTAAAGTATGCGGAGCATCCTAAGGGCATCGTGTTGACTCATCATAATATTCTATCGAACGTAAGGGCTGCATTGAGGGTGATGGGGAGTGGTCACAAAGATAGCTATGTTTCATTTTTGCCGTTGTCGCAACTGGCTGAGCGGGTGTTAGGTTATTACATTCCTATAATGTGCGGAGCTCGCGTGGTCTTCGCAAGGTCTGCGGAGACGCTGCCCGAGGATCTCGTCAAGCACCGTCCCACCATGCTGATTGCGTCACCCGGAGTATATGAACAGTTCTATGCCGAAGTGCAACAGCGGCTGGGAGAAAAGGGCTCGCTGGCGCGCGTCTTGTTCAAATGGACAGAGACTCTGGGTGCGCGGCGCCTGGAGCTGATGCAAGAGGAAGGCAAAGATCTGGGTGTGTTCCGGCGTATGCTGTGGCGGATATTAAAACGTTTGGTGGCGGATAGGGTGCTCGCCCGCCTGGGAGGGCGATTGCGTCTGGCGGTAAGCAGCGCACCGTTGTCGGCGCAGGTGACTCGTTGCCTGGGGGGGTTAGGGTTGCCGTTGATTCAAGGCTATGGCCTCCCTGAGGCGGCAGCGCTGGTGACACTCAACCGGCCTGGCAAAAATGTCCCTGACTCGGTGGGGGAATCTTTGCCGGGTGTAGAGCTGAGTATCGGTAATAAGGGTGAGCTATTGGTGCGGGCGCCTTCAGTGATGCCGGGTTACTGGAACAGCGCCGAGGATACCCGCCGGATCCTAGATAAAGACGGCTGGCTGCATACCGGAGAGCGGGTGGAAATCGTAGACGAGCATGTCTTTATAAGTGGCCCTTCACAGAGCTATGCTCAAGGCGATGGATAGCGACGGGTATGCGGTGGCGGCCAAAATCACCGGCCGCGGTGGCGAATCTGCCCGGTAGCGGGGCAGCGCAGTCCGGGCAGCGCCCGTCCGATGTCAAACGGTACTCCAATATCTCGTACCAGTCGCGCACAATAAGCGGTGCGTGACAATGCGCGCAAAACGTTGTGTCGCCCTCCCGATCGTGCACATTACCGGTGTAGACATAATGCAGTCCGGTATTCACGGCGATGCGTCGTGCACGCTTTAGAGTCGCGGCGGGCGTGGGGGGAATATCCAGCATTTTATAATCGGGGTGAAATGCCGAAAAATGCAACGGCATGTCCGGCCCCAGGTTTCCCATGATCCACTCGCACATCTTGGTAAGCTCGGCATCAGAGTCGTTATGGCCAGGAATCAATAGCGTAGTAATCTCAAACCACACCTGGGTTTCGTGCTTCAAATATTTCAGCGTCTCCAGTACCGGCGCCAAGTGCGAGCCGGTGAGTTTATAGTAAAACTCCTCGCTGAATGCCTTCAAATCTACATTGGCTGCATCTATTTTGCGGTAGAAATCGCGCCGTGCCTCGTCGTGCATGTAACCCGCCGTGACCGCAACCGTCTGAATGCCGCGCGCATGGCAGGCATCGGCGACATCCATGGCGTATTCGGCGAAGATCACCGGATCGTTATAGGTAAAGGCAACGCTCTTGCAGCTATACTGTTCTGCGCTGCGCGCGATCTCTTCCGGGCTCGCCTGATCCGCCAAGCGGTCAAAATCGCGCGACTTTGAGATGTCCCAGTTCTGGCAAAATTTGCAGGCCAGATTACAACCCGCGGTGCCGAACGACAATACGCTGGAGCCTGGATAAAAATGATTGAGCGGTTTTTTCTCGATGGGGTCCACGCAAAACCCGGACGAACGTCCGTAGGTGGTGAGCACCATTTGGTCGCCGATGCGCTGGCGCACGAAACAGGCGCCGCGCTGACCCTCATGCAGCTTGCAGTCGCGCGGACAGAGATCGCATTGAATACGGCCATCGTTTAATTTGTGCCAGTAGCGGCCGGGATAATTTATGTCACTCATGGCCATGTATACGCTGGTGCGTTTAATGAATCCTGCTCGCGCCATTTCTGCACGGTATAACGATACACCTTAATATCATCGCTCCAGAAATCTGCCGGAAGTCCCGCCTTCTGTTTAAGTTCGCTTAAAAAACGTTCAGGATCGGACAACTGTTGCCACACCAGAGGGAGAAACGTGCTGCGTAATGTGCCGTAGCGTAGCACCACACCATCCACATGCGGTCGCAGTTGCATGAACAAATCGTCCTCATCCTCAAACCGTAACGGCTCCATTCTCGAGAGCACGGAAATCTCGATGCGTGTATAGGGCAATTCGTGTGCTGCAAGCGGCACAAAGCGCGAGTCGAGCAACGCCGCCGCTTTAGTATTGGCGCGTACATCCTCGACGAGCGAGCGATGCGCCTCCAGTGTGCCGATGCAGCCGCGTAATCTGTCTTGTTGGCTCAAGGTGACAAAGCACGCGCCGTGCTCCATCAACCAGTTTCGTACAGGAGCATTAACCGCAGGCTCACCCAACGCTTCGTGCAGACTGTCGCGTGCGAGTTTGAGCAGCGTTTCCCCGTGTTCACTGTGCAGGGCTGTCTTCATAAAAGGCAAAGGCGCCGTAGCCTACCACCCGGTCACGCCCTCCGGCCGTATCACCGGAATTGCGCAAATCGAGCAGCGCGGGGCGTAGCTCGCGTTCACGCGCCACCTCTAATAGACCATTAATAGGTGTCGCGCCACAGGCCTGTTCATGTTGGAGCGGGTCTGAGCTGAGCGCGAGTATTTGCGCAGCAGTTTCTTGGTCCACTTGCCGGGCGAGGGAGTAGGGTAAGTAATGCGACAGGTCGGAGCTGATGAGAATCAGGGTTTCGCTGCCGCCCCATAAGGTCTCGATGACTTCCGCGACCTCGGCTGCGCTGGCATCGCCCACCAGCAAAGGCACCACACTGAAATCATCTAAAATATGCTGCAAAAAAGGCAATTGTACCTCCAGAGAGTGCTCCGGGCCGTGTGCCCGACCGCTGACAGCCACTTGAGGGAGCTGGGCTGTCATGCTCTGCGCCTCCTTGTCCACGGGAATTTCGCCTAACGGTGTCGCGAGCGCCTCCGCATCGGACAATGCCAAGCCGCGCATAAAAACACGATGTGCGGGTCCCAACAGCACTACACGTCGAATACGCTGCGCGATGGGCCGGAGATGCGCGTAGGCGCTCGCCGCCACCGGCCCGGAATACACATAGCCCGCATGGGGCACAACCAATACCTTGGGTGCAGGGCCTTCCGGGCCCCCGGTGAGGCGACTCAATAGTGTGTCCAACTCGCGCGCAAGCTCGCCGGGCTGAGCAGGATAAAAGCTGCCGGCAACCGCCGGTGGACGTATAGCAAGCATGAAATCTAATTACCCATAAATCAATAAGTATAACTACACTTTTTCGCGATTTATACATAGCGACATAAATCGTAGCGAGCGGCTTTCAGGCGGGAGCGGCGGAGCACAGGAACCGGAGTGTACATAGAGTCTGCCGCTACGCGGCCCCGGATTCCGAGCACCGCACGCGCCCGCATCAAAGACGCGCAGTAGATTTATGTCGCTATGTATAGTCATAATGGGGGCGCGTAATATATCCATCAAGGGCGCATCCGGTATCGGTCTGGGGACTCACAGGGTGCGTGCCAGCAGCGTACGCAGTTCCTGCAAACCGTGGGTATTCAAGACATCGCTCTTTTCCAGCCAGCCGCGGCGCGCCTGACCTACGGCATAGCGCAGATTATCGAATTGATGGACGCTATGGGCGTCGGAGTTGATCGCTACTTGTACGCTTTCCTGCTTGGCCATTTGCGCGTAGATGTCGAGCAAATCGAGCCGTTCCGGATGGGCGTTGATCTCGAGGAAACAGCCGCGCTCACGGGCATGACGAATGATGCGCAACATGTCCACGTCATAAGGTTCGCGCTCCTGAATGAGCCGCCCCGTCGGGTGCGCGAGAATGGAAAAATGCGGATGATCCATGGCCTTGAGGATGCGCGTCGTCTGTTTGTCGCGTGACAGGTCAAAGCGGCTGTGCACTGCCGCCACCACGATGTCGAGTTTCCCCAGCAGGTTATCCGGCAGATCAAGATTGCCGTCTTCGAGTATATCCACCTCGATGCCCTTGAGCAGGGTGATGTCTTCAAGCTGCGCATTCAATCGGTCAATCTCGTCCATCTGTGCGAGCAGGCGCTGCGGGGTAAGTCCATGTGCCACGGTGAGACGCCGCGAATGTTCGGTGATAGCGAGATAGTCGAAGCCGTATGCCTGCGCGGCGAGCGCCATCTCGCGTAGGCTGTTATGGCCATCTGTCGCCTTGGTGTGTACGTGCAAATCGCCGCGCAGATGGGCGAGCTCCACGAGCCGGGGCAGGCGGTGTGCGCGCGCCGCGTCGATTTCGCCGCGGTTCTCGCGGAGTTCGGGTTCGATGTAGGGCAGGCCGACGGCGGCGTAGACGGATTCCTCTGTCTCACCGGCGATCCGCTTCTTGCCGCGGAACACGCCGTACTCGTTAATCTTGAGTCCCATGCCCTGCCCCAGTTTACGTACCGTAATGTTATGCGACTTGCTGCCGGTAAAATAGTGCAGCGCGGCGCCGTAAGATTGCTCGGCGACCACCCGGATATCCACCTGTAATTTCGCGCGCAGCATCACCGTGGCGCGGGTAGGACCTTGGGCGAGCACTTCTGCCACTTCTTCATAGCGGGTGAAATGTTCCATGACCGGGCTGCCGCGGCTCGCGGTCACCAGGATATCCAGATCTCCGACAGTTTCCTGATAACGGCGGTAACTGCCGGCTACGACGACTTGTTTGACGCCGGGTACGCTCTTGAGATACGCCACCAGCGGCTCGGCGTATTGCGCGGCGACAGCGAGCTTGAAACGTTTGCTTAAACCGGTTTGGGCCTCGATGGCCTGGAGTATTTTCGCTTCGGTCTTCTCGCCGAAACCGTGCAGCTTGCGGATACGGCCGTCACGCGCGGCACGTGCGAGCTGCTCCACCGTGCGGATGTCAAGTTCATGATAAAGGGCCTTGACTTTTTTGGGACCGAGACCGGGAAGCTTGAGCAACTCGATAAGCGCCGCTGGGGTATGTTTGCGCTGTTTGCGCAGAAAGGCGGAACCTCTGGTAGTGACGATCTCCTGTATCTTTGCCGCGAGATCCTCACCAATGCCGGGGAGCCGAGTAAGTTCTTCGCCGCCGGCGACCATGTCGGTCAGCTCACGGCGCAGATCCCGGATAACACGCGCGGCATTACGGTAGGCACGTACTCTGAAAGGGTTGGCCCCCTCAATCTCCAGGAGGTCGGCGATTTCCTCGAAGATCGCAGCGATGTCGGCGTTGTGAACCGTCACGAACGACCTGTCATCTTACAAAGGATAGAAATTATGCCTTTTTCTTTCGCTCCAGCGCCTGCTCGCGCGATATGAGCTTGGCAAGCTCCACCATCTCTTCAGACAGCAGTCCGATGATGTCATCCACCGCGAGTATACCCGCCAAGGCGCCTCTGGCGTTGATCACAGGCAGCCGCCGCACCCCTTTCGCACGCATCAGTTGAATGGTTTCGTAAACACCATCCGACTCGCGCGCCGTGACGAGATTGAAGCTCATGATATCGCCGACCGCCACTTGTTCCAGGTCTAATTGCTTTGCAATGATTTCTATGACGATATCCCGGTCCGTCACGATGCCCCCCGGTATTCGCACAGGATCTTTTTCGTCAACCACCACCACATCCCCTACGTAATGCTCTCGCATGCGACGGGCCCCC
>JACXTT010014603.1_pt1 | contig 10256 bp, 4 predicted proteins | sample 9270951 | NCBI WGS metagenome assembly JACXTT01 (sample SAMN15532306, study PRJNA645909) | rock metagenome | isolation source: weathered quartz diorite | place: Puerto Rico | collected 2017-06-21
CAGCAGCCGCGCACTTGTGCGGAAGGGGCAGTGGCAGCTTCTGCAACAGACAGGGCCGGGCGGTGATTTGATCACGGTGCTCGACGAGCAGGGCGCGCAGGTGAAGGACGCGGTGGTGTGGCTCGACGGGCGCAAGCTTTCGCTCGATGAAAAACTCGGGCGCATCGTGGTGCCGTTCACGCAGCAGCCGGGCGAGCGGCCGATCGTGATCGCGAGCGCGGACGGGAGCTTCGCGACGCTCACGCAGTTCGAGCATCACGCGGAGGAATACACGCTCGACGCGCAATTTCACATCGAGCGCGAGCAGCTCCTCGCGCGGCGCGAGGCGACGCTGGCGGTGCGCGTTGCGCTCTTGCTCGGCGAATCGCAGCTCGACCCGCGGCTGCTCACCGAGCCGAAGCTCACGATCACCTCCGTCTCGCTCGACGGCATCTCGACGACGCGCGAGGTGAAGGATCTCAAGCTCAGCGCGGGCAGCGTGCTCACGCACACATTGAGCGTGCCCGAGCGCGTCGCGCAATTGAACGTGACGCTGAGCGCGAAAGTGGACGTGCTCATCGCGGGCGGGGAGAAGCGGACACTGAACGCATCGCACTCGTGGTCGCTCAACGGCATCGACAAAACGGATGCGACGAACGACGGGCACCTGTCGAAATTCGGCGGCGGCTACGTGTATGAACTGCTCGGTAGAAACGGCGAGCCGGTGGCCGATCAGCAGATCGTATTCACCTTCACGCACCGCGCTTTCACCCGCACGGAAACGGTGGCGCTGCGGACGGACGAAAAGGGCCGCGTGGCGCTCGGCACGCTCGCAGGCATCCGGAGTTTCGCGGCGAAGGCGCCGAACGGACGCGAGGGGCGTTTTGGTCTCGATGACTTCGAGCACACGTGGTCGAGCGAGATTCACGCGAAGACTGGCGACGGAGTGCGCGTTCCGGCGACTGCCGCGATGCTCGCTCCACGCGCTGTGGCGCCGGCGAACTGGCTGCGGCAGGAGGTCTCGCTACTTCAGAATGCCGGCGGCACTTTCACGACTGACGAATCGGCGAAGGCGAAACTCGACGGCGGCTTCCTCGTCATCGAGGGCCTCGCGCCAGGCGACTATTCGCTGCGTCTGCGCAGTGAAGCGCGGGATATTGCGATCAAGATCACGAGCGGAAAATCCGCGCACGGCTGGATTCTCGGTGCGAACCGGAATCTCGAGGCGATGCACGGCGCGCCATTGCAAGTCGCGGGTATCGCGAACGATCAGGAGTTCATCACGGTGAAGCTCGCGAATGCGACGCCGCTCACGCGCGTCCACATCGCGGCGACGCGTTTTGTGTCGGGCGGCAGTCTGTTTGCCGGACTCGGTGGATTCGTGCGCTTCGACCTCGCCGAGGGCAATCCCGCAAGGCAGCCGAATCTCTACGCAGCGGGCCGTGAGATCGGCGACGAATACCGCTACATCCTCGAACGGCGATACGCGAAATCGCTTCCGGGCAACATGCTCACGCGGCCCGGTCTGCTACTAAATCCCTGGGATATTCGCGATACCGGTCTGCAGGATCTCGCGCAGAAACTTGGCGAGGAAGCCGGTGCGACCGTCGGCGACGCCCAGGCCAAATTCAAGCGTCAGGCACCGGAACCGGCAGCACCTGGAATACATGATCCCGAGGGGCGTGGCGGAGCGGAGGAAGCCGACCTCGACTTCCTCGCGGCGAGCGCGCCGGTGATTTACAACCTCATCCCCGATGAGAACGGCGTGGTGAAGATCGATCGCAAGGCGCTCGGCGATCGCCAGCACGTGCAGGTTTACGCGGAGGATCTTCACGAGGCGGTGTGGCGTTCCTTTGCGCTGCCCGAGGTGCCGACGAAATTCTCCGACCTGCGGCTGGCGCGGAATCTCGATCCGGCGAAGCCATTCACGCAGAAGAAGGAGGTGACCGTGCTCGAAGTCGGCAGGACGCTCACGCTGGCGGACATCCTCACGAGCGAACTGGAAACGTACGACACGCTCGGCGGAATCCATGCGCTCTTCACGACGCTGAGCCACGACGCGAACCTCGCGCAATTCGCGTGGGTGCTGCAGTGGCCGAAGCTCAAGGACGATGAGAAGCGCGCGAAGTATTCCGAGTTCGCCTGCCATGAGCTGAACCTTTTCCTCGCGCGGAAAGACGCGGCGTTTTTCGGGAAGATCATCAAGCCGTATCTCGCGAACAAGAAGGACAAGACCTTCATGGATGACTTCCTGCTCGGCAACGACGTGAAGCCGTATCTCGATCCGTGGGCGTTTGAAAAACTGAATGCCGCCGAGCGCGCGCTGCTCGGCCAGCGATTGCCGGGCGAAGCGGCGAACCTCGCGCGGAATCTGCGCGAGCGGTGGGAGCTGCTGCCGCCCGATCCCGAGCGGTTCGATGTGCTTTTTGAGACTGGCCTGCGCGGGCGTGCGCTGGAACAGGCGGAGGACGCGACTCCGCTCGGACTCGAAATCCGGAACGAGCGCAACAAGGCGGAGCACGCTGCGGCGCCGTCGTCCAATCTTTCCCCGGCAAAACCGCAGGGCCATGCGGAAGATGCGCCGCATCCGGTTCCCAAGAATGCTCCAGCATCGCCGGTGGTTGTGTCGGGAGGAACGCTCACGTTTGGCGGTGCGGCGAGTGAACTCGGTCGTGTCGCCGGTGAGAAAAAGTCACGCGGCCTCGCATTAGGCGTCACGGAGATGGAGCAGCTTGCCGATGCGAAAAAGGAACTTGCGGCGGACATGCCCGCTCTGGCCGGTGTGCTCAAGCAACAGGATGCGCGACGGAAAGTCCTCGATGAATCGGGCCTCGCGGAGAAAGACGGTGACGATAAGAGCCACCAATGGGGATACTTCGCCGGCGATGTCGCCGGGGAAAATCGCGCGGCAGTGCGCGCCTACTACCGGCAGCTCGGCGCGACGAAGGAGTGGGCGGAGAACAATTACTACCGCCTGCGCATTCAGGATCATAATGCCTCGCTCGTGCCGGTGAATGCCTTCTGGCGCGACTACGCGGCGCACGTCGCTTCGGGTGCGAAGGGGCCGTTCGTTTCGCCGCACGTGGCGGAGGCGAGCCGCAATTTCAGCGAGATGATGCTCGCGCTCGCGGTGCTCGATTTGCCGTTCGATGCGCCGAAGCACACGAGCAAGGCGGACGCCGGTCAGCTCACGCTCACGGCTGGCGGGCCGCTCATCGTTTTCCACAAGGAGATCAAACCCGCCGCCGCGGCGAAGGCCGGGCAGGGCGAGCTTCTCGTCTCGCAGAGCTTCTTCCGCCACGGCGACCGGCACCGGATGGTGGGCAACGAGAAGTTTGAGAAATACGTGACGGACGAATTTCTCACCGGAGTCGTGTATGGCGCGAATGCGGTCGTCACGAATCCGACGAGCGCGCCGGTGAAGGCGGAGGTGCTGCTGCAAATCCCGCAGGGCGCGGTGCCGGTCGCGGGCAGCAAGGCGACGGATTCGCGCCACGTGCGGCTGGAGCCGTACACCACGAAGACGTTCGAGTATTACTTCTACTTCCCCGCTGTGAGCGCGCAGGCGGGCGCGAAGTTTCCGCACTTCCCGGTGAATGTCGCCGTCGCGAACACATCGGCGGCAGCGGCGAAGGCGTTTGAGTTCAATGTCGTCGGCAGGCTCACGCAGGTGGACAAGGCATCGTGGGACTACATCTCGCAATACGGCAGCGCCGATGACGTGTTCACATTTCTCGGACAGAACAATCTCGCCGCGCTCAACCTCACGCGCATCGCGTGGCGCTGCCATGACGCCGCGTTTTTCAAAAAGCTCACCGGCTTCCTCGGCGGGCATCATATTTGGAACGAGACGATCTACAGCTACGCGCTCGTCCACAACGACGCCGCGGCGCTGCGCGAATGGCTCAAGCACAAGGATCAGTTCGTGCGCCAGTGCGGGCCGTGGCTTTCGAGCAAACTCATCCTGCTCGATCCGATCGAGCGGCGCTCGTACGAGCACCTCGAATATTCGCCGCTCGTGAATCAGCGCGCGCACCGCATCGGCAGCGACTGGCGCATCGCGAACCCCGCCGTGCTCGGCCAGTATCGCGGGCTGCTGAACGTCCTCGCGCACAAGCCGCAGCTCGACGCCGCAGACAACATGAGCGTGTCGTATTACCTCTTCCTCCAGGACCGCGTGGACGAGGCGCTCGCGCGCTTCCGGCCGATTGACGCGAAGGCGCTGCCGACAAAAATCCAGCACGACTACCTCCGCTGCTACGCGGATTTCTACGAGGGCAACCTCGCCGACGCGCGCGGCATCGCGTCGCAGTATGCGGACTTCCCCGTCGCGCGCTGGCAGAAGCTCTTCGGCGAAGTGACCGCGCAGCTCGACGAAATCGAAGGCAAGGCCGTGAAGCCGGAGAAAGGCGGCAAACCCGATCGCGAAAAAGCGCAGAGTGAACTCGCGGCGACCGAGCCTGCGTTCGATTTCAAAGTGGAGAACAAGGCCATCGCACTGACGTGGAAGAATCTCGGCGACGTGACCATCAACTACTACCTGATGGACGCGGAATTCTCCTTCAGCAGCAACCCGTTCGTGAGCCAGGCCGCGGGCCGCTTCAGCATTGTGAAGCCGACGAAATCCGCGCGGCAGGAATTGCCGAAGGACAAGGATGCCGTCGAGATTCCGCTGCCCGGCGAATTTGCGAAGGCGAACGTGCTCATCGAGATCGTCGGCGCGGGACAGCGCAAAGCACACGCGTATCACGCGAACACGCTGAAACTCACCGTCGCCGAAAACTACGGACGCCTCGAAGCGCTCGACAGCGGCACCGGCAAAGCCGTGAGCAGGGCCTATGTGAAAGTCTATGCGCGGCTGAAAAACGGCACCGTCCGTTTTTTCAAAGACGGCTACACCGACCTGCGCGGACGCTTCGACTACGCGAGCCTCAACGCGCCGGAGCACGCGCAGGTTTCGGGGAACGTGCAGCCGTCGTCGCGCGCTGCCCGCAACGCCGCGCCCGCGAATGGACTCGACTATCAGATGCTCAAGCCCGCCGAGTTGAACGACGTGGAAAAACTCGCCGTGCTGATCCTCAGCGACACAAATGGCGCGACGACCCGCGAGATCAATCCGCCGCGTGAATAACGATCGCGGCCAAAGCGATTCGAATAAAGTCGTAGCCGCTATGCGCAGCACTCTGAAAAACTCTCCGCAGCTGCAGGAGCACCAACGGTGCGACCAATACCAGTAACCGGACAAAAACGGACAAAGCCCTGCAGGGGCGAGACAAAATGGAGCCGCCCTTTCAGGGCTTTGATCTCCCTATTGCCGATGACCCAGGGCGTTGCCCTGGGCTGGTATGGATTGGGCCGTTGGCCCTCATTTGAAAGTGCCCGCCTCCTCACGTCGTTGGCTACGACATGGAGGGACACGCTGTGTCGTGTCCCGGATCGTCGGTTCTATTTCGGACGATCACTTTCACAGAACCATGCACGAAAGCGGTTGTCCTCTTGCCATGAACGATCCCCATCGCTGTTCCCGCCGTGAATTTCTCGCGAGCGCCTCCCTCGCGCTCGCCGCCTGCGGACTTCGCGCGGAAGACGCGGAGCCGATCATCGACATCCATCAGCACACGAATTATCGCGACCGCGAAAACGCCGTCCTCATCGAGCATCAGCGCGCGATGGGAGTCACGCAGACCATTTTGCTGCCGGCGGGAAGTCCCGTGAATCGTCCTTCCACCGGCGATGGGAAATACAATGGCCTCGGCGGAGTGAGAGTGGGCGGCAACGAAACGGCGCTCGAAATGGCGCGCCAGCATCCGAAGGAGTTTCACTTTGGCGCGAACGAGGTCACCGACCTGCCCGGCGCGCGGGCGGAGATTGAAAAGTATCTCAAGCTCGGCGCGATCATCATCGGCGAGCAGAAATTTCACATCGAATGCGACTCGCCGGAAAGCCAGGACCTCTACGCGCTGGCCGCGGACCATGGCGTGCCGATCCTCCTCCATTTCCAGCACGGCACTTATAACATGGGATTCGAGCGCTTCCATAGGATGCTCGATAAGTTTCCCAAAACAACCTTCATAGGTCACGCGCAGACTTGGTGGGCTAACATAGACAAGGACTACTCCGACCCGACCATTCTATACCCCAAGGGCAAGGTGACCGCTGGCGGACTTACAGATCGCTATCTCACCGACTATCCCAATATGTTCGCCGATATGTCCGCCGGGTCCGGCCTGCAGGCGCTCACGCGCGACGAGGAGCACGCGCGCGGTTTTCTCGAACGGCATCAGGACAAAATCCTCTACGGCAGCGATTGCCTCGACCATTTCGGCCGCGGCCCCGAATGCCAGGGCGCGCAGACTATCGCCGCCATCCGCCGCCTCGCGCCTTCAAAGGCTATCGAGCGGAAAATCCTATTCGGAAATGCGGCGAAGATGTTCCGGGTCTGAACCGCGCGGGCTGTTCGTCGTCGAGAGCGTGTTATGCATTTTCGCGATGCGCGCGACGCAGAGGGCCAAAGGCCCGCTAATATACCAGCCCAGGGCAGCGCCCTGGGTTTTCGACGACAAAAGGATAAAGCCCCACCGGGGCGGCACCTTCCTATCGCGCCCCTTCAGGGCTCTTGTTTGTTTTTGCGCACACCCAGGGCGTTGCCCTGGGCTGGTATCTATCGCACCGTTGGTGCTCGAATCGGCACTCTGTTCAAAGTGCATGACACCTTCTAACTTAATCGCTTTCGGACTAAGACGGCGTCCTGATTCTGGCAGATGCCTCTTGGATAGACGGCCAGGACTTCGAAATAGCGGGACCATTCGCGTTTGACGTATTCGGGGGTCTGGAAGCTGGCCTTGTAGAATTCCGGCAAGCCCTCGGTGGCGCCAAGGTCGGCATAGTGGAAGCCGTTTTCGAGGAGTCTGTGGCGGTCGGCCCCGGACAGGTGGATGAAGTGGTTTTCGCCGTGAATGGTGAATAGGCCGTGGCCGCCGGGCCTGGTGATGCGGGATAGTTCCGCGAGCCATGCGTGCTGCATTTCCTCGGGCAGATGGGTGAAGATGCTGATGCCGTATATGAAGTCGAATTCGCCGGGGGCGTACTTAGTCGGCGGGGCGTGGCCGTTGACGTCGAGGTCCTTGAACTGGGGATAGTTGGCTTTCAGCCAGGCGATAGGTTCGGCGTCTATGTCGGTGCCGCTGAGCTTGCGGGCGTCGGCGAGGAAGCTGAGCGGAATGAGGAGCCGTCCGCAGCCGCAGCCGAAGTCGAGGATGCTGTTGAAATCGGCGAAGGAGACCTGGTGCTTTGCGAGGAGTTCCTGAAATTCGCGGAACATGGTGCTTCCGTCCTCGAAGAAGTTGGAATAGTAGGCGCCGGCGACGCGGACCTGGAGTTCCCTGGAAGGAACGGGCGGGAGGCTGAATTGGTATTTGAGCCTGGCGAGGGAGAGCCATTGCTGCAACTGGACCTCGATGTCATTGAGGCGGTTCCTGAGTTGCTTCGCCTTATGGCGCGTGGGGAAGAGGAACTTCTTGAGGGTTTGTTTGAGTCCCATGAATGGGTGAACTGCGGCAATCCGGAGGAGAGGGCAAGATGTTTCGGCGGCGGACGGCGGCATCGTGCGCGGCACTTTATTGGGGAAAATTTGCCGCGGATGGACACGAATGGTTGAAAACACTCAAAAGCAAACCGTGGTCATGCTGAGCGGAGTTCCGTCGCGGGCGCAGGCGGCGGACGGAACGGAGTCGAAGCATCCCGTCGCACCACGACCGATGTTCGAGTGTCTGCTTTCCATGCCACTGGGTCCTTCACTCCGCGTCGGCCTGCCACCTTGCCGTTCCGAGGCTGCGTTCAGGATGACCTCCGATTTTGCTGTAACGAAACGTCCAACATCCAACGCCCAACATCCAACGCTGAGACCCGGCAGCGATGCGGACAGCCCAAGGCGCGGTTGACGGGGCGGGGCGGGGGACTTAGCGTGCGCGCCCTTTTTATGAAAACCAAAGGCTTCACTCTCTACGACACGACGCTCCGCGATGGCACGCAGGGCACGGGGATTTCGTTTTCGGTCGTGGACAAGATCCGCGTGGCGGAGAAGCTGGATGCGTTCGGGATTGATTACATCGAGGGCGGCTGGCCGGGGAGCAACCCGAAGGACATCGAGTTTTTTCGCGAGGCGAAAAAGCAGCGGTGGAAGCACGCGAAGATCACGGCGTTCGGCATGACGCGCGCGAAGCATTCGCCGGTGGCGCGTGATGCGCAGGTGAAGACGCTGCTCGATGCGGAGACGCCGGCGGTGACGATCTTTGGCAAGAGCTGGTGGCTGCACGTCGAGCAGGTGCTGCGCGTTTCCGCGGACGAGAACCGGCGGATGATCCGCGACACGGTGGCGTTTCTGAAAAAGCGCGACCGCGAGGTGATCTACGACGCGGAGCATTTTTTCGACGGCGCGAAGGACGACTGGGAGCACGCGATGCTGACGCTGGAGGCGGCGGTGGACGGCGGCGCGGACCTCGTGGTGCTGTGCGACACGAACGGCGGTTCGATGCCGGAGGAAGTCGCGGACATGACGGCGCGCGTGATTTCGCGGCTGGGCAAAGCCGTGGGCATCCACACGCACAATGATTCCGGCGTGGGCGTCGCGAATGCGCTCGCGGCGGTGCGCGCCGGCGCGGTGCAGGTGCAGGGGACGATCAACGGCTACGGCGAGCGCGTGGGGAATTGCGACCTCGTGAGCGTCATCCCGAATTTGCAGCTCAAGATGGGCATGGAGGTCGTGCCGCGGCTGGAAAATCTGCGCGACCTTTCGCACTTCGTCGCGGAACTCGCGAACGTGCCGCCGAACATCCGCGCGCCGTACGTCGGCGGCGCGGCGTTCACGCACAAGGGCGGCACGCACGTGAACGCCGTGCAGAAGCTCACGCGCACTTACGAGCACGTGGACCCGGCGCTGGTCGGCTGCCACCGCACGATCGTGGTGAGCGAACTCAGCGGCCAGAGCAACGTGCTGATGCGCGCGGAGGCGCTCGGTTTCACTTTTGAAAAGGGCGCGCCGGAGGTGAAGGAAATCCTCGCCAGCGTGAAGCGGCTCGAAAACGAAGGCTACGAATTCGAGGCGGCGGAGGGCAGCTTCGAGCTGCTCATCCGCAAGCATCTCGGGAAGCACAAGCCGCTGTTCGAGCTGCTGGAGTTTCACTGCACGTACCGGCGCACCGGCGACGGCTCGTGGGACCGGTGCGAGGCGACGGTGAAGCTGAAGGTGAAGGGCGAGGACGCCTACGTGGTCGCCGACGGCGACGGCCCCGTGAACGCGCTCGACGCCGCGCTGCGCAAGGCGCTCACGCCCTTCTACCCGAAGATCGCGGACATCCAGCTCGAGGATTACAAGGTGCGCATCATCAACGGCCAGCTCGGCACCGGCGCGCGCACCCGCGTGCTCATCACGAGCACCGACGGGAAGGACACGTGGGGCACCGTCGGCGCGAGCGACAACATCATCCAGGCAAGCTGGCTCGCGCTGGTGGACAGCTTCGAGTTCAAGCTGGGGAAAAAATGACGGCGGCCCTCCCGGCGTGCGCGCTTCGGTAACTGAACGCCAGGGCTGCGGTTCGCTGCAGCGCTGGGTTAGGCGCTTCGTTTCTGGATGTTCGGTTCACCATCCGGGGTCAATCCAAGTGCTGTGGCCGCAAACTTTGCAGTGTCCACCGTTCGGGCCGTTATCGAAGGCAAGGGGGATGCAACATCTGGGACAGCGGCAGCGAGTAGAATAACGGCTGACATGCCAGCGAGCGGTCCAAAGGTATCGGAAGAGGATAACCAGCAATAAAACCAGCAACACGACCGTGGTTGAGGATCCAAGATATGCCGGGACAGGAGTGAGAACCATACCAAGAATGCCGAAGGTAACGGACTCGCCTAAAAGAATTGTCCTCGAACAGAAGATGTAGTTCCGGTAAATGGAAGCGTGCGCCGCGAGGAGGGGCGGAGCGGAGTATTTGGCGGTGAACAGCCTCGGGTCGTTCTGAACAAACCTCTTCTGATGAGATTCGTAGTTCGGATTCGTGAGCGCCAAGACAAGCGCAGCGATTCCAATAAGCCATGCCGCTCTAGATTTTTTCAGGTTCAGTAGAGACATGGCTTGGCTTGCTGCGGTTTTGGAAGATGAACGCAGAAGCGCCTTGTATCTCGCCATCATGCGCAAAGCGAGATGTTCGAGCGCGGGTGAATTGCAGAGGATGGGAAACCCTTTGGGAGGCCGCAGACGCCTGAGGGCACGGCGGGGCGCAAGCCCC
>JACXTT010014604.1_pt1 | contig 10256 bp, 10 predicted proteins | sample 9270951 | NCBI WGS metagenome assembly JACXTT01 (sample SAMN15532306, study PRJNA645909) | rock metagenome | isolation source: weathered quartz diorite | place: Puerto Rico | collected 2017-06-21
ATCAGTTCCCACAGCGCATCGTCGACCAACACTTTCGCCATCGTCGGACCTCCTTGTCCGACCGCGAAAGCTACCCCAGCACGTTCACCTCGTCACAGGTTTTGAAAGGCGCTCTAAGTCGCGACCTCGCGAAAACTCTATGCGGTCTGGGTCAAGCCCACCGAAGAAGAAGGCGCGCCTTTCCGGATGCCTGTTGGCCTCGGAGGCGTCAACCGGAAGCCAACCGAGACCTTCAACGTAAAGCTCGGCCCAACAGTGATAGCCCGGAACCTCACCCGAAGTCCGGTCCGCGGGCAGCAAGAACCCGATCACAAATCGCGCCGGGATCTTGCATGCCCGTGCCATGCCGATGATGAGCGAGTGGAAGTCCGTGCAGTTGCCGCGCCTGACGCCGCAGGCGTACAGTGCGTCTCCTCGGCCCCAGCCCTGACCGCTCTTGTCGTAGCGCATGGTCGAAGTCACGTATTCATAGATTGCGCGCGCCTTCTCGAGCGGCGTTCTCGCCCCCTTGGTTGCCCTCGCAGCTGCGACCGCTATCTCCCCGTCAATAGGTACGAGTGAGTCTGGAGCGAGGTCGCGCGGCGTGGGTGGTTGGTCGTCGGCGAGCGAAGGATTCCCGGGAGTCATTCGGCACACAAGACGCGTAACTACGACGTCGAGCTCCATTTCGACCGTCTTCGGCAGGGGGGCTGAAGCGGACAGAGTCACGAGTTGGTTCTGGTACGTCTTCTCGCGGGCGATTGCGTAAGTGAGTGATGACTTCAGCTTGAGACTGAGCACGCGCTGCTGAGGGTTGGTCTTGGGGATCGGGATCCAAAGGGACAGCTTTCGGGCACCCTGGGGGATTCCCCGCACAGCGACCGAGTACTTGAATCGAATGGTGCGGGCGATCTCTCGGCCCGGTTCGGCATTTGCAGAGAGCAACCCGAGCGCGACTGCAAGAGCTGCCGTCATCGGGTGGGTGCGCCGCATCCCGTCGTCCAGTCTGCCCCGCGTCAGTTAGGGTTCAACAGCCGCCTTCAGCTCTTCACCTTCTTCCAGGTCCCGTTCTCCTCCTTCCAACTGTAACGCGCTTTGCCGGACTTCTTGTGAATGGCAACGTCGGTGGCCTGAATGCCCCCTTCGGAACGCCTCATGAAGAAATCGAGGTCGTAGACGGTGCCGGTCGTGGCCTTCATGTCGGTACACGCAAAATAGACGCCCCCGCCCAGGGACGAAAGACGATCCTTGTGAACCTCTTGGAGTTGAAGCGCAAGGGGGGTCTTGTCGTCGGGATCGTAGACAAGGAAATAGCCGCCCTTGAGCTTCGAATCCTGGTCGATGTAGTGCGTGATGGCAGTTGCCAACTCGTCGAGTGTGATCTGCTGGTTCACAGCGCCCTTCTTCTCAGGATGTTCCTCGGGATGCTCCTGTGCCGATGCAGTCGTTCCCAGCAACAGAAGGGCGCCACAGATCAAGGAAAGGCAGTACCTCATCCGATGCCTCCGTTCTTGTGGCCGACGCCCATGGCCTCGATTGAAGATACGGGCCTCGGGGTGGGGTGAGACGGCAGATAGCTGGAGGACACACCTCGGGGCGTTTTTCTTCCACGAGTCAACTGGCGACTGAGCGATTGCGGCCACCTCCCGAGACGCAGGGGGTCGCGGCCGACAGCGCCGTGTGGTCCGGATGTGGAGCCAGCCTTCAACTTCCAATTCGCGTGGTCGGGCGGAACGGTTGCAGGAGGACGCGCGGCCTGTCGGTGAAGGGGCAGCCAAGTGGAGACCGCCGAGCGACCCCCGTGAGGGTCCAACTGCTGGCCTCCCTTGGGTGCTCGAACGCCGAAGCAGCCCGCGAGGCCTTACGGGCCGTGCTGGCGTCCTCGGGGATCGCCGCCGAGATCGAGAGAAGTGAACACTGACTTCCCTGAGACCGCTGAGTCGCTGCGAAGGTGGGGATCACCCATTATACTCATCAACGGCGTGGACGTAGAAGGAGGAGAATCCAGCGGTTCGAGTTGCCGTCTCTACCGGGACGAGCGAGGCCAGGTTCGCGGTGTGGATCGGTGGTCGCCATGCGGAGGGCCTTGAGCGTCGGATGACGGAGGGCGTGGTGGCGAAGCGTGTGGTGATCTACAGCCAACCCGGCTGAATGTTCTGTCAACGGACGAAGGAGTTCCTTCGGTCGAAAGGTGTCGAGTTCGAGGATCGTGACGTGAGCACCGACACGGCCGCGTTCGGCGACCTGAGCAAGCTCGGCTAAATGACTACGCCCGTGCTTCAGATCGATGGCGAGACGGTCGTTGGCTTCGGCCGAGCCAAGATCGAGCGTCTGCTGGTAGCGAAGTGAGAGGCCCCGGCAGCGGGCTCGACCTCCTCAAGAGCTACTCAGCAGGATGTCGTTGGGGGACTGGTCCGCCACCGGGGCAACCAGAGTAGCGTAACACCTTCGCAGCGTTCACCGGCATGGTGATTTCGATGCACCTTCCGTCTGCCATGAGTGGCCGGAAAGTGTACAAGTCACGGGTTTCCCCGACACCCGGCCCTCCGCTGAACGTTATGCGGCCGGCGTAGCCTCCTGTTCTTCGACCGGCACGATCGCCGGCAGGTCTTCGATTCCGAGCGCCTCGCGTAGCGCCTGAGCCGGCGTGCGGCCGGTGAGCCGGTAACCCTGGTGGCTGCGCTCGAGATTGCTGATGGGCGAGCTTGGGCCGCGGGGTGTGGTCCGCGGCCGGGCATTCAAGGTCACGACCGTTGCTGGCGAGGCCGCCTTCCGTCCGCCCGATCTGGTGGCGCCCCAGTTCCGGGCGACGCGACCGAACCAGCTCTGGGTCGCCGACCTGACCTACGTCGCGACTTGGCGCGGGTTCATGTATGTCGCGTTCGTCGTCGACGTGTTCTCGCGCCGCATCGTCGGCTGGCGGGCGTCGAGCTCGCTGCGCAGCGACTTGGCGCTCGACGCGCTCGAGCAGGCGCTCTACGACCGGCCAGTCCTCGAGTCGGAGCGGCTGGTGCATCACAGCGACCGCGGTGTGCAGTACGTCTCGATCCGCTACACGCAGCGTCTGGCGGAGGCTGGTATCGAGCGTTCGGTGGGCAGCACGGGCGACTCGTACGACAACGCGCTCGCCGAGTCTGTGATCGGGCTCTACAAGACCGAGCTGATCCGCCGACGTGGGCCGTGGAAGGGAATCGAGGACGTCGAGTTCGCGACCCTCAGCTGGGTTGCTTGGTACAATGGCAGTCGATTGCACGAGTCACTCGGTTACGTTCCACCGGTTGAGTTCGAACAAGCGTTCCACAGCCGTCCCCCCGAAACGGCGGAGACGGCATCACTCACGCAATGAGCACTCCGGTGAAACCGGGGCGGTTCACCCAAGCCGACGCGTGAAGGCGCCGCACTCGGCAACTTGCCGCGCCTCCCGCGCCTCACACCAATTGGCCTTATGTGCCAGAATCCTGCCATCGATCCTGACCACGAGCAGTTGCCTCGCCACACCTTGCCGCTCTCGAGTAGCCGTTCCGCAAGGACCCCGTTTCTGGACGACCTTGCGCATAGGCTATTAGTGTGTTCACGGACGGCCGCACCCACCTCTTGACCACTAACCGCTCGATCATCCCTTGAATCGGCCAGCCGATATCGAGTTGCCGTTCTTCGCCTATGGTCTCTTCAGACCTGGGCAGTTGGGGTTTTTGCGGTTGAGCGACCTCGTGTCCAAGACTCGCGGGCAAGTTCGAGTTCGTGGTGACCTATTGCTCCGCGACGGTCTCCCGATAATTGACCCTAACGGGTCCCGCGACGTCGCGGGAGCCCTGATCAGCTTCCGACCTCGCTTCGCGGCCGAAGCATACGATCGAATTGTGTCGCTAGAACCAGACAAGCACTACTACTGGAGCGAGGCCGACGCGAGCGGGACCCGGGCCAATGTAATGGTTGGCAAGTCCCCGGAGAAAGGCAGTATGCTCTGCGAGGATGAGGAGTGGGACGGCTGGCAGGATCCGCTGCTCACGGCGGCTCTTGAAGTGGTGGAGGAAACGCTTCAGGCGCAGGGAGAATTCCAGTCGAGCTTGAGGCCACTTTTCAGACTCCAGATGGCTTACTTGCTTTTATGGTCCGCCATCGAAAGGTACGCGTCACTGCGCTACCATCTCGGCGACAAGGTGGTGGACAAGATCAAGCGTATTGCAGATGAGCCGGCCTTCGCGGAGGGGCTCCGCCAGAACGTGAAAGAACCGCGCTCGGTGTATCGCGCTGATAGGCCTGGGTACCGTGAGACCTTAGATCGCGAGTCGCCGGGCGGGTCGATCGACTACTACTACCAAGTGCGGTCCAACATTACCCACAGGGGCAAGGCCGCCGTTCAGGACCATGAAATTGTAATGGAGTCGCTTCGCGAGTTGCTGCAGATCTTTCGCGGTGTATTGAAGGCAGCGAAGAGCGATGCCGAATACTCGATGGGAAGGCCTTCCCGCAGCTAACGGCGCGGCAAGAGGGCACCGTGGCAATGCTTGCTGGCTGAAGCTAGAGCCCCGCCTGCTTCTTCAGCATCTCCAGAAGCAGTGGAATTGCAACCCGTTCGTAGACGGTTTTTCCCATCGCGCGCAGCTGCTCTAGCGGTCGCGCGAGGACGGGCCAGCGTCGTTGATTCCGGGCCTCAGCCGCCAGCTCCTGGGTAAGCTTCGTTGCCTGGTCGCGCTCCTCGCGGGAAAGGTCGAGTTCGTCTAGCTCCGCGAGCACCTGGGTCAACTGAATCGTAGTCGACTGTGACAGAACGTTCGTAACGTTCACGGTTATTTCGGTTGGTGGGCGCCCAGGGGTCGCGGCTGGTTGCGATGGACTTTGCGACGGCGCTACATGAACTTCCTCCAGTGCATCTCGAATGATCTCCTCCGCGGACAACATATCCGCGTCGAAGCGGGTCTGGTCTCTATCGTCCCAGACGCGTTCGTTGCTTCGTACAACCCGCAGCTGCCAGAACCCCAATCGCTGAAAACGAATGACGTATTCGTTCTTCATCCCCCACAAGAATCGCAAGCTCTGCAAAGCGCGATCCTTCCAGCGCTGGAATTCAGGGTCCCACGCGGGCTGGTCACGCTCTCGAAATGCTGGCAGTTGGCCTAGAGCCTGCTCAAGACGCTTAACGTGAAGGCTATGCTGGTCATCCAAGGTCGCGGGCCTCGCCCCCTATTGCCGTGGAGTCTGGCTTCTCTTCCAGAAAAACTGACGGGAACCTACGGGATTCCTACGCACCGTGTCCAGAAACGGGGTCCTCTTGGGGCGCCAGCCCGAGTAGGCAGGTCATTGGGCCTGGGGCTAGCGCCGCTCTCCTACCGCAAACGCGTCATCGCGGCCCTGACTCTAGCCAAGAATCTATCGGCAATACGTCGACTCCGACCACTCGGGCTGGGGGCGCTCTCCCGCCTGTTCCCTAGCGCTGCAATCAGCTCATCCGGTATGTCATCCTTCCGACGTCCGAATACCGGTCTGCGCCCGGGTGCCCACCAAGGCCCCCACGGATCTAGACCGATCTCTCGCGCCATCAGATCGAGGGCATTGGTCGTCCTAACTACGGCGTCCGCCTGCATCACGATGAGGCCCTGCAACACATCGGCCCTCAGCGGCGTGCTGTCACTTGCAGCACTCAGGACTGCGGTACGAAGTTTCTGAATACTGCGAGCTGCGTCTGCCGCGGCCGCATGGGCGGTCCCAGAGAAAAGTCGCCCGACGTCCTGCGAAAGTTCTGCAATTGATTGTCGGTCCTGGATAGATGTCGAAGCAAGAGTCTGGAGTAGCTCGGATGTTTGCCACGGCATAGCTGTACCCTCGCCGGCGAGCTCGGCGGCGGCGGTTGAAATTGTCCGCTCAAAGAAGAACGCGGAGGAGGTTAGAACTGATTTGGCCTTGCGGTAAGTCTCGTCTTGGAGATTGGTAATCCGCTGTAGACGCCAATAGCGATGCTGCCATCGGAGAATGAAGTACTGGCCTACGAGGGCGATTAGAACAGCCGGCAGCACGGTTCTTGCCGCTACAACTAGCAAATCGGAGAGCCAGTGGTGCAAGCTGGGCGTCCTCCAAGGGTTTGAACCTAGGTCCTATCGAGCACCGTGCTCTAACGCTCTGGACTCCACCTGACGCAAGAGCCTACTGGTCGACCTTCCTCTCAACAATGAGGTCCTTTCGGCACTCGTGCTCCGCGGGTGCAAGTTGTTGCCTCTCAACCACGGCGGCGACGAAATGCCAAAGGCCCTTTCGACACGGCCTCGGATGATCGGCACGTGGGTCCATCACCGGCCTCGGCGCTTCGCGTCCATCGCATTGCTCTCGGACTACGGCAGTCCGTACTCCACCGTTCCATACACCGAGCGTGGCTGCCCCGGTGAAACGAATCCGCCAGCCCGCAGCTCCGGGTAGGCGCGATCTAAGAGGTTTCGTACTCCTAGCTCGAGCCGCAAAGATCCGGCACGAAAGCCACCCGATAAGTGGAATAGGCCATATGGCGGAAGGACGGTGCCCGGTTCACCGAACGGACTGTATGGCCCGACGATGTTCGAACTGAGACGTGCGTACCATGAGGCACGCGGCGGCTCGACCTCGAGCGTAATCGTGCCGACGTACCTGGCGGTGTTGAAGACGCGCGCCCCGCTCAGGGTGTCCCCGGCCGTGGTGATCAGTTGTCGATAGCGGGCGTCGTTGAACGTCCAGTCGCCGCCCACGGACAACCCCTTCGTTGGTGTCACATGGACATCCAGCTCGATACCCTGCCGCCGGCTCGAGCCGCCGCTGGTCGAAGAGGCCGTGACGGGGTCGAAGGTCTGCTCATTGCTCACGTCCATGCGAAAGAGGGCGACGCTCGCATTGCCAAGCCGTCCGTCCAGCTTCACCCCAGTCTCGTAGGCCCAAGCGGTGATGAACGGCAGGCTTGGATCGACGATCACGCCGTCGGTTTGTCGAAAGCCGCGCGAGAGGTTGCCGTAGAGGCCCACATCCCTTCCTAGCCGGTAGAGGACGCCGGCCTTCGGGGACAGGACACCGTGGCCTTCGCTAACCGCGATACCGCTATCGGGAGCGGACCTGGTGTTGGCCTCATCCCAGCGGCCACCAAGCGTGAGTCGGAGATGGGACCCCACGTCCACGCTCGACTGCACGAACAGCGCGCCGGATACCTGTCGCGCCGTGACCAGCGTTTGCGCCGTGTCCCGCACACGGTCAGTCGTCAGCCAGTTCTCGTAGCGCGAGTGATCCCATCTGCCCTCGGCGCCGGCGGTGACCTGCGCGTGCGCCAGATACCAGCTGAGGGCGCTCGTCGCCCCAAACCCGTAACGCGAATCCTCCTCCTCAGTCTGACTACCCGTCCCCTCGCCAGCGCCCGGCTCCGGTGGGATCGTCAGGAAGAGCTGCCAGCGCCCTTGCGTCGCATAGACCGTGGTCCTCCAGAGCAGCGAGGATCCGCCGGCGACGCGGAGACTGACCCGCTCCTGGGCCCGGTGCTTGTAACCGCCGTCGGTGGGGTTCTCAACCTGGTCGAATGAGCCCGCTTGGAATGCGCTGTCGGACAGGAACCCCGGTGAGTCCCACTTCGTCGTGTAGAGCTCGATCCCTGCGTCGAGACTCGCCGTCTTCGAGAGATCGTGGACGACTCGAGCATGCGCCTGCCCGAGCGAGTAGCCCCTGTTTGGACGCCAGCCGTCCTCGCGGACCCCGCGGAGGCCGAACACGCCGCTCCCGCTGCCCTGCTCGTACCCCGTGAGCACGACACCGTCGACGTGGCCGTAGGAGCCGGTCTCCAGCCAAGCCGTGGTCCCGTGCAGCCGATCGATCGTCTGCACGTTGACGACCCCGGACAGGGCGAAATTGCCGTAGAGAGCGCTCGTTGGGCCCTTGAGGACATCGATTCCCGCAATGGCTTCCGGGAACAGAAGGTTCCAGTCGTTGTAACCTTCCGCGTGGCCGTTCACCGGCTCGTTGTTCGGGACCCCATCGACCCAGAGGGCGATGTCGGTGGAATGATCTGAGCTGAAGCCCCGGACCGAGGCATCGGAGGCAAACCCCGGCCCCTGACCCTGGAGATGCGCTTCGATACCGGCACTCTGCCGAAGCAGATCGTAGGCGTCAGTCGCAGGGGTCTTCTGGAGGACGCCGGGAGCTACCTGGGTCACGCCGGCGGGGAGGTCTCGCTCCGCTCGCGCTGCGGTGACCGTGATCGGCTGCAGGGTAAGGACTGCGCGGAGCGAGTCCCGGCTAGTCGCGAGCGTGTCCAGCGTCGTGTGCGGCTGAGCCGATGCAAGCGCCCCGGAAGCAGAGGCAGGAGCGGAACGGGTCGCGGTCGGATTCGTCGGGCCAGCGGCTGCAACCAGCTGTAAGAGACTGTAGATTGCAAGAATGACGTCCATGGTTCACACCTCGAGCCAGTGGGCGTGTCCAGACAGCTGCGGATAGGTCCGTCACCGCGCTGGGCGGGCGGGGCCGCATGGAGACCGCGTCAGAACCACGCCTCTGGTAGATCGAACGAATAAGGTCGAACGTCACACCGAGAACGCCGGGGATCCCGGCGCGAAGGGAAGGAATCGGCGAGGTGGTTCTAACTACGCGGGGGCGGGGAGGTTGGCTCGGCGAAGTGGTAATCGATGCGGTCGGCGGGCCCAGTGGCGGGTATCCCAGCGGGGCCAGGCACATCCAGGGCGACGGAACTGGCGACCATATACCCTTCGGTCAGCGGCGGAGGACTCGTCGGCGACGGACGACCGCAACCGTCCTCCGACATCGTGCACACACCGACCGGGATCGCGGCGGTCGCGCAGGACGCCTTGCTCATGGTGCACTTGCCTACGCAGTGGCATGTGCCGCGACAGCACGACGACTGGAATGGGCTTCTCGACATCGAGCCTTGGCACGGGATCGGGGGGCCGCCCTGCGTGAGGAGCAGGAGCGCCAAGATTAGGCGGGAGACAAGGGCGCGGTTCACTCGCTGGATGCTAGCACCGGAGTTGCCCCATGCCTGCTACCGAATTGCTACCGACACCGTGCCCTTTCCTGCCCGCTCCTGTCCGCTCCTGCCCGGAAACATGAAGAGCCCCGCGGAGCGACAACTCCGCAGGGCCCTGTGAGATCCGTTGTGGCGCAATGCCTTGGATGAGTTCGGACGCTGTTGGTCGACTTCAAGTCTCAGCAGTTTTCGAGACCGCCCCGTTCAACCGCTCCGGCACCTCTCCGGGGCGGTGTCTACAACACTTAGCCGGAGGGGCGCAAGGCGACTGTGCCGACTGCTGTGCCGAGCTGTCCCTGAATTCGGCTCGCCTCCGCCTGGACATGCGCCTCGCCGAGACGCCCATAGCGCTGCGTCGTCACGATTGAGGCGTGGCCGAGGATTTCCTGCAGCGCCGCCAGCGATCCCCCCGCCTCGAGCCAGCGACAGGCGAAGGAATGACGCAGCTGGTGGGCATGGAAGCGCGCGATCCCCGTCCCCTTCCGGACTTGCACCGCGAAGCTGTCGGCGCTTGTCAGCGGCAGCACCCGCCCGACGCGGAAACGCAACTCGTCGAGCAGTACCTGCGGCAGCGGGACTCGCCTCACCTTCCCCGACTTGGTCTGGTGAATGACGAGAGATCCGACGCGGACGTCCCCCGACTGCAGTCGGACGGCCTCCCCCCATCGGAGACCCGTCGCCACCAGCAGCCGGGCGATGAACCCGTGCGGATCGGCGAGGCCACAGACGCGCCCGATCTCCTCCTCGCTCAGCCGGTCCGGAGGCCGCTCCTGGATGCGCGGCAGGATCCGCCGCGGGAAGGGACTCCGTTGCAGCAGCCCCGAGTCCTCACACCAGTTCAGCAGGCACCGCAGGTCCGAGAGCACGTGCCGCACCGACTGGATCGATAGCGAGTGCCTCTCGAGCGCCAGTCGGTAGGACCGCACGTGCTCGGCCGTCATGCGGTTAAGCAACAGATGCCCGAGCGACGGCACGAGGTAATCGCGGACCCGCTGAGCCGCCAGCCTCTGATCCCGCGCCCCACGCGCTGTCGGAACGTAGGTCGAAAGCCAGCGCCGCGCCGTCTCCGCGACGGTCGCGGACGCGATCGGCACACCCTCACGTTTCAATGAACGCAGTCGGCGGCACGCTTCGTCGAAGTCCGTTCCGAGCGAGAGGCGCTGGTCGTTCCCGCCGACCTGTTGCCGGAAGTAGAACGCTCTACCCCGTTTGATCATGTTCTTGGGAAGTCGAGGCATTGCTTACTCCTTCCATGCCTCGACGAACCGGAACAGATCCGCCGGCTGAAAGCGTA
>JACXTT010014605.1_pt1 | contig 10256 bp, 12 predicted proteins | sample 9270951 | NCBI WGS metagenome assembly JACXTT01 (sample SAMN15532306, study PRJNA645909) | rock metagenome | isolation source: weathered quartz diorite | place: Puerto Rico | collected 2017-06-21
GGTCCCGAGCGCGTCGATCGAGCCGGTCCCGAGCGGGCGGATCGGGCAGGTCCGCGCGCCGAGCGCGCGGATGGGGCCGGCCCCGAGCGCGTCGATCGAGCCGGTCCCGAGCGGGCGGATCGGGCAGGTCCGCGCGCCGAACCCTTCGGTCGCGTGCGGCGCGCACTCACTTCGAGCCGGCTTTCAACCGGACGAGCGCCTGGTTCGCGCTGACCGAGTCACCCGCGCGGACGAGCACGTCGGTCACGACTCCGCCATGACGCGCCGCCAGCTCGTTCTGCATCTTCATCGCCTCGATGACGGCCACGGCGCGTCCCGCCTCGACGCGATCACCCGGCTGGACTCTCACCGCGACGACCAGCCCCGGCATCGGCGACTTCACGGTCTCCGCGCCCGCCACGCCGCTCGGTCCGGCCGCCGACTGCAGCCGCCTCTCGAGCGGATGCCGCACGTCGACCGGGATCGTCGTGCCGCGAATCGTCACGTCGAGCGCCGGTCCCGCAGGAGCCACGCGGACGACGTGCGCGCGCCCGTCCATGATCAGCGAGTACACCTCGCCGTCCGGCAGGCGTCGAAAGTCGGCGAGCAGCCGGCGACCTTCCAGCTCGAGCCAGGCCCGGTCGCCGTCGGCGCTCACGTCCACCTCGGCCTCGCGCCCTTCGAGCGTGATCCAGAACTTCATCGCCGGGTCCTCCCGCCAGGCCGGCGCCGGTCGCCCCAGCGCCACGCCGAACGCTCGCGCCCGCCGTTCCCCTGCGGCAGCGCGACGCGCAGGCGCTCGTCGCGCGCGTGCAGCGCCGCCGCGACCAGCGCCACCTCGAGCTGCTGCGGCGTGGGATCCAGCGCGGCAGGCGTGAAGTGGTCGTCGAGGAAGCGCGTGGACAGTCGGCCGGCGACGAACTCCGGGTGACCGACCAGCCAGCGATGGAATTCGATGTTGTTCGCCACGCCCTCGAGCACGTACTCGTCGAGCGCGCGCAGCATCCGCCGGCGTGCGCGATCGCGGTCCTCTGCCCAGACGACGAGCTTGGCGAGCAGCGAGTCGTAGTATACGGGGACGCGGTAGCCTCGGTAGAACCCGGCGTCGTTGCGGACGCCCGGCCCGGCGGGGAAGCGGACACGCTCGACGCGGCCGATCGAGGGCAGGAAGTTCAGTCGCGCGTCCTCGGCGATGATCCGGGCCTCGATCGACCAGCCCCGCGGCGCGGGCGGATCGCGAAACGGCAGCGGTGCCCCTTCGGCGATCGCGATCTGATGCGCCACCAAATCCAGGCCGGTGACCATCTCGGTGACCGGGTGCTCGACCTGGAGTCGGGTGTTGACCTCGAGGAAGTAGAACTCGCCGCGGTCGTCCAGCATGAACTCCACGGTGCCGGCGTTGCGGTAGCCCACCTGACGGGCGATCGCGCACGCCGCCTCGGCGAACCGGGCACGCAGCTCCGGGGTGAACGCCGGGGACGGCGACTCCTCGAGCAGCTTCTGGTGCCGCCGCTGCACCGAGCACTCGCGCTCGCCCAGGAACACGACTCGGCCCTGGGCGTCGGCGAGGATTTGGGCCTCGACGTGGCGCGGGTGCTCGAGGTACCGCTCGAGGTAGACCTGATCGTCGCCGAACGCCGCCATGGCTTCACCTCGAGTCAGCGTCCACGCTGCGTCCAGCTCCTCGGCCCCGCGCACCACGCGCATCCCCTTGCCGCCGCCGCCGGCCGCCGCCTTGAGCATCACGGGGAAGCCGATGCGCCGTGCCGCCTCGGCCGCTTCGCGAACGCTCGCCAGCGGTCCCTCCGAGCCCGGCACGAGCGGAACTCCCGCGGCGCGCGCCGCCTCGCGTGCCGCGAGCTTGCCGCCGAGCACCTCGATCGTTTCGGGGAGCGGGCCGACGAACGTCATGCCGGCTCGAGCGCACGCCCGTGCGAACGTCGTGTTCTCGGCGAAGAATCCGTAGCCCGGATGGATCGCATCGGCCTTGGCCCGCACCGCCGTCTCGATCACGCGATCGAGGTTCAGGTAGCTCTCGGCCGACGGACCGGGTCCGATGGGGTACGCCTCGTCGGCCATGACGACGTGGTAGGCGTCCCGATCCGGCTCGCTGAACACGGCGATCGACGTGAGCCCGAGCTCGCGAGCCGTGCGGATCACGCGCACCGCGATCTCGCCTCGATTGGCGATCAGGATCCGACGAATCGGCTTCACATCAGTCCTCGATGACGACGCACGCCACCGCGACGCCGGCGTCGTGCGCCAGCGTCAGGTGGGTTCGGCTCGCTCCGAGCTGGTGGAGCGCCTGGGCCGCCACGCCGTGAAGCTCGAGGCGCGGCCGCCGGCCGCCGGGCTGGATCACCTCGGCGTCCTTCCAGCCCACCCCGTTCGACAGCCCCGTGCCGATGGCCTTGAACGCAGCCTCCTTGGCCGCGAAACGCGCGGCGAGATGGGGCATTGGGTCCTTGTGGCGGCGGCAATACTCGAGCTCGGGTGCGGTGAACACGCGCGCCTCGAACCGGGTCCCGAATCGCTCCAGCGAGCCTCGGATCCGCTCCACCTGTACGACGTCGATCCCAATGCCGCGAACGGCCAAGGCGCCTCCGAGCCGCGAGAATCAAGGTCCGTCGCAGGACTCTAGGAGGGGCTTCGACGAGGGGTCAAGCGAACTCGGGGGCGCGCGTCGTCGTCGCCATGGCGAGCGCGCCCCGCCTCGCTCGCGGCGCTGCATTCCCGAGGTGCTTCGCTGACCGCGCCGTCTCGGTTACGCTCACGTCCGACGCTCCATCCGGCAACCGATAGAAAACACCTTGTAACTCAGGATCCGGTTTCTTGATCACGGCAGGAGATTCCCATGGCCCCGATCGTTCGTCGTCCGTCGGCATCGTGGCTGGCGGCGCTCGCGGTGGTGTCCGCGCTGGCGCGACCCGTTCCCGCCGCCCCGGTCGCGGTCTCCCCGCGTGCCGCGCTCGCGTTGACCGACACGCTCCGCCTCGATCCACGCATTCGCGCCGGCGTGCTGCCGAACGGTCTGCGTTACCTGATCCGCGCGAACCACAAGCCCGAGGCGCGCGTGGCGCTGCGACTCGCCGTGAACGCCGGTTCGACCGTCGAAGCCGACGACCAGCGCGGGCTTGCGCACTTCGCCGAGCACATGAACTTCAACGGCTCCCAGCACTTCAAGCCGGAGGAGCTGGTGGCTTATCTCCAGTCGATCGGCTTGCGTTTCGGCGCCGACGCGAACGCCTATACGTCGTTCGATGAGACGGTCTACATGCTCGAGGTGCCGACCGACCGGGATACGCTGCTCGACCGCGGGCTCACGGCGCTCGAGGACTTCGCCGGTCGCGCCTCGCTGAGCGACGCCGAGATCGACAAGGAGCGCGGCGTGGTGCTCGAGGAGTGGCGGCTCGGTCGGGGCGCGTTCGAGCGCATGGCGCGCAAGCAGTACCCCGTCATCTTTCACGGCTCCCGCTACGCCGACCGCCTGCCGATCGGTCTGCCCGAGATCATCGAGAAGGCGCCGCACGACCGACTGCGCGCGTATTATCGAGACTGGTACACCCCCGACCGCATGACGGTGATCGCCGTCGGCGACTTCGATCCGGCGCGGATGGAAGACCTCATCCGGAAGCATTTCGGCGGGCTCGCCCGATCCGCCGGGAGCCGTCCCACACCGGTGTTCGACGTCCCGCCGCACTCGGAGACCCTGATCGCGATCACCACCGACCCCGAGGCGACGCGCTCGAGCGTGACGGTGATGTACAAGCGCCCCCACAAGCCTTCGATCACCGTGGCGGACTATCGTCGCGACCTGGTCATTCAGCTGTACACGTCCATGCTGAACGCACGCTTCGACGAGATCGCCCATCGCGCCGATCCGCCGTTCCTCGGCGCGAGCGGATTCCTCGGGGGCCTCGGGCGGACCTCGGAAGCGTGGCAGCTCAGGGCGAGCGTCAAGGACGGCGGCATCGAGGCCGGGCTCAAGGCGCTGCTCGACGAAGCGGCGCGCGTGCGGCGGCACGGCTTCCTCGCGAGCGAGCTGGTGCGAGCCAAGGAGCGGGTGCGCGCCGGGTGGGAGCGCCTCTACGCCGAGCGCGAAAAGTCCGAGAGCGACAACTTCGCCGAGGAGTACGTGCGCTACGCGCTCGACGGCGAGCCGGTGCCGGGGATCGAGACGGAGTACGCGATGACGACGGCGCTGCTCGATGGGATCACCCTGGATGAGGTGGCGTCATGGACGCCCCGGCTGATGCACGATGACAGCCGCGTCGTGCTGGTGTCCGCTCCCGCGAACGCGGGCGCCGCCGTGCCGTCGGAGGCCGCGGTGCGCGCGGCGCTGGACCAAGCGGCGCGGACGGGCCCGGCCGCGTGGGTGGACGTGACCGCCGGCAAGCCGCTCATGGCCAAACGGCCGGAGCCGGGGAGCGTGGCGTCGCGCCGCAAGGTGGACGAGATCGGCGCCACCGTGCTGACGCTGTCGAACGGGGTCGTGGTGTGGCTCAAGCCGACGACCTTCAAGGCCGACGAGATCCAGTTCAGCGCCTACGCGCGCGGCGGGCTGTCGCTCGCCGATTCGGCCGACTTCACCACCGCTTGGCTCACGACGGCGGCGATTGGAGACGCCGGCGTGGGCGGATTCACCGGCACGGAGGTGCGAAAGCTGCTCGCCGGGCGCATTGCGCGGGCCGCCGCCTCCTACGCGCCGTACACGCACGGCGTCTTCGGCAGCGCGCGCCCGGCGGACCTCGAGACCGCGCTGCAGCTCGTCTACCTCACGTTCACTCAGCCGACGCGCGACCCCGACGGGTTCGCGGCGCTCAAGAAGCGGGTGCACGCCTCGCTCGAGGACCGCGCGAACAGCCCCGAGGCGGTGTTCGCGGACACCGTCACTGCGGTGAACGGAGGCGGCTTCTACATGGATCGCATTCCGACCCCGCAGCAGGTCGACGCGGTGTCCCTGGATCGCGTGCTTGCGTTCCACCGCGAGCGCTTCGCCAACGCGGCCGACTTCACGTTCGCGTTCGCGGGTAATTTCGACGTCGACTCGATCGCCCCGCCGCTCGCGCGCTATCTCGGCGCGCTGCCGTCGAAGGGCCGGCCGACGTCGCAATATGCCTCGCGCGGCCCGCGCTACCCGTTCGGGCCGCTCGGAGTCCAGGTGCGCAAGGGCCTCGAGCCGAAGAGCAGCACACGCCTCACGTTCTTCACGACGGGCGCGCCGATCGAGGAGCTCGACATGCATCGCGCCCGGGCCTGCGCCTCGATCCTGACCGACCATTTACGCCAGACGCTGCGCGAGCTGATGGGCGGGACCTACGGCGCCGGAGTGTGGTTCGACAACCTCGCTCCGCTCCCCGGCTACGCGACGATGAACGTGTCGTTCGGCTGCGACCCGGCGCGCGTGGACTCGATGGTCGCAGCTGCGTTCACGGAGATCCGCAAGCTGCGTGAGGGCGGGCCGTCGGCCGCCGACGTGCAGAAGGACCAGGAGATCGAGCGCCGCGAGCTCGAGGTCGCGCTGCAGCAGAACGGCACGTGGACCGGCTCGATCCTCACCTGCCTCCAGGTCGGCATCGATCCGCGCCGGATCGCCCATCGGCGGGAGCGCATCGACCTGCTCACGGCGGAAAATCTGCGCGAAACGCTCCGCAAGTACTTTCCGCTCGACCGTCGAACCGTGATCAGCCTGCTGCCGGCCGCGGGCGTGGGAGGAGAGGCCAGCGGCGCACCCAATCGCCAACAGCCATGAGCGCTCGGGAGGGCCGCCTACGCCGACGCTCGCCGCCATGGAACCAGCGCACGGGGCCGTGATCGGCGGGAGGCAGCGCCTGGCCGGGCGGCTGGCATGAGCCTACGGGGCGTCTCCGACGCGCGCCCGCGTCGCGAAGCGCGGGAGCGTGTCGTTCACGTAGCGGCGTCCGAGGCCCGCGGCGTGCCGGCTCAACCAATCGAACACCGACGACGTGCCGAGCGGGGCCGAGCGCGAGACGAGGAGATCGGCGCGCAATCCCTCCAGCTCCTCGGGCGTCAACACCGTGTCGCGCAGCACCGTCCCGACGATCCGGAGCCCCGCGATCACCATCGGCGGCGGCAGCGTGACGAACCCGCGACACACGCCGAGCGCGGCGGCAAGACGGTGCACGTACTCGTCGAACGTCACGATCTCCGGTCCGGCGGCGTCGACCTCGATGGGCTCGGTGCGCTCCACCGCGTCGGCGACGATGCGCGCGACGTCGTCCCGCAACACTGGTTGCAGCCGATAGCCCCGGCCACCGGGGACCGCGAACACGGGGAACCTCCGTAAGAACCACGCGACGTTGTTCGTGAGCACGTCCTTCGCTCCCACGACCAGCGTCGGCCGCACGATGGCGTACGACAGCCCGGACTCGCGTACGCTCCGATCCACCGCCGCCTTGCCTCGGTAGTAGCCGAGCGGGCACGACTCCGAAGCATTGCTCACGCCGACGTGGACCAGGCGCCGGACTCCGCTGGACCTCGCCGCGTCGATGAGCACGCGCGAGTCGCCCACGGCGCGCTCGAACGTCACGTCACCGTGGGGGAAGCGAACCCAATAGGTGTTGATCAACGCGTCCGCGCCGGCAAGCGGGCGCTCGAGCTCGGCGCGGTCGAATCGCAGCGGGAACACCGGGATCGAATGGCCCGCGGGCGGAACCCGATTCGTCAGCGTCCGGATCGACCATCCGCGCCGGCCCAGCTCCGAAGCCACGGCCGCCCCCGTGTTGCTGAAGGCGCCCGTGACCACCGCAAGAGGCACCGTCGTCTCCTCTCGTTCGCGTCGCGCGGGGGACGTACCACCGGCGAGCGCGTGCTCGCCGCTCGATCGTGCGATTGTGGCCGAACCGCAGCAGGACCCCAAGTCTTCGCGCTCGCGACGGTCGGTGCTACGCTGGGCGCGGTCGCGTCGTGATGCGCCGCCCTTGCCGGAGCTTCCATGACGCCGTCGATCGTTTCCCGCTCGCTCGACGAGGCGCAGCCCGTCGAGCAGGAGGTCGCATGGAATCTCGACGCCGTTTCGTCCCGGTGTGGGTCGCCGGCCTGCTGTCGGTGATCGCCGCATCCAGCGCCGCCCATCACTGGGTGCCGGCTCGTGACCCGGCGTTTCCGCGGGTCCGCTACGACGACTCGCTGACGTCCGCGAACGACCGCTGCATCATCTCCGGGCTCAAGCTCAACCCGCGCATGGCCCCGACCTACGTGAACGGGGTGCCGATCGGGTACTGCTGACGACAATGCCCTGGGATCTTCGGGAAAGATCCGGAAGCCGCGCTCAAGAAGCGCGGCCTCAGCTTCAAGGACCCGGTGGATGGGCGCCGCGTCGTTCCGCTCGATGCGGCGTTGCGGCTGAAGCTCAACTGGGACGTGTTCACGTTCGCGGACGCCGCCACGATGCGCCGTTTCCGGTCCGATCCGTTGCGCTGGTGCGGGTGGCTCAGCGACCCGATCACGCAGCGGCGGTTCCGGCCGACTTGGCGCTCGCCCACCGCCTCGTACGATGGACGGACCTGGTGGTTCTCGAGCGAGCAATCGAAGCAGGCATTCCTGGCGCATCCCGACAGCTTCGTCGTTCAGAAGACGATGCTGCCCGAGTGAGCGCTCCACCGCGGCACCAAGGGGGTTCGTGATGGGAGACGAGTCGAAGAACGTGAAGGTCAAGGTCGAACGCGCCGGGGGGATGGGTCTCGTGTGGTTCATGGGGTGGTTGTTCACGATCGGGTACCTGCACCTGGGGCTGCTGCGGGCGATCTACGCCATTCTCGTGTGGCCCTTCTACCTCGGGCGGGCGCTGGCACACTGAGCGGAGCGGGCTCGAACGACCGCCTCGGCCGACCACGCCGGGCGAGGCGCGGCGCGACGACCCGCGCTCCCGGGCTCGCCGCGAACCGGGCGGCATTCTTGACCCCCCGTTCGGGCCTCCACTACAGTTCGTCGCGCTCGGGCAGCCGTGCGCCGCCGGACCCACCGCCGTCGATGGCCTTCTCGTTCACGCTGGAAGCTCAAGATTCCGCCACCGAGGCGCGCGCCGGACGGTTCACGACGGCCCACGGCGAGGTGCTCACGCCGGTGTTCCTGCCGGTGGGCACCGCGGGCTCCGTCAAGACGCTGACCCCGGACGATGTCCGCGCAGCCGGGGCGCGCATCCTGCTGGCGAACACCTATCACCTCTCACTCCGCCCGGGTGCGGAGACGGTGCGCCGGCTCGGCGGATTGCATCGATTCATGGGTTGGGATGGGGCGATCCTGACGGACAGCGGGGGCTTCCAGGTCATGAGCCTGTCGCCCCTGCGCAGAGTGAACGACGGCGGCGTCGAGTTTCGATCGCACCTGGACGGCAGCAAGCATCTGCTCACGCCGGAGCGCGCCATCGAGATCCAGGACGCGCTGGATACCGACATCGCGATGTCGCTGGATCAACTGGTCGAGGTTCCGTCGACGCCCGAGGAGATCCGGGAATCGGTCGACCGCACGCTCACCTGGGCGGCGCGCGGGCTAGCGGCGCGCGGGCGGCTGCGCGAAGAGGGTCGCGGAGCGATGGCGCTGTTCGGCATCAACCAGGGCAGCGCCGATCCGGCCGAACGCCGGCGCTGCTTCCAGGGTTTGGGGCCGTTGCCGTTCGACGGCTTCGCGCTCGGTGGGCTGTGGGTGGGCGAAGGGCGTACGCTGGGGATCGAAATGGTGGAGCACGACTGTCGCATGTTTCCGAAGGAACGACCGAGGTACCTGATGGGCGTGGGGCACCCCGTGGACGTGATCGAATCGATCGCGAGGGGCATCGACCTGTTCGACTGCGTGCTGCCGACCCGCAACGCCCGCCGCGGCACCGTGTTCACGGCCACCGGCCGGCTGGTGGTCAAGAACGCCGCCTACGCCTACGATGAGCGACCACTCGACCCGGACTGCGATTGCTATACCTGTCGTACGTTCACGCGCGCCTACATGAGGCATCTGTTCTCGGTGGGTGAGCTGCTGGCGATGAGGCTGGCGTCGCTGCACGCCGTGCACCACATGCTGCGCCTCGTCCAGCGCGCGCGGGCGGCGATCGTCGAAGGCGGCTTCGCCCGCTTCCGCACCGACGTCCTGGAGCGCTTCCGGAGCGGCGACACGCTCGCGCCCACCGGCCCTTGACGGCCGACGGCGAGCATCACGAAAGGAGAGTTGCTGACGATGGATGCCTACGCGCAGCTCGGCGGCGCGTCCCCGGCGCCGGGCAATCCGATGATCTCCACGCTGCTCATGCTGCTGCAGTTCCTGCCCATCTTCCTGATCATCTGGCTGCTCATCATCCGGCCCCAGCAGAAACGCCAGAAGGACCTCGAGAAGATGCTCAAGACGTTGAAGAAGGGCGATCGGGTGCTGACCTCGGGCGGAATCTACGGCACCGTCGTCGGCGTCGAGGACGCGCGGGCGGTGCTCAAGGTGGCCGATGACGTCAAGCTCGAGTTCGCGAAGAGCGCGATCGTCCAGGTCGTGAGCGGAGACGCCAAGGCATGAGCGGGCGTTGGGCCCCGAGTCCGGCGCGTAGCGCCAGCGTCGCCGAGGGCGCATGAGCATCCTCCCCGTGCGCATCTACGGGGACCCGGTGCTCCGCCAGAGGGCCGCGGAAGTGACGTCGTTCGACGGCGGGCTGCAGCGGCTCGTCGCCGACCTCTACGAGACGATGCGCGCCTACCACGGCGTTGGGTTGGCGGCGAACCAGGTCGGCGTCGCAGAGCGGGTCGCGGTCGTCGACGTGCCGCTCGACGACGAGCACCGCGCGGTGCACACGCTGGTGAATCCCGAGATCGTCTCGCGCGCGGGCACCGAGTCCGGCGAGGAAGGTTGTCTGTCGATGCCGGGCATCTACGACGACGTGACGCGGTCGCTGCAGGTGCAGGTGCGCGCTTACGACGAGCAGGGCCGGCCGTTCGAGCTGAACGCCGACGGCTTCCTGGCCCGCGCGATCCAGCACGAGATCGACCACCTTGACGGCGTGCTGTTCGTGGACCGCTTGTCGCCGCTCAAGCGCCAGTTCCTGCGACGTGCGCTCGAGTCATTGTCGCGGGGCGAGCGGCCCGAAGGCTACGGGCCGTCGACCGGCGCGGGGGAGATCATCTGACGCGTCCGCGAGTGGTGTTCATGGGGACCCCGGAGTTCGCCGTGCCGTCGTTGCGCGCCGTGGCGCGGGTGAGCGAGGTGGTGGCGGTGGTGACGCAGCCCGACCGGCCGCGGGGTCGCGGGCGCGCGGCCGCGCCGTCCGCCGTGGCGTCCGCGGCGGA
>JACXTT010014606.1_pt1 | contig 10256 bp, 13 predicted proteins | sample 9270951 | NCBI WGS metagenome assembly JACXTT01 (sample SAMN15532306, study PRJNA645909) | rock metagenome | isolation source: weathered quartz diorite | place: Puerto Rico | collected 2017-06-21
CAGCAGCGCGCCCAGCCGTTTCAGATCGAGGTAGCCCTCCCCCGCATCCTGGAACGCCGCCTGCATCAGGATGTGATCGGGTTCGTACTGCCTCAGGACGTCGAAGATAAGATCGGAGGAGAACGAGACCTGGCGTCCGCTCTTGCGCGCAGCGCCCGGGACTTTGCGCTCGATCATCCCTGAGATCACGGCGCACTTGGCGAACATCGCTTTCATGAGCGTACTCTCGCCCAGCCAGGCTTCGAGATCGTCGCCCAGCATGTCTTCGTCGAAGAGCGCGTCGAAATCGAGGTCGCCCATCGGCTCGAGCGCCCACACGCACATCGCATATTCAGACGCCAGAAATCCCAGAGGATGCTTGCCCGCGCGCTCCAGCCGTCGCGAAATCAGCATGCCGAGCGTCTGCTGCGCCAAGCGGCCATCGAAGGGATAGGCCACGAGATAGTGTTTGGGCCCACGCGGAAACGTTTCGATCAGCATTTGATCGGGCGCCGGCGTCAGCGAGCGCGCGCGTTGCATGGCGATCCAATCGCGCACCTGCTGGGGTAATTGCTTCTGCCGCTTGGGGTCGTGCAGCATCATGCGGACGCGTTCGGCGAGAAATGTCGAAAGCGGAAACTTGCCTCCGGCATAGGAGGGAATTCTTGGGTTCTCCTCGCCCAGGGCGCGCACGACCAGCGCATCCGCCTCGCGCTGGGCGATGAAGCGCAGCATCTGGCCGGCGAAGATGAAGGTGCCGCCGGGCGTCAGCCCCTCGATAAAATATTCCTCAATTCGACCAAGCGTGCGGCCCGCGACCAAGGGTGATGGCGTGGCGCTCTGGGCAAGGCCCGGACGGGCGCGCTCTTTCGCGCGATGCGCCAGGCGCACATCCAGCATCTCCGATTCAACGATGGCGCCGACATTCATCCGGTGCTGCTGGGCGACGCTTGCATTGCGCGCGCGCCATTTGCCTGTGTGCGGGTCCTGCACGATGCGCCGATAGCGATCGTAGCTTCTGAGCGCATAGCCCCCCGTCGCCACCAGATCGAGCGCGCGATCGAAGGCGAGCCGCGTCAACGCTTCATAGGGCTGCGTTGATGTCACCTCATGAAAGAGTTCATCCGCATCGACGGCCTCGCCGCAACATGAGCCCATGATGTGCTGGGCCAGGCAATCGAGCGCGCCGATGCGCGGATCTGCGCCGTCGAGCGCGCCCTCGGCCACCGCTTCTTGCGCCGCCCGGCACTCCAGCACTTCAAAGCGATTGCTGGGCGCCAACAACGCGCGCGAGGGCTCGTCGAGCCGATGGTTGGCGCGCCCGATCCGCTGCACCAGCCGCGCGCACCCCTTTGGCGCGCCGATCTGGATCACCAGATCGACATCGCCCCAGTCGATGCCGAGGTCGAGCGTTGAAGTGCACACCACGGCTCTGAGCGCGCCCGCCGCCATCGCCGTTTCCACCTTGCGCCGCTGGGTCACATCGAGCGAGCCGTGGTGCAGCGCAATCGGCAAGCCGTCCTCGTTCACGCGCCACAATTCCTGAAACGTCATCTCCGCCTGTGCGCGCGTGTTGACAAAGACAAGCGCCAGCTTGGCGCGCTGGATCGCCTCGTAAACCTCGGCCATCGCATGGCGGGCGGTGTGACCCGCCCACGGAATGCGCGCGTTGGAATCGAGCACCTCGATTATGGGCGCGGCGCCAGGCGGCGCCTCCACGATGATGGCCCCAGACGACCGGGCATTTGCTTGCGGAGACGATCCAACCAACCATTTCGCCAAGCTTTGCGGATCGGCGACTGTCGCACTCAAGCCGATGCGTCGATGCCCCGGCGCCCAGCGGGCGATGCGCGCCAGCGCGAGCGCCAACAAATCGCCGCGTTTGGTGGGCGCAAGCGCGTGCGCTTCGTCGATGATCACGGCCTGCAAATCTTCGAAGAAGACGCGCGCGTGCTCACTGGCGATCAGTAAGCACAATTGCTCCGGCGTCGTCAGCAGCAGGTCGGGGGGATAGGCGCGCTGGCGTGTGCGCTTATGCGCCGGCGTGTCGCCTGTGCGCGTCTCGACGCGCACGCCGAGCTTCATCTCGCGAACCGGCATTTCCAGGTTGCGAGCCACATCGGTCGTCAGCGCCTTGAGGGGCGACACATACAAAGTATGAAGTTTATGCGGCCGCCCCGGTCCTTCGGCGAGCACGGGCGCAAGCTCTATCAAACTCGGCAGAAAGCCAGCGAGCGTCTTGCCGGCGCCGGTCGGGGCGATCAGCAAGGTCGACAATCGCTCCTGCGCGCGGCGCACCAACTCCACTTGATAGGCGCGCGGGCGCCACCCGCGGTTGGCGAACCAGGCCTCGAACGGCTGCGGCAATGCGGCGACGCGGGCGTCCATCGCCTCATTATGTAGCGCGCCTTGCCCGCGGCGCCGACGCCGTGCCATCCTCGTTCGCATGAGCGGACCGCCCGGCAAGTATGAAGGCCTGCGCGCCGACCGCATCATCGCGACGCTGGAAAAGCTGCAAGCCCGCATCGGCGAACGCTTTCCGGACTCCGGCCTTTTCAAGGTCTGCGCCGAAATCATCGCCACCGGCCGCTGGTCGGCGCGCGACGCTGCGCGCGCCGCGCGCCCCAATTGGCTCTGGCGCATAACCCTCTTCATCGTGCTTGGCGCTGGCGTTGCAGCGCAAATTTACGCCGCGCGTCTCATTCACCTGAACGGCTTCGGCGCCGGCGCCGGCGAAAGCGCGCCAGAACTCGTGCAGGGCCTCGAAGCGGCGGTGAACCTGCTCATCCTCTTCGGCGGCGCGATCTGGTTCCTGCTGACGCTCGAAGAACGCTTCAAACGCCGCCGCGTGCTCGACGGCCTCCATCGCCTGCGCTCGCTCGCCCATGTCGTTGACATGCATCAACTCACCAAGGATCCGACCATCCTTTTGAGCCCGCATCCGCAAACCAAGGCCTCCCCGCAGCGGTCGATGACGCGCTTTGAACTCTCGCGCTATCTCGATTACTCCGCCGAAATGCTCGCCCTCATCGGCAAGCTCGCCGCTCTCTACGGCGACCGCATGCGCGATGCAGTTGTCATCGACGCCGTCAACGACGTCGAAAACTTAACCGCCGGATTGGGACGCAAAATCTGGCAGAAGATCACCATCATCAGCGCGCTCGAGGAACCCGGCGCATGAGCCGCCGCACAATCGCCCGCTTGCCCGTGTGCTAAACCCGCCGCGATGGGCTTAAGCCGTATCCGCCTTTATTCGCGCCTAGCCGCCCTTGGCCTTGCGGCGCTGGTTGTGCTGGGCGTGTCGGCGCTGCGCCTCAATCGCCCGCCGCAGCATTTTGGCTCGCTTACAATCACTTCCTATATCGTCGCCGCGCCGCGCCCGCGCCATGACGAGCCCAGGCTGAGGCCAGAGCCCGACCGACCGGCCCCGGCACTCGCCCGCGTTGAGCTTGGGCCCCCCTCGTCGCTGCCGCCGCCGCGCCTTTGGAGCTACAGCAGCGCCGGTGAAATCGTGTTCGACCACCCAGAGCAATACCGGCGCTGCCGCGCGGCCCGCGCCGAACGTCACAACGAATCCGACTGCCCCGAGGCGCACGACCCCCACCCGATGGTTCTGCGCCCCGGCTAAGACCGCTTTAAAACTTTCTCAACGACGCGCTTCAGCACTTTCTAAATAGTCGCTGATAGCGTCGCCCGGCTCGGGGGCATCTCACATCTCACAATGGCCGATCAGTTCGATCCGTCCGGTTTGACCGCGCTCGTCTTCGACGAGAACCATTTCGAGCGCGGAATTTCGCTGAACCAGCTGCGCACAATGGGCTTCGGGCGCGCCATCGGCGCTGCGCATTCCGGCGAAGCGTGGGATGGCCTCAGACGCCAGAGCCCCAACATCATGCTGGTGGAGTGGATCGACGGCGCCGACACGCTCGACTTCATCCGCCGCGTCCGTTTGAGCGAAGAGCTTCCCAACCGCGCGCTTTCCATTTTCATGCTCTCGCGCCGCGGCGTTCAGGCCGAAGTCGAAGCAGCGCGCCGGGCTGGCGTCGACGGATATCTGCGCAAACCGATCTCAGCTTTGGCGCTGCAGGTGCGTGTGCGCACGGTGATCGAGCGCCCACAGCCTTTCGTCGTCACTGCAAGCTATGTCGGCCCGTGCCGGCGCCGGCGACGCCCTGATCTCAACTATCTGGGCCCCTTGCGCCGCCTCGACGACGAGACGCCGCGACCTTTGGTCAAAGGCGATGAGGAAGAACTAGATCTCAAAGGCGAACTCGCCCGCGCGCGCGTCGCCGCCCTCGAAGCGGCCGCCAGGGCGCTGACGCCGGGCGACGCAAAAGCAGCACGCGATGTTTATCACGCCCTGCAGCGTCTGGTGGATGTGGGCGAGCAGATCAGCGATCCGAGCCTTATCCTCGGCGCCAAGGAGATGGCGCGCTATTTGCAAGCGCAAGGCGCCACCGAACGGCTCGACCCAGAAGTCGTTCGCACACATGTCGCGGCCCTCCACCAACTCGCACACTTGCCCCACGCCCTCTGCGAAGAACGTCAGCGCGTCGCGCAAAGCCTGAAGCGCATGGTCGACAAAAAACTCCGCCAGTCTCACGCCGCTTGACAAAATGCGCGCCGATGCGCGCTTTGAGCAACGCGCATGGGATTCATCGTCATTCTGCTTGCGGCGCTCGCCCTCTTGGCCATGCTGTGGCTCGTCGGCGCGAACGAACCGGTCTATCGCATCGTCAACGGCGCGGCCTGGTTTGTCGCCATTCGCGGCGCCGACGCCCCGCTCGCGCCCAACGTCATCGTCAATTGGTCTGCGGACGCCGACTTTTCATTCATCGGCGGAGAGGAGGCCTATTGGTCGCGTTTCTACGTTCTGGCGGGCGGCGATCGCGCAAAGGCGCCGATCGATGCTGGCGGCGCCGAGGACGTCTATATTGCCCGCGTCGCATTCGGCGCGCCGCCGAAGCTTGCGCTCGGCCTCCTCCGCGTCCTCGTTATGATTGGCGTGCTGGGCAAACCCGCCGCCGCCGGGGTCAGCCGCGATCTCCAGTCGAGAGGCTATCGCGGCGAACTGATGCCCGACGCCGCCGCGGTTGGTCGTTTGCTTGACCGGCCGGCGAATTATGGCCCGAGCATGGTCAACTTCCTGAGCTACTTTCCCACCGCCCGTTATGGCGATCGCAGCGAAAGCTCAGGACGCGCCGCTTATGGGCGTTATGGCATGGTGGCGATGCGCACTGTATATCGCACCGGCGGTCGGCTCCTGTTTTACGGACGCATCACCGAGGTTCTGCGAGAGCCAACGGGGAAAGGTGCGTCCGGCGCGTGGAGCGACGTCGCCGCGATGCACTATCCCAACCCGTCGGCGATCCTCTCCATGGAGAACGTTCCTGAATATCGGGCCGCTTTGCATCATCGCGACGCCGGTCTTGCCCGCACGATCGTGATCGCTTCGACCGATCGCGGCTTGACCCGCCAGCCCGCCGCCCTACGCCTAAATCCGGGTGGGGGAAATTGAGGACATGGGAGCCAACGTGTCCGCCAACGTGTCGCAAGCGCCCAGCGCCGCCGCGCTCTCTTTGCGGCGCGCCGTCTCGCTCGGCCTCGATCTCATCGAGCGCCTCATCCTCATCGTCTTGTTCTACGGCCTGGCCAACCGCCTGGTCGCCAATTACCTCGCCACCCACAACATCGCCGACCTCCTGGCGCTCGTTTCCGAGGGCATGGTCGTCGTGCTGGCGCTCATCCGGCGCATGCCAGAGACCATCACGTTCCGCGTCGACGATTGGGCGCTCGCCTTCGGCGGCGCCTGCGCCACGCTCCTCTTGCGTCCCCTCACCATGGCGCCGCTCGGCCCCAAGGAGATCGGTTGGGTGCTGCAAGCTATCGGCTTTTTGGGCGCGCTCTGGTGCAAGGCGGCGCTCTTCCGCAATTTTGGCGTCGCGCCCGCCATTCGCGGCGTCGAAGTGAATGGGCCATACGCGCTCATCCGCCATCCGATGTACGCAAGCTACTTCATCGCCCAGCTGGGCTTCCTCTATGCATTTCCCACGCTCTGGAACGCCGGCGTCATCGGCGCCTGGACCGTGATCCAGTTGCTGCGTATCAACGCCGAGGAACGCATGCTGAAGACCGAACCGCGTTACCAGACCTATGCCGCGCGCGTGCGCTGGCGATTGGCGCCGCGCATCTATTGAATGAACAAGAGCCCTCGCCGAGCTAACGCGAGGGCGCTCTGCGCGCGGGGCCGCTAGCGCATGTGCAGCGCTTGGAAGAACGCAGCGTCGTGCGCAAAATGCGGGTTGAGATGCGCGCTGGCCGGGCCGTTGGATGCGAAGGAACTCATTTCGAAAGCGCCTTTGAGGCGGTTCAGCGTGGCTGGGGGCGGTTCAAGGCTCGGTTCTGGGCGCGTTCTGGGCGGCTCAAGGCATCAGCAAGCACTCGCTCGATTCTTAAGAGCGCTTCGCTTTATGAAAACACCAAGGGGTTCTTTCTTACGAGCCGTCGAACTAAAGTAGCGGGCCATGCAACGCGCGCTCATCTTGGCCGGCATCGCGCTCATCGCTCTGGGGCTCCTCTGGCCCTGGCTCTCGAAACTCGGGCCAGGACTTGGGTTCAATTTCGGGCTTGGGCTCGGGCGCCTGCCGGGCGACATCGTTATTCACCGGCAGGGCTTTTCGCTCTACGTCCGATCGTAACCGCAATCCTCGTCAGCGCGGCTGCCACAGCCATCCTCTGGCTCATCCGCCGCTAGCGCCCATAATTGAAGCTGATGCTGATGCGCGCGCGCTTGGCGCTGTTTGTCGGCACTTCGTGGCGAAGATAACTCTCCCACATGATGAGATCGCCGGCTTTCGGCGCAATGTAAACAAACGCCTGTTCCTCTTCGGGGGCGTCGCTGGCGCGCGCCGGGGCGGCCATCATCAAAGGCAGGCGCGGATCTTCAAGCTTCAGCGCCGACGATCCAGGCGGGGTCTCCACATAATACGCTCCCGAAAGCACGCTCATCGGATGGATGTGGCCGGTGTGCGCCCCGCCGGGCGCCAGCACGTTGATCCAGATCGAGTCGAGCTTGAGGCGCTTGGCGCCAAGATCGAGATGCAGCGCTTTCGCAAAGCGGCTCGCGTGTTTGTCCAGTTCGCGCTTGAGCGCGGTGAATGCGGGATCACGCACGGGCAAATCGTCGAGCGAGGCGTAGGACGTGTAACCCCTATAGCCGTGCTCGGCGCTCCAACGCCGGCCCGCCATATCGTCAGCGGCGATCGCGCGACACGCTTTGGCCAGATCGCGATTGAGCGCGGCTACATCCCCAAGCGACGCCTGGTAGAGCTTGGAGACAAAGAGCGAGCGCACATTGTCCATCGTTTGCGCTTAAAGCGGCGCAGACGCGCTCAGTCCATGGCTTTCGCGTAAAAGAAACGGCGCCTTCGCAAGCGACGAAGGCGCCGGGGAGGAGAAGCGTCCGCGCGGGAGGCGCCTCGGACGCTGGGCAATATGCTTAGCGGGCGGACGCGGTCGCAGCGCCCAAGGGCGGGGTGATCGAGGCCACGCTGATTTGGCCGTCTTGGCCGCGCGTCACGTCGCAACGGACATGCTGATTGCCGCTCACGCTGAGTTCGACGCGCACATTGCGGAGTGCTGCGCGCACGTTGGTGAGACGGACGCTGACGAGGTCAACGCCCGCTTGGCTCGCCACTTGCGTTCGGCAGAGCGAAACCGCAGCGGCGCGATCGCTCACCGTGTCGGCGGATGCAAGGCTGGGCGCCAGCACCGCAGCGATGGTCAATATCGAAAAAATGGTCGTACGCATGAAAGTCTCCCGGGGAGGAAAACCCGGCCATCTCCACTATGATGACCGGTCTATTTGTAGCTATCACTAGACCGGTCGTCATACAAGTGTTATGTTGTCGCCATGGCCAAAGTTTCATCCGCCCGCGAGGGCCTCATTGACGCGGCGGTAGAGCTCTTCCGCGCGCGCGGTTATGAGGGCGTGGGCGTTGCTGAATTGCTCGAAAAATCAGGAGCTCCGCGCGGCTCCCTCTATTTTCACTTTCCAGGCGGCAAGGAAGAAATCGGGATCGAGGCGGTCCGCCGCGTTGGCGAAAATGTGAACGCCCAATTCCAGACGCTCAACGCCACCGGCTGCGATATGGATTTCTATATCGAGCAGGTTTTCAAGGCGACGGCGAAGGGCATCAAGGATCGCGACTACAAGGCTTCGTGCCCGATCGCGGCCATCGCCGCTGAGATGGGCAATTCCAATCCGAAACTCAGAGAAACCGTGCGAACCGTGTTCGCCGGCTGGGAACGGGAGATGTCCAGCGCCGCCCGCGCCCGCGGCATGAGCGCGAAAAACGCAATTGCGTTCGCCTCCGCCATGCTCGCGTCGATCGAAGGCGCGATGGTGGTGTCGAAGGCCCAGGAATCGGTTGCCCCGCATGTGAACGCCGCTCGCGCCATGAAAGCGCTCGCCGCCACCATGCTGATGAATTAAGCGCGATCGATACGGGCAGCGTAGCATCCGCGCTTGGCGTAATGGGCGTGAATGTAGGCGACGCGGGGATTGGCGAACAAGCGATCCACAAGCGCGCCCGCATCGGCGCCATCGATGAGATCCGCGTCGATCATCATGTGTTCGCCGTCAAAGCCGCGCAGCGAGAGCGGCCGCCGCGCCAGGGCCGGCGGAATGACATTGGCCGCGTCGAAGCGAGCATCCGTCTCACGCACGAAAATCGGCCCCTGCTGGCGGAACGGCGTATCGGCGGGCTGATGATCGTAGTTCAGTAGAATGACGGTTTCGCCGATCTCGGCGTCGTCGAGGCAAATGCGGCACGGCGCGTCAGGCTTGCGCTCCACGCGCATGCGGCTCATGCCGCGCGTGGCGAGTTCGCGATCCGTTAGCGCGTGCAAATCCGCGAACAAATTGGGGTCAAGGCCGATAACGCGAAAGCTCATGGATCAACTCCTGCGCCCAAGACAATGGAGCGATCGCGGCCGAGACGCTGGCCGAAATCGGACGCGCCGCTAAATAAGCGAAATGCGCCTCAATCAAGTGACCGTTCCGGCAGCCGAACTCGACGCCTCGATCGCGTTTTATCGCCAGCTCGGCTTTAAACTGATCATCAAAAGCCCCCATTATGCGCGTTTCGAGCTTCCAGACGGCGGCGCCACGTTTTCGCTGTACCTGGCCAATGGCGAGATCCCGCGCGAGCACACGCCGCAAATCTATTTCGAGTGCGACGATGTCGAAGCGGAGTTTGCGCGCCTCGTCTCGCAAGGCGTGGCGTTCGAGCACGCGCCCAAGCTGCAGACATGGCTCTGGTGCGAAGCATGGCTTCGCGATCCCGCCGGCAATGCGCTCTGCCTTTACCATGCAGGCGTCAATCGCACGCACCCGCCTTGGCGCATCGAAGGCTAGAAAGCGCTTGCTCTGAGGCGTTGAGAGCAGTTCAAGGGCGGCCCATGGAGCACTTGATCGAAGGCTATCGCATTTACCGCGAGAAACGCTGGCCGGAATTGCGCGCGCTTTACCGGCGCCTCGCCGAGCGCGGGCAATCGCCGCGCACCCTCGTCATCGCCTGCTCTGACAGCCGCGTCGATCCAGCGACCATTTTCAACGCCGATCCGGGCGAGCTTTTTGTTATCCGCAATGTCGCCAATCTGGCGCCGCCCTGCGAGGACGGACATATGGGATTTCACGGCGTCAGCGCTGCGATCGAATTTGCAGTCACCAAGCTCTACGTGGAAACCATATTGGTGCTCGGGCACGCCCAATGTGGGGGCGTCGCCGCCGCGCTGAGCGATCGGCCGCGCGATCCCGGCTCGTTCCTCGATGCTTGGGTGGGCCTTCTCGATACCGCCAAAGCGCGCATCGCAGGTTGCAGCGGCGATCATGCCGAGGCGCTCGAACACGAGTCGATCCGCGTCACGCTGGAGAACCTTCGGACCTTTCCGTTCGTCGCCCGCGCCATCGACGAGCATGGTCTAAAGCTTGCAGGCGCCCGCTACGGGGTCGCCGACGGCAGCCTCGAAGTCCTTAATCTCGATACGGGGGCCTTCGAACTCGTGGTTTGACACGGAATTCATGTGGTTACGCACGTTCACCGTGTTCACGCCATAATGTTCCGTGTTATGGGGCTAGATCCGCTCGAGGGGCCTGAGGGACAACAGGAGTCTGCATGGCGGACGTGCTCATTGTCTGCGTTCGCGAAGATGAACCTCAGGCCAAGGCGCTGGCCGAGATGTTCGAAGCGGCGGGATTCAGTATTGTCGGGGCG
>JACXTT010014607.1_pt1 | contig 10256 bp, 6 predicted proteins | sample 9270951 | NCBI WGS metagenome assembly JACXTT01 (sample SAMN15532306, study PRJNA645909) | rock metagenome | isolation source: weathered quartz diorite | place: Puerto Rico | collected 2017-06-21
TCTCCAACTCAACGAGTTGCCCCGGCCCGACGGCGGGAGGTCAGTCGTGAACGGCCTGCTGCTCGCCGCCGGACGGAAGAGCGCCAGCCCGCTGCTCCCCGGTTCGCCGCAGCAGGCGGTGGTGGCGCCGTTGGCACCCCGGGACGGCGACTACGTCGTCACGCGCTACCACGGCATCACGCCGTTCCACGGCACGGAGCTCGATGCCCTGCTGCGAAACCTGGGCGTCAGGACGCTGGTCGCCACCGGCGTGTCGGTGAACGTCGGCATTCTCGGGCTCACGATCGAGGCGGTGAACGCCGGCTACCAGGTGGTGTTGCCGCGCGAGGCCGTCACCGGCACGCCCGACGGGTACGTCGAGGCGGTCCTCGAGCACACGCTCCGCCTGCTCGCGACGATCGCGCCGGTCGACCAGGTCGTCGGGACCTGGGCCGGCTGACGATGGCGATGCTCGACGTGCTCGCCGCGCACGTGGCTGCGCGCGGCGACCAGCCCTTCCTGCTCCACGAAGGACGACGCGTCACGTACGCCGAGTTCGACACGCTCGTGAACCGCGCCGCCCACGCGCTCCGCGGGCTCGGCGTCGAGAAGGGCGACCGGGTCACGCTCGCGGTCGGCAACTCGATCGAGTACGTGGTCGCGGCGTTCGGCATCCTGCGCGCCGGCGCGATCCTGCACCCCGTCAACGCCGCACTCGGCGCCGCCGAGCTGAGCTACATCCTGGGCCACGCCGAGCCTCGCGTGATCGTCACCGACGAGGCCAACGCGCCGGCGATGCTGGCGCCGGCCCTCGTGCGTCCGACGGGGGTGCGGGTCGCGGCCTTCGGCACGGTGGCGGGTGCCTACGCGCTCGACGCGCTGCTGGGCTCCAGCCCAGACACGCCGCCGCCCGTCACGCTCGGTCCCGGCGACTCCTCGACGCTGCTCTACACGTCGGGGACGACCGGCCGGCCGAAGGGCGTGCTCTTCACGCACGGGCGCACCGGGACCAGCGGGCCGCACTTCATCCAGGCCCTCGGACTCGGTCCCGGCGACACGATCCTCGCGGTGACACCGCTCTTCCACGGCAACGCCTGGGGCGCGGTCGTGACGGCGCTCTACGCGGGCGGTCGCGCGGCGTTCCCGGTCGCGTTCAAGGCGTCCGAGTTCTGGCCGCTGGTCCATGAGACCGGTGCCACCGTGCTGTTCACGCTCGGCACGATCCTCGCGATCCTGCTGACGCGCGAGCCGTCGGAGCTCGAGCGGACGAGCCCGCTGCGGGTCATCCTCGGTCTCGGCAGCGCGCCGATCCGCGACCGCATCATCGAGCGCTTCCGCGTCGAGCAGGTGGCGGAATGCTTCGGCTCGACCGACGCCGGCGTCGTCACGATCGAGCCGCGCGGCCAGGCGCCGCGCCCGGGCTCGTGCGGTCCGCCGGTGCCCGAGGTCCAGCTCCGCATCCTCGACGACGCGGGGACCGCGCTCCCGCTGCGACAGGTCGGCGAGGTCGTGCTCCAGTCCCCCGCGCGCATGGCGGCCTACTTCCGCGATCCCGAGCAGACCGCCGAGGCCGTCCGCGACGGTTGGTTCCACACCGGCGACCTGGGGTACCTCGACGAGGACGGCTGGCTCTACTTCGTCGACCGCAAGCGCGACGTGATCCGCCGCGGCGGCGAGAACGTCTCGTCGGTGCTGATCGAGAAGACGCTGCGGGAGCACCCGTTGGTCGCGGAAGTGGCGGTGATCGGCATTCCCGACCCGGTGCTCGGCCAGGAGATCAAGGCGTTCGTCGTCGCCAAGGGGCCGGTGACCGAGGACGAGCTGCGCGCGTTCGCGGCCGGGCGGCTGGCCAGGTTCCAGGTGCCGCGGCTCTGGGAGTTCCGCGACGCGCTCCCGAAGACGCCGACGCAGCGGGTGGAGAAGTACAAGCTCCGGCAGGAGTCGGGCGCGACCAAGCCGCTCCTCGGCTGACGCCGGCCCGGCGCCCTTCGCCCGACCCCGCAGACCATCCCCCGCTCCTCTGGCGTCCGCGCGGGACCTGGACTATCACCTCACCCCGACGCAAATCCGGCTTTCACCAATTCCAGGGAGGACACTCATGACGTTGACGAAGACGACGATCGCCCTCTGCATCCCGCTCTGCGCCGCGATGCTCGCCGGCTGCGCAGAAGAGAAGTCGCCCGCGCCGCCGCCGGCCCCGACGGCCGCCACCAACGCGGCGCCGTCCGGCACCGTCGCCCAGGAGACGACGACCGCCACCGCCACGGTCCAGAAGGTCGATCTCAAGACCCGCCACGTGACCCTCAAGCGGTCCGACGGCACCACGTTCGTCATCGTCGCCAGCCAAGAGGTCCACAATCTGCCGCAGGTGAAGAAGGGCGACGTCGTGACGATCGCCTACACCGAGTCGCTCGCCTACGAGGTGGTCAAGGCCGACAAGGGCAAGCCCGGGGGGAGCGTCAAGACCGACGTGACCCGCGCGCCGCTCGGCGAGAAGCCGTCGGGCAGCGTCACCAACACGACCACCGTCCGGGTGACGATCTCGGCGATCGACAAGGCGGCGGGCACCGTCACGCTCCGCGACGTCAAGGGCAACGTCACGCCCGTGAAGGTGAAGGATCCGAGCAAGCTCGATCAGGTGAAGGTCGGGGATCTCGTCGACATCACGTACACCGAGGCGCTCGCGGCCAAGGTCGAGAAGGCGAGCAAGAAGAAGTAGGCATCGAGCGGTGGGCGAGGGGCGCGTCGCAACGCCCCTCGCTCTTCTAGCCCCCGGCCGCGATCACGCGCTCGACGAACGGGAACCACGCCCGCAGCACGCCGTCGGGATCCTCGATCTGCGGGTAGTGCCCGATCCCGTCCAGCACGACGACCTCTGGGTTCGGCACCAGCTCGCGGTAGCGCGCGACCATGTGCGCGCCGGAGACGGGATCCTCGGGGCCGTTCACCAGCAGGAGCGGTACGGTGGTGGTCTGCAGCGCGCCGACCCAGCGCTCGCGCTGCTGCCGGCGCTCGGCCATGTAGCCGATCAGCAGATGCATGACGCCCGGGCCGTCGTTGCACTCGAGGAGCTTCCAGAAGTCGAGCAGCTCGTCCCGTGACGGATGCGTGTGCGGTCCGAACACGGTGACGAAGCCCTGCGCGAAGCTCTCCGCGTTCGTCATGCGCGCGACCTGCTTGCCCATCGGCCCGGCGAGCAGCTCCTGTACGGGCTGCGCCCGGTGGGTCTCGGGAAAGAGGCCGCCGTTCAGGAGCCCGACCGACCGGAGCGCTGTGCCGCGGGCGCCCGTCCGCTTCCGATCGCGGTCGCGCGCCAGGAGCTCCTGCGCGACGCTGACGCCGTAGTCGTGGGCGATCACGTGCACGCGCTCGACGCCGAGCTGGGCCAGGAGCGTCTCGTGGATCGTCGCCTGGTCGACGATCGAGTACTCGTACTCCGGCGGCTTGGCCGAGAACCCGAACCCGATCATGTCGGGCGCGATCAGCCGGAAGCGGGCCCGCAGCGGCTCCCAGACCTTGTACCAATCGTACGACGCGGTCGGGAAGCCGTGGATCAGGAGAAGGGCGTCGCCGCGGCCGTCGTCCCGATAGAATATGGGATGGCCTTGGTGCTGGAAGGTGCGGCCGTGGGTGCGCCAGTCCTCGGGTGTCACGCCTGTCCCCCGACGGTCGCGCCTAGCATGCTGCACGGGTGGTGGGAAGCGGGTCACAAGTGTTGACACGACGCCGGAAACGGCAAATCGAGAGGCATGCGTCGCCTCGGCGTCGCCGTCGTGGCGACAGCGGTCTGGGGGCTCGGCGGCTGCATGGTGGGACCGGACTACGTGCGTCCGCCGGCGCCGACGGCGGAGCGGTGGCTCTCGAGCGATCCGCGGCTCGGGGGCGAGGGTGTGGACACCGCCCAGTGGTGGCATGCGTTCGGCGACCCGGCGCTCGACGCGCTGGTCGACACCGCGTACCGCCAGAACCTCACGCTCCGTGCGGCGGGGCTCCGCGTGATCGAAGCGCAGGCCCGGCGCGGCATCGCGATCGGCGGTCTTTTTCCGCAGACCCAGGCGTTGAGCGGGGCCGTCTCGCACGGCCGTTCGAGCGAGAACGGGCTCGGGGTCATTCCCGGCGACCGCGACTTCAACACCTTCCGCGCCGGTTTCGACGCCACCTGGGAGCTCGACTTCTGGGGCCGCTTCCGCCGCAGCATCGAAGCCGCCGACGCCGATCTGCTGGCGTCGCTCGCCGACTACGACCAGGCGCTGGTGACGCTGGTCGGCGAGGTCGCGGCCACCTACACCAACGTCCGAGTCCTCGAGGAGCGACGGGCGATCGCCCGGCAGAACGTCGACGTGCAGCGCGACAGCCTGGAGGTGGCGCGGACGCGCTTCGAGGCCGGCGGAACCACCGACCTCGACGTGCAGCAGGCGACGACGCTGCTCGAGGACACCCAGTCGACGATCCCGGATCTGGAGATCCAGCTCCGCGCCGCGCTCGACTCGCTGAGCGTCCTCCTCGGCGTCCCGCCCGCCGACTTCGCCGACGTGCTCTCGCAGTCGAGCGGCATCCCGGCGGCGCCGATCGCCGTGGCGGTCGGGATCCCGGCCGAGCTGCTCCGGCGTCGCCCCGACGTACGGAGCGTCGAGCGCAAGGTCGCGGCGCAGAGTGCGCGCATCGGCGTCGCCGTCGCGGACCTGCTGCCGCGCCTCCAGCTCACCGGCTCGGTCGGGTTGAACGCCGAGGACGCCGCCAAGTTCTTCGAGGGGCGGTCGTTCGAGGGCCTCGGCGGCGCGCGCTTCGACTGGCCCGTCCTCAACTATGGACGGCTGATGGGGAACGTCCGCGTGCAGGACGCCACCTTCCAGGAGCTGGCGACGACGTACGCGGACACCGTGCTGCACGCGCAGCAGGAGGTGCAGGACGCGATCGTCGGCTACCTTCGTGGCATCGACCAGGTGGCGCACCTCGCCCGCAGCGTCGAAGCGGCGGACCGCGCCGTCGACCTCGCCGACATCCAGTACCGCGGCGGGTCGACCGACTACACGCGCGTCCTCACCGCGCAGCAGTCGAAGCTCCAGGAGAGCGACCGCCTCACGTCGACGCGGGGGGCGGTCACGCTGAGCGTCATCGCGCTCTACAAGGCACTCGGCGGCGGCTGGGAGCTGCGCGACGGGCAGGACCTGGTGCCGGCGGCGACGACCAAGGCGATGCGCGAGCGCACCTGGTGGGGCCGCGAACTCGACACGAAGACGCAGACCCACGACGTCGACGCGGCCGAATCCAACACCGAGCAGGACCGGCGACCGGGCCTCTTCCGGTGGCGGCAGTGGTGGCCCAAGTGGTGACGATCGCACGAGGACGACGATGACGCGACGCCCGCTCCTGCTCCTGACCACGCTGCTCGCCGCGTGCGGCGGCAACACGTACGCCCCTCCGCCGGCGGCCGAGGTGGTCGTCGCGCATCCGATCGAGCAGGAGGTGACGACCTACAGCGAGTTCAGCGGCCACACCACGTCGGTCGCCGCGATCGACGTGCGGGCGCGCGTCCAGGGCTACCTCCAGAGCATGCACTTCACCGCCGGCACCGACGTGAAGCAGGGAGATCTGCTGTTCGTGATCGAGCCCGACCTGTACGCGGCGCGCGTGACCGCCGCCGAGGCCGACCTCCAGAGCGCGCAGGCGCAGCGCGAGGCGGCGGACGAGCAGTACGAGATCACGAACACGATCTTCCAGCGCAACGCCGGCAGCAAGACCGACCTCGTCCAGAAGCTCGAGGCGAAGGACCAGGCGCACGCCGCCGAGGCACAGGCGCGCGCCAAGCTCGCGCAGGCGAAGCTGGACCTGTCGTACACCCGGATCTACGCGCCCATCACCGGCCGCATCGACCGCAACTTCGTCGACGTCGGCAACCTGGTCGGCTCCGGCGAGCCGACGCTGCTCGCGACGGTCGTGCAGCACGATCCGATCTACGTCTACTTCGACGTGAGCGAGCGCGACCTCCTCGACTACCGCGAGCGCCGCCGCCGCGGGGAGACCGCGTCGGCGGAGGGGCAGCGGACCCCGGCCTACCTGGGGCTCCTCACCGAGCAGGGCTTCCCGCACGAGGGGGAGGTCAACTACTCGAGCAACCGCGTCGACCCGTCGACGGGCACGATCGAGCTGCGCGCGGTGTTCCCGAACCCCGACCATACGATCGTGCCCGGCCTGTTCGGCCGCGTTCGGCTCCCGTTCACGCGCGGCAGCGCGATCCTGGTGCCCGACGAAGCGGTGTCGACGGATCAGGCGGGCCGGTTCGTCCTGACCGTCGACGACAAGAACGTGGTCCAGCACCAGCGGGTCACCGTCGGTGCGCTGGTCGGGCAGATGCGGATCATCCTGAACGGCCTGGACACCAAGGCGTGGGTGGTCGTGAACGGGCTCCAGCGCGCCCGCCCGGGCGGGACGGTGAAACCCGTGCCGGCGCCGGTGACCGCGCCCGAGCCCGCCCAGGTCCCGACCGCCCCATGATCTCCCGCTTCTTCATCGACCGTCCGATCTTCGCGAACGTCATCGCCATCATCACGATCATCTTCGGGCTGGTGACGGTGCGCTCGCTGCCGGTCGAGCAGTACCCGCAGATCACGCCGCCGACGGTCCAGGTCTCGACGGTCTATCCCGGGGCGAACGCGCAGGTCGTCGCCGACACCGTCGCCTCGCCGATCGAGCAGCAGGTGAACGGGGTCGAGGGCATGCTCTACATGTCGTCGGTGAGCGCGAGCGACGGCTCCTACAAGCTCACGGTGACGTTCGACATCGGCGTCAACCTCGACATCGCGCAGGTGCTGGTGCAGAACCGGGTCGCGATCGCGCAGCCGCTGCTCCCGCAGGAGGTGCAGCGACAGGGCACCACGACCAAGAAGCAGTCGACCGCGATCATCCTGTTCGTCACGCTCACCTCGCCCGACGGCCGCTTCGACAGCCTCTACCTCAGTAACTACGCGACGCTCCGCATCCGCGACGAGCTGTCGCGCATCGCCGGCGTCGGCGACGTGAACGTGTTCGGCGCCGGGCAGTACAGCATGCGGATCTGGCTCGATCCGCAGAAGCTGAAGAGCCGGAATCTGACCACGCAGGACGTGGTGGCGGCGATCCAGGAGCAGAACGTCCAGGTCGCCGCGGGGCAGCTCGGCCAGCCGCCGGCCCCGGACACGACCGACTTCCAGCTCACCGTGAACACGCTCGGCCGCCTCACCGACGTCGAGCAGTTCGGCAGCATCATCGTGAAGAGCGACGGCATCCGCGTGACGCGGCTCCGCGACGTCGGCAAGGTCGAGCTGGGCGGGCAGGTCTACGACCTGTTCTTCCAGAAGAACGCGAAGCAGGCGGCCGGGATCGCGATCTTCCAGCTCCCCGGCGCCAACGCGCTCGACGTCGCGGACCGGGTGCGCGAATCGATGGCGAAGCTCAAGCCGTCGTTCCCGGAGGGGATGGCGTACGAGATCCCGTTCGACACGACGCTGTTCGTCCGCCAGGCGATCAGCGAGGTGTACCGCACCCTGCTCGAGGCGGGCGTGCTGGTGCTGATCGTCATCCTGCTCTTCCTGCAGGACTGGCGCGCGCTGCTCGTCCCGGCGACGACCGTCCCGGTGACGATCATCGGCGCGTTCGCCGGCATGGCGGCGTTCGGGTTCTCGGTCAACCTGCTGACGTTGTTCGGGCTCGTCCTCGCGATCGGGATCGTCGTCGACGACGCGATCGTGATCGTCGAGAACGCGTCGCACCACATCGCGGTCGACCAGGTCTCGCCGCGCGAGGCCACCATCCGTGCGATGGACGAGGTCACCGGCCCCGTGATCGGCATCACGTTCGTCCTGATGGCCGTCTTCCTCCCGACCGCCTTCCTGGGCGGCATCACCGGCCAGCTCTACCGGCAGTTCGCGCTCACGATCGCGGTCACCGCCGGGATCAGCGCGATCAACGCGCTGACGCTCAAGCCTGCCCAGTGCGCGGTCTACCTGCGTCCCGTCACCGGGACGCCGAACGCCTTCTTCCGCGCCTTCAATCGGCTCTACGACCGCGCGGAGCGCGGGTACGCCGGCCTCGTCCGCTGGATGGTGAACCGGCCGATGCGGATGATGGGCCTCTTCGCGGCGCTGATCGCGGTGACGCTGTGGGGCTACCGGTCGCTCCCGACCGGGTTCCTGCCGGTCGAGGACCAGGGCTACGTGATCGCCGGGCTCCAGCTCCCCGACGCGGCCTCCCAGGCCCGCACCGCGCGCGTCGTCGACCGCGTGAACCAGATCATCGCCGAGACGCCCGGGGTCGCCGACTGGAACACGATCGTCGGCAACTCCATCCTCGACGGGACCACCGCGTCGAACGCGGCGACGTTCTACATCGTCTTCAAGCCGTGGGAGGAGCGTCGCGACCCGAGCCTCAGCCAGGACGCCATCCTCCGCCAATTGCGACAGAAGATGGGGGCGCTCCACGAGGCGATCTCGTTCTCCTTCCCGCCGCCGGCGATCCGCGGCCTCGGCGTGTCGGGCGGGTTCCAGCTCCAGCTCGAGGATCGCGGCGGCGTCGGCCTGCCGGCTCTCCAGCAGATGACGGAGGAGATGCTCCAGGACGGCCGCACGCAGAGCGGGCTCGCCGCGCTCAGCTCCACGTTCCGCTCCGGGGTGCCGCAACTCTGGGCCGACGTCGACCGGACCAAGGTGAAGTCGCTGGGTGTCCCGCTGACCGGCGTGTTCAACACGCTCCAGGCCTACCTGGGCTCGGCCTACGTGAACGACTTCAACCTGTTCGGCCGCACCTACCAGGTGCGGGTCCAGGCCGCGCCCGAGTTCCGGCTCTCGCCCGACGACATCAAGCGGCTCGAGGTCCGCAACGCGTCGGGTGCGATGGTGCCGCTCTCGACCATGGTCGACGTGCGCGACACCACCGGGCCGCAGATCATTCCCCGCTACAATCTCTATCCGTCGGCCGCGATCACCGGCGAGGCCGCGCCGGGCTACAGCTCGGGCCAGGCGCTCTCGCTGATGGAGCAGATGGCCGCCGCCAAGCTCCCGGTCGAGATGGGATACGATTGGACCGCGATCGCCTACCAGGAGAAGAAGGTCGGCGGCGAGGCCGGTCTCATCTTCGCGCTCGCGGTGCTGCTGGTCTACCTCGTGCTGGCCGCGCAGTACGAGAGCTGGAGCAACCCGGCCGCGGTCGTGCTGGTCGTCCCGCTGGCGCTCCTCGGGACGGTGATCGCGGTCGCGCTGCGCGGCATGGACAACAACGTCTACACGCAGATCGGGGTCGTCCTGCTGATCGCGCTCGCGAGCAAGAACGCGATCCTCATCGTCGAGTTCGCCCGCGAGCAGCGCGCGCGCGGCCTCTCCGTCGCGGAGTCCGCCGTCGAAGCGGCCCGCCTCCGCTTCCGCCCCATCCTCATGACCTCCTTCGCCTTCATCCTGGGCGTCTACCCCCTCGTCATTGCCGCCGGCGCCGGCGCCAGCAGCCGCCGCGCCCTCGGCACCGCCGTCTTCGGCGGCATGCTCACCTCGACGTTCCTCGCCGTCCTCTTCGTCCCCGTATTCTACGTCGTCTTCCAGGGCCTCACCGAACGCCTCTCCCGCACTCCCACCCCCCCCAAGACGTGAGCGCCATTTGCGTGGTGGGGCGAGGTGCGCGGATCGGGGGGAGACGGGGGCCCGGCAGCGCCTATGAGGCGCCGCAAGAGGCGTGGGCGAGAGCGCGCTCAGTCGTTCGGCGCCGAATCGAAGCGCAGCCGGGCCCCCGGCTCCCCCGATCCGCGCACCGGGGGAGCACCGCCACTCAAGTGACACTCCCGTCCGGCCGATAACGCGTTCGGCCCCGTGTGCGAGCGGGGCCGTGCGCCCATGGCTAACCAGGACGGGATCGACGAGGTCGTCGCCGAGTTCCTGATCGAGAGTCGCGAGAATCTCGACCAGCTCGATCGGGACCTCGTGGCGCTCGAGGACGACCCGAGCTCGCAGGAGCTGCTCGCCGGAATCTTCCGGACCGTCCATACCATCAAGGGCTCGTGCGGCTTCCTCGGATTCGGGAAGCTCGAGACCGTCGCGCACCGCGGCGAGAGCCTGCTGGCCCGCCTCCGCAACGGCGACCGCGCGTTCGACGAGGCGTGCGCCAGCGCGCTGCTCGCGCTCGGCGACGCGCTGCGCGAGATGCTCGCCGCCATCGAGGCCGGCGGCACCGAGGGCGCCGGCGACTACGCCGCGCTCATCGAGACGCTGACCGCGCTGGAGCGCGGTGAACCAGCGGTGGCCGCCGAGCCCCCTCCC
>JACXTT010014608.1_pt1 | contig 10256 bp, 6 predicted proteins | sample 9270951 | NCBI WGS metagenome assembly JACXTT01 (sample SAMN15532306, study PRJNA645909) | rock metagenome | isolation source: weathered quartz diorite | place: Puerto Rico | collected 2017-06-21
GCATCGCTGTTGGACAGGAACTCCACGGTGGTATAGCATACGCCGGTAGCGGAAGCATAGCTTTCCAGCGAACCGTGTTTGAGGGTGCCGGGGTGCAGGCGGCCGTCGGGGATAACGATGGTGTGGCCAAGCTCGCCGGCAAAGCCATCATGACCGTAAATGAGCTGGCCGTTGGCAACAATACCACTACCTACACCGGTGCCCAGGGTAATCATGATGAAATCGCGCATGCCTTTGGCGGCCCCGTACATCATTTCGCCCAGGGCGGCGGCATTGGCATCATTGGTTAAAATGACCGGCAGCTTGAATTTATCTTCCACCAGTTTTGCCAGCGGGATAATGCCTTTCCAGGGCAGGTTGGGCGCGTATTCAATGGTGCCGGTATAATAATTGCCGTTGGGCGCACCCATGCCGATGCCCTTAATACGGCCCGGCCCACCGGCTTTCTGAATCATGGTATATACCCGTTCGTGCAGCTCTTCTATAAATGATTCAACTGTAGCATGCTTCTTCGTCGACATTTCGCCCGAAAACAATACGTTGCCGTCTTTATCTACAATGCCGAATTTTGTTCCGGTGCCACCTATATCGATGCCTATTACAAGAGGGTCTAGTGACACATTGGGCGTAGCCATATCCTTGTTTACTTATTTTAGGTTGCGAAGTTAATGTCCTCCGGCCACTTCCTGGTCAAAATCCAGTCCCTGTGCTTTCAATACACTCCTTAATTTAAGCGCCAGGAAGGCCAGGAAGGCAAAGCAAACGGCTGCTACGAGATAAGAATTATGTATCCCAATGGAATGAATGTCGCCAACAGCGCCCTGCAGCGGCGGAATGACGGCGCCACCCAGGATCATCATCACCAGGAAAGCGGAGCCCTGGCCGGTATATTTACCCAGTCCCGCAATACCCAGGGAGAAAATACAGGGCCACATGACGGAGCAGCAAAGACCACCTGCCATCAATGCATAGACCGATACAATGCCGGTGGTGAATACGCTGACGAGCATGGCTACGGTAGCCAGTAAAGCCACTGTAAGCAGTGTTTTTACCGGTTTTTCCTGCCCATAGAGGAAGGCTACTATAGCAATCGCCACGCATATAGCATAAAGGTACAGGTCATGTACGTCGTTACCATTGAGGTGATTGGCAAACAGGGCTACGCCAAAGGCAATAAACGGTACAATAATGGTGGCTATGCGCTTACCTGCTTTAGACAGGTTGAATACGCTCACGGCGCCCATCCATCGTCCTATCATAAGGCTTCCCCAATACAAGGAAACATATTTGGATATCTCGCTTTCCTTGAGCCCGTGCGGCAAGAGGTAGCCCGGTGTTTTGAGGAGCGCGCCGAAATTGTTGTCGATGGTTACTTCAACGCCTACGTATACGAAGATGCCAATCATCCCGTAAATCAGCTGCTGGTATTTCATAGCGCCCCATCCGTCGGGGTCTTTAACTGCGTTGCTGTTAGAATAAAACAGGATGCCGATAACTACAATGATCATGCCCAGCAGCAGGGGCGTTTTGTCGATGTCGGTAAAATGCCCGAGGGCTATGATAAGCAGCAGCAACCCTGTCATAACCAGTAATGCGCGGGAAGCTTTGCCGGCATGTTCAAACTTTTCATCGTTTTTGCCGGAAGGCAGTTTTGAAACAGCAAATATGATGGCTACCAGGGCAAAGACGGCCGCCACGATCATATAAAGTGTTTTTATCGAAGAAACAGAGGTGTCGTCTACATCAGCTTTTACGCTTCCAAACAGGAAAAGGCTTACGATAATGGGCCCGATGGTAGTGCCGAATGAATTGATGCTACCTCCAAGATTGAGACGGTGCGAGCCGGTAGAGGGGTCGCCCAGCGAGATGGCAAAGGGTTGTGCGCAGGTTTGCTGCAATGAAAAGCCCAATGCAATAATAAAGAGGGCTACGAGGATAAAGGCAAAATTGCCAAAGGCAATGTTTTTGTCTTTTAATATGCCTACTACCGCTTCCAGTTTACCGCCATGGAATTTTGCCGTTAATTTGGCCGGCGCGCCATTGACCATCTTTACGTCTTCGGGAGCTGCAAAGCTGCTGTCCATCAGTTGTGTAATGGCCGGGTTATCGAGCACCTGGTGGCCTGCCGCATCGGTTTTAACGGTCAGGGAATACACATCTGCTGCTGTTTCTTTTCTCAGCACGATGGTTTTATCGGAGGTCACAAATTTTTGTCCCGCGCTGAAATGCCTGATTTGCTCCATGTTTTCGCTAAGCGGTTTCAGCGTTTCGCTGTTTACGGCCGGTATCATCAGCAGGGCGCCAAGCGCGGAAATGGCGAGGCCGAAGATGATACCGTTTTTATAACCGATTTTGTTTAAAAGGTCTTTTCCGCGTGCTTCGGAGATGATGTATAATATGAGTGAACCAATGAAATAAGCCCCGTAAAAGGCGGCACCTATCAACTGGGATTCAAACTGGCTCAGGTTAAAGTAGTTCTTGCAAAAAGGGATAAATACGCTGTTGGAGGCAGCAATAAATCCCCAGAAGAAAAATACGATGACAAGGGTTGCCAGGGCTCCCGTGTTGGTCGGTTGTTTGGGTTGGTTCATGTCGAGCTTGTTGAATTAATATAAAAGGCTAAAAATAGCAAGTTTTTACCAAGCAGAGCAAAACGGCTAAAGAATTGTCCTGTTTTAATGACAGTGAAAGGAATTGCTGTTTTGTAATGCGTCATTTATTGATTGCCCGGGTTTTGCCGGGATTGGTGAATTAAAAAATATTTTCATGACTTGCAACAACCAATCGAAAACCTTCCTAAATTGATACACTAATTATTTCAAATCCATTGGAATGGAGATACTTCATGTGTCGGCAGAATGTTATCCTGTAGCGAAAGTAGGAGGCCTGGGCGATGTAGCAGGGGCTTTACCAAAATACCAAAATTTACTGGGTCATATTGCAAAGTTGGTGATGCCCATGTACCGCACCAGGTTCCTGTACGAAAACCAATGGGAGGTAGTACATAAAGGTGGCAGCACGCTGGGCAACTGGTGGTTTGAGTATACGGTTATCAAGGAAAAAAACAATAAACTGGGGTTTGATCTTTACCTGGTAGATATTAACGGGTTGCTGGACCGGGAGCGGGTATACGGGTATAACGACGATACGGAGCGGTTTACCTGTTTCCAGATTGCGGTGGTCAACTGGCTGGCATCGTGGAAACATCATCCTGATGTGGTGCACGTGCACGACCACCAGGCTGCGCTGATACCTTTTATGATGAAGTATTGCTATGACTACCAGCAACAGCTGCGCAATATACCTGCCGTACTCACCATACACAACGCGCAATACCAGGGCTGGATGGGTTGGGATAAGAGTTCTTATATTCCGCGCTGGGATGGATGGCATTGGGGTGATTTGGATTGGAAAGATAGTATCAACCCGCTGGCCGCCGGCATTAAATGCGCCTGGAAAGTAACCACGGTGAGTAAGAGCTACCTGGAGGAACTGCGGTATATGAGCAACGGGCTGGAAGCCCTGTTTGAATACGAGCGGGGTAAATGCGTGGGCATATTGAACGGGATAGACACAAGAGTATGGGACCCTGAAACCGACAGTTACCTGGACGACCATTATGGTATAAAAACCAATGCCGCCGGCAAACGGGCCAATAAGGAGAAACTGTGCAGGGCGTTTAACCTGGACCCGGCAAAACCGCTGATTATATTTATCGGCCGGCTGGTGGGCGAAAAAGGGGCTGACCTGCTGCCCCGCGCCATTGGCGATTCGCTGTACTACATTGGTATGAAAATGAGTTTCCTGGTGCTGGGAAGCGGTGAGCACTGGGTGGAGAACCAGCTGAGCAACCTTACCGGTTCACTGACAGGCTATTTTAATTCAAGGATAGGCTATAATGAAAAGCTGAGCCATGAAATGTATGCGGGCGCTGATTTTTTACTGATGCCCAGCAGGGTAGAGCCCTGCGGGCTGAACCAGCTGTATGCCCTGCGGTATGGCACCATCCCGATTGTACGGCGTACCGGCGGTTTGAAAGACACGGTTAAAGATTACGGTGAGCCCGGCGGGTATGGCATTTGCTTTAATAATGATGCGGTAGGCGATATTACGCATGCGGTATACCGTGCGGTGACATTGTACGACCAGGTGGAACGGATGAAATCCATCCGCAACCAGGTGATGGAGCTGGACCATAGCTGGGACAGCAGCGCACAGCAATACATTGATGTATACAATGGGTTAAAACAATAAGCGTGTAATCAAGAACAAGTCAACATAAAATAGCTTGCTTATGAGCAAATCAACGTTAGCAGTGATCCTGGGTGGTGGCGCCGGTTCCCGTTTATACCCCCTTACCGCCAGCAGAAGCAAACCCGCCGTGCCCATAGCTGGCAAATACCGGCTGGTAGACATCCCCATTTCCAATTGTATCAACTGCGGCATCAACCGGATGTTTGTATTGACGCAGTTCAACTCGGCCTCGCTCAACAGGCATATTAAAAACACCTATCATTTCAGCGCCTTCAGCACTGCTTTTGTAGACATCCTGGCGGCGGAGCAAACACCCGACAACCCTACCTGGTACCAGGGCACGGCAGACGCCGTGCGGCAGAGCCTGCGGCATATTGGCCCGTTTGAAAGTGAATACATCCTGATACTGAGCGGCGATCAGCTGTACCAGATGGATTTCCAGGAAATGATTGACAACCATATAAAACTGGGCGCGGATATTTCCATTGCCACCATCCCGGTGGCGGAGCGGGAAGCGCCGGAGTTTGGCATCTTAAAAAGCAATGAACAGGGCTATATTACCTCCTTTATTGAAAAACCCAAAAAGGAATTGCTGCCCGAGTGGGTAAGCGATACCGGCCAGGAAATGCAGCACATGGGCAGGATTTACCTGGCCTCTATGGGCATTTATATCTTTAACCGCAAGCTGATGTTTGATTTGCTGGAAGAAGAATATAAGGCGGCCACCGATTTTGGCAAGGAAATCATCCCGCAGTCGATCGACAAATACAAAGTAGTAAGCTACCAGTATGATGGTTACTGGACGGATATCGGTAATATCTATTCGTTTTTTGAAGCCAACCTGGGCCTTACGCAGGACATACCCGACTTTAACTTATTTGATAATAACAAGGCTATTTATACCCGCGCGCGCATGCTGCCGCCGGCAAAAATAAGCGGTACCACGCTCGAAAAAACCATTATTGCCGAAGGTTGTATTATCAATGCCTCGCGTATTGAAAACAGCGTGGTGGGTATCCGCGCCCGCATCGGCCACGGCACTACCGTGGTGAGCAGCTACCTGATGGGGAACGATTATTTTGAAACCATCCAGGAGATGGCGCATGCCAAGCAGCACGGTATGCCCAATGTGGGTATCGGCAACCGCTGTTATATCCGCAATGCCATTGTAGATAAAAACGTACGCATTGGCGATGATGTGCGGATAAACGGGGGCTCGCACCTGGAAAATACCGACCATTCGCTGTACACGGTAAAAGAGGGGATTGTGGTGATTAAAAAAGGAGCGGTTATACCGAATGGTTTTGTAATATAGTCCGGAAGTCGGAGGTCTGAAGTCGGAAGGCTGACAGGAGAAACCTATAAGGTCTTCAGCTGGGACTACAAATGGTAGCAGCGATTCAGAGACCTTATACGTTTTTTGTTCCGACCTCCGACTTCTGCCTTCAAATATGTAACAGTTACACGATAACCAAAACGACTGCTATGTCATCTGCTTACACGGGAGTAAAGCCGCATCTTGGTTTCTGGCAAATATGGAATATGTGTTTCGGGTTTTTCGGGATACAGTTCGGCTGGAGCCTGCAAATGGGCAATATGAGCGCTATTTATGAATACCTGGGCGCTTCTCCTGAGCAGATACCTGGCCTGTGGCTGGCGGCCCCGATGACGGGCTTGCTGGTACAACCTATTATCGGGTATATGAGCGACCGTACCTGGCATCCACGCTTCGGCCGGCGGCGGCCTTTCTTCTTAGTAGGCGCCATTCTCAGTTCGATCGCATTATTCTTTATGCCCAATGCTCCCAGCATCTGGATAGCTGCAGGCACCCTCTGGGTGCTGGACTCCTGTATCAATATCAGCATGGAGCCGTTCCGGGCTTTTGTGGCGGACAACCTGGACGAAAAGCAACGTTCTTTTGGTTTTGCCATGCAGAGCATGTTTATAGGGCTAGGCGCTTTTGTAGCCGGCTACCTGCCACAGAAACTGGTGCAGTGGGTGCATGTATCGAGAGAAAAAGTGAATGGCTCTATCCCTGAAAACATCAAACTTTCTTTTTATATCGGTGGTGCGGTGTTTTTAATTGCAGTCCTGTATACCGTTATAAAAAGTAAGGAATATCCACCAATGGATGCCGACTGGAAAACAAAGATTATAGAATCGAATAAAGGATTTGGCGGTGGGGTACGGGAAATTATTTCATCAATAGCCAACATGCCCGCCCAGATGAAGCGGCTGGCCCTGGTGAATTTTCTTACCTGGCCGGGCTTATTCCTGATGTGGTTTTATTACAGTACCGGTGTTGCCTCGGATATTTTTGGCGGGAATGCAAAAACAAACAGCTATGTGTACACGCGAGGGCTGGAATATGCCAATACAACCTCCGCCATATTGAACCTCGTCACCTTTGCCTTTTCCTTTTCGCTGCCTTTCTGGGTGCAGAAACTGGGTAAAAAAGGCACACATACGGCCTGCCTGATTGTTGGTGGCATTGGTCTTATTGCGGTGAAGCAGATACATGAACCCTGGATGCTGTACGTGGCCATGGGCATGGTGGGTATTGCATGGGCATCTATTTTATCGATGCCGTATTCCATGCTGGCGGGCTGTCTGCCGGCGGATAAGATTGGCATTTACATGGGCATCTTTAATTTTTTCATCGTGCTGCCGGAAATCATCGCTTCGCTTTTCTTTGGCAAGATAATGACAACGTTTTTGCACGATGACCGGCTCATGGCAGTACGCATTGGCGGCATCCTGTTGTGTATTGCGGCGGTAGTATGCGCATTAATCATCAAAGAGGATAAAAATGAATAAGCTGTTTTTATTCCTGCTGTTTTTTTGTTCTGTGGCGGCGGCCCGGGATAAGCCGGATATGTATCCTACGCATTGGTGGGTGGGAATGAAGAACCCGAAGCTGCAACTGATGCTGCATGGTAACAATATTGCCAGCCAGCGGTTTGCGCTTGCGCCTTATGCCGGGGTAACATTGGAAAAAACGGAGAAAGTAGAAAGCCCCAATTATCTTTTTCTTGATCTGACTATTTCGGCGGCAGCACGTCCCGGTAAGTTAACGTTTAGCGCATCTTCAACCGGGGGCACCGGTTTTATCCTGGAATATGCGTTACTGCCGCGCCGGCCCGGTAAAGATGTTGCTTTTGCGCAGGGTGTGCGGTCGGAAGATTTTATTTATTTGCTGATGCCCGACCGGTTCAGCAATGGCGAGCCGGCCAATGACCATATTGCGGGAATGAAGGACCAGTCGCTTAACCGCGATTCCATGTATTACCGCCATGGCGGCGATATGCAGGGCGTTATTAACCACCTGGATTACCTGCAACGCCTGGGGGTAACCGCGTTATGGATGACGCCGGTCCTGGAAAATGATATGCCCAACCGAACGGAACACGGGTATGCGTTTACCAACCATTATGTCATCGACCCGCGGCTGGGAGGAGCGGAGCAATATAAGAAGCTGAGCGATGAACTGCATAAACGGGGCATGAAGCTGCTGCAGGATGCGGTATACAACCATGTGGGGCTGTATCATTTTACCGTGCAGGACCCGCCAATGAAAGACTGGCTGCATCAATGGCCTTCTTTTACCCATCCCAATTATAAAGACCAGGCACAGTTTGACCCGCACGGGGCGCAGGTGGATAAAACACTGGAAACGGATGGCTGGTTTACGCCGCAGATGCCGGATCTCAACCAACGCAATCCCTATGTAGCCAATTTTCTTATACAGCATGCTATCTGGTGCGTGGAGGAATTTGGGGTGGACGGCTGGCGGATAGATACCTATATTTACCTGGACCTGCCGTTTATGAACCGTTGCAATAAAGCATTAACGGATGAATATCCCCGCATGACCATGTTTGGCGAAGCCTGGGTAAACGGAACAGTAAACGAAGCTTATTTTACCCGTAATACGCTAAATACGCCTTTTAAAAGCAATCTTACCGGCGTGACCGATTTTCAATGCCTGTTTGACGGCATACAACCCGCCATAAAACAGCCGCCCGATGGCGTAAACCACCTGTACCAGACGCTGAGCAATGATATTTTGTATGAAAATCCGCTGAACAATGTTATTTTCCTGGACAACCATGATATGACACGGTTTTACTCGCAGGTGGAGGAAGATATAGCGCGGCATAAAATGGGTATTGCCTGGTTGCTGACCGAACGGGGCATCCCGGAAATGTATTATGGAACGGAAATCATCATGAAGGGCGTGAGTAACCCGGATGGGTTGGTGCGCCTGGACTTTCCCGGCGGCTGGCCGGGCGATGCAAAGAATGCTTTTACCGGGCAGGGGTTAAGCCCGCAGGAAGCCGATGTGCAGCAATACACCACGCGGTTTGCCAACTTCCGGAAAAACGCCTCGGCCATAAAAACAGGTAAACTGATGCAGTATGCCCCGGACAACGGGGTATATGTGTATTTCCGGTATGATGCGCGGCAAACGGTCATGTGCGTGATGAATACGACCGACGGGCAACAGACCATCGATCTTTCGCGTTTCAGTGAGCGTATGAATGGTTTTACCAAAGCATACGATGTGGCCACGGGCAATGAATTTGCCCTGCAGTCCACGCTGAGCCTGGGGGGGAGGTATTTATTGGTAATGGAATTAAGAAAATAATTCTATATCATTGTCAGCAGCAGGAAGCGCCTGCCGCCTTTACCCCAGTCTTTCATGCGTTCGGAAAGCATGTCGCGCAATTCCTTACGGGTGGTTTTCTTTCCTTTTACAGGTATTTTTAAATCGGCATCGGTAATGGGCGCTGCCTCTACTTTGGTGGCAAACCAGGTAATGTGCTGGTGGGGAAGGGCAACGCCGAGTATCATGCCCGGCAGGCCGGTAAAGGATTCCGGGCCACCCGTGGTAGTGATTTCGTCGGTATAGAACGCTACCACGTATACGGAATCCATAATGAGCGCATTGGCGCGCCGGCAGGTAAAACCGGCGATGGTGCGGGTTTCATCGGTTATCTTCCAGTTTATTTTACGGGTGCTGTCCTGCAGCAGGAATTGTTGTTCAAAGACTTTCTTCTGGCTGGTGCTTTTGGCATTTTCAAGATCGCTGAAAATAGTATTGGTTTCGGGCATATCCATCCAGTCGGGTATTTTATTATTATCAGGATTAGGGGGGCCGGGCTGGAACAGGGTTTTGTTTTTGGTAAACAGGAGGTCGAAATAATCGGTCCTGAAATGGGGGATTGCTTTTTTGGCCAGTTCGTTCCAGTCGCCATTGTTACCGTCCTCCTGCATTTGTTCGTACAGGTTGGTCTTTTTTTCAAATGTAATTTTGCCTTCCGAAAGAAAGAGGGTGTTTTGTGCCGGCAGGCGCAGGGCAGTGCAGGCCAGCAGGCAAAGAAGGACCGGGTAATGCCATTTTATATTTGGTGTCATAACAGGCCGTTTTATGTTTATTGTCGCGGTGCAGGTGTTCCCGCTTTCGTAAAACTCCATACCAGGGTTACCATATAAAAACGTTGAATGGTACTGTAGGTATTTTGCATGATATAATTACTGTTTACGGTGCGGCTGAAACCGATGTTCTGGTTCAGCAGGTCGTTTACGCTCAGCTTGAGCAGCAGCTGGTCTTTCTTCAGCATTTTTTTACCCACCCAGGCATTCCAGATGGCCACGTTGTTGTTGGTGGTAAACAGCGCGGTTTTGGGACGCAGGTTGATATCGGCGTCGGAATGCAGCTGTATTTTCCAGGGCAGGAAAAGCTCGGCTTCCGGTTGTATTTCATAGGTCCAGTAGCTGGTGGCATTGTCTTTAAGTATAGACGATACGCTGCGGGTATAGGCAGCAGAGAATGACACGCGCGCCTCGTATTTTTTGTCTTTGGATTTTCCAAGGCCGGGACCGAAACTAATGCTGCCGCTATTGGTGGTATTGGGTACGTTGTTCACGATGTTTACCATCCGGTCAAGGTTAAAACTACCGTTGAACCAGATATCGATAGCGGGCTTTTTCCATTTAAA
>JACXTT010014610.1_pt1 | contig 10255 bp, 11 predicted proteins | sample 9270951 | NCBI WGS metagenome assembly JACXTT01 (sample SAMN15532306, study PRJNA645909) | rock metagenome | isolation source: weathered quartz diorite | place: Puerto Rico | collected 2017-06-21
TGTCGTCGGACGAGAGCGAAATGATCAACGGGGCCGTGATCGCGATCGACGATGGCATGTCGCTGATGTGACAGCCGTTCCTCCCCCTCTCCCGCAGGGCGGGAGAGGGGACGGGGGTGAGGGTGATCGCGTACGGTGCCGGTGCGTCGGTGCCTCGACTTGGGCCCAGCTAGAATTCCCCTGAAACAAGTTCGGAGCGCTGAATGAACAAGCTATTTGCGTCGGCCCCGGCTGCTCTCGACGGCCTGGTGAAAGACGGCCAGACGATCGCGGTCGGCGGGTTTGGCGTCTGCGGAGTGCCCGAGGCGCTGATCGACGCGCTGAGGGCCTCCGGGGTCAAGAACCTGACATGCATCAGCAACAACGCGGGTCTGGATGATTTCGGCCTCGGCCTTTTACTCGGCACGCGCCAGATCCGGAAGATGATCGCCTCGTACGTGGGCGAAAACAAGGAGTTCGAGCGCCAGTACTTGGCCGGCGAGCTGCAGCTGGAGTTCACTCCGCAGGGTACGTTGGCCGAGCGGATGCGGGCTGGCGGGGCCGGAATACCGGCGTTTTTCACCAGGACCGGCTACGGCACGATCGTGGCCGAAGGCAAGGAGACACGCGAGTTCGAGGGCGAGCACTACGTGATGGAACGCGGGCTGCGCGCCGACGTCTCGCTCGTGAAGGCCTGGAAGGCCGACCGGCAGGGCAACCTGGTATATCGGAAGACGGCCCGCAATTTCAACCCGGTGGTGGCAATGTGTGGACGGGTCACGGTCGCCGAAGTCGAGATCCTGGTCGAGAACGGCCAGCTGGACCCCGACCAGGTTCACACGCCAGGAATTTTCGTCAAGCGGCTGATCGTCAATTCGCATCCCAGCCGCCGGATTGAACAGCGCACCGTGCGCTCTGCGGGAGTTTGACGATGGCCTGGAATCGGGAGCAAATGGCGCAGCGTGCCGCCCAAGAACTGCGCGACGGCTTCTACGTGAATCTGGGCATCGGCATGCCGACGCTGGTGGCCAACTACATTCCAGCTGGCATGGACGTGATGCTTCAATCGGAAAATGGGCTGCTGGGAATCGGTCCTTTCCCGACCGAGCAGGAAATCGATGCGGACCTGATCAATGCCGGCAAACAGTTGGTTACGGCGCTGCCCGGCTCGAGCTACTTTTCCAGTGCCGATTCGTTCGCGATGATCCGAGGCGGACATATCGATCTGGCGATATTGGGAGCCATGCAAGTCAGTGATACCGGGGACCTTGCGAACAGGAGGATCCCCGGCAAGGTGGTTAAGGGGATGGGCGGTGCGATGGACCTGGTCGCAGGCGTCGAACGCGTCGTCGTGCTGATGGAGCACTCGTCGAAAAACGGCGAGCACAAGATCCTGCAGCGCTGCACCCTGCCGCTGACCGGAGTCGGCGTGGTCAACCGGATCATCACGGAACTCGGAGTCTTCGACGTCACGACGGACGGCCTGACCGCCGTTGAGATCGCGTCGAACGTGACCCGCGAGGAAATCCGCAGCAAGACCGGCTGCCAGGTGCACTTCTCCGGCGACCGCTCGCGATAGCGGGGCGCCCGGTCGGGACCGGTGGGCCGCCAACGCCGTGGGCATCGGCATCACGACAGCGGTCGTGACGCGCACGCTGGGCATCGCCATCCGGCAACCGGCTTCAGCGAGCACCGGCAGGGCGACAGCCGAGAGGGCCACCACTCGGAAACGTCGAGCTCACGTGCGCTCGCGGCGGCGGTTGCGCTGACCGGCGGTTACGCGCTCGTTGAGCTGGTCGGCGGGCTCTTGTCCGGGTCTCTGGCGCTGCTGGCCGATTGCGGCCATATGGTGACCGATGCGGCGGCATTGCTGTTTTCGCTCGCTGCGAACAAGGTGGCGCAGCGACCGGCATCCGAACGGCATTCGTTCGGGCTTGCCAGGGCCGAAGTGATCGCGGCGTTCGTCAACTCGCTGGCGCTGCTGGCGGTGGTCGCGTGGCTGGTCGTCGAAGGCATCGACCGCATCCGGCACCCCATTCGGGTGAACGGCGTCGCAGTACTGCTGATCGCTGCGGTCGGACTGACAGTCAACCTGGCGGTCGCCTGGGTTCTGTCGCGACACCGCCAGAACCTGAACATGCGGGCCGCGCTGCTGCATGTGCTCGGAGATCTGCTCGGCTCGGTCGCAGCGCTGGTCGCCGGCGCGGTCATCACTCTGACCGGCTACACGGTTGTCGATCCGCTGCTGTCGATGCTGGTCAGCGGCCTGATTCTGCGCTCGGTGCTGGGGGGGTTGAAGGAATCGACGCTGGTGCTGCTGGACAGCGTTCCGACTGGCGTCGAATTCCGGGAGGTCGGAGAGGCGCTTGCCCGGATCGACGGGGTTCGCTCGATCCACGATCTTCATGTCTGGTCGATGGTGCCCGGGCGCAATGCCGTTTCGGCCCACGTGCTGGTCGATCGGATCGAGCGCTGGCCACGGATTCTGCTCGAGGCCAGGACGGTGCTGGCACGTGATTTCGGCATCGATCACGTGACGCTACAGCCGGAATGGCTGCGCGGCCACCGCGGCCAGGAGACCATCGCGCTGCGCGAGTTGCGCTGACGCAACTCCCCTCTCCCCACGTCAGTGGGAGAGGGGCCGGGGTGAGGGTGATCGCAGGGAGGGATTCAGGTTCTCGATGCACAATGAGCTGGCGGCCGGACCCACCATGGTCGGCTGTCGGCCACATACCGTTCCAACGGGACTGGGAAAACCTGACCCTCGGCTATTTCAGGATTCGGCCAACTCCCGTCGTTCGCGGCGGTCACGGAACCTTCCGGTAAGCCGCCATTGACGAGGCGACCGGCGCCTTGGCGTCGGCGCCCGCGCAGAAATACGACGACAAGCGCGAGGCGCAGCCGATTGCCGCCGAAAATCCTCGCTTTACCCGCCCCACCCACACGACCAAAATCGGGCTCGCGCGATTGAATTCCCTATCCGCGCACGACGCGGTGGTGTAGTTCGTGCGCCCGGGGCTCCTGACAACGGAGTGAACGTTGTGGTGGACTGCTCGTCGGAGCTTTCGCGCGGGCGCACGGTCGTCGACCGGAGCAGCCGCATCGGCCGCGACCCCTACGCCCGTGTCGACGTCGACACGGCCGCCTTCGTGCGCCTCCTGATCGAGCGCCTGCGCACGCTCGGGTGAAGGAGCGGAACCCCGGGGGATGCGTAACCAATATCATCGGCCAATACGTCGTCTCTGCAGTGGGGTCAATTCCGTCCGTACATCGCATTCCAATCGTTCGAATGCGCACGAGCTGACACAACTCAGGAGGCCGCTATGAGCAAGACGAAGGTCCGCAGCAACGACATGAAGTTCGAGATCGTCGTTATCCCCGTCTCGGATGTCGACCGCGCGAAGGAGTTCTACGGAAGGCTCGGGTGGAGGCTCGACGCCGAGTTCGCCAGCGGTGACGACTTCCGCGTGATCCAGTTCACGCCGCCCGGCTCCGGGTGCTCGGTCATCTTCGGCAAGAACGTCACGGCGGCGGCGCCTGGCTCCGCTCAGGGCCTGTACTTGATCGTCTCCGACATCGCGGCCGCCCGCGACGAGCTCCGCGGTCGCGGCGTCGAGGTGAGCGAGCTGTTCCACAGCGACGGCGCGTACGCTGGCACGGACGAGCCCTATCTATTTGGGCGGCGTCGGACCGGCGGTCCGGATCCCGGGCGTGGCAGCTACCGCTCGTTCGCCTCGTTCCGCGATCCAGACGGCAACGGATGGCTGTTCCAGGAGATCACGACGCGGCTGGCCGGTCGCATCGACTCCGGCGTGACGAGCTTCGCGTCTGCGAACGACCTGGCGGAAGCGTTTCGGCGTGCCGAGGCCGCCCACGGTAAGTACGAGGCCCGGATCGGCCAGGGGAGGGACGCGAACTGGCCGGAGTGGTACGCCGCGTACATGGTCGCGGAGCAGGCGGGCACGGAACTACCGTCGTGACTACCTACGACGCGATCGTCATCGGCACCGGCCAAGCCGGCCCGTACGTGACCTCGCGTCTCGCGGGAGCCGGCATGAAGGTCGCCGTCATCGAGCGCAACGCCTTCGGCGGAACGTGCGTCAATACCGGCTGCATTCCGACCAAGACGATGGTGGCGAGCGCGTACGCGGCGCGCGTGGCCGCTCGCGCCGCCGAGTATGGCGTGGACGTCGGCTCGGTGCGTGTCGACATGAAGCGGGTCATGGCCCGGAAAGAGGCGGTCTCGAAGGCGTCGCGCACCGGTCTCGAAGACTGGCTGCGGAGCATGGAGAACTGCACCGTCTATTAGGGCCACGCCAGCTTCGAATCCGCGCACGAGGTGAGTGTCGGGGGAGAGCGCCTGCGCGCCGACAAGATCTTTCTCAACGTCGGTGGCCGAGCGCTCGTTCCCGACATGCCCGGCGTTCACGAGATCGACTTCCTCGCCAATAGCTCGATGATGTCGGTGGACTTTCTGCCGAAACACCTGGTCGTCGTCGGCGGCAGTTACATCGGTCTCGAGTTCGGCCAGATGTTCCGGCGCTTCGGCGCCGAGGTCACGATCATCGAGATGGGGCCGCGGCTCATCGGTCGCGAGGACGAAGACGTGTCGAACGCGATCCGGGAGATCGTCGAGCACGAGGGTGTCGAGGTGCGCGTGAACGCGAAGTGCATCTCCTTTGCCAAGCGCGGTGAATAGATCGCCGCCAGCGTCGATTGCACCGACGGTGCGCCGCAGGTCCACGGCACGCACGTGTTGCTCGCCGTCGGCCGCCGTCCGAATACCGACGATCTGGGCCTCGACAAGGCGGGCGTTGCCGTCGATGATCGGGGCTACGTCGTGGTCGACGATCAGCTCCGGACCAGCGTCCCGGGAATCTGGGCGCTCGGCGATTGCAATGGCAAGGGCGCGTTCACGCACACCTCGTACAACGACGGTGAGATCGTGATCGCGAACTTGCTCGAGAACGATCGGCGCCGCGTGAGCGATCGGATCACCGCGTACGCGCTGTACGTCGATCCGCCGCTCGGTCGGGCCGGGATAACGGAGGGAGAGATTCGCAAGAGCGGGCGCAAGGCGCTCATCGCCAAGCGGCCGATGACGCGCGTCGGACGCGCGGTCGAGAAGGGCGAGACTCAGGGATTCATGAAGATCGCGGTCGACGCCGAGACCGGCGCCATCCTAGTTCGATCTCGTGATCAACATGAAGACTGCGAAAGCCATGGGCCTCGCGATCCCCCAGTCGCTGCTACTGTGCGCGGACGAGGCGATTCAGTAACGTCCGCGATCCTCCGGTTCAGGCGGTCAGCGAAGTCCGCGAACGTCCGCGTCTCTAGCGCACGACGGGCTGCAACGGGTCGTGTGCGTCGTCAATGGCTGGGTTTCCGGCACACCGCGCGCTCGTCCGCTGTCCGAGTATCGCGTACTTGAAAGAAGCGATTTCCCGAAAGGATTGGACACCGGTCGAATGATCGAAGGGGACACAAACCTTATGCGATCGGCCGGACCCGGCCACGTGCGGTTGGTCGATCAAGCGGCGAAAGTGCGGCCGAACCGGACACTGAGGCCGGCACTGGTGACTTTCTTCGGCTGCGATGTGACTCTGACGCCAATTAGCCACCAGCACGCGAGCCAAACTGGTAGAAGGATGGGTTGTCAAGACGGATTTTCGAGCCCAGAGGCGACTCGACAGAAATATTTCCGAAACGTCAATCGGCCGTATTGCAAGCTGACCGAATACGGCGCAGCATGATTTGCAACCGCTGCCAGTCGACTGAATTCGCCTTGCATCATCTTTCACTGTTTCGCATGACGGGCAGCTGCGGAAACGCCGGTACCTCGCGTTAGCCTAAGGGGACAGATCATGATAGATCTGTTCGATGATACGGGCGATCTGCTCGGTGACGTCGCCGATCCCGGTAACGTCGCGGATCTCGGGGACGTGGCGGACGTCGGCAACGTGCCGGATCACGCCGACATGGCAGATTGCGCCGACGTTGCGAATCAAGGTGAGATCGCCGATAACGGCACCGTGTTGCAGCAGGACGGTGTCCAGCATGCGCACGTCGAGACGATCTTCCGCCGGATCTTGAGGCTGTTCAGATCGGCGACACAGGACCTGGACGACCTCGAACCCGAAGAACCAGGTCGCGATGTACCTGGCCAAGGAACTGACCCAGAAGAGCGCGGTTCAAAGCCGCCGCCGGCGCAAAACCTGGACGACACGCAGAATCCTGACGGCGCTTGAACTGAACTTCTGATTCACGGCCCCGGGCTGATTACGAACACTGGTCCGGAGCGCAACATGTTCGCAAAATGCGCAGAGGCCGGAGCCAAAGTTGCGCGCGGGTGCGAACGTCGGTTCGCGGTGGCGTGGTCAGCCTATTGGCCTGCTTAGCGATTGCTCCTGTGCGACGGCCCCCGTCGCCGGACCGCGGGGTGACTGCCGCACCAATGTTTCCGCAGACGTCCCATCATGGACTGTTGTCGGTCAAGCCACGCGTTGGCAGATATTGCTTGCCTATGGCGAGCCTGATGGGATCGGGACCAACGATCGGTTTCCTACGGGTCGGCCATCGGGCAGGGAGGCGTGGGTATTGTGATATGGCATTCGTCGAAATATCCAGCTTTGGGTTGAATCCGCGCAGTTGTCAATCAAGCGGCGTCACTTCTGCTTTTGAGTCTTCTTGAGCGAGAACTGGAGGACAAGATGAAAATCGCATCGTCATTATCGGTTATCGGATTATTCGGGATCGTGGCATTGCCGTTAACAGCAGCAGCCGGGGTGCACTGCCCCTTCAGTGATAGGGGGTGTGCCGTTGACGTTTCCGTCGGCGCGAACCCCTCTCCCCAGACAACGGTTCCTGTTGTCGCCTCGCTAGGCGACTACGACCCGATGCCGACCATTGCACCCATCAACACGATCCCCGATGGCCAGACTTATGGGCGTTGGGCGGCCCAGTGGTGGCAGTGGGCGGTCGGGATCCCGTTGGCCAAAAATCCCCTGCTCGACACAACCGGTGCGAACTGCGGCGAGCGACAAGTCGACGAGGTGTGGTTCCTGGCCGGTTTTTTCGGTCCGGGCAAGGTCGTCCGCAGTTGCACAGTGCCGGCGGGCAAATCGCTGTTCTTCCCGTTGATCAATCTCTTTTACGGCGCATTACTGAGCGATCCGCCGGCCACGCGGACCGAGGAGTACGTGCGTGCTAACGGTAGTTGCACAGAGCCGGCGCAAATCTCGGCACGGATCGACGACTTCAGGATCCCGAACCCCAATCGTTTCTTCACCGGCCCTCCCGGCAGCCAGTCGCCGATCTTCAACATCCAAATGCCACCAGGCAACATCTTCGGTCTCGATGAATCCGGAGCGCCCGAGTTGGTAGTGAGCCCGACCGCTGAGCAGGGGTACTACTTGTTCGTGCACCCGTTGCGTCCGGGCAAGCACACGATCCAATGGAAGGCCTCGGGGTGTACTGCTGGGAACACCCAAGACATTACTTACCTCTTGAACGTGGTTGAACAGTAAGGCGGTGAGGTGGGGCTGGCAGTGGGCAAGACTGCCAGCCCAGTCCCGCGTCTGAATCAAGATGGCGAGAGCGCGCGGGGCGGTTGGACCCGACACGCAAGACTTGCTGATCAAGGCTTCATCATGGTCAGCATTCGACGTCTGCCTTGGCCCAAGAACCAAGAACTCGGGCGAACGGCCGCTTCTCGACACCAACGGCGAGTCTGGAGCGACGCGACAGACAGGCAAGGGTCGATCTGGAAAAGGAAAAATCCCGGCTGGTTTCGGTGAACTCGACGAGGAGACCGCAAGACCAGGCATCGCGAACCTTCGATCTTTCGGCGGCCGCTTGCGCATTGACACCGACCTTGGGAAACCGGCGCAAGCTGCCCGACACGAACGAACCTGGCCGGCCAGGACCCGACCATCGGCTTTCTCTCGAGATTGTGGCGAAACCGGTCGATCCGGCGTGCATTGGTGCATCGCACGCTTCGGCGACCTGAGGCGAAGGACGGCGTGGCCAGAGGCGCGGTCCCGCCAAATCGAGACTGAAGCCCCTGTCCGCCACCTTTCAAGGCGCCGGCGGTCAGTGGATGGGTAAGAACTTGAGATCGAAGGCGCGCTCTACGAACCACAGCGCCGCTACCGCGACGATCGCAGATGATCCCCCCATTAGCACGAAGTCACGATATAGCCGGGTTCGGCGCAGCAGATATGCGAGCGGCAGGAACATGCCGACGATGGCGATCTGCCCCACTTCCACACCAAGGTTGAATCCAACCAAGGCCACGGCGAGTACAGCCTTGGGCAGCCCCAGACCGGTGAGCACGCTGGCGAAGCCAAAGCCGTGAATAAGCCCGAAGCAGAAGGCCACCACCCAACGCTTGCCGCTGACGATCGGGAACACGTTGTTGAGCGCCGCGAGCACCACCGAGACGGCGATGGCGGATTCCGAAATGCGCGCCGGCAGGCTCACGACCTGCAGCGTGGCGAGGCTCAGCGTGGTCGAGTGCGCAGCCGTGAAGGCAGTGACGATCTTCAGCACGTCGATGAAGGCGGCGCGGAATTCTTCGCTTGGCACCCACCGCTTCGCGCCAACAACGCCCACTGCCGGTAGCAGCAGCGACAGCAGAAACAAGATGTGGTCGTAGCCCTTCCAGATATGCTCTATGCCAGTGGCGAGGTAATTGAGGAACTGTTCCCACGTGCTTGGGCGGGTCAGCTTGAAGGTCTGCTGAGACGTCTCGGGGCTGAAGACGGCCGTGCGCGTCTCGCCGCCGGCCTCCAGGCGCAACAGTCCCTTGTGCTGCGGGTCGAGGTCGGAGAACAGGCGATAGGTCACCTGCAGGTCTGCGCGCGCATGCGTGCACGCCGCGGTGAACCACAGAACCGCGTAGGCGCCGTCGCTGTGGTTATCGATCAACTGGTCGGTAACCGTAGTCGGGCAACTGGCACCATTGGCGGCAACCGCCAACCGGGCCATCGCGTAGGCGGCGATTTCCTTGTGCTTGGCTTTGACCTCGCCCCAGGTGATCTCGCCGTTGCCGTCAGCGTCCAGGCCGATGGCGAAGTCGAGGTCGCGCAGCGCAATGTCCCACTGTCCGGTCACGCCATCGCTTTGCACCGAGACAGCGAGGTAGCTGTCGCTGGGTTTGTGGGCGTGGGCGAACACGCACGATAGGGACAGGATCAAGGCCAAGGAGAAGCGGCCGATGGAAAAAGCCTTCATTCCCAGCCTCGGTGCGTACGGAACCCGTCCGCCCACTGCGCCACCACCCCTTGCACGCACGGCCTTTGACGCGCATGCCTCATTCGATCCTGCCCCCACGGCGCCCGGCACACGGTATGCAGCTCCGCGAAGAATTCCCTCTATGGCACCAGTGGCCCGCAAGGATTGCCGCCGGGTCCGGTTTGGCCGCAGTCCACGTGGACGCGGTTCTTGCCGTCATACGGCGCAGGTAGGAACGGGAAGTTCTTGGCGATGCCGTTCGCCGTGATGTCCACCCCGACCGTTCCGGGCGCCCCAGCGAGGAAGTTGACGCCATCGCCGACATGGTTGGCGATGTAGTTGGTCCCTCCGACGACACGGATCGCGATGTCGGTCACATCATCGTTCGGCCGACGCCCGTTGGGCCAGCCACTCTTGTCGGCGCTCAGCGCGGCGCCCAGGCGGCTCTGGTTCTCGGGAGCGGTTGGCGGCACGCGCAGGTCGAGCCGTAGCAGTTCTGAGCAAGGCTGGCCGCAGTCCGTTCCATTCAAGGCTTGGCCGGGATACTTGAGCAGAATGCTCATCAGGTCCGTGCGGTTGGCTGCTGCTGAGCCGTCAATCGGTGCGATATCCACGCCAAACACCAAGTTGAACGCGGTGGCGATAACCGGATTCTTGTAGAAGTCTTGGAAATCGGCCTCGTTTTCCGGGTCGGAGGCATTCCATCGGTCCTTGAACGGTGTCGTGATGATCAGCTCGTTGACCAACGGGTTCGCCATGCGTGAGACTTGGACCCTAGGCCCTTCCTGGCTCGCTGCGCCTCCGGGTCCACCCAGAACCCTCTCCTTACGCCGATCCGTCTCGGCGTACGTCCCGATGACCGGGTTCTGAGTCGTAGCGGCCGGCTTGCCGTCGCTGGTGATCCGGGTGATCGGAACCTCGATCGTGATGGTGCTGATGTTGGCGCCGCTGAAGCGGTTAACTCCGAACGGGTTGACGTTGTCGGAATCCTCACCGGGCCCCGTCAGCGCAGGCAGGTAGCGGCGGAAGTTCAAGGTATCGA
>JACXTT010014611.1_pt1 | contig 10255 bp, 10 predicted proteins | sample 9270951 | NCBI WGS metagenome assembly JACXTT01 (sample SAMN15532306, study PRJNA645909) | rock metagenome | isolation source: weathered quartz diorite | place: Puerto Rico | collected 2017-06-21
GAGTCTGGCCGAGACGAACCGCGGCGCCGCCGTCTCCACCGGCAGGCCGTCGTGGAACGCGAGCAAGCGGGCGATGCGCTCGTGCATCGACGCTCCGGTCAGCAGGGCCACTCGCGCCGGCTTGATCTGATCGAAGGCGCCTTTGAGGACCCAGAACGGCTCGGCGACCTCGAGGCGGAGGAGAATGCCGCCGCGCACCCCGAGGAGACGGGGCAGCCAGACGCCGCGGTGCGCGAGCGCTGGGTCCCCTTCCCGCTCGGGCCACCAGCCCCGGGCGAGGCGCGCGGCGAGCGCCTCCGCGTCCCGTGGATTCACCTCGTGCGATGCCGTGTCGTAGTAGCGGATCTCGACACCTGGCGGGAGCGAGGCGGCGTCCACCAGCTCGCGCGCCGCCAGCACCATCACGTCCGCGTCCCGCGCGAGCCGGGCCACCGCGCGCGCGACGATCGCGCGATGCCGGACCGCGTAACGCCGGTAGAGTGCGCGGACCCACGGTCGCCGGAACTCGCCGATCATCCGTGCGGACTGGGTGACGAGCAGGACGCGGCTCACGCCGGAACGCTCCGTGTCCGGGCCGGGACGCCGACGACGGTAGCCTCGACCGCGACGTCTTCGGTCACAACGGCACCCGCCGCTACGACGGCCCGCGCGCCGATCGTCACGCCGGGCAGCACGACGGCACCCGCCCCGAGGAAGGCGCTGTCGCCCACGCTGACGGATCCCGACAGCACGACTCCCGGAGACAGATAGGCGTGAGCGGCGACGCGACAGTCGTGCTCGAGCAGGGCGCCGCTGTAGATCACCGCGTTGTCCCCGACCTCGACCTCCGCGCCCAGGACCGCGTGAGGAAATACGACGGCACCCGCGCCGAGCCGGCTCGACGGCGACGCGGTCGCCCGCGGATGCAGGAGCGTCACCGCGGCGATGCCGACCCGACGGAGCAGCGCGAACAGATCCGCGCGGCGGGCGAGCGCAGTGTTGCCGATGCCGATGACGGCGCCTTCGATGAGGCCCGAACGCGCCAGCTTCTCGGCCTCACCATCGTCGCCGACGACGCCGGTCACGTGCGGCGCCCCCGCGCGGTCAGTGAACCCGGCCACCGTCCACCCGCACGCCACCGCGACCTCGGCAACAGCTCGCGCGTGACCGCCGGCGCCCAGAATCAGGATCCGGCGCGCGCCCAGCGTCGTCACCGCCGCTCGGCCGGGATCGGAGCGCGGCCGGCGCGAAGCAGCAGGTCCGCGAGCATGAAGTCCCACTCGGTATCGATGTTGACGGACGACTCGAAGCCCATCACGATGCCGCGGTTGTCCGCACCGAGCACACGCCCCTCGTCCATCAGCGTGGCGTAGCGGGTCACGTAGACGGCTCCCGACGGCTGGTACACGGGCGGCGCGTCCTGCCGACGGACGTACTTGTGACCCTCGGAAAAGAGCGCAACCGTCCGGTCGCCCTCCAGAGTCTTCATGAAGAACGGGTGGTACGACGCCTCGCTCAGGGTTTGGGCCGAGTCGGCGCCGGTCTCCACGACCTTGCTGATCGTGCGGTCGATGTCGGCGCCGACCCGGAACGGTGACGTCGGCTGGAGCGTCACGACGAGGTGCGGCCGTCGGCCGAGCGTCGACTCGAGCCATCGCACCGCGTGCTGCAGCACCGGCACCATGCCGGCTTCGTCGCTCGCGAGTGCGGGCGGCCGGAGGAAGGGGACGTCAGCGCCGTGCCGTCTCGCCTCCTCGGCGATGGCCGGGTCATCGGTGGAGACGATCGCGCGCGTGAGCCGCGTTGCCTCGCGGACCGAGGCCACGGCGTGGCCGATGAGCGAGAGCGCGCCGAGCGTCTTGAGATTCTTACCGGGCAAGCCCTTGGAGCCGCCGCGCGCCGGGATCACGCCGAAGACGAACGGGGGGTCGGCCACGCGTCAGACCTTGACCCAGCGACGCTCGGCGGCCGAGCGCCGCGCGGCATCGATGACCTTCATGGTCTTGAAGCCGTCCCAGCCATCGCAGCGCGGCGTCGCCTCACCGCGCACGCATGCCACGAAGTGGCGTGCCTCTTCGACGTACATGTCGTTCAGCTGCGAGGTCGAGGGATAGATCTCCCAGCGGTCGGCCCCGGGATCGAAGAGGCGGACTTCGTTCTCGAACCGGCGCCATTGCAGGACGCCGCGCTCGCCCATGAGCTCGAAGTGGCTGTGCATGTTCCAGGCGAAGAGGTTCATGTGAATGCTGCCGACGGCGCCGGACTCGAAGCGCACCGTGAGGTCCGCGACGTCGTCGGTGTCGATCTCGAGGCTCGAAATGCGCTCCACGACGGCGCTGACCTCCACGATCTCGCCGCAAAGCCAGCGCATGTAGTCGATGGCGTGGCTCTCGTCGAGCAGGCAGCCGCCGCCCTGCGCGGCCTTGGCCATGTAGAACTGCCGGTAGTCGCGGCCGGGATACCGATGGTACGGCAGGTGGTAGGCGTACTCTGTGCGCGCGGCCCGCATCGGGCCGATCCGGCCTTCTTTAAGGAGCCGCTCGACCAGCAGCATCGGCGGCCAGTACCGCCAGTTGTACGCCGTCAGCACGCGGAGGCGCCTTGTGTCGCAGTCGGACAGCCACGCCTCGACGCCCTCGATCTGCTGCGTCAGCGGCTTTTCGACCATCACGTGCGCGCTGCGCTCTGCGGCCATGCGGCCCAGGGCCAAGTGCGAATCCGGCGGCGTGCATACGACAACGCCCGCGGCGCCGTCGAGCGCGGCCTCGAGCGTCGAGGTCACTACCGCGAACGGAAACTGCGTCGTCGCCGCGCCGCGAGCGCCTGCGTCCGCGTCCCAGGCCGCGAGCTCCTTGACGCCGACGGTGTGGAAGTTGCCGAGGTGGCGACGGCCGATGGAGCCGAGACCGATGATGGCGAGCTTCACGCGAGGGTCCTTTCCTTGCGCTCGCCGAATCGCGCACGCCACGCCTGCTTCTCGCGGGCGAGCGGGTCGACGGGATGGGTACGATTCCACTCGTCCTCGTAGCGGGCGATCCGCTTGAGATCACGCGTGACCATCAGCTCGCGGAGCCCGTACAGCTCGACGGCGTTGAATTTTTTCGAGATGACCGCGGTGATGCGCGTGGCGTCGCCCACGTCGAGCAGAAACGCCTCGAGGTCACCGTCGTACTGCTCGAGGATCCGGCTCTTGTACTGCTGGTACCACTCTGTCCCGGGGTACGGCGTGGCGAAGAACGGCTTCACCTGCAGGCCGAGCCGGTTCCAGGCGAGTACGTTGTCGCGAATCGAGTCGAAGTCCTCGTCCGGGAATCCCATCATCTGGTTCGGGATGGGCCGGATGCCGGCCTCGAGGGTCCAGCGCAGCGAGCGCTCATTGGCTTCGGGCGTGGCGCCCTTGCCGATCGTCTTCATCACGCGTGGCGAAAAGGTCTCGTAGCCGTAGACCAGGTGCGAGCAGCCCGCCCGCGCGATGGCCCGTAGGACTTCCGGGCTGCACAGCGTCGCATGGCTCGTGCCGCCCCAGTGCACGCCCGTGCACCGGTCCGGATCGTGGGGCACGCCGTCGCGAACGCACTGCGGCTGGAGCCCCTCCTCCACCCACAGCCGCGCGATCTCAGTCAGCCACGTCTTGCCCGACGACTGGTGCATCGTCATGAGGTTCTCGTCGAGGAAGCCGACGAAGTCGATGCCGAACCGCGTGCGCGCGTATTTCACCAGGTCGATCACGTAGCGCGGCGAGTGATAGCGGATGACGCGCTTGTAGCCGAACTTGACGTCCTCGCGCCCCTGTTCCGTCACCCGTTCCATGTCGCCAGCGATGCCGAGGTGGAAGCAGAAGCGGCAGACGAGCGAACAACCGTAGCTCGCGTTGACGTCCAGGCGCCGGCGCGCGAGCATGCCCTCCTCGGAGAAGAGCGCCATGCTGTTCTTGAAGTAGATCTCGAGCGGGAACAACTCCCAGGCCGGGTACGGCAGTGAGTCGAGGTCGTCAAGCAGCGGCTGCTCCGGGGTGAGATGTGTCTCACCCGTCGAATCGCGCCACACGAGCCCCCGGATCGACGCCCAGTCTCGGTTGCCCGCGTCGATCCGGCGCAGCAGCTCGGGAAACGACGCGAACGCTTCGCCCACGACGCCCACGTCCACCTGCGGCAAGAAGCGCATGATGTCGTGCGGCATACTCGTCAGGAAGCCGCCGCCCGCCACGACCAGCGCTTGCGGAGCCAGGGCGTTCGCCTGGCCGACGATGTGCCGGATCGAGCGGTAGGCGGTCGTGATGCCGCCGAGCGCCACGACGTCCCAGCGGTCCGCGGCGAGCACCTGCGCGAGCACGCGGTCCGAGGCGCGCCAGGCGTTGGCGTCGAAGACCTGAACGAGGTGACCCTCGCGCATCACGATGGCGGCCAGGAGCGCCATCCCGTACGGGACGTGGCGCGGATCGTCCTCCTCGCGGATCATCGGATTGATGAACAGCACCTTAGCCATGCGCGCGCCCCTCCACGAACGCCTCGATCGTCGCGGTCGAGAGCGGCGGGCCGAAGAGGATCCCGCCCTCAGTGCAATTCACAGTCACGCACGCCGCCCCGCGCGCCATTTCTAGAAACACGTCGCGAAACCACCAATAGGCAGGATCGCAGAACCAGGTCTCCCCGTACGGATTCTCGACGTGCACGTACGCCTCGTGGAAGCGGTCCCTCAGCATCTCACGGAGCTCCGGGTAGTACTGTGTCCGCGCGTACGGCGTGCCGGGTGGGTAGCCGAAGTCGATACCGAGCAGGCCGACCCGCCGCTTGCGGAGTACGCTGTGCGCGACGACCCACGCCGTCGTGCCAACGTTGCCGCCGCCGTTCAAGCACGGCAGCCCGTTGTCCTGGTGGAGCCGACGCGACAGGCTGTCGGACCGGTCGTAGTCGTCGTACATCGGGTTCCACCAGTGGAGCGTCAGGCCCGCCGCCTCGCAGCGATCCACCACCGCGGGCGACGCGGACGTGGCCACGGCCAGACGCATCGCGGGGCCGTGCTTGTCGACGAGCGCGAGGAGCTCATGGTTCGCGGTAACCTCGGAGTCCGCGTGTGCGGCATCCATCTCTTGACGGCGGAAGTAGTCGTCATTCGACGGCGCGGTGAGCGTCGGGTCTCCAAACCAGCGCACGATCCGCTCGCGATGCGGATCCACGGAGACCACGACGTCGGGCACCACGCCGGCACGGAGGCAGGCGCCCAGCGCGCCGTCCGCCGCGACGATGGCGCCACGAAAGCCGCTCGCGGCCAGTCGCTCCAGGCTGCGCCGGCGCCGCAGGCTCGGCCCCGCGCCCACGACCACGGCAGTGTCCCCTTCACCCGGCGGGTCAGCCGCGAGGTCGAGGATCGACCGGCTGATGCGCGGACGATTCAGCCTCGCGTTCTCGAGACCGATCGTGGCGACGCGCTGGAACGTCGCCGCTTCAAGCCGGGCGGCGATCCGGCGTCCCAGCTCCGTCACGCGACTCGCCCGTCCACAGGAAGGATTTCCGGCTCACGAAACAGATCGACCCGCCGAGCCGCGAGAGCGCCTTCTTCTCGAACTCCTCCGTTGCCCCGGCCGCGTCCGCCGGCGGCGCGTCCTCGATCGCGACATCGAGCCGGTAATTGCCTCTGAGATACTGGTTCATGACGCCTCCACTCGGCGCGCCGGCGGGCCGGCCTCGACGGGCGCGGCGCGGCGCAGGGTGATGAGCTTCGCGCGGTCGATTCCCAGTTCTGTCAGCGCCGCGAGGTGCCGCTCGGGCCGGTCGAATGTGGCGACGATGACGGCGTCGAGCTTGGCCCTCGGCAGGTCGACGACCGGGATGACCGGGAAGCCCAGAAACCGCCCCCCGGACGGGTCGGCGTACACTCCGGCGGGCTCGATCCCGAGCTCCTTCAGGGTCAGATAGGCCAACTCCGCTGCGTCCTCGGCGCCGTAGAGCGCGACGCGCTGGACGTCCGGGAGCAGCGCGATCGACTCGCGCAGCGTTTGTCGCGCGCGCCGGTAGAGCGACAACGTGTAGGTCATGTGCTCGTAAGTCAGGCGCGTCTTCTCGGCCAGTCCCTTGGCGGTCAGCACGTACTGCAGGCGCTTGCGGGCCGCCGGCTTGCTGCCGAACCCAACGATCTTGATGTATCCCTTCTTGACCATCCGCTTGACGTAGAGGTTGGCGAGGCCGACGGCCACGCCCAGGCGGCTCGCGAGGGCCCGCTGGGTGACGGCGCTCCCCTCTTCGAGGGCGCGCAGGATCTCGAGTTGGCGCTCGACCTGGGGTCGCATGCTGACGTTCAAGAGTTGAACATACGGCCGGGCCCCCGGTCAAGGTCTTCGGCGCCGGGCTTCGCTGCCCGGTCAGACCTCGACGCCGAACTGGATGCGGTAGAGGCGGGCGTAGGTGGGGCTGGAGGCCAGCAAGGCCTCGTGTTGGCCGACCGCCTCGATGCGCCCGCCCGCCAGGACCACGATCTTGTCAGCGTGGAGGACCGTCGACAGGCGGTGCGCGATGATCAGCGAGGTGGCGTCGCGGATGACCCGGTCGATCGCCTCCTGCACGAGCTTCTCGGACTCGGTGTCCAGCGCGCTCGTCGCCTCGTCCAGAACCAGGATCGGCGGCCGGGCCACCACCGCGCGCGCGATGGCGATGCGCTGGCGCTGGCCACCCGACAGCCGGACCCCGCGGTCGCCGACGATGGTGTCGTAGCCCTCCGGGAGCTCACGAATGAACTGGTCGGCGCTCGCGATGCGGGCAGAGCGGATGATATCGTCCTCGGTCAGGTCCGCACGCCCGAACGCGATGTTCTCGCGCACCGTGGTGTTGAAGAGCAGCGCTTCCTGGGACACGACGCCGAAGAGCCGGCGGTAGTCACGCTGGCGGAGGCGGCGGACGTCGCGACCATCGAGGAGGAGTCGGCCTGCGTCAGGATCGTAGAGACGCAGGATCAAGTCGGCCAGGGTGGACTTGCCGGCGCCACTGGGCCCGACCAGCGCGACCGTCTCGCCGCGCACGATGTCGAGCGAGATGCCGGTTAGCACCGGACTCTCCGCATAAGCGAACGAGACCGACTCGAGCCGCAGCCGGTCGGAGAAGACCTCGACCCGTTCGGAGCCGTCCACGACATCGGGCTGCTCGTCCAGCACCTCGAACACCCGCGCCGCGGCGCCGAGGGTGGCCTGGATCTGAGTCCAGGCCGCGCCGAGCTGGCCGATCGGCACCATGATGGAGCGGCCGACGTAGAGGAAGAGCAGAAAGGTCGGGGCGCTCATCCGGCCCGCGAGAAGCTCCCAGGCCGCCACCGCGACGAGGCTGCTCTCGACGAAATAGTTGATGGCGCTCCGGGCAGGCAGCTCGACATTCTTGACGCCAGCGAAGCGAAGGTGTGCCCGGAATGCCCGCGCCGAATCACGGGCCAGCTTCGCGAGCTCCGTCGCTTCCGCGCCAAACGACTTGACCACGCGGATGGACAGGAAGGCTTCCTGCAACCTGGCCGCGATGTCGCCGTAAATGCGCCAGTGCGTCTCCGAGGCCTTACGGATGCGGCGCTGGATCCCGCGCGAGACCGCCACGTGCAGGGCCGCCGCGCCCAGTGCGGCGAAGACCAGCAGCGGGCTCGTGCCGATCAGCAGCGAGCCGTAGAAAACGATGAGCAGCGGCGCGATGAGCGCCGTGGTGACGATGCTCTCGAGGCCGGCTGTTGCCGTGTGGGTGTCGTTGTAGAGACGCGCGACGAGATCGCCGGTACGCTGCCGGGTGAAGAAGCGGACGGACAATCCCAGCGTGTGGCGGAAGAGATCGTCCTGCATGTCGAGCGCCGAGCGGACGCGTACCCGCATGGCGATCATGAAGGCGGCGAACTCCGCGACGCTCTTGAGCCACCCGACCACCAGATACGCCGCGCAGAGCACGAGGATCAGCGTGAAGCGGCCGTCGCTGCCGCGCGCGCCGAGCCAGCCGAGCACGACGCTCGACAGGTTGGAGAGGCTCAGCCACCGCCCGCCGGCCGGCCCTGTCGGCACGCGGCCGAACGCCAAGTCGAAGATCGGCGCCATGAGAAACGGCCCCGCGGCGGCCAGGACGGCCGTCGTCAGGCTCGCCACGACGAGCCAGATCAGCGAGCGCGCGTATGGCCGGACGTATCGGCCGAGCAGGAACGCCAGCCGCGACAGCTCTCGCGAGCGCGTGTTCACCGCGGCCCCGCGCGCAGCCGGCCCACGAGCCGGCCCAGCGGGTTCGCGCGCAGCTGCGCGACGAGCGCGCCGACGCGGCTGACACGAGCCAGCGTGAGCATGAAGATCGGCGAGAGGCCGGCTCCCAGGCCGTGCTTGAAGCGCGCCATGCCCGCGACCGTCTCGGCGGGATTGTTCAGGTCCGGGAACACGTAGCCGGCGGAATAGCGCCGGCAGCCGAGCTCGCGCAGGAACAGCATCATGTTGTAGTGCAGCAGGTGGTTCGCGAAGTCGCTGCGCACTCCCTGCCAGGCGCCGTCGAAGTAGAAGGCGATCTCTTCCGACACCAGCACGAGTAGATAACCGGTGAAGCCGTCGTGCTCCAGCACGGCGAGCGCCGCCTTGCCCTGCTCGATGGCCTGGCGCCGATGGACGAGATACGTGTCGGCGGGGTGCTTGAGCCGTCCGCCAGCCGCGGTCCGCGTATGCTGCGCGGCTTCGTAGAGATCGGCGAGGACCTTCTCGGCCACAGGCTCGGCGTAGTGGACGCGCCAGGTCGGCCGGACCTGGAGGCCTTTGCGAATCTTGCGGCGGACCATCGTCGTGCAATCATCGAGCAACGCCTCCGGCGTCATACGAAGATCGACGAGACGTTCCCAGATGGGCACGTCGACCGTGAAGCCGGCGCGCAGGAAGGGCTCGAGCAATGCGAACGGGCGGTCGTCGAAGAAATAGCCCGGCACGCGGACGCGGATCAGCAGATCGCGATCGCCGCGCACCTCGTCGAGCAGACGCTCGACGAGTTGGTCTAGCCGAGAGTCGTCACGCGGCCCCTGTGGCGGCGGGGGACCCATCGCGATGGCGGACTCGAATGGGCTGGCGAGATAGCGGTACGTCCGCGCGGGCTCCTGCACGAGGTAGAGCGTGTCACCGTACGGGTCGCCGATCGCGAGCGCGGGCGCGGGCGAGCGCCACTGCCGTCGGACCAGCTCGACGAGATCCGGATCCCGGAAGCAGTTCGCGATCAGCGCAGGCAGCGCCGTCACCGGAAGGCGACGTAGAACGGCCAGACGTCGAGAAGCGCCCGGGCTGCGGCCGGCCAGCGCTCGAAGCGCTGCCCCAGCTTGCCGGGGAAGACGTGCACGGTGCCGAACCCTGCTCGGCGCAGCCGGCGCCGCTCGAGCAGCGGTAGACCGTAGTAAAGGTACAACGCCCCGTCGGGCTGGGCGATCGCGAGGTACCCAGGCCCCAGCCGACCCGCGCACGCGTTGCGCCAGAGGTCGGCGCGCCGTCCTTTGTTCCACATCGCGGTGACGAGCATGGCCGCCCAGTTGTGGGCCGAATAGATCAAGCAGCCGCCAGGCCGCAGCACGCGATGGATCTCCTCGAGCGCGCGCCCGCGGCGGTCGACGGGAGAGATGCAGTCGATGCCGTTGAACGAGAAGAACGCGTAGTCGACGGAGGAGGCACGAAACGGGAGGTCGGTGGCGCTCGCCAGCTGCCAGCGCAAGGCTGGATGGGTCAGCCGCGCGTCCTCGATCATCCGCGGTGTGACGTCGAGCCCGATCGGATTGAAGCCCCGCTCGCGCAGCGGTACCGTGGTGCGACCGTAGCCGCAGCCGACGTCGATCAGCATGGCGTCGCGCCGCGGAAAGAATCGCTCGACGAGCGCGGACTCGCGTGGGGTCAACCCGTACGTACGGTACTGCGACCGCGCCGAATCGGTCCCGAAGATTGCAATGTTACCGAGCTCCTCGGGACTGAAGCTCATGGGCGGCCGCTCGGGTTCGGGCTCATCGTCTGTTCACTACGTGAACAGGAACCCCGCGGTCAAGACCTTTCTCGCTTGACGTGGAAGCGCCGCTCGGAGGGATCCTTCAGGACATGCCGACGGACAACGGAAACGCTCGGGACACGGATGTCGGCGCCGACACCAACAACGACTTCGACGTCTCGATCGATGTGGTCCTACTCGCCGATCACCTGGATGCTGATCTCCCGCTTCCGTGGGCCATCGAGCTCCGCGAAGATGACGGACTGGAAGCGGCCGAGCGTCAGCTCGCCGTTGTTCACGCCGACCGCGATGTTGCGACCGAGCAGCGCCGC
>JACXTT010014612.1_pt1 | contig 10255 bp, 9 predicted proteins | sample 9270951 | NCBI WGS metagenome assembly JACXTT01 (sample SAMN15532306, study PRJNA645909) | rock metagenome | isolation source: weathered quartz diorite | place: Puerto Rico | collected 2017-06-21
TCCGCCAGCGTCGCTACATCCAGGGGTGGCGGCGGACATTAGAATTCAACCACAAGAATAATATGAATGATCAAATTGCTATCGATGTTAAGGATCTGACACGACGCTTCGGCACATACACGGCCGTCGATAAAGTGAGCTTTTCTCTTCGCTATGGCGAAATATTCGGATTTTTGGGAGCCAACGGCGCCGGCAAAAGTACGACGATCAGGATGCTTTGCGGCATTCTCATTCCGACATCCGGAACCGCTACGGTCGGCGGATTTGATGTGAATACGGAATCAGAGAGAATCAAAGAAGCCATTGGTTATGTCTCTCAGAAATTTAGTTTGTATACGGATTTAACCGTCGAAGAAAATTTACAGTTTTACGCACAAATTTATGGATTGTCGGGACAAGCGTTGAGTAAACGTATTGAAGAAATTTTAAAGATGACGGGATTGGGCGCTTATCAAAAACGTGAGGCCGGCCAATTATCCGGCGGCTGGAAACAGAAACTTGCTTTAGCCAACGCTTTGGTGCATAATCCAAAAATTTTATTCCTGGATGAGCCGACAGCCGGGATTGACCCGATCGCCCGTCGGGGATTATGGGAACTCTTGTACCAGTTGGCTGATCAAGGAGTCGCGCTTTTTGTTACAACGCATTATATGGAAGAGGCGGAGCGCTGCAACCAAATTGCCTTTATCAGCCACGGGAAACTTTTAAAAATCGGCAATCCTGAATCGCTTAAACAAACCGTGAGCGGCAAACTCCTCGAGATTGAATGTAATCCTTTGATGAAGGCCTCGCACTTATTTGCTACACTGCCTGGCGTTTTGGGGATCACCGCTTACGGGACAACCCTGCATTTAAATATTAGTGATGAAAATGACATCCAGAAAAAGATCAAAGACATTTCGTCGAAAGAAGATATCCAAATCTCGTCGATTAAGCCGATTGCCCCATCACTAGAAGATGTTTTTGCAACGCTTACGAAAGAGGACGCATGAGAAATATCAAAGCCATTATGACAAAAGAGTTTATTCATATTCTGCGCGACCGGCGCACGCTGATGCTTATTGTCGTGATGCCATTTATCCAGCTTCTTATTTACGGATATGCTGTTAATACGGATGTGAAGCATCTCTCGACGGTCGTCTACGACCAAGATCAGACGTATCTTTCCCGACGGCTGGTTGATAGCTTTCAACAGTCCGCTTACTTTGACATAAATTATCGAGCGGCCTCGGCCCAAGAGCTCCATCGCTACCTTGACCGTGATAAAGTCAAAGCGGGGATTGTTATCTCATCTAATTTTACAAAAGACTTGCTGGCTGGTCGGCCGGCAGATTTACAACTTCTCATCGACGGTACGGATTCCAATCCGGCTAACGTCGCATTAAGCACAAGCCAGGCGATCGTCACCGGGTTTATGCAAAAGGAGGGCTTAGTTCCCGTCACCATTTCGCCCATCGATTTTCGTCCAAGGCTTTGGTATAACCCGGACCTTAAAAGTTCTTTCTTTATGGTGCCTGGCCTCGTCGGACTTTTGCTTCAGATGATCATCCCGATGATCACGGCTACGGCTATTGTTCGGGAGAAAGAGCGCGGTAACATCGAGCAGCTTTTGGTCACGCCGATCAAGCCTTTTGAGCTTATGATCGGCAAACTTATTCCTTATATTTGCATCGGCATTGTGATCGCTTTATCGATTATCATTGCCGCCAACATTTTATTTCGCATTCCTATCCGCGGCAATCCTCTGACCTTATTTATGACGACGATGATTTTTCTTACAGTTTGTTTGGGCATTGGGCTTTTGGCCTCAACACTGGCTGATAACCAACAGCAAGCATCACAAGTCATCATGTTTTTTATCGCGCCGTCCATTCTTCTTTCCGGTTTTATTTTTCCTCGGGAAACAATGCCCACGGCTGTCTATTATTTAGGGTACGGCATCCCGCTCACGTATTTTGTCAAAATCATCCGCGGGATCATTTTAAAAGGAGTCGGGATCGTTGATTTATGGGACCAAATCTGGCCGCTCTTGCTTATGGCATTTGTTATCATGTATTTAAGCATCAAACGTTTTCATAAACGGTTGAGCTAATCTTCCTTTAAAATAAAAATTGAAATTTTCCCCTCGAGCCATTAATATAAAATTGCATAACGTCATCATCCTTAAATCCTGAGCAAGGAGTCAGCAGTGAAGAAGAAAAATAATATCCTCATTATTATTGTCGTCGTTATCGTGGCTTTAAGTTTCCTTAAAGACCAGATTATCCGCTTGGCTATGATTAATGTCGGCTCTAAGATCGTCGGTGCGCCTATTGAAGTTGGCTCTTTTGGCCTTGGCATTCTTACCCAAAAAGTTGAAATTAAAGATTTTAAGCTTTATAACCCACCGGGATTTCCTAACGAGCCGATGGTTGATTTTCCTGAACTACGTCTGGATGTAGATATTTTTGCGTTATTGTCAGGGAAAATCCATGTGAAGTTAATTGATGTGAATATGAAGGAGATGGTGATTGTCAGAAATAAGGAAGGCAAGCTAAACGTCGATTCTTTAAAGATCGTCGAAGAGTCCAAGAAAAAAGCCGAGGAAGACAAGGCCCAACAAAAAAAAGAGCATAAGCCGGCAACAATGCCAGAATCAAAGCAATTGCCTTTCGTCATTGATATCATGAAATTAAATATGGAGAGGGTCGTTGTCAAAGATTATACAAAAGGTGATCAACCTCATATCATGGCCTATGATCTAGGTTTGACCGATAAAAAATTTGAGAACATCACCAGCGTCGGACAAATGACCACCGTCATTTTGGTCCAAGGGTTAGGGCCGACGGCCATGAAGAGCGCCGGGCTTTATGCCGCGGCAACGATTTTGGGTGTAGGGTTTCTTCCTGCGGGGATCGTCGGTGTTATGGTGAGCAAAGATGATTCTACAGCGACTTTTGGCCAGTCGTTAGATAAGCTTTATGATGTTTCCTTAAGTCTTTTGAAAGAAAAAGGAGAGATTAAGAGTGAAGATAAAACCAACAAGATCATTAAAGGCAAATATCAAGGTTGCGACCTCACGGTAAAAATCGAAAAAGGCGACGGAGGGAAAAATAAGGTTAACGCGGCCGCCCGTCAGATGATGCTTCCCAAAGCCGACGTCGCATCCGGCTTTATTTATCTTCTCCAGCAAAGACTTTAACAAAATTTAGAAAGGCGGCCTACATATCCCAAAGGTGTGTAGGCCGTCTTTATTTTTACCTACCCCCAAGAGATAAAAATTGATTTCTTCGTGGAAACGCATCCCAAAGAGTTTTATAATCCATTCAATCTAAAATATTATTAAAATATGAATAACAGAACCGTCATCTCAGTTATTGTTTTTGTCATTATTATCATCACGGCCATTTGGGTACAGAAGCAGATGAATCAATTAGAGGAACCTGCCCCCGCACCACCCATTGCTGTTGCCCCACCTCCCGTTGAACATAAGAAAATCCCCCAAGGCGACGTCGTACGTTTTACCCGCGTTCAGCATGGGGCAGAATTTGTCGAAAGTAATTTTTTTATCGGGGACCAATTGATCTGTAATCAAAAATTTTATGCGGACGGGCACGTCGATCAGACAGGAGAAATCCCCGATGGATGGGTCAAATTTACGGATGAAATAGACCAAACGCATGGGGAGGAATATTATCATAACAACAAAAAGGACGGAGAAGTTAAGACTTATTATGACAACGGTCAATTAAAATCAGACGCTTACTATAGTAACGGCGTTTTAACTAAAAATAAAGAATTCTATACCAACGGCAAGGTGCGTTTTGAGGTGGATTATTCTGACGCAATTTTTAGTGAGGATAAAAATGAAGTGGGGATTGGAAAATTATATTTCCTCAATGGGTACCTGAAGTACGAATGGAACCTAACCCGTAGCAATAAAGGTGGATACAAACGTTCTTATAACCAAGATGGGACATTAAGGGCTGAAAGCCAGTTTGACGAATATGGGCGGTTTATAAGAGAAGTTAAAGTGCAGCCGCCACAAGAGACGCCACCTAAAACCGAGTAGCACGCAGAGAGAATATGTTTTATACTTTAACTGACATAGTCGTTTGACGACAAAGGCAAACCCGGGGTAACTCGGGGACCCCCGTAAAATGATCTTCGGTCATCACGGGGCCACGTTATCGGCGAAACCGATTTTACGTGGGCAAAGCTAGAGGGTCCTTGATTAAGGATAGCCAGTTTCCGAATCAGACGTTAAAACGGAAAACCTATTTCTTAATTAAGAAATAGGTTTTTTTATTGGAATGTGGGTATATAAGGAAAGAAAACGGATGAATAATAGCCCCCAAAAGATTAATCAAAGGATAAACCAAAAAGGGTTTACGATCGTCGAGGTCATGGTCTCAGCCCTTATTTTAGCGTTCATCGTTGTTGGCTTAGCTGAGTTATATATTTATACATCTAGACTCGCTCTTGTTTCAGGGAACATGTCCCAGGCGATCAGTGAAGCTCAAAGCAAAATGGATGAAATCCGCAACAAATCTTTTTCCTCGATTGCAACATCCTATCCTTCCGGGACAACTTTTGTTGTCAATCAAACCCTTGCCGGAGTTACGAAAAAAATCGGCGAGGGAGTCATTTATTTAGATACCACCAATGCGGATGATTACATCATTTATATTTGCGTAAGCTTCAAAGATAAACAAGGCCGTATCATTGGAGAAGATAATAGTTCTGCAGGATCTTTAAATGGAGTCATTGATGCGGGGGAAGACGTCAATGGGAATTTTAAACTGGATTCTCCTGTAACGCTTATTAGTGAGGTGTCCAATCGATGAGTATAGCGCGATATCATAAGCAAAGATTACAAAACAAGACGGGTGTAACGTTGGTGGAAGTCTTGGTGACGATTCTTTTGTTTACATTTCTTATGGGGATCGCCTTAAGTATCTTATCAGCCAGCTCAGATTCATGGGAGACCAATAAACGGCGTACGGAAATGCAGCAAGAAATGCGCAAGGCCGTCGATTGGATCAAGGAAGATTTGCGTCAAACTGGTCTGGGTGGAATTTCCAATGCCGTGAACTCTGGCGGTACGACGACACCCTTGTATTCCGATGGTACGCCATATGGGGCTTTATGGTTTAAAAAATCTACAGGGGTGAGCGGAGGGGTTGTGCAATGGTCTAGTGATATTGAATATTATTTAGATACTAACCAGCTTAAACGCAGCTTTAATGGGGACATTAAAACGATAGCGACAAATATCAGCAATTTGCAGTTTAGCCATACGGCAGCAGATCCGAGATTAATTGTTGTGACGGTCACGGCTTCACGAGCCGCCGTCAGAGGAGGAGGAACGATTACGCTTAATTATACGTTTAACGTGAAGGTAAGAAATTGAGCGCGATCAAATGATTATGAATATCAAAAATAAAAAAGGAAGTTTGCTCATCTTAACGTATATGGTGGTCTTTATTTTGATCAGCCTGGGCGCGGTATTTTCGATTTTTAGCCTCGGGGAATCAAAATCCGTTGAGCGCGACCGACGCACCACCGTTGCCTTTAACATGGCGGAAGCGGGGATTGAGAGGGCATTGTATGCCATTAGAAAAGATTATCTCGCGGACTTTAGTTGGGGTTCAGTTAATGTCAGTGGTTCGTCCTGTTATACGCCTTCGCCTTGCACACCGGCTTCTTCGCCGAGCTGGACAACACTTTATTCTTCGATCAGTCCCACGGGTTTTAGCGACCGATCTTATACGGCATACATCCAAGCGGTTGCCGGTCAAACAGACCAATTGTGGGTCAAAGCCGTGGGGACTTATGGTGATCAAACCCAAACCATTGTGGTTTATGCCAAGATGACTAATGCTTCCCCATGGAATAATGCTATCTTCGCCGGAGCAGGAGCTTCGGGACAGATGGTAAATGGAAACGTCACAATCAATGGGTCAGTCCATATTTTAGGGTCAGGGTTAGGGGTTAATGATCTGGCCGTCGATCTTGGCGGTACCGCTGAACTTGTCGGAAATAATTATAATGGAATAGATCCAACGTTATTGGCCAAAGTCCCAGCCTTGCCGATTACAACCGTCAATGGTATCCAAGTCCAAACTTTAAATGCTGAGCTACGCGTCAAGCACGGTAAAGTCGGATTAAGTGGATCATCGACCGTCGGTCAACCAAACGATAATACAAATAGAACGAAAGAACTGATTGATGGGGCCTATGTGTCAGACGGATGGGCCGGTACTCAAATGAGTAGTGGGGTGCCCACACATGTTTATTCTGATAACGGTTATTCCAATGCCTACGATCTGGGCAATCAAGTTTCTTTCCCAAGTTTAAATTGTGGAGGAACGTATTGTGACGGCTATTATAGTTCTTCCAGTGGTTTTAATAATGATGCTGTTATCATTAATGGTAATTTGACTATCACCCCAACGACAAACTATAGTGTACCTTCTGTTAATGGAAATAGTTTTAGTGTTGTCAACGGACAGATCAATATTAATGGTAAAGTTTATATCAAAGGAAGTTTATCTATGTCTAAGGCGGGGTCCAATAAAACCGTTACGTATGAGGGGGCAGGGGCCATTCTTGCTTCTGGAAACGTCCAAATCGACGTCAATCTGGTGACCAACGGTGGAAATGTTTCTACGGATTCTAATTTGGTCACAACGGGCACGCCTTCTTACCCGACGAAAGTTATTGGTGGGGTGACCAAACCAAACATCATGGCCATTATGACCCCTGGGAGCGTTGGATTCAATGAGGCCAATATTAATGTCATGGGATTGTTTTATGGGGAAACGAGCATCATTTCCCAAAAACAAACCAATGTCATGGGAACATTTGTTTCCAATTATTTTGACATGGGCACCAACGTCCCTAAAATTTATCAAGTCCCGCAAGTTGTTAATTATCTTCCGGGCGGGTTGATCGGCGGGACGACGGGATGGATAATGTCCGTGGTCTCTTGGCAGAAAAATTAAGGTCGGTTATTTTAGTTTATTTAAATTTTAAATGTATTTTGATATATTAACCGCGTATTGAATACTTTTCTAATTTCTTCCAATCTATTGAAAAATATGTCGTTTCGTAAAAAAATTCCTATTTTAATTATTTTTTATTTTTGCTTCCCTTGGGCAAGTTGGGCCCAAGTTCCCATCACAAATTTTCAATTAGACCCGCATGATCGAATCTTGATCATCGCTCCTCACCCCGATGATGAAATCATCGGCACAGGTGGCATCATCCAGCAGGCGGTCAAACAAAATATTCCCTTGGAGGTCCTTTATTTGACCAACGGGGACAATAACGAATTGTCGTTTATTATTTATGAAAAACGGATCGTTTTTAAAAAGAATGCATTTCTTTACATGGGAGAAACCCGACGGAAAGAATCCATCGCGGCCATGAAATCGCTGGGTGTCAAAGAGGACCAACTCATATTTTTAGGGTATCCTGATTTTGGGACGCAGGAAATTTTCATCAAATATTGGGGGGCGATGAAGCCTTATGAGAGTTTATTTACCCGGGCCAATAAAGTCTCCTATAAAGAATGCCTTTCCTACGACGCGCCTTTTATCGGCGAAAGCGTTCTCAATGATTTTAAAAGAGTCATTTCAGAGTTTAAGCCGACAAAAGTTTTTGTTACAGCGCTTATGGATAGCAATCGTGACCATCGGGCGGCCTATTTGTTTTTGCGTACAGCCCTTTGGGATTTGGAAGGGACTATCCCGCCCGTTGAAATCCGTCCTTATCTTATTCATGTCCCCAAATGGCCCATCCCTCGAGGGTATCATCCGGAATTGAAATTAGACCCGCCGCAATCGTTATTAGCAAGATCCATTCGCTGGTCGAGCTTTGATCTTGCTTCTGATCGAGTTGGAGACAAAAAGAAAGCCATCGCTTATTTTAAAAGTCAAAACGCCTATAACCCTTGGTATTTATCCACGTTTGCCCGTCAAAATGAACTATTTGCTCATTTAAATGAGATAAAACCACCTCATAGTGTTTTGGGAAAAATATCCTGGGAAGATTTAGATAAAACACAGGGGATCAATGAAAAATTAAAAGAGCGTAAGATTAGAGAAGGTCGTTATATCCGACGGGTTTTATATGCAAGAGACGATAATACGCTTTATGTGCGGATTAGGTCTTCCCGTATTTTGAAAGGATTCCTGGACTTAAATGTTTATTTAATTAGTTATAAAAAGAATATTCCCTTTGCGCGTATGCCCAAATATCGGATTAATATTAACAGCAAGGGGAAGGTGACGGTTTTTGAAAGATTAAACCATGTTTTTATTCCGGGTGTTGAGGTTAAGTCTGACGGTAAAGACTGGGTCGTGAAAGTGCCGTTGCGCGCTTTGGGCAATCCGGCCCATATTTTTTCGTCGACCCAGATGAGGTTTTTAAAATTGCCAGTTGAAATGACCACGTGGAATGTTTTGGAACTCATGTAAGGAACTTGTATGTCGTCATTGATCATTCGTCTTTATCAGCCTTCTGACCGAGAGGCTGTCCGTCAGATCTGCGCCCAAACGGCCTTTTTAGAGAAACCAGATCTGTTTGTGGATAACCATGAATTGCTGGCGGACATTTTGAGTTCATATTTTACGGATTATGAGCCTGAGTCCTGTTTTGTCGCCCAAGCGGATAAAAAAATCGTCGGTTATATTTTGGGGACAACGGATATTAACCGTATGAATAAAATCATTGATTCCATTATTTACCCAAAATTATTTTATAAAGGATTGGCCTTTGGTGTTTTGTTGAACTTCAAACATTGGCGGTTGATTTTTTATTTGCTCAAGAGTACTGTATTGGGAGAGTTTATCATGCCGCAGCTTTCTAAGATCTATCAGGCGACGTTTCATATCAATATTTTACAAGGTTACCGCGGTCAATCGTTAGGCCATAAACTTATCGTAAGTTTTGTAGAGTATCTAAAGAAAAATAATATCTCTTCAGTTTATGTCAGCACGTTATCTGAGCAGGCCAAGGATTTTTTTGTCAAAGAAGGTTTTGAGGTCGTGTTTTACCGTCGAAGATCTTATTTAAAGTACCGGCTCGGCAGAGTCATTAACTGTTATGTCTTTGGTCGCAGACTTTCAACTTAAAAATAAGGAGACGACATGAAAAAGATCATTAAAACCTCTAAAGCGCCGCTGCCCATCGGGCCCTATAACCAGGCGGTGGTTGTTAACAATTTGCTTTATACCGCCGGACAAATCGCCATTGACGTCAAGACAGGTGAAGTGATCAAGGGTGGGGTGGCTGACCAGACCAAACTTGTATTGACGCACGTCAAAAATATCCTCGAGGACGCTGGATCATCGTTAGAAAAAATTGTCAAAGCCACCGTGTTCCTAAAAAATATGAATGATTTTGCGGAAATGAATAAAGTTTACGGTGAGTTTATCAAGCCCGAAACAGCGCCGGCACGCTCGACCGTTGAAGTGGCCAGGCTCCCCAAAGATGTTCTTGTAGAAATCGAAGTCGTCGCGTGTCTTTAAATTATTCTACTTCGCCGAATACCCCCGAAGTTCTGCTTCGGGTATGAAGGCGAACGTAGAACCCTACGAAGCTCCCAAACGAAGCGTAGCGAAGTTTTGGAGCGAAGTAGGGTTGGGTATTCGGCTTCGTAGAATGAACCACGACGGTTAACGAGGGCGAGCCGATAGTTTTATCGAACTTTGCTGCAGCTGTTTTTGGATACATCGCAGGTTGATGCGGGAGCAGTGTTCATTTCTTGCGAAATAAGACGACAATCCCTTCCAAAACCAAAAAAAGGGTCAGAAGAATCAGGCAAAGGCAGGTGATGCTGACGGGATCAAAGCTCACTTGGCCGTGAAGTAATTTTTCTACCCAAGGCATAAGAATAAAAGCTAAAGACAAGACCGCCACGACCATCATAAACAGCGACGGCCAAAGGGTGATAGCTATTTTCATTTTTGTTTTATGGAGCCATAAGCTTAAACCAAAGAGAACAAGCGCGGCTAAAAGCTGGTTGCTTGAACCAAACACCGTCCAGAAGATTTTCCATCCGGCGATCACATGACCTTGGTCGTCCTTGATCTGCCGCGTTAAGAAAATCAAGGGAAGAACAAGAGTCGCGAGTGTGGCCACATACGGACTTAATTTATCTTTCCATCCCGAGAGTTCTTCAAAAATATAGCGTCCTAAACGTGTCGCCACGTCGAGCGTGTCATAAACGAATGTGGCAAAGGCCAGAAGCGCAAAGTTAAGGGCAAAT
>JACXTT010014613.1_pt1 | contig 10255 bp, 12 predicted proteins | sample 9270951 | NCBI WGS metagenome assembly JACXTT01 (sample SAMN15532306, study PRJNA645909) | rock metagenome | isolation source: weathered quartz diorite | place: Puerto Rico | collected 2017-06-21
AGAAGATGGCCTGCGGCTACCGCAACCGCCGAAACTTCCGCACCGCCATCTTCTTCCACTGCGGCGGCCTCAGCCTCTACCCCACTGCGGCTACCCACTGAAATCCCGGAAGCGCCAATATTTCCTTTGCCCCGACGTATCGGGATCGATGCAGAGCCCGGCGACGGGCCACCGCAAGGGCGCGACCTCGGCGGTCCGCTGCATCGACATCGCGGCGCTCGTCGCCGCGGCGTTCTTGCGGCGCAACACCTCCGCCGAGATCATCCCGTTCTCGGACGACGTCGTGAAGCTGCCACGGCGGCTCAACCCGCTCGACTCGGTGATGACGAACGCCGAGCTGCTCGCGAGCCTGCCGAGCGGTGGAACGGCGTGCAGCGCGCCGCTCCGTCACCTCAACGAGGCTCGCGCGAAGGGCGACCTGGTGATCTACGTCTCGGACAACCAGTCCTGGGCGGACTTCGCCAAGCCGAGCAACGCCAAGTCCGGCCTCGCGGCCTGGCTCGGCTTGTCGCGCGGAACCGCCATGGCAGACGAGTGGGACCGCTTCCGCGGCCGCAACCCGAACGCCAAGCTCGTGCTCATCGACATCCAGCCGTACGGCTCACGCAGATGCACGAGCGCGCCGACGTGCTGAACATCGGCGGCTTCTCGGACTCGGTGTTCGAGCTGGTTTCGCTCTTCGCCAAGGGCGAGCTCGGCGCCGACCACTGGGTAGGCGAGATCGAGAGCATTTCGCTCGCGTAGAGCGTCGGCCGCCGGGGATCAGCCCACCCCGGCGGTCGGCGCTCCGTTTTGCATGCAAGGGCAAGTAGACCCGTATGGATCGGGGCGGGGCCGTAACCCCCGCGTGTCGTGCGCACTGGCTCGGTTCGATTCCGAGCTTGCCCACTGCGGCAGATGCCGTGAGGACTACATCCCACCTTGTAACGGTGGTGCCTTCGGGCAGCCGCTTCAACGTCTACGCGCGAGACGGGTTTCGCTGCCAGTACTGCGGGCAGCGATCGGCGCTGCGCGAGCTGACCTACGACCACGTCGTGCCGCGCTGCCGCGGCGGTCGCACGGTCTGGGACAACATCGTGACGGCGTGCCGGCCCTGCAACAACAAGAAGGGCCGCAAGACGTGCGACGAAGCGGGCATGTTCCCGCTTCGCGAGCCCATCAAGCCGCGGACGCTGCCGACCGTGTCGCCGGTCATCGACGTCGAGCGAGCGCTGGCGGAGTGGCACGACTTCCTCCGCCCGTTCTCGCCAATCGCTGATTGACCGACAGACTCCGCAGCAGAGCCTGCCCCCGCGAGGGCAGTGGTCGTGGCCCCGGACCCATACGGGGCGTTTCTTTACAATTCAGTGGAAGGTGAGTCCGGGTGGCCCGGAGCCGGTCTCGAAAACCGGTGGCGCTTCGGCGCTGGGGTTCGACTCCTCCACTTTCCTCCGAGGGAGCAGTGGTCGAGGTGGTCTCGACGGCGGCCTGCTAAGCCGTTCGAACCTTCGGGTCGCTGGTGTGCGCGGCGCTTCGCGCCTTGCGCGACCTCGCAGTGCGAGCTTCGCTCGCACAGGCTGCTTCGGTAACGACTCCAGCTGCTTCCGCCGCCGCCGTAGCCCAATTGGCAGAGGCACCCGCTTCAAAACCGGCACAGTGTCCGTTCGAATCGGACGGGCGGCACCGCGCAGCGCGCCTACGACATCGCGCACGAGCCCGGGCCGCGCCGATCGCCGCACGTCCCGCACGGCGCCGGCGCTGCGGAGGCAGCTCGCCCTTGCCGGCGGCGAACGCCGGCGCTCAGAAACGGCGGATAGCCTCGAGCTCGGCGTTCTGGTCGCGCTTGGGGTGGCCGCGCCTCCGACAAAATAATTTTCCTTGACAAAATAAGTTTTCGGAAGGAGACTGCGCGCATGGCTGACGCCGCGGTGCTCCTCCGTCCGCTTCGGACGCGCATCCTCGAGATGCTCGGCGCGCCGCAGTCCGCGGCCGGCATCGCGCGCACGCTCGACGTGGCGCGGCAAAATGTCGGCTACCACCTGAAGGAGCTCGAGAAGCAGGGGCTCGTCGAGCTCGTCGAAGAGAAGAAGGTCGGCAACTGCGTCGAGCGCATCGTTCGCGCGACCGGGCGCGCCTATCTCGTGTCGGCCGAAGCGCTCGGATCGCTCGCGCAAGGCGCGGCGGAAGCGACGGATCGGTTCTCCGCGGCGTACGTCATCGCGGTCGCGGCGCGCGCGCTTCGCGAGGTGACGCGCCTGCGCCAAGCGGCGGACGATGCCGGCAAGCGCCTCGCGACGCTCACGCTCGAGACCGAAGTCCGTTTCGCGACGGCGGCCGATCGTGCCGCCTTCGCCGAGGAGCTTGCGCGCGAGGTCGCGCGGCTCACCGCCAAGTACCACGACGAGTCCGCTCCGCGCGGCCGTGTGCATCGCATCGTTTCTTTCGCCTACCCAAAGCCTGCTGACACCGACCAAGAATCACCGTAAACACCACCTCACCGAGCCCACCACCATGAACAAGCAGAACACCCGCGACATCCAGCTCTCCGTCGAGCTCGACGCCTCTCCCGAAGACGTCTTCCGCGCCGTCAGCGACGGTACCGAAATCGCGAAATGGCTCGCGCCCGAAGCGCGCTCCACCGCGCCGGAAGGCGGGAAAAAAGGCAGCATTTGGATCTCCTGGGGCGAAGGCATGAGCGTCGAACACGAGATCGAAGTCTTCGACGCGCCGAAGCGGATACGTCATCCATCGGGCAAGAACGGCGAAACGAAGGCGCCGCTCTATGCCGATTGGTCGATCGAAGCGCGCGAAGGCGGCAAAACCACGCTCCGCCTCGTTCATTCCGGTTTCAGTGCAAGCGCCGACTGGGACGGCGAGTACGAGGCGCACGCGCGCGGCTGGAAGCTGATGCTCCAGAACCTCCGCCATTACTTCGCGCGGCACCCGCACGAGCCGGCGGTGCACCTCCCCTTCATGTCGAAGGTCGAGTCCCCGCGCGGGTCGATCTGGAAGACGCTTCTCGGCAAGCTCGGCCTTTCGGCCCCGCCGAAGGTCGGCGACCCATTCCGCTTCACGACGCCGACAGGCGACGTCCTCACGGGCGTGGTCGATCTCGTGACGGAAACGCGCGTCCTCGCGCTCGTCGTGCGCGAGTACGACGACGCGCTGCTCCGCTTCACTCTGGAAGGCAAAGAGGATGCGCAATCCACTTTCGTGTATGACTACGTGATCGTGTACGGCGCTGAACGCGAGCGCGCGAGCGAGCTCCTCGCAGCCGGCAGCAGCGCAATGTCCAACTGACTACTTTCGTCGCGATTCGGAATGGTCGTCGAGCCAGACGCCCCTTCTGCACACACGACATGGCCCCGAAGTGATGTGGCTGGCTCCGCTCGGTGTCCTTGGGGCTTCGGCGATACTGATCGTGCTCGCGGCGATCGTCGCGCCGAAGCACAAGCTGCCCGCGCTTGCGCTGTCCGCGGTGGTGCTGTTGGCACTTCCGTGGTTGGCGGGCCCCATCCCGCTCGTGCGCGGACTTTTCGCGCTCAACTTCCTATCCGCGTTTCGCGTGATTGATCTCGTTCGGTCCCGCGAGCCGTGGAGCGCGTGGCGGCGCATCGCTCACGCGCTGAGCTTTCTCGATACGCGCCTACTTCGGGTCGAGCGCCCGCGGATCGATCTTGCCGCGCTCGTCGCGGCGCTTGCGTGGGCGGGCCTCGCAATGCTCGCGCTCCACGTCGTGCGCAGTGTCGCGCCGCGTTGCGTCGTAAACACGCTCTGGCTCCGCTGGGGCGGCGGTGTCGTGTTCGCATACGCAGCGATCGAAGCCGGCTATACGGTGGTGCGCGCGGGCTATCGCGCCTTGGGCTTCGTGACGCCGCCGCTCCACGTTTGGCCGCTCGCCTCGCTGTCGGTTGGCGAATTTTGGGGCGTGCGCTGGGCTCGTCCCGTGAGCCATTGGCTTCGCGTGACGTGCTTTCTCCCCCTCGCCCGGCGCGGCCATCCGGCGCTCGGCATGCTGCTGGGCTTTGTCGTGAGCGCCGCTGGCCATTCCTATCCCGTGCTCGTCACCTTGGGTCCGGCCATGGCCGTGACGATGTTCGGCTACTTCGTGGTGCAGGGCGTCGTCGTGGCCGCCGAGACTCGCCTCGGCGTGGCAACGTGGCCACGCATGGTGCGGCGCTCGTGGACCATCATGATCATGCTGGCCACGTCACCGCTCTTCGTGGAGCCTTGCCTGCGCGTCATCCTGTCCGACTGACGCCCGCTGTCGGGCGCCGCACGAACGGGTGGCGTCTTGGTCGTTCTCGGACCAAAGGATCCTCTTGCTGATCTAGACTCGCTCGAGTGCCCACGTCCCGTCTCGCGCACGCATTTGTCTTCGCCAGCGACCTCGAGCGCGTCGCCGCGTTCTATGCCGGCGCGTTCGGTATGCGCCGCGAGAACAGCTCCGACGCCGGCTTCGTCATCATGCGCGCCGCGGCGGGCGCGGACGTCGCCATCCACAGCCTGCCGCCGCACATCGCCGCGGACATCTCAATCGGCGATCCACCGCGCTGCCGCGACGATACGGCGTACAAGATCTGCTTCGAGACCGACGACCTCGCGGCCCAACGAGCGGCGATCCTCGCCCATGGCGGGCAGGCGAAGGAGCCGTGGTCCTGGGAGGGCATCGACTTCTGCGAGTGCACCGACCCCGAGGGCAACGTCGTCCAGATCTTCCAACGCGCGATTACTGGATCACCGCCGATGCGCCGCTGACGGCGGCGCGTGAGCTGCGCGCCTCGGCGCCTCGGAACAGCCATGCCCTTGCCGCCGGCGTACGGGGATTACTCACTCAGAAGTGGCGCTGTTTCAGTTCTTGGAGGCGAACCGGTCCGAAATCCTCCGCAACGTGGAGCAGCGGCTCACGACGACGAACGCGAAGGGCACCGCCGCCGAGATCATGGAGAGCCTCCCCGAGCTCTTCGACGACCTCGTCGCCGCGCTCCGCGATGAGGCCGGCCTCGCGCGCGAGACGGAGCCGACCTCGCCGGAGAAGTCGGCGACCAGCCATGGCGCGCAGCGCCTTCGGCTCGGCTTCAGCATCAGCGAGCTCGTCCACGACTATGGATCGATCTGCTTCGAGATCACCGAGCTGGCGGAGAAGAACGCGTGGATCGCGCCCCACGAGTACCAGGTGTTGAATCAGGTGCTCGACGCCGCTATCGCGGCCGCGGTCACCGAGTTCTCGAGTCAGCGGGAACGCGAGCGCGATCGTGAGGCCGACGAACGAGCCACCCGGCATCTCGGTTTCGTCGCTCACGAGCTGCGCAACGCGATCTCTTCGGCGATCTTGTCGTTCGAGGCGATCCGCCGAGGACGCGTCGGGATCGTCGGCCGCACCAGCAGCGTGCTCGAACGCAGCTTGCTCAGGCTGAGGGCGCTCATCGACAAGTCGCTCACCGATGTCCGGCTCAAGTCGGGCGCCGAGCTCACGCTCGAGCCGACGACGCTCACGAGCCTGCTCGAGGAGGTGGAAGCGTCCGCCGCGGTCGACGCCCAACCCAAGTCGATTCGCATCGCCGCGCGGGCGCACACCGACCTGAAGGTGAACGTCGATCGCCAACTCATCGCGTCGGCGCTCGGCAACCTGCTCCAGAACGCCATCAAGTTCAGCCACGAGGGCGCCGTGGTCCACCTGCGCACCGGCTCCAGCGACGGGTGCGTCGTCGTGGAGGTAGAGGATGAATGTGGTGGCATCGCCGACGCGCAGATCCCCAACCTCTTCAGCCCGTTCGCATGCGGAGCAGGGGCTACGGGTGGTCTCGGCCTCGGCTTGGCAATCGCGCGCCGGGCGGTGGAAGCACATGGAGGCAGCGTGGAGTTTCGCAATCTGCCCGGCAAGGGCTGCATCTTCGTCGTGAAGCTGCCAGCCAATCCGTCGTGACGCGATCGTGTCAGGGCGCGCGCGCCGGCGCGGCGTGCTCGCCGGCGAGGCTGGCGGCGAGCTGATCGGCGATGCGGGCGGCGATGTGCTGCTTGCCGTCGAGCGGTTCGGGCGGGCCGTCGCGCGTGACGAGCCACGCCCGCTGCGTGGCCGCGCCCTGCTCCTCGCCGCGGTTGGCGACGATGCATGGGTACTTGTCGAGCCGTTCGCGCGCGATGCCCATCAGCGCCTCGTGCGACACGTTCTCCTGATACTTGAAAGCGACGAGGTACAGCTCGGGGTGCGCCGCGCGGGCCTCCTCGATCACCTTGACCGTGGGAACGAGCTCGAGCTGGAGCGATGCGCGCCCGCTCGGGATCTTGCCGCTCTCCGCGCGGACGGGTCGGTAGTCGGCCACGCCCGCGGAGAAGACCGCGGCTTCGTAGCCGCTGTTCAGCTCTTCGGCGACCATGGTGCGGTAGTCGTCGTAGGTGCGAGCCACGCGGTGCGGCACGAACGAAGGCACCGGGAACGCCCCGTCCCCGTGGAGCAGCATGACGTCGGCCCCGCGCAGGTGAAGCTCCGCCGCGATGGCGATGCCGAGCCGCCCGCGGAAGCGATTGACGATGCGGCGCACGCCGTCGATGGGCACGGGCGTGGTGCCGCCGGTCACCAGGATGCGCCGCCCGCACAGCGGCGACCTGCTCAGCGCGCGCGCCACCGCCGCGACGAGCACGCGCTCGTCCGGCAGGTTGTGCTTGCCGTAGGCGTCGCGCGGGGGGATCACCTCGACGCCCATCGCGTGCAGCTTGGCGAGCGACGCCATCAGGATGCCGTTGTGCATCGAGCCGTGCATCGTGGGCGCGACGAGCACGCGCGCCGCGCCTCGTTCCAGCCGTCCGAGCGCCGACGCGGTCGCGGCGGTGACCACGCCGTCGGCGATGCCGGCGGCGATCTTGTTGATCGAGTTGTAGGTGGCCGGCGCAAGCAGATAGGCATCGAACGGGGCCGCGTCGCTGAGGTGCTCGGCGGCGGCGGTGAGCCGCTCCACCACCGGGTTGGCCGTGCTCCAGCCGAGCGCGTCGACGGTCACGTAGCGAGTGGCTTCCTCCGAGACGAAGGCGACGACGTCCGCGCCCTGCCGGCGCAGCGCGCGCGCCAGGAACGGGATCTTCATCGCGGCGATGCCGCCGGTCACGAGCAACGCCACGCGCCGGCCGGCCAAGTGGGTGCCCTCGGGCGCGACGTCGTGATCGCCGTACGGCGACGGCGTGGGCGCGGGGAAGCGGAAGGCAATGCGCTGGTTCATGGTCTTCTTCGCGCCTCGAGCCGCCTCACGCTCCAACCGCCAGCGCTTGGGGCCGCAGCGTCGGCCGGCGGACGGGCCGATGACCCTCGTCGCGCGCCCGGCGCAGCATCGCCGCGTCGCGTGCGAACCCCGTGAGGACGGTCGCGAGCCCCGCTTGCCACGACCGCGCCGCGAACAGGCGCTCCATCGCGGCGACGTAGCGCGGCGGGCGCGGCGCGTAGCCCTGCGCGCGGTCGAGCAGCACGTTCATCGCGTCGGCGTTCTTGCCGTCGTAGCTCGGCGTCTTGCTCATCACGCCGGGCATGTCGGCGTGGACCTCGACCGCGAACGGATCGGTGCCGCTCATGCTGGCGATGCCGTTGGCGTAGCCGGCCTCGGCGCCGTTCCACTCGACGAACGGTGCCACGCTGGCTTCGGTCTCGGCGATCAACGCCAGCGACGCGCGCGAGAAGGACGCGTCGAGCGGGACCCAGCGCCCGTCGAGCCGCGCGGCCGCGAAGTAATGCTTGAACGACCGTCGATCGAAGCGCTCGTGGTAGGCGCGCGGCATGCAGGCGCGGACGAGCGGGCCGGAGAGCGCGCCGTGGACGTAGCCGGCCTCGATGCCGAGCGCGCGCAACAACGCTACCTGCAGCACCGCCTTGGTGGTGCACATGCCGTGACCGCGCGCGAGCGTCTCGGACGCGCTCCACTGCCACGAGCCGAAGCGGTACGGGATTCGCCACACCGCGGCCCAGACGGCGCCGGCGGATTCGGCCGGAGTCTCGCGCGCCAGGCCGGCGGCCATCGCCGCGACGCTCGGGTGGCGGTGATTGCAGTACTCCGCTTCGGTCCGGTCCGACCGCCGCGGCAGCGCCTCCAGCCTCGCGCGCACCACCGTCGAAAGCGCGGCGACGAGCCGGCCGGCAGCGATGGCGGCATCGCCCCGGCGCTGCGCCAGCACGTCGCGGTGGATCCGCCACACGCGCGCGGGTCCGCCGAAGGCGCGGACGGTCGTGTTGCGCTCCGAGCCGAGCACGAAGCCGATCTCGCCGCAGACATCGCCCGGGCCAATCCAATACGCCGGCGCGGCGCCTTGCTCCGGCTCGGGAACGAGCACGCCGTCGAGCACCGCGTACAGGAAATGGCTCGGCTCGCCGGCCGCGAAGATCGCCGCGCCGGCGGGCACCACCACCTCCTCACCGAGCTCCTCGAGGCAAGCCAGGTGGCTCGCGCCGAGGGCGCGCGACAGGACCGTGTCGTGAAGAACGGAGGCACATCCGATCGCAGCGATTTCGGCGGTGGTCATCGCTGCGCATGGTGAGCAACGCACGTGCCGTCTAGCGCGATGCGCAACTACACGACTTTCGTGCACGCGAGCGGCGAACGCATCGCGCCCGGACGTCCGCGGACGTCCACCGGACGGCATCCCTCCATGGTGCGCGAAAGGGAACCCAGCGTGCGGCCGAGCTCCCTTCCTGTTCGCTCGGGTCACGCCAAGTCGTCGGTCGTGACGATCACGACCGGCGCGCCGCCCGTCGAGATCGATGCGGCGTGCGCCAGCGCTTCGCGACCGCCGTTGGATTCGGCGCAGGCCTGCAGCGCCGCGAGCGACGGAAACGTCACGTCCGAAATCGCGTAGTAGGGCGCCTTCCCGTCGGGCGCGGCCACGCGCTTGCTGACCACGGCCGTCGCGCCTGTCAGCCGAGGCCCGGCGTACGGGAGGTGCTCTTCGCGATAGGCGCGCTCGAAGGCCTTCGGGTCTTTGGGGGTCGGGTACATCACGAGCAGATGTGCAGTCGTCATGGCAGTTCCTTTCGCGCTCGACATCGAGCGATGGGAAGAACCTAACGCCGGCGACCCGTCTCCGATGGTACGGAATCCGTACTACCGGTGGCGGCGCGAGCCGGATCGACTTCGGCGAAGACGTATCGCTCGAACCAGCTCGGGAACGCGCGCACCCACTCCTTTCGGCCCTGAATCACCAGGCCGGCGGCCCGGGCCTCGGTCAGCGAGGCATCACCGCGCCACCACGCCGTCAGCGTTCGCAGAGGCGCGGTCACACGCAGCTCCTCCGGAAAGCCGGGATTCTCGACGCAAAGAGAGACCTCCGCGCGGCGGAGCAAGAGAAACCGAACCCGCTGCGAGGCAGGTGCGCCGCTCAGCTCGATGCGTATCACCACCGGGCGCGCCGGGAGCTCGTCCGTTCGGACGCGCCGGCGCACGTCCCAGAGCAGCGCCTCCGCGTCGAGCTCCTGCCGTGGGAGGTTGCGCGGAAGCCATCGCTGTCCCCACGTTCCGAGCTCCTGGACGACGAGCGCGAGCTCCTGGCCGGCGGCGGTCAGCGCGTACGAAGGAGCGCCGCGCTCGCCGTGGCGAAGGATCACGCCCGCGTCGAGGAGCTGTCGCAGCCGTTCGGTCAGCATCGTCCGCGAGATGCGCGGGACGCCACGGCGAATCTCGCCGAAGCGCGTGCTCCCCGAAAGAAGCTCGCGCACGACGAGCAGCGTCCACCGTTCGCCCAAGAGGTCGAGTGCGCGAGCGACCGAGCAGAACTGTCCGTAGCTCTTCATCCCTCCAATCTATGCGACGGGGCGCCCCCCGAAGGTACGGATTCCGTACTCCAGGGCTACGCGCGGCGAAGCGGTCGGAAGCCGGCGCGACGGTTTGACGTCGACGCGCGGGCGGTGGAGATTCCGCGCATGCGCCTCGTTCGTGCACTGCCGCTCTCGTTTGCGCTCGCGTGCGCGCCCGCGATCAATTTGCCTCGGCCACCGCCGGCGGCGCACGAGCTCGCCGAAGACACGACGGTCCGCATGGCTTCGGGCGCGACGTTGCTGGCGCCGAAGGGGTGGTCGCTCGTGGAGTCGGCCGATGCGGTCACGCTCGCGGATCCGGAGGGCGCGTCGACGCTCACGATCGTGGAGCGCAACGAGCCGGACGCGCTCACGGCCATCGCCGCCGCGTGGCAGCGCGTGCGCCCCGGCTTTTCGCTGGCCCCGGCCGGCGAGCCCGACGCGCCGCCCGCGACCGGCGGGTGGGACGCGATCGTCACCGTCGAGTATGCGCCGCCGGCTGGCGCG